>ERZ857521.713-NODE-713-length-46958-cov-22.889474_pt1 | contig 46958 bp, 35 predicted proteins | sample MGYA00519701_ERZ857521 | MGnify/ENA primary metagenome ERZ857521 (study PRJEB31778, sample SAMEA3449346) | human gut metagenome | biome: human gut; feature: human-associated habitat; material: faeces | place: United Kingdom | collected 2010/2012 ...
CATCCCTGTACTTCATTTGAGCAGCATATCTCCCCTATATTTATCGGGTGAGCCCGCAAACGCTCTACACGACAAACGAACTCCTTGCTTGTCCTGTATAAGAATTGATCAATAAGAATTAAACCCAAATAGTCAACGAACCATCAGTCCATTTACCTTACAGACGCTGAGAGATCTACGCTGTATCAAAATAATCAAAATAATTTGGAAAAACAGAGCCGGCATGGCATTTTTCTCAGAATTAATCTATACTTTTGCCTTGTCGTACAGCATTCTCGACATGCAGCCGTCGATCAGACCACTCCTCAAGCCGAATCTAAGAAGCGGGATCAACCATGGCTAACAAGGACTCCAAGCCTGCAACCATCCATCCCTGCCAGCAATGGCGGCAAAGGAAAGACTGAGGATACCGCCTACACGCTCCCGGCTCTCCCATCCCGATGCTGAAGACACGACCCTAAATGAAACATGGCCAGATGGCAAAAGAGGCCATCCGACTGCTCCGGACTCATTAAAAGACATCGATAAGGAATGAAGATAGGACAAATACACTCATGTGCCGAACTGATAGACTATATTCAGGAGATCGGCTTTCTCCCCTTACTCAGCATGGGTATACGGGGATGGTCCGCGCAAGAAGCGGTAGACGAGGACTGCCAATACATACGGCTGCCCGATGGTGGATACGAGTGGCCCTTATGGGAATGGAAAGGCGAGATCATACAGAATGGTGGTCCTGCCTACGGCAAGTTCATCAACAGTAAGGCTACCTTCATCAGCCGCGAATGGTGGCCGGACTTCTGCAACTACCGGCGCAGCGTCTATCCTCGTCCCGAGGAAGGCTCCATAGAGGACGCCATCCTGCAGACCTTGCGCAATCATGGCAGCATGATCACCCGTGAGCTCCGGGCTGCCTGTGGATTCACCGGCCCGAAGATGCGCGGCAAATTTGATACCTATATCACTCGCCTGCAGATGGGAGGATACATCGTCACAGAAGACTTCGTTTATCCGCATGACCGCCACGGCCGTAAATACGGCTGGGGATGGTCATTACTCACCATCCCCGAAATCCTTTTCGGACGTGCAGCCTGCTGCCCTGACCGCAGCCCCCTGGAATCAAGAATGAGAATAGCCGGCCATCTGCAAAAGCTATTTCCCTATTCAGATGATCAGTTGACGGACTATCTACTTAGATAGACGTCATTTTCATGCTCTTCCTAAATCGTCAGAGAATGGCTTGTCGTGCAGTACCCCCTTGTCACACAATATAGTCCTATTTTTATTTTGATCCATATACAGCACTTTTCCCAAAACCTCTTTATTTTGGGAGAAAACATTTATATGTACAAAAAAAAGAAAATAATATTATTACCAGTCTAAACATTATTAATATCCATTTCTATTTAAGCCATAAAAAGTATATTTATCACTACCGATAAAGCACGTCATAACATCATCCATTATCATAATTTGATCCATATATGTAACACTTTTTTCTGAATATTCTATACAAATAGAAACATGTCTATCAGAAGTCCAATACCAAGTAAAAAAATATTCCTTAGACTCTGTTGTTTGACCTAATTTTGAACGTACTAATATTTCACTACCACTTCCATCGGTATTAAAATTAAACTGTTGGCTAATATTAGCATCATCAAAGTCAATATAATCTGCACGCCACCAATATTTACACAAATAATATGTTGCAGTATTCTCATCTTTAGGACCATTTATTTCATCACTTGTACAACCACAAGTGAATAAAATCGCAAAAATAAACAAGATGCCTAAAGGGATTTTATATATATAATTCATAATCAGATAATTTATAAAAAGCTGGAAATCTGTTTTCTGAGATTCCCGGCTTTTTAGATTTTATACTCTTAGTTGCTTGATCCGTATATCATCACAGTTCCGGCCTTTGTATTATTGGCTTCTTTATCTTGAGACTCTATGATAACCGGTGCACTGCACGACACTCATCCTACCTTTTTCATCAATCTTTCAGCGAGTAAGTCACAGTCGTCACGACACGGACCTTCTTGATGTAGGGCGTGTTCGTGTCACGGTTTTCAATGGAGAACTGCCCCTGGTCTGCAGAAACGATCTTGTTGAGCGTAGACTGACTGTTCTCGGCAAACTGCTGTGCCGTCTTCTGAGCGTTCTCGATGGCCTCCTGCATCATCTTCGGCTTCATCTTCGTGAACGACACATACTCATAAGTAATGGGATACTCATACCCGCCACTGACAATGGCCACCCCCTGCTTCAGGAGCTCACCTTGACGGGACATAATGCCACGCACCAGTTTGACATTATTCGATGTGACTGTCAAGACACTTGTAATATTATAGCGGAAAGGTTTGTTGTTAGCAGAATATTGATCCGCCTCCTGGTCTATTACAGTGGGGGCATTCACTTGGATCTCACTCTCCTTCACGCCATTCTTCAGCAGGAAAGCCTTTACCTGCTGCTGTGTCTTGCCGATCTGGCTGTACAGCGTTGGCAGATCGTTGCCTAGCACCTTCGTAGCGATAGGCCATGTCACCTTGTCAGCGGGAACTTCTTTCTCCGCCAGCCCTTTTACTGTCACCTTACGGTCCTTGTTCGTAAAGTTATCAATTCCCATTTTCAGGGTCCAGCCCATGACAACCATGCCTATGGCTATGATTGCCGAAGAAAAAATCATCTTGTCCATATTCATACATTTTAGGGTTAAACATCTGCCACAAATATAGACCAAAAAAACATTGCCCACAAGGGAAAAATCCTATTTTGAATAGGGAAAGCACCTTTTTTACATTATTGGATTAAGATTCTTCTTAAAAGGAACAATCCACTTCCTGTCACCCTCTTCTTCAAGACTCTATGAGGAATAAAACAAGTATGGGAATGCCCTATCTTCCCCCACTGAATACTAAGCGAGAAAGGTTCAGGACCTCCCAGTCCTGATCATCATCAAAATATAAACAATATTAACGACTATCGTAAAACATCGAATACTTCTTCTTAAATTGATCGGTTGGAAAAGTAGTATATGGTGACTTGGGAAAGTTACCATTGGATATTTCATGAGGCCGACCCAAAAGAGGATTTTTGAGGTCGGCTTCTTTTGTGTAATGCAGAATGATATTCGGTTGCAATATTTCAGGTTGCAGCCGATTTCTTTTTTTATTCGTCCGGAGTGTTGTTGATGATGATATTTAGGTCATTTCTGCCTCATATGGCAGCCCAAGCCGCCTATGCAGTAGCAGAGGCCGGACTCTGAGCCGCAGTCCTGCCGGAGAGCATTGCCGAGTATTTCCTGAGGTTGTGTGCGAGTGCGACGAGACCGAACTCGACTTTCACTTTCCTGTTCGACCTGAGACGGAACCGCTTGAAGCCGTGGTTGAACTTGATGTCCCCGAACACCGCTTCAGGTTCAACAGGGCGGGTACTCCTGTGCGCCAGCCCCCCTGTCAGGAGTTCTCTCGCCTGACGCTTGAATGAGTTGACCCTATGGTTTACTTCTATTGTCCGTCTGTCGGATTTGGATTTGTAGCATTCTCCACGCAGAGGGCATCCCGTGCAGTTGACGGCCCTATAGACGGAGAGCACCGATCTGTATCCGAGATCTGATACGGATGTCCTCGTCCCGCAACGCTCAAGATGCTGGCCCATAGGGCACACGTAGAAGTCCCGCTCAGCATTGTAATACATGTTCTGTGGTAGGAAGGCATTCTTGACGTACTTCCTCTTCATCTCCGCGTGGAACATCGGATACTTGACATACGCTTCCATACCCTCTCCCTCCATGTACGCGTAGTTCTGCTCATTGCCATACCCGGAGTCCGCCACAACCTCCTCGCTCTGCTTCCCGTATTTTTCATAAACGCCCTGGATAGCTTTTGTCTGAACAAAAGGATTGAGGATGAGCCGGAGATGCTGATTTAAAACTAATATTATAAGATACAAAACAAAAAGCCCTACTATTCTTCCAAACGGAATACTGCCACAAGAGGCAGATGATCACTGAACCCATCGAGCCAACGGGGACCGAGATAATTGCGGCGGGGCTTCACGCCGCCATATTTTGTATCCTCCTCAAGAAGGAAGGGTGCGTCATTGATATGACAGTCTACAAGAGCGGACGCGGTAGACGGATCAGAAAAGATATGATCGAGGTTGCCCCACTCGCCATGATAACGATACGTCGCACGGGCGCCATGCGTGCCTTGCGCTCCTGCAGAGACCTCTACCAACCCGGCGGAAACCAACCGGCGAAGAGAGGCGTTAGTGGAATAATCATTGAAGTCGCCGGCTATCAATATACGCGCTTTGGCCGACAGCTGCCTCAAGGAATCGACCGACGAGCACAACCGCTCGGCTACTGCCATACGTGCAGGCCTCGATATCCTCTCTCCTCCCAAACGGCTGGGAGCATGCACGACAAAGACATGAAGCGTGTCGCCATTGCCGAGAAGGCCGCCGGCATAAAGAATGTCACGCGTAGGACGATGGCTATCCGGCATCTTCACCCGGATGCCGTACCAACGGAGAAGACGAAAAGAAAAAGGAGAATAGAGCAACGCCACGTCAATGCCTCGCTCATCAGGGCTGTCGGTCATAACATAGTGATAACCCGCCCCTCGCAAAAGCGAGCGGCGGGTGAGATCGAAGAGCACGCTGTCATTCTCCACCTCCGTGAGTGCCACCAAGTCAGGAATCTTCTTCTCACTGCAGGAAAGGATCTCCTGCCCGATCCTGTTCACCTTCCGCCAATAACGGTAAGGCGTCCAGTGATGACTTGATGCCGGCAAGAACTCTTCGTCCTGTTTCAACGAATCGTCACGCGTATCGAAGAGATTCTCACAATTAAGCTCCACAAAAGTGAGGAGTGAAGATAATAACAGCGCTAAGAACATAGGCTTATTTGTCAGGAAGGAACAGCGGGTCCTCAGGCATCACCTCGACAGGTTTCTGCTCGGCCAGCCGCAGCAGATGCTCTGAAGCATATTTCTTGTCGACCACCAGACGGAACATATAGTTCTCCCACCAGCTGTTGGTCATTATCAGGCAACCATTATGACCGTAAGATGGTCCCCAGGAGTTCTCCACCTCCCACTTGACCGGCAGACCATTGGCATCCAGGTCAACGGCTGTCAGTGTCATGGCATGGGTCGATCCGCTGTCGAAAGTCGCGATCCTGTCGGCCTTGTTCATCGGGAACGTCGTACCCAGCAATGAGCCGTAGTCATAGTTGTCCACATCGAGGTAACCGCGCTTACGGTCAAACTGCTTGCCTACGTCATAAGACGAATACATCTTGTGGCCATCTTTCAATGAGGCGATGGCCAGCTGGGCAATGGAGTCAGCGGGCAGATTGAGATACACCCAGTTATGCCCGTCATAGGTGTGACGGTCCCACTGTACCTCGTATGTCTTGAAATACGGACGGCGGGGATCATTCATCACCATGAGGAACGTACCATTGAGCTTATGTCCCACCGTAGCCTGATAGAACTCCATAGGCGTATAGGTACGGGGCTGTCCGACAGCCTTGCCATTCTTGTCCTTGAAAGCGTAGCTGAACGACTTCACGGGCTCGCCGATGGTCAGAGTAAGCATGTGGTAAACGGTGGCCAGCATCTCTGTCTTACGTTTGGCAATGGCCTTCGTACTCTTTCCGGCTGCCACCATCCGGCGCAGCTCCAGTCCGTATTCGCGGAGCTTGGAAGAGAGCAGCGACTGCATCTTCGACGTGTTGTCCGTCGAGTACGTCTCAGGCATCACGCTCATAGGCACGAGTCCGTATTTCTCCGCCAGATCGGCCACGCCACAGAAAGTACCTCCGTCATTCAGGGGGTTCTTGAAAAAGAACTGTACGCGGATATCGTCCATCGGCTTGTCGGCACAGTCAATGACACCCTGCAACATCAGATTAGCCTTCTCCAGCTGATCGTAGAAGAACAGATAAGCTTGCGAATATTCTACGCGAAGGGAATCGCCATGCTCGCGGGCAAAGTCAGAACGCAGCACGTTAAGTCCCGAGAACAGCCAGCAACGACCGCTCTGCTTCTGGTCGTGGATGCTTTGCTTGGGAGTAGTGATGCTGAAATAATCGTCTATCTGTCCTGCATTGGCACGGTTACGCGCCAACGCGTCTATAGAGTTGGAGGCAAGCGCATTGGCAAGGCCCCGATAAGCCGTAGCCCCCGGCTGTGCCTTTTCTATCTCACCCAACATCTTCGAGGAGATGCCGCCGCCGGGCGTCTGGGCATGAACGCATGTGACCGTGGCCAAAGCCAGGCCAAAGAGAAGGAGTCTGTTGCTGTGTTTCATATTAATTTGAGTAAATTGTAAGTCTATCGGCACAGCTAACCGACTGATGATCAGTGGCTGTGCAAGCATATATGCAAAATTAATAAAAATATTCTTTATCCGCAAGATGCAGAGATTGAAAAATCTGCATCGCTGACACAATTCATTCTTACAACACCCTCTCGCCTTAGCCACGCACCTCACGCCCTGCCATACACCTACATCTCCTTCCATACAGGAGCAGGATAGTTTTACAAGCTGCCATCCTCGCGAAGATGTAAAATATATTCAGTCAAGTTCAAACAACAGTAGAGACTTAATGGATTATATGTCATTGCCAAACATTCTTATAAGTGCCTTCGGTAAAAACAAACTGGACTACTGCAAGATAAAATAACGGGCGGACTGTCCCAAAAGAAGGTAAAGCATTGGGAGATGCCAATTAAAATAAATTAAAGGTGTGCTTGCTGTCTAATGACCATTAAGAATGAAGTTTCCATATTTCAACCGTCTGAAGACCGGAAACAGAGCCATTAACCATGTAACCTCTTTACCAGGCCCTCTCTTTAAAGGGAGACAAACCGAAAATATCAGATTGCATTCTTCTGTCAATATTCTTTCATCATTTATCATGCCATCACTTCCGTACCATCATCTGTCTATCCATCGGTACCGCCGTTTTCACTTTCGTTCTGATCCCTACGTGTAGGATCTTCTCAAAGAGGCCACAATCATTCCGTTGTATCCATATAATACCCCTGACATAATCATAATTTAAGCCGCTTTTCCTTTGCCGATTGCCTAATTTAAAGTATCTTTGCACAGACAAATTGCACTAAACGACTCTATGACAAAGAGGAAATACGAGTACTTGGATGCCATCAATTCTCCGGCTGACCTTCGGAAGCTTTCCATCGACGAGCTGCCTAAGGTATGCCAGGAACTGCGCCAGGACATCATTGACGAGGTGTCGGTCAATCCCGGCCACTTCGCATCAAGTCTGGGCGTAGTAGAGATCACCGTGGCTCTGCACTACGTTTTTGATACTCCCGACGACCGCATTGTATGGGACGTCGGCCACCAGGCCTATGGCCATAAGATCCTTACCGGTCGCCGCGACCGATTCTATACCAACCGCCAGCTGGGCGGCATACGTCCTTTCCCAACTCCCCTGGAAAGTCCTTATGACACGTTTACCTGCGGACATGCCTCCAACTCCATCTCCGCGGCTCTCGGCATGGCCGTAGCTGCGAAGAAGACCGGTCATCCCAACCGTCATGTCGTTGCCGTCATCGGTGACGGAGCCATGAGCGGCGGACTGGCCTTTGAAGGGCTCAACAATGTGAGCTCCACCCCTAACGACATGCTCATCGTACTCAACGACAATGACATGTCAATCGACCGCGCGGTAGGCGGTATGGAACAATACCTGCTCCACCTCGACACCAACGAGACCTACAACCGTCTCCGCTTCCGTCTGGCACAGTGGGCCCGCAACAAGGGACTGCTTCCCGACGACCGGCGCAAGGGCATCATACGATTGAACAACGCGTTGAAATCAGCCCTCTCCCATCAGCAGAACATGTTCGAAGGCATGAACATCCGCTACTTCGGACCTTTCGACGGACATGACGTGAAAGAGATCGTCCGCGTCCTGCAGCAACTGAAGAAGATGAAAGGGCCTAAGTTGCTTCATCTCCACACCGTAAAGGGCAAGGGTTATGAGCCGGCTGAAGAGAACCAGACCATCTGGCACGCGCCCGGAAAGTTTGATGCCGAGACGGGTGAGCGCATCCTGCCCGACACCTCCAATGAGCCGCCCAACTATCAGGACGTGTTCGGCCATACTCTTCTTGACCTGGCCCAACAGAATCCGAAAATTGTGGGGGTGACCCCGGCCATGCCCACAGGCTGCTCCATGAACATCATGATGAAAGCGATGCCCGACCGTACATTCGACGTAGGCATTGCCGAGGGACATGCCGTGACCTTCTCCGGCGGCATGGCCAAGGACGGCCTGATACCCTTCTGCAATATCTACAGTGCCTTTGCACAGCGTGCATACGACAACATCATCCACGATCTAGCCATCCTCAACCTGCATGTCGTGCTCTGTCTCGACCGCGCGGGACTCGTAGGACAGGACGGGCCTACACATCATGGAGCCTTCGATATGGCGGCGCTACGTGTGATACCTAACCTCACCATCGCCTCGCCGATGGATGAGCATGAGCTCAGATACCTGATGTACACTGCCCAGCAAGAGGGAATGGGCACATTTGTCATCCGTTATCCACGCGGACGAAGCATGCACACCGACTGGCACTGTCCGCTCAAGGCGATCCCCGTCGGTAAAGGCCGCAAGCTCAAAGAGGGCTCAGAAATAGCCGTGATCTCCATCGGCCCCATCGGAAACGAAGTGGAGCGCGTAGTCAAGGAGATGCCCGAGGTGGCTCACTACGACCTTCGCTTCCTCAAGCCTCTCGACGAGGAGCTGCTCAAGGAAGTGGGCGAACGTTTCCAGAAGATCATCACCATTGAGGACGGCGTACGCAACGGCGGCATGGGATCGGCCGTATTGGAATGGATGGACGACCACGGATATCGGCCGGAAATCCTGCGCATGGGCCTGCCCGACCACTTCGTGGAGCATGGCAAGGTGGAAGAGGAGTATAAGCTCTGCCATCTCGATGACGCATCCCTCAAAGAAAATATCTCTAAAATGCTATGAAGATCATTATCGTAGGCGCACATTCCATCGGCCGCCATTTGGCCCGGTTGCTCTCCCGCAATATGGAGGACATCACCGTGATCGATGAAGATGAGGAACGGCTCAACCGTATCGGTTCGGACTATGACCTGCTCACATTGCAGGGCGATCCCTCCAGCATGAAGATCCTGCGCGAGGCTGGCACGAAGGATGCCGATCTCTTCATCGCCGTCTCACCCGACCAGAGCCTCAACATCAACTGCTGCATCATCGCCCATGCCCTCGGATCGAAGAAGACAGTGGCCAAGGTGGACTGTGAGGAATATATCGAGGAGGAGATCGCCGACTTTTACAAGCAACTTGGAGTCGACAACCTCATTTATCCGGAAATGCTTGCCGCACGCAACATCAACAACGGTCTGAAGATGTCGTGGGTACGCGAGCGGTGGGACGTGCACAATGGGGCGCTCGTCATGCTCGGCATCAAGCTGCGTGAGACATGCACTATCCTTAACCGTCCCCTACGCGACCTTTGCGGGCCGGAAGACCCCTATCATGTCGTGGCTATAAAGCGTGGCAACGACACCATCATCCCAGGCGGAAACGACGAGCTGAAGCTTTATGATCTGGCCTATTTCATGACCACGAAGCAATATATTCCCTACATCCGTAAGATCGTGGGAAAGGAACATTATGTCGACGTGAAGGACGTGATGGTGATGGGAGGCGGAAGAACCGCCGTACGCGCCGTCAACACCATGCCCGGCTACATGAAGCCGAAGGTGATCGAGATCAATCATGCCCGCTGCGAAGAGCTCGACCAGTTGCTCAAGGACGATGCCCTTGTGATCAATGGCGACGGCCGCGACGTCAGCCTCCTCATGGATGAAGGCATACGCAACACACAGGCCTTCGTAGCTCTCACAAGCAATGCCGAGACCAACATCCTCGCCTGCCTCACGGCCAAACGGCAGGGCGTGCGCAAGACCGTGGCCATGGTCGAGAGCATGGACTACGCCAACATGGCCGAGAGTCTCGACATCGGCACGATCATCAACAAGCGCGTCATCGCCGCCAGCCGTATCTATCAGCTCATGCTTGATGCCGATGTGATGAACGTCACCTTCCTCGTCTCTGCCAACGCTGATGTGGTGGAGCTTATTCCGAAGGACGGATCGAAAGTGACACGCAAGGCCGTAAGGGATCTCGGTCTGCCACAGGGAATGACCATCGGAGGTCTGGTACGCGACGGCAAGGGAATGCTGGTGTCCGGTAACACACAGATCATGCCGGGCGACAGCGTCGTCGTATTCTGTCACAACCTCAACATGAAAAAGATTGAGAAGTTCTTTAATTAGTTTCTTGGTTATAAGCGAAAACGCAAAGCATAAAGCTCAGAAGAATGATAAACTATAAGATCGTCTATAAGATCATCGGATCACTGCTTTTCATCGAGGCTGCCCTGATGAGCGGAAGCCTCCTGGTGTCGCTGATCTACAAAGAGGACGATATCTTCGCCTTCATCGTCTCCATCATCATCACGGCTTTCTTCGGTTTCATAATGAAATTTATGGGACGCAATGCCGAGAACCGGCTCTCCCGCCGCGACTCTTTTCTGGTGGTGACCTTGTCCTGGGCGCTTTTCTCGCTTTTCGGTACAATACCCTTCCTCACCGGCGGATATCTCCATAGCTTCACCGATGCCTATTTCGAGACGATGTCCGGCTTCACAACGACAGGTGCCACCATCATCGACGATGTAGAAGTCATGCCGCACGGCATTCTCTTTTGGCGCTCGCTGACACATTGGATCGGAGGACTGGGCATCGTTTTCTTCACCATCGCCTTGCTGCCTTCCCTTGTCGACGGCAGCATCAAGGTGTTCTCGGCAGAGGCTACCGGACCCTTCAAATCGAAGTTGCATCCCAAGCTGTCCATGAGCGCGAAATGGATATGGATCGTCTATCTTGCCATATCCGTCACCTGCATGGTTGCTTATAAGGTCTGCGGCATGGGCTGGTTCGACGCCATCAACTATTCCATGTCATCCGTGGCCACGGGTGGCTTCTCTACCCACAATCAGAGTACGGCCACCTTCCACTCGGCCGCCATCGACTATGTGACGATCTTTTTCTGCTTCCTCGCAGGCGCCAACTTCACACTGCTCTATTTCTCCGTGGCAAAGCTGAAGATCCGGCAGCTATGGCACGACTCTGAGTTCAAGCTGTACACCATCGTCGTGCTGGCCTTCACGGCCTTCATCATGTACCAGCTGATGGCACACAAAGGCTATGGACTGGAACATGCCTTCCGCTCATCGCTCTTCCAGGTCATCGCATTCATCACCACGACCGGACTCTTCAACGAGGACGTGGGGCTGTGGCCTCACATCACGTGGGTGATTCTCTCCATCTGCATGTTCATTGGAGCATGCAGCGGATCAACCTCCGGAGGCTTCAAGTGCATCCGTGCCGTCATGGTGCTGAAAATTGTACGCAACGAACTGAGGCAACGCCTTCATCCCAATGCCGTGCTGTCCGTCAAAGTGAGCGGACAGAATGTGCCGGACCACAACCGTGTATCGCTGCTCGCATTCCTTGCAGCCTATATCCTGCTGGTCATCATCTTTTCCATCGTGATGATCTGTCTCGGATTGGACAGCACGAATGCCGTCACGCTTACCCTCAGCTCCATCGGTAATGTAGGTCCGACGATGGGATCTCAGATAGGCCCGACGATGTCGTGGAGCGTTGTGCCAGATCTGGGCAAATGGTGCTGCTCACTGCTGATGCTCATCGGACGTCTTGAGATCTTCACCGTCCTCGTCATCTTCACCCCGGCCTACTGGCAGGAGAACTAAGACACAAAAGCGGGTGCATGCCATCACATCCATTCTCAATAAGACATATTTCGGGAGACCGTTAGGATCCCTTTCTCTAACCAAAAACATAAATACATGCAACCATTAAGATTCAATCCTCTGTTGAAACAGACATTGTGGGGCGGCGAGCGCATCATCCCCTTCAAACACTTGGACAGTAATCTCACACAAGTGGGCGAGAGCTGGGAGATCTCCAGCGTGCCCGGCAATGAGACAACCGTAAAAGGCGGTCCCTACGATGGAAAGATCCTCAGTGAGGTCATCGCTGAGGAAAAGGAGAAACTGGTAGGAGCAACTTGCTACAAGCACTTCGGCAAGGAGCTGCCCCTGCTCATCAAGTTCATCGATGCTGCCCAGCCTCTCTCCATCCAGGTTCATCCCGATGACGAGACAGCTCGCAAGCAAGGCCACGAGCGCGGCAAGAATGAGATGTGGTATATCATGGACGACACGCCCGGTGCCTCTCTCATGGCTGGTCTGAAGACACAGATCACTCCTGCCGAGTATGAGCAGATGGTGGCCAATGACACGATTACCGACGCCATCAGCCACTATGATGTAAAGGAAGGCGACTGCTTCTATCTACCTGCCGGACGTATCCATAGTATCGGCAAGGGCTGCTTCCTGGCCGAGATCCAGCAGACTAGCGATGTCACCTACCGCATCTACGATTTCAAGCGAAAGGACAAGAACGGCAACTACCGTGAGCTCCACACCCGTCTGGCTGCCGAGAGCATCGACTACCATGTGCAGGACAACTACCGCACGCAGTATGTCATGACTCCTGACCAGGGCGTCTCATTGGTGCAGTGTCCCTACTTCCATACATTCGTCTACGACCTCACCAAGCCCATGACCATCGATCTGAAAGATCTCGACAACTTCGTTATCCTCATCGTCACACGCGGCGAAGGCACGCTGACCGACAACGAAGGCAACACGGAGCAGCTCCGTCAGGGCGACACACTGCTTGTGCCTGCCACGACAGAATCACTGAAGGTTGACGGTCATGTGAAGTTCCTCTTCACCTATGCCGACTAACTGATTTGAGATATATAGTTCTGGAGATCCTCGCGTATTTGCCTCACCTGCGGTGACAGCAAATACCCGAGGTTCTTTTTTAGCATGTTCGTGATGTCCGACACACTGCTCTCATAACACGACAGCTCATTGCGGCGCTGCGTTCCGTGAACACTCTGTGCAGCAATCTCATTCTCCCGCTGACGGACAAGCTTGTCACACACGTTCTGCATGATCGGAAGCACCACGTTATTAAAGAGATGATGACCCTGTATATATAAGTAGGTATTGTCTGGCGTTACTCCAAGACGTTCCAGATCTTTTTTCAGCGTAGGAATGGCTTCGGTCCATTGGGGATATTTATGCTCCAACAGATGTACGCGTGTGACCACCTTATGACGAAGATGGTTCAGCACCTCGTCTATCCTGTTCATCCGAGGAGTGCTCATATCAATGACGTGAAGGAAGTCACTCAACGTAAACTCTCCATAATGCGACGTGCGGTAGAACATGATGCTCCACACAAAAAGCGGATAGACAGCACGGGAGTAGAGCGTCAGATAGGTCTTGAAATCAAACAGCTGACGGTCGTTCAATGTCACGGCCACACAGACATCGCGCAGGGCGGGAGCATAACATTGCAGATTCTCTATGGCATAAGCATAGGTATGAAAGACATAAGGATTGCTGCACACTTCTTTTGACGTTGCCGTGGCACCCTGCTCGAGATAATCATAGTCGGCATCCACGCAAGCAATAAGGTTCTCGCCTGTCTTTCCGGAGAGCATGCTCATCAATGCGGCTTTCTTCCCCCGGTTAAGATGCTGCATACGCGAGGGCAGCATCACCTCAAAATAAAGACGGTCTGTCTCCATGCTACTAAGGATCGAGCGCCAGAAAAACACATCATCGTAGCTCTCCACATAAGCCACGATCTTCCGCCGCGCCGACTTGCTGTTGAGCCGGTTAGCCGCCTCGAAATAGGCTGATGAGATATTGTCACGCAGTCGCTTGCTCATTTTCCTTCTGTTTATGTCCACTAATGCGAATCACCACAGGATATGAAGCCTGGGGGCACACGTATCATTTGTCAGTGATATCCGTCACCTCTGTCACACGGTCAATCCATCCGTTCATGATCACGGCAGGCGAGTGGGTGGTAAGGATAATCTGCACATGGGGATTGAGGCTCAGGATGAGGTCTATCAGCTGCTTTTGCCAGTCTACATGCAGGCTCACCTCAGGCTCGTCCATGAACAGGACATAAGGGAGCTGGTCTTCTACGAGTACGGTGAGGAGAATGGCCAGGATCTGCTTCTCACCCGAAGAGAGCTGATAGGGCACCAGCTTCTCGCCCATCTGCAGAAAGCGGATCTCGTTCTCCGCACGGATGATTGTCTTGCCGGTCTCGGCAAAGAGCCGGTCGAGGATGTCCTGGAAGTCCTTCTTCGGCTGTGCCATCTGCTGCGCCTTCTTCGCCGCATCGGGATCGCCCGACTGCAGCTCTTCTATGATACGGTTTCCGATATTCACCTGATAGTCAAGATATTTGCGCTGCAACCGATAGAGCTGCCAGTCCAGTTCCGTAGCCAGGCTGGCATCCAGACGGGCCACGGCATCAGCATTGAGCAACGGACGGTCGAACGAACGGATGATGTCATATCTGATATGTGTCGCTTCCTTCGGCTCTACCCTCAGACGCACGCCCTTCAGCTGGTGGGTCGTAAAGTCACCTCCCTGCTGGAGCCCTTTCACCACCTTATTGATGATCGTACTCTTGCCCTGACCGTTCGCACCGCTGAGGATGTTCACATGCGGATCCAGCTCCCACAAGATGTGTTTCTGGCCACTCCAGAGAGAGTCTATCTCTATCTCGCGTATATAGTCAGCGTATTTTTGCATAATTATTTCATCTATTGTTTCCTGATAGCAAATATAATGAATATTTCTGTTCCCAGTATTCTTCCAACCCGAATATTTTGTAACTTTGCCCTAGAATCATGTTTCGCCCCCTTCTACCATCGGAGAGGCGATTGTTCTGGCATCATCAACAGGCAAGGATTTAACCGTATTAGAAAATGAGTTTAAAGAACAATATGCCCCTAAAGGCCCACCTGAGCATGCTGACCGCTTCTGTATGCTGGGGACTGATGTCCCCCATTACCAAGAGTGCCATCTATGGCGGAGTGGACAGCATCTCCATCGTCTTCTTCCGGGCCGTCGGTGCGGCAGTCCTCTTCTGGCTGGCGTCATTCTTCGTCAAGTCGTCTCCCATCCCCCGGCGCGACATCTTCAAGCTTGCCGCGGCAGCCCTCTTGGCTATCGTCTGCAACCAGTGTCTCTTCACCATGGGCGTTGGCAACACATCGTCCATCAATGCCAGCATCGTCACCACCTCCATGCCTATCTTCGCGATGATCCTCTCCTTCCTCATTCTTCGAGAGCCCATCACGTGGATGAAAGGCTGCGGCGTAGCCGTCGGATTCGCGGGAGCCGTCGTTCTCGTTCTCTCCAGTGCACAAGCCGGCAACGGACAGGTGGGCAACATCGTAGGAGACGTGATGTGCCTCGGTGCCCAGTTCTCCTTCGCCCTCTATCTGGCCCTTTTCAATCCGCTCATCCGAAAGTACGACGTCTATACGGTCAACAAATGGATGTTCACGTGGGCGGCCATCTTCATCACGCCGTTCACCATAGGCCATGTGGCGTCCCTCCCGTTTGCCGCCATCAGTGGCCTCACCTGGCTCAAGGTGGCCTATGTAGTAGCCTTCGGCACGTTCCTCTGCTATCTGCTGAGCGTCGTAGCCCAGCGTGTGCTCCGCCCCACGGTGGTCAGCATCTACAACTATGTCCAGCCCATCGTCTCCGCCATCGCCAGCGTACTGGCCGGCATCGGCATCTTCACCGTCTGGCAGGCCCTCGCCATTCTCCTCGTCTTCTCGGGAGTATGGCTCGTGACAAAATCGAAGTCAAGACGCGAGATGGACAGATCCTCGTCAGCATCAACACAGTCAGCTTCTACAGGCAACAGCCGGACTGACACACCCCATAACACATAACCCTCCAACATCGTGATACAATGACAAAGATTGCAAAGCAGATTACCGACCTTATCGGTCATACTCCTTTGGTGGAGCTCCGTAAATATTCCCAAAGTCAAGGACTCGACACGCCTCTCATCGCCAAAGTGGAAGCATTCAATCCCGGCGGCAGCAGCAAGGACCGCATCGCCCTGGCCATGATCGAGGATGCCGAGCAGAAGGGACGGCTGCAGCCGGGCGCCACGATCATCGAGCCGACCAGTGGCAATACCGGCGTAGGACTCGCCCTCGTCTCGGCTGTCCGCGGCTACCATCTTATCCTCACAATGCCTGAGACGATGAGCATCGAACGCCGCAACCTCGTGAAAGCCTACGGCGCAGAGGTACGGCTCACGGACGGCAAGGAAGGCATGGCTGGTGCCATCAAGGCTGCGGAACATCTCCGCGACACCATCCCCGGCAGCGTGATCCTCGGCCAGTTTGACAATCCGGCCAATCCCCAGAGACACTATCAGACCACCGGAAAGGAGATCTGGGAAGACACCGACGGACAAGTCGACATCTTCGTGGCCGGCGTAGGCACCGGCGGCACGGTCTCAGGTGTCGGCCGCCGCCTGAAGGAAATGAATCCCAACGTGACAATCATTGCTGCCGAGCCCGCTTCCTCCCCCGTCCTCAACGGCGGACAGCCGGGTGCCCACAAGATCCAAGGCATCGGAGCAGGCTTTATTCCCGACACCTACGATGCCTCTGTTGTCGACGAGGTGTACGACGTGGACAATGATGACGCCATACGGACAGCCCGACTGCTGGCCCAACAAGAGGGACTACTGGTAGGCATCTCGTCCGGTGCCGCCACCTATGCCGCCGCACAGATCGCCCTACGGCCTGAAAACAAAGGAAAGAAGACGGTCGTCTTACTGCCTGACACCGGCGAGCGTTATCTATCCACCGTCCTCTATGCCTTCGAGGAATATCCTCTTTAAAAGACGACGCATATATTGCCACTCGCCATACACGCCGACCCGGAGATATTCCTTACGGGCTTAACACAATAGTCCTTATCACCATAGGAGGCAAGAATGACAGAATCCTCTTCATCATCTCTCCGACAGAGCGTATGTCCCATCCCGACATGCGCTCTGTTTGCATTAGGGACATCCTGCTTGAAGCGCCCTGCTACATGACAGACTGTCGTCTCAAGGTCTCCTAGAAAAATATGGAAATGAAGGAGATCGCACATCCATTATCCTCCTCGAACATAAAGGCAACCCTCCCGTCATATCACACAAAAGGCTTCATCTTCGAAAGAGTTCCTGACCCTTCTCTTTACATATTGTCATCCTCTTCCTCCCTTTAAGTAAGATAGAGCCCGAGGAGCAAGTTGCAGACCCGACGTGGCCAACGCTCTCGTTTCATAAGGATATATTAACAAAAGTTGCCTTGCATCATACGCTAGGCATTTGCCCGTGCATATAAGGACCAGAACCTGGATGATCACAAAAAGATGAAAATAGCACATCCCATGGCAAGGAAGTCCGAAAAGACAAGTCTACATGTTACCTGCTTTTTCTCCGGAGCGACCAAATAATCGCTTATTTGCTTGTAACATTGGAAAATACATCGTATCTTTGCAGAAATAAAAAGAGAGTAGCTTCTAGCTTTATTTTCAACAAGTCAGTTAGCAACTAAGGGATACAAATGGAAAATACTATTCATGAGGATTGTGGCGTAGCCATGGTGCGGCTGCTCAAGCCACTGAGCTATTATCAGCAGAAGTACGGCACATGGCGATATGGCCTTAACAAGCTCTATCTGATGATGGAGAAACAACACAACCGCGGACAGGAAGGAGCGGGCATTGCATCAGTGAAGCTGGACACACAGCCCGGCCGGGAATACATGTTCCGTGAACGCGCAGAAGGTCCGAATGCCATCACCGAAATCTTTGCCGCTGCCCATAAGCAGATGAAAGACTCCCCCTGGTGCGAGAAGCTCTCCGATGACCCGACAGAGGATACGCCCGCTTTCGCCGGAGAATTGTATATGGGTCACCTGCGCTACTCCACGACAGGCAAGAGCGGACTGAAATATGTACATCCTTTCCTTCGCCGCAATAACTGGCGTGCGAAGAACCTTTGCCTCTGCGGCAATTACAATATGACCAACGTAGAGGAAGTATTCCAATTGCTCACCCGTCAGGGACAGTGTCCCCGCATTTATTCGGACAGCTATATCATGCTGGAGCTGATGGGACACCGTCTGGACCGCGAGGTGGAGCGCAACTTTGTCATCGCCCGCGAACAGGGACTTGAGGATAAAGACATTACCCGCTATATCGACACCCACGTGAAAATGGAGAACGTGCTGAAGACGACCATGATACATTTTGACGGTGGCTATGTTGTCTGCGGCATCACCGGTAGCGGAGAGATGTTTGCCATGCGCGATCCCTGGGGCATCCGTCCAGCTTTCTTCTATCTCAATGATGAGGTAGTGGCTGTCGCCTCCGAGCGGCCTGTCCTTCAGACCACCTTCGACTCTGAGACAGAAGAGGTGCACGAGCTGCAGCCCGGTACGGCACTTATCATCCGCGCCGACGGCAGCTCCTCCATCGAACGCATCATGGACCAGAAAGACGATAAGGCCTGCTCCTTCGAGCGCATCTATTTCAGTAGAGGAAGCGACAGGGATATCTATCTCGAGCGTAAGAAGCTGGGCGAGCAGCTCACCCAGCCGGTGCTGAAAGCCGTAGGCTACGACACCGACCACACGGTACTCTCCTTCATTCCCAATACGGCCGAGGTGGCTTTCTACGGCCTTCTCGACGGATTCAACAAATGGATAGCCGACGAAAAGGCACAGCAGGTGGAGGCACTCGGTGCCAACCCCTCTCACGAAGAACTCATGAAGATCATGATGCGGCAGGCACGACAGGAAAAGGTGGCCTGGAAAGACATTAAGCTCCGCACCTTCATCACGGAGGGTAATGCCCGCAACGACCTGGCCGCCCACGTCTACGACATCACCTACGGCAGCCTGCAGCCCAATGTCGACAACCTGGTGATCATCGACGACAGTATCGTCAGAGGCACGACGCTCAAGGAGAGCATTCTCCATATCCTCGACCGTCTCCATCCCAAGAAGATCGTTGTCGTAAGCTCTGCACCGCAGATCCGTTATCCCGACTACTACGGCATCGACATGCCCCGCCTGGAAGAGTTCTGTGTCTTCCACGCTACTATGGCCCTGGTGCTCGAGCGCAACATGGGCGAGCTGGTGGAGAAGACCTATCAGGCCTGTCTGGACGAGCTGAAGAAGCCGGCTGCCGAGCAGCGCAACTGTGTGCGCGACATCTATACGCCGTTCACGGTAGAAGAGATCAATGCAAAGATCGTAGAGATGCTGCGGCCGGAAGGTATGACGATTCCCATCGACATCGTGTTCCAATCGCTCGAGGGACTCCACACGGCCATCCCCAACCACAAGGGCGACTGGTACTTCACAGGCCACTATCCCACACCGGGAGGTACACGCCTCTGCAACCAGGCTTTCGTCAACTATGTGGAGAACGTATATAGAAAGGTCATGAAAGGCTGACAACACGATGCAGGCATGTCCTGTCCAAAAGAAGACAATCATTATTGACGTATTTAATATAAAGATATACAGATGAAGAAAGTTACCTTGGTCTTATCCGACGGAACAAAGTTCCACGGCAAAAGCTTCGGATACGATGCTCCGGTAGCCGGCGAGGTGGTGTTCAACACGGCGATGATGGGCTATCCCGAATCGCTCACCGATCCCTCGTATGCCGGCCAGTTGATGACACTCACTTTCCCGTTGGTGGGCAACTACGGTGTACCCCCATTCACCTTCGAGGCCAACGGCCTGCCCACCTTTATGGAGAGCGACAAGATCTATGCCTCGGCCATCATCGTCAGCGACTACAGCGAGCAGTACTCCCACTGGAATGCGAAGGAGTCGTTGGCCGACTGGTTGAAGCGTGAGCACGTGCCCGGCATCACAGGCATCGACACGCGAGAACTTACCAAGGTGCTCCGTCAGCACGGTGTGATGATGGGTAAGATCATCTTCGATGACGAGCCGGACAATATCCCCGAGGCCGACTATGAGGGCGTGAACTTTGTAGACCGCGTATCAACGAAGGAGATCATCCGCTACAACGAGGGAGCCGGCAAGAAAGTCGTGCTCGTCGACTGTGGCGTGAAGGCCAACATCATCCGTTGCCTGATCAACCGGGGTGTGGAGGTGATCCGTGTGCCCTGGAACTATGACTACACCGACATGGATGTCGACGGTCTCTTCCTGGCTAACGGTCCCGGCGATCCTGACACCTGCCAGGCTGCTGTCGATGTGATCCGTAAATATATGTCTCAGAGCCGTAAGCCGATCTGCGGTATCTGCATGGGCAACCAGCTGCTCGGCAAGGCTGCCGGCGCCAGCATCTACAAGCTCAAATATGGTCACCGCTCACACAACCAGCCCGTGCGTCTGGTAGGCAGCGACCAGTGCTTCATCACCTCTCAGAACCACGGCTATGCCGTAGATGCCTCCACGCTGGGCAAGGACTGGGAAGAGCTGTTCGTGAACATGAACGACGGATCCAACGAGGGCATACGCCACAAGAACCTGCCCTGGTTCTCCTCACAGTTCCATCCTGAAGCCTGCTCCGGTCCTACGGATACGGAGTTTATGTTCGACCGCTTCGTGGCCGAGCTTGGGAAATAAAAGTCAAACAATAGGATTACCCGGCTTGACTCCCAACCCAAGGACGGCAAGCCGCGAAAAATCAAGAATAAGAAGATGAAAGATCAAAATATTAAGAAGGTGTTGCTCCTCGGCTCCGGTGCGTTGAAGATCGGTGAGGCCGGCGAGTTCGACTATTCCGGTTCACAGGCACTCAAGGCGCTGCGTGAGGAAGGCGTCTACACGGTGCTCATCAATCCTAATATCGCCACCGTGCAGACCTCCGAGGGCGTGGCCGACCAGATCTATTTCCTTCCCGTACAGCCTGCCTTCGTAGAGCGGGTGATCGAGAAAGAGCGTCCTGACGGCATTCTTCTCTCTTTCGGTGGACAGACGGCACTCAACTGTGGCGTGGAGCTCTACAAGAGCGGCGTGCTGGAGAAGTACGGCGTACGCGTACTCGGTACGCCTGTGCAGGCCATCATGGACACCGAGGACCGCGAGCTCTTCGTTGAAAAGCTCGACGAGATCAACGTCAAGACCATAAAGAGCGAGGCCTGCGAGACGATGGAGCAGGCCCGCAAGGCTGCTTCCGATCTGGGCTATCCGGTCATTGTCCGCGCTGCCTATGCGCTCGGTGGACTGGGCTCCGGTTTTGCCGACAACGACGAGGAACTGGTGAAGATCTGCGAGAAGGCTTTCTCGTTCTCTCCCCAGGTGCTCGTAGAGAAGAGCCTCAAGGGCTGGAAGGAGATTGAGTATGAGGTGGTGCGCGACCGCTACGACAACTGCATCACCGTCTGCAACATGGAGAACTTCGACCCTCTGGGCATCCATACCGGTGAGTCGATCGTCATCGCTCCTTCACAGACGCTCTCCAATGCTGAATACCACAAGCTGCGCGCACTCTCCATCAAGATCGTACGCCACATCGGCATCGTCGGTGAGTGTAATGTGCAATATGCCTTCGATCCCCATAGCGAGGACTATCGCGTCATTGAGGTGAACGCCCGTCTGTCGCGCTCCTCTGCCCTCGCCTCTAAGGCGACAGGCTATCCTCTCGCCTTCGTAGCTGCAAAACTGGGCATGGGATACGGACTCTTCGATCTGAAGAACTCTGTGACCCGTACCACCTCGGCCTTCTTCGAGCCGGCCCTCGACTACGTGGTATGTAAGATCCCTCGTTGGGACCTTTCCAAGTTCCATGGCGTAGACAAGGAGCTCGGATCGTCGATGAAGTCGGTTGGTGAGGTAATGGCCATCGGCCGCAACTTTGAGGAGGCCCTGCAGAAAGGTCTCCGCATGATCGGCCAGGGCATGCACGGCTTTGTGGAGAACAAGGAGCTTAACATCCCCGATATCGACGCTGCCCTGCGCGAGCCCACCGACAAGCGTGTGTTCGTCATCTCCAAGGCCATGCACCGCGGATACACCATCGATCAGATACACGACCTGACGAAGATCGACCGCTGGTTCCTCTATAAGCTCAAGCACATCATCGACATCGACGAGCAGCTGAAGAAGAAGAACGTCAACACGCTTGACGCCGATCTCCTGCACGAGGCAAAGGTGTACGGATTCACCGACTTCCAGATCGCCCGTGCCGTGGGACTGGAAGAGGAATACGGCAACATGCACAAGGCCATGCTGGTCGTGCGCAAGTTGCGCAAGAGCTACGGCATCCTGCCTGTCGTGAAACAGATCGACACGCTGGCCGCCGAGTATCCGGCACAGACCAATTACCTCTATGTCACCTACGCTGGTACGGCCTCTGACATCACATTCACCAATGATCACCGCAGCGTGATCGTGCTCGGTTCGGGTGCCTACCGCATCGGCTCGTCAGTAGAGTTCGACTGGTGCGGCGTACAGGCCTTGAACACCATCCGTCGCCAGGGCTACCGCTCCATCATGATCAACTACAACCCGGAGACCGTGTCGACCGACTACGATATGTGCGACCGTCTCTACTTCGATGAGTTGACCTTCGAGCGCGTGATGGACATCATTGAGATGGAGGCACCCCATGGTGTCATCGTCTCCACCGGTGGACAGATTCCTAACAACCTGGCCATGTATCTCGACCAGGAGAACGTGCCCATCCTCGGCACCTCAGCCAAGGACATCGACAATGCAGAGGACCGTGCGAAGTTCTCCGCCATGCTCACACGCAACCATATCAATCAGCCGGAATGGAGCGCACTGACCTCCATGGACGACATTGATAAGTTTGTCACCCGTGTCGGCTTCCCCGTCCTGGTACGCCCGAGCTACGTGCTCTCCGGTGCTGCCATGAACATCTGCTCCAATAAGGAGGAGCTGGAGCGCTTCCTCCAGCTGGCCGCCAACGTGAGCGAGGACCACCCTGTCGTGGTTTCCAAGTTCATCGAGCATGCCAAGGAGATCGAGTTCGACGCCGTGGCACGTCAAGGCGAGGTCTTGGCCTATGCCATCTCCGAGCACATCGAGTTTGCCGGTGTTCACTCGGGTGATGCCACGATCGAGTTCCCGCCGCAGAAGCTGTATGTGGAGACCGTTCGCCGTATCAAGCGCGTGAGCCGTCAGATCGCCAAGGAGCTGCATATCTCCGGACCTTTCAATATCCAATACATGGCACGCGAGAACGATATCCTCGTCATCGAGTGCAACCTCCGTGCATCACGCTCATTCCCCTTCGTATCGAAAGTACTGAAGCTCAACCTCATCGACCTGGCAACGAAGGTTATGCTGGGCGTGCCTGTGGAGAAGCCCTCAAAGAATCTCTTCGATCTCGACTACGTGGGTATCAAGGCCAGCCAGTTCTCTTTCAACCGTCTGCAGAAGGCCGACCCCGTGCTCGGCGTAGACATGAGCTCTACGGGCGAGGTAGGCTGTCTGGGTGATGACACCAACCAGGCGCTCATCAAGAGCATGCTCTCCGTAGGCCAGCGTATCCCTGAGCACACCGTACTGCTCTCTACCGGCGGTGCCAAGCAGAAAGCCGATATGCTCGATGCAGCCAAGCAGCTCATCCAGCATGGCTATCAGATCTACGCCACCACCGGCACGGCACGCTACCTGACCGACAATGGCATAGAAAACACGCTCGTACACTGGCCCTCTGAGGAAGGTCAGGAGCCGCAGGCGCTCACCCTGCTCCATGAGCACAAGATCGACATGGTAGTGAACATTCCAAAGGATCTCACCGCTCATGAGCTGAGCAATGGCTACAAGATACGTCGTGCGGCCATCGACCTCAACATTCCCTTGATCACCAACTCCCGACTGGCTTCCGCCTTCATCAACGCCTTCTGCACGCTGAAGCCCGAGGACATCGACATCAAGGCTTGGGGTGAGTACTAAGCACTGATAAGACTTACAAATAAGACGGATGACAGATGGCCCATCACCAGGATGGGTAGTCTGTCATCTTTCTTCTTTATAAGGCACATACCAATCCCAACGTTTTCCCACCTTTTATTCATCTATGGATCGTTCACGTTCTATCGGTTTCGTAGAGGCGGCCGTGTCCTCAGCCTCTTTCGGTCTGATACCCCTTTTCACACTGCCCGTATTGTCAGCCGGCATGTCCATGCCGTCACTGCTCGTCTATCGCTATATCGTGGCGTGTGTCATCATGCTTGCCATCCTCGCCATGCAGCGTACACGGCTGCGCATCCGTTACGGCGAGATGCTCCGCATAGCCTGGCTTGCCCTCCTCTACGATGGTAGTGCCGTCTTCCTGTTCAGCGGCTATGCCTATCTGCCCAGCGGCGTGGCGACAGCCCTGCTGTTCACCTATCCCATCTGGACCAGCCTCGCAGAGACGCTCGTCTTCCATGAACGGGCATCGTGGGCCACTGCCGTAGCCATCATCCTTGCTGTCACGGGCGTCGGACTGCTGTCGGGACTGTTCACCTATCTCTTTGGCGGAACGACACACACCCTCTCGCTATACAACATCCTGATGGGACTGTGCATGGAATTCATATCGGCCCTTTCCTACGCTTTCTACATGGTGAGCATGCACCACATGAAAGTAAGGAAGATGGGATCGCTGAAGCTCACGTTCTGGGTGTTCTTCTTCGGCATGCTCATCCTCGCCCTTTGGTGCTACTTCACGGAGGGGCGCTTCCATCCCATCGTCACGCAAGACCCTTCCGCACTTTCCACCGCCGGCATGCTGTTCAATATCTTCATGCTCGGACTGCTGCCCACGGCAATCAGCAACATATCCCTTACCATGGGCATCAAGCACATCGGAAGCACCCTATGCGCCATCTTAGGTGCCTTCGAGCCGCTCACGGCCATGACGATAGGCATTCTCGTCTTCCATGAGCCGTTCACCCTGACGGTAGCTGTCGGCTTCCTGCTCATCGTCGCAGCCGTCGTCCTGCTCATCCTGAAAGGTACCCCCGCCGGAAACGGCGATAGATGACATCCGTTCCATCACGTCATTCCCATGAGACCATTCCCTATGAACCATCATATCTTCAGCCGCCGGCCGCTTCTTCCGGTTCTTATGGCCATAGCCCTGGCCCTCCTCCCCCGTTACGGCCAGGCACAGACCCAGGCTGTCGACAGCACAGCCAAGACGTCACCCATTGTCCGCATAGCCGGCATCGGCGTGCCTCTGATCGCCGAGGGACTCCTCGTCAAGGGCGAGGACAAGGGATTCCGGCAACTGCGCAATCATTATGCGTCGGATTTCCACTCGTCCTTCGACAACTACCTGCGCTATCTCCCGGCCGCCGTCCTGCTGGGAATGAAGGTCGGTGGAGTGGAAAGCCGAAGCTCCTGGGGACGGATGCTCACCAGCGACGCCTTCTCAACAGCCATCATGGGCGCAGCGGTTTTCTCTGTGAAGCACATCGTTCACAGGACACGCCCCGACGGATCCGACCGTGAGAGCTTTCCCTCCGGTCATACGGCAGCGGCTTTCATGACGGCCACCATGCTCAATAAGGAGTACGGACACCTCAGCCCGTGGGTGGGCATCGGAGCATACACCGTGGCGACAGGTACTGCCGTCATGCGCATGGCCAACAACAAGCATTGGTTCAGCGATGTCATCACGGGAGCCGGCATCGGCATCATCAGCACAGAGATGGGATATTATCTTGCCGACCTCATCTTCAAGGACCGGGGCATTACCCGGCATCCAGACACTGATCTTTTCTACCGCGACGACCGCCCATCCTTTGCCGGTGTCTACGTCGGATTCGGCTTGCCACTCTCTGACTATAGGATGAAGAATGGGGCTACCTATAACACCACCACAGGCAATACCATCGGCGCAGAGGCCGCATGGTTCTTCAATCCCTATCTCGGCATAGGTGGCCGCTTCCTGCTGTCCAACACCGGTCTCATGACCGGCGATGACACGGCGGAGAAAAGCTATCTCGACTATTACTCCATCACTGCAGGCCCTTACTTCTCCTATCCTCTCACCTCCCGATTGCTGCTGGGTAGCCATCTCGTGGCAGGACAGGCCCACTATGGCAGCCTCAGCGTCGAGGGTCTCACCCAGCCGGCTGCCAACCGGTTCACCGCCGGCACAGGTTGCTCCATCGCCTTCCGCGCACATCGCCATTTCACCTTCCGGCTCTTCCTCGACTACAATCTCTACGGCCCCCAGGACCATGGCGGCCCGTGGCTCCACACACTCACGCCCGGTACGTCCTTCGCCGCCACGCTATGACAGCGGGACAGCCGTTGTAGCCTGACACACCGGTAATATCCTCAAAGGTAACTGCAAGGACTGACAAGCACGTCAAGCATACCACCCACCACTGCCTGCCATACTAGAACGACTGTCAACCATCCAATAGTATTCATCCCATTTACACGCCTCACATGAACACCATCACCCTCCACCAGCTCCGATGCGAATATGCCACCGGCACGTCGCCCCGAGTAACCTATCTGCTGACCCCTATCGCCGTCGACGGTGCCACCATTGACCGGTGGGCAAAAGAGTACGACACCTATATGGTCGTGATCAGCGGAACGGACTGGAACACGGACATGACTCCCTGGCAGGCACCCAATGTGAAAAGCAAGTATCCCGATTTCGCCGGAGGCGCACCGCAGTTCATGACGCGCCTTGCCGACACCATGGCACAGATGGAACAGATGTTCGGGCTCACCCAACCCATAGAACGGACGCTCATCGGTACCTCGCTCTCCGGCCTCTTCGCCACCTGGGCGTGGCTTACCGGAGACCTGTTCCGTGACATCGTCTGCCTCTCCGGATCATTCTGGTATCCCGGCTTCGTCCAATGGCTTCAGCACCTCGACATCCCCCACAAGGAAGGACGTGCCTACTTTTCCCTCGGCAATCAGGAGAAGCGCAGCCGTAATCCGCTCTTTGCCTCCATCGACCAACGTACAGGCGAAGTGATGCCACTGCTCCGCAAGGCCGGCATCCGCCTCTTCTTTGAGACCGTGCCCGGTGCTCATCATGGTGGAATGGTGGAACGCATCGACAAAGGACTGACATGGCTAAACCGTGATATCTCGAAAACATAAGCCAACACGGCCGAACAGCAAGACTGCTTAAAAACGACATCAAGGATTAGCCGGAGTAGACCATCCATCCGCTCTTTAGACTGCAAACATTCATTTCATGATCCTTTTCGACATCTTCCATCCTCTTGCCGGCCTCCCGCTCACCTTGTCACGACGTTTCGACAAAGGTGACAGACCGTCCGACAAGAGTGGCAAGTCACTCGAATCTCTAATGAGTCATCGGAACTAAAGAAGGAATGATTCCTGACATAAGCAGATAATCCCGGATCGCTTATGTCACTATGGCTGGTAGGTTAGACTTGGTCCAGCCTTAAAGCAGAAGCTTTTAATGCCTTAATCCGCCTTTATTTCTAAGAACCTTATCCGTCCCGGTATTTATGCGGATTTTCGCCTATGTTGCAGGATTATATATTCAAAGGCCGATGATTACCGATGATTACCGGTGATTATATCATCATCGGGCTCTGAACCCATATTATTTTTTTCGGGCATATAGAAGCCCTGACCTATCTTATACGCTTCCACTTTGTCCTCACCGCACGACAAGGACAGAAGTCATCCGCCTGAAGATGTTCCTAAAAATACAAGTGAAAAACTTAATTGCACCATTTTTTATTTATACGCCATCATCCCAGACAGACGAATGCCTTTGGCATAGGCCCCTTCTGACACAATGCGTCTGGAAGGACTCAGGGATGGACCGACATTGAAAAAGGAAGTCGGCATCCGTCAGTGCATCTTCAGAAGAAAACCTAAAAGACGCCCAACCTCACCGAATGTCATCCTTGTTTCATGAAGTCCTATAAGCACGATCGGTCAACGCCATATTCTTTCATCTCGATTCCGTCGAACTCACGCTATTGTACGGACACCTTGGCAAAGGTACGAAATCCTTTGAAACTCCAATGACCGAATGGGAATTAGCAACAACCACAGACGAGCCCCCATCTGCCAATATGCGCATGTTCCACATAATGACCGACACATCTTCCCTGTCCGGATGACAGACGGACTTCCGGACAGAAAAAGAAATGTAACTCAAATACGGACCGATTCTAAAAAGACGGATATACAACGGACACCCATCACGACCTTCTATACTATGAAGGTTGGCTGATCGTCCATGCTGTCTGCTGCGGAATATTCGAAGCCCTCATGACTAAAGGAGAGAAGACCGTGCGGATCTGTCAGTCGGTTACGGAGGATATACCGCGTCATGGCGCCACGACAGCTCTTGGCATATACGGACACTGCCGTCAACCGACCTCTTCGCTCCATCAGGAAACGCGGCTGGACGACATGCACGGATTCCGTCACACGCTTCCAGTCGAACAGGCGCTCCATCTCCGCCGTAGCCAGATGCACCAAGACGCCGTCATCGGCAAGGACACTGTCGATAAGCACGTCCGTAAGGCGCTGCCGCCAATATTCAAAAAGCGTAGGCTCCATCTTACGCGTCGCCTTCACCTGCATGGCAGCAGCCGCCGTCTCCAGCCGTACATTTCCCTCCATTCGATAAGGGTGTACCTGGTCGAGCGGACGCAGCAGGCCATAAAGGAAACTGGTGATCCAGAGATGATGTTGGGCATAGTGCAGATCGTCGTCGCTGAGCGACAGGGCGTCCAGGCTGCGATAAGCCTGTCCGTTATAACCGAAAATGGCAGGAAGTGTTGCCGACGGATCGGTGAACCGCTGGTAACGCTGCATGCACTCTACTGCAATCTTGCTACTGCAATGAAACATCTCACAAAGCTCATCCACAGAGCGCGCCACCATCTCCAGTGCTATATGCTGCGCTTCCTGCTCGAAAAGCGGACGAGAAACCATATCGACAGAACGGGCTGCCCGTTCCCTCATCGTCTTGGCACAAGCCAAAAGTATCTGCATGACTGTTCAGTATATCTTCAAAAACAATTTTTTCATCCTGCCGTCTGCCGCCCGGGCGATTCCGATGCAGCAGACAGCCGGCAAACGGATTCTATCGGGTACCCTTCCGCAACTTCCAATTATCCTTCACGTAATCGCTGGGATAATGGGTAGCCGGATAGACAGTGCCGCCCCGCTCACGAATCCACGTATCAAACTCACGCTTCCCCTCCTTCAGGACGATCACCCTCGCTCCATTGCGCAGGTGATTGTATTCCGTGTTGCCACCGGAGAAGCGGCAATATCCCAGGAGGACGCCATAATACATCACGCTATAGTCATTGTCATGGTCATGACCGCAGAAGACACCCATCACGTCGCCCGCCTCCTTCATCTGGGCAAACATTCCCGAATTGAGGCTCGGCACATGACTGGTCTCCTCACGTATGCCATAGAGCGGAGACTCCATGGCAAGCACGGCTGCCCGGTATTCCGGGAGCGGATAATGCATGAAGGCAATGGCCGGAAGCACCTTGCCGCCATTGGCCGTCTTGTATTTTGCCGCCTGATCACGATACCACGACAGCTGACGCCACGTGAACCACTGGTAGCCTCCCACTCCCTTCATCTTCGAATAAGAATAAGCCTGTATGCCATAGACCAACGCGGCAGGCTTTGTCCCCGTAGACCCCAGGATCGGCAATACATAGTCGAAATTGGATCCCTGACGGGGAGGCATCACGCTGTGGGCTCCTTTCTGCATCATGTCATAAAGCGTAGTAAGAGGTGTCTGCTGTTCACCGTCATGATTGCCGAAGATCATACAATAAGGTACACCCAAGCTCTCGAAGATGCTCAACACCCGGGCCAGGCAGGTAGAGCCCGGCGCCTTATAGATGATGTCGCCCGACACCATCACCAGATCGGGCTTCTCCGCAGCCACCACCTCGCGGATGTTCTGTTCCGCCTGATCTGACAGAGGATTGCCATACTGATAGTGTATGTCCGAGAATTGTACGATCTTAAACACCCCATTACGAAAGCGGAGTGTCTTGTTTACCGCCTGTGTACGGGCTGACGTCTGAGGGGTCGCCTGCGATGCCGACTGTGAACGGGCTGACACATTCATCACCGCACACAACGACAAGACGATCATTGCCATGTGTTTCCAAATTCTCTTCATAACCTACAAAAACTAATAAACCATAACAATAGCAAAGATAGAAAATGTTATTCACTTTTGCAACAAACAAACAAAAATAATCCGTAACTTTGCAAGTATAAATTGTAAAAACACGACATGGCGAAAATCACGATGATGGGCACAGGCAATGCCCTTGCGACAAAATGCTACAACACTTGTTTCGTAATGGACAACGGCAAAGACAAGCTGCTCGTCGACGCCGGCGGAGGCAACGGCATCCTGACCCGGCTGGAACAGGCACACATCAGTGCCGGCGACATCCACGACATCTATATCACCCACGCACACACCGATCATCTCCTCGGAGCCATCTGGATGGTGCGCGTGTTCATACAGCGCCATCTCAATGCGACCTATCAGGGGCATCTCAATGTATGGAGTCACGAGAAGGTGCTGCGTATCCTCGACTTCAACCTAAGGAACATGCTCACGGCAAAGCAATACAATGAGATCGGCAACTGTGTGTTCTTCCACGAAGTGAAAGCCGGGGATGAGATCGACTGTGCCTCCTTCCATCTTCAGGTCTTCGACATCCTCTCAACGAAGGAAAGGCAATTCGGCTTCATCACGGTCGTCGACGGCAAGCGGATCGCCTGTCTCGGCGACGAGCCCGTCCATCCCGACAATGAGGCGCTGGTCAGCAACGCCGACTACCTGATGTGCGAGGCTTTCTGCCTCTATGCCGACCGCGACCGCTTCCATCCTTATGAGAAGCATCACTCCACCGTACAGGACGCCGCAAGACTGGCCGAACGGCTCGGCGTACCCAACCTCATCCTGTATCATACGGAAGACAAGACGCTGCCGGTTCGCAAACAGACATACACGGCAGAGGCTGTCGCCAACTACCACGGTCGCGTGTTCGTTCCCGACGACCTGGAGGAAATCGAGATATGAACGCAGCCTCGCCTCCGCCCCACCCTTCCCTCAACCGCGCGACTGCCGTCACCCAAGCGGGTAATCAAGTAAATAATGGACGATTCTTGAAAAAAGATGCCCTTTTTCTTTGCTGTCCAAGGAAAAATGACTACCTTTGCAGTCGCTTACAAAGAGTGAGCGCAGACGAATAGGGGCGTAGCCCAGCTGGTTTAGAGCGCTGCAGTCACATTGCAGAGGTCATCGGTTCGAGCCCGATCGTCCCTACACAGAAAAGAGAAGTCATCCCGGCTTCTCTTTTTTGCGTTATATGAGTCAACCCTAAAAATCAAGCGAACATGCCCATCATAGAAATCCAAGACATTCACGATCCGCAGGTCCGGATGTTCACCTCCATGACAGAAGCCCAGCTGCGTCAGGAGAAAGAAGAAGGCGAAGGCATCTTTATCGCCGAGAGCCCCAAGGTGATCCATGTGGCACTCAACGCCGGCTACGAGCCCCTGGCCCTGCTCTGTGAGAGAAAGCATATCCAAGGCGATGCTGCCGGCATCATCGACCGTTGCCGGCAGCGATGGGACGCGCGGCATCACGACGATCCGGACGGATTTCCCGTCTATACCGGTGACCGCGACACCCTGACCGGCATCACCGGCTACAAACTGACTCGCGGCGTTCTATGCGCCATGCGCCGGCAACCGCTCCCGACAGTGGAAGATGTCGTGTTGCGTGCCCGACGGATAGTAGTCATCGACGGCGTAGTCGACACCACCAATATCGGAGGCATCTTCCGGTCCGCCGCCGCATTGGGAATAGATGCCGTCCTGCTGACCCTCAACAGCTGCGACCCTCTCAACAGGCGTGCCATCAGAGTGTCGATGGGCAACATCTTCCTCATTCCATGGACCTGGCTCAACGGATCGCTGGAGACGTTGCATGAGCTGGGATTCAAGACCGTCGCCATGGCCTTGACCGACAAAAGCATCGCATTGGATGATCCCGACCTGAACAAAGAGCCGCGACTGGCCATCGTCATGGGTACGGAAGGCGACGGACTGCCTCAAGAGGCGATAGATGCCTGCGACTACACGGTACGGATCCCAATGGCCTACGGCGTCGACTCGCTCAACGTCAATGCCGCTGCAGCCGTAGCCTTCTGGCAACTAAGAATAAAATGACCTACGACTGACATACGGGCGGAGACTGCCCCCCTTACAGAAATGAGCTCTGACGTTAGCAAAAACAAGTATATATCCACCTTGCTGTCTCTCCCATCCAATGGGATCTCCATACCTCTTGTCTTATACGACGACATGAAATGCAGCCCCGTTCCGGCACCAAGGAAGACAAAGGGAGAGAACTGGTAACCGTACGGTGTGTTGATTTCAATAGAATCAATGAAGGCCGTATTATTATGATGATCTTCACGATCCTCGTTATTCACACGAATCCTGAAAGATAAGTTCAATTCCCTTCTCACCGATACGCTTCCGGAAATGAACAGGTTCTGAAGAGGCACACGGGGCAGACGGAGTGAACTCCTGCATCCCCAAAAATACAGATAATAAGCGTTTTCACTCCATTGTTCTACCAAAGACTTATCCAACAGATTACGAAGGTGCTTCAGGATGAGCAAACCGCACATCAGACGGACCGGCTTGCCGGGACGGCTGTTGTCCTGACAATACAAAGGTTAAAAGGCTGTCTCAAATTTCCCCGGTTTATTTTGTCGGCCAACCGGTAAAGTGGGTGTGATTGGTTCAGCATGTCAGACAGGTTGCTGAATAAGGAAGGGCTGTTATTCGTATTTTAATCATAAAATCTGCAAGTCTCTTAGCCTAAAGGTAAAGAAGCTTGCAGATTTATCAAAGACTTTTATAAATTAAATTACTGAATACCAGCAGATAAGTACATTTTTAAGGGACGACTATATATTTTTGATTTACAAACAATAATCTACATGTTCACCGAGAACAAAGTCATAGAATTATTTTGTATGGCAGATAATTTTCCTTTAGCACTTCAAAAAGAGAAGTTCTGCCATTAGTAGTCTTCATAATCTCGAACAAGTCCTCATCAAGATAGGCGTATTCAATTACAGACTTCATCTTACCCACAGATGCAGTCTCACCGGGAGCAACAAGCTTTTCTATATCATCCACGCTATTTAGGGGAGAGAAATGCCAAAAAGGTTCATCCTTCATATGCCAAAAAGGAGTCCAAGCTGTAGGAGGATTTTCTCCAACGTATAAATTCCAGTTAGCATTGAATGCTTCAACTATGGTATCGTCAATGAAGATCGAATTTGATGTAATATACTTACACCGAATAAGTTCCATCACGCTAATAAGCATGATGGCCTTATTTTGTGCTTTCTTACAATTGGTAATCTTTACATGAAGATTACCAAATTGAGACTTGTATATATCAATATCCATCATTTACTCGACTAAATTTTCAGATTGGATTACCAGCGATTGTTTATTATTATAAGGGAGATTTTGAAGGATGTCAACGAATACGAATGGAGAGAAGAAAAGTATTTTCTCATTGTCCCATTTTTCTTGCAAGTATATAAGCCCTGTATTAGCATATGCCTCCATTTCTCGGATGAGTAATGTGACAAAATTAGCCACACTCTCTTCTGAACTATTTTCGAGTGATATCCATTTCCATGAAAACGAGTCAAATAATTCCGTACGATTCAATAGAGTGATTAAGATAAAATCTCTTATTGGAGCTGGCTTCCAATGTGAAATATCAGCAAAATCACATTTCTTATCATCACCTGCTAGCGGAGTTTTCTTTCCCAAACGTAATCCTATAATATATGCATACATGAATGTCTGGTAGAAGGCTCCAAATGTTGAAAAGTCTCCCTTTCCTGTTACATCACCTTTGGTAGATATACGCTCCATCAAAGGCTTAAACTTCTCATTATATCTTGGTTTACGAGCAAATATCGCTTCTCTTAACTCTTGATGATTCATAATTAATATTTATAACATTTGTGAGACGTAATAAGACCTGTTGTGTCAGCCTTTTCTTCAATAACATTAACATAGAATGTTCCAGGAATATTGCCATTCTTCATTTCTTGAAGGATTTTTCTTCCGTGGGATGTAAGATAATCATCTGCATTGGGGTCGTATAATTCCTTAATAAGAATGATGCTTTGCGAGAATACACTTGGAGCCACATCAAAGAAGTTCGTAATGAAGTTGGGGCCAAACTCCGAGAATGGGGCATCTGAAATAAATGGATAGTCAAATTTCTTTTCGTCCCCGATTTTTGAAGAAATAATCGCCATTACTATTGCTAACTGTTTCATTCTTTGGAAGCCAGTTCCCAATCCAGTAATTTCACCATTTTGCACATCACGAATAGATACATTTACAATATCATGGTCACGCACAAATTTTAATTGACCACCTGATACTTGATTGCCTTTGGTTAGTGCCTTATACTTCTTGTTAGCTTCACTGGCAAGTGATTCTATAGTGCGATCGAAGATGTCATCCTTTGTTTGGCGTATAACATCATCGATGCCCTTCATCATAATTGCAAAGTCTTCATACTTCTGTATAGCATTATTCTTTTTATATGAAGCTAATTTTTTCATTATTGCATTAAGGGAATCTGTCCAAGTAGCAATCATGCTTAGTTTAGATGATATCTCTCTCTCCTTTGTAGATATAGTTGTATTAACTGTATCGTAATCAGAGATGATCGCTTTGTCATTGAATTCTGAGTTGTCTGCATTGCCACCAGCATTATTTAGCTGGGTTAGAATCTCATCTCGCCTTATTTCCAATTCGTTGAGATTTTCTTTGGCTCTGTCTAGCAGTTCTCTAACTGATTCTATTTTACCCTCAATCTTAGGTATATTTCTAGAATACGAACTCGCAGTTTTCTGTAATGCTCCATAGAAATGCCCGAAGTCATTTCTTGTCGTACTTATCTTCTTCGGTCTATCAAGAATCATTTTTATGTGATTCCAGGCTTCAGAATGCATAGCAGCTGGCTGTCCACAAACCTCACACACTTCATTCTTAAGCATGCGTTCAAGTGATGAAGTATCTGGAGAACCTTCAGGCAACATAATTATCAATGTATTATCGTTATTCATTTGGGCTAACTCGCCAATATGCTTTTCTCTTCTTTCATCAAAAGCATCAAGCTCATCTGTTAAGCCCATCAGTAGAAACGGATTTTCCTCATCGAAAATCATACCTGTAATCGATTGTTCAATCTTCCTAATCTTTTCTTTCTCGTTATTTATACTAATACGATTTTGATCAAGCAGAGAACGAATTTCAATTCTTTTACTTGAATTACTAATGTAAGCATCAAGTTGTTCCTTACGAATTTTTGCTGCACTTATTTCATCCTTAGCAGCTTCAATTTCACTCCGTGTATCCTCTATTAATTTTTGGAAGTGATTTCTCTTGTTTTTATCCCTTTGCTTGGCAGTGTCATTTTCTGAATTCTCAGAGTCCTTAATCTGGTATAAATCCTCAGCACGTTTGGATAATTTCTTTGATATCTCACAAATTCCCTTTAGAACAGAAATTCCAGCCAAAGTATCAATAGTATCAGATAAAGCTTTCTTCTGAGAAAGATCTACCAATCTATCCATTGATTCACCTTGTAGAAGTGCATAGTTCCTCAAAGCCAGGGGAATAAACACCCTGTTAAGAATGTCTTGCTGCTCATTTCTATCTAAGATAGGTGTGTCAGCATTATTCTTGTTCTCCATGATTGACAGCTGCGACTCAGAATGGTTTAATTCTCCACCGGAATGTGTAAACAGGGAATATTTCTCGACAGTATACACGATATTGCCATTACTAAATATCACCCTAAAACCAACCTTAAATTTATTATCTTCTATCTTCGCCTTGCCAGATGCCATTTTGATGAGTGATTCATTTGCATCTGTAAATGCCTTGATATCCGAGTCATAAACCTGATCACGAAACAGCCACATGAATCCATTATAAAACTTAGACTTACCCATGTTGTTATCAGCGTTAACAATGTTCACTCCAAGTTTGAACTTGTATTCATTGTGGTCATAGCTTCCATAATAATTATAGAAGTTCTCAAAAGCAACTGAATTAATGATTGTAGCCATATTTACAAGTCAAATAAAGTTTTAATTCTTTTGAAGATTCCGTCATCAGAGGTATGTCTGAGTTGGCCTTCAATGATACTTCTAATTACTGCGATTTCTCTTCTTTGAGACTGAGAATCGTAATCTTCCTTTATCTCTTCTGTTTCGGGAATACCCATAAGTTCCTTCAACTTGGGAGATTTAAGAATTTCTTTAAAAATTTCTTTTCCGTCCATATTAACAGATTAATATAATGTTATTGTTCTATATCTTCAAATAATTCCGACCATAAGATTCCAAAATGATGAGCAATTTCATTAAGAGTTTCGAAAGCGCCATTGTTAGCATAGTTGTTCTGAGCTAATGATGCAAAATACGCAACACGCTTTAATTCTCCTTTTACAAGATTCCTTTCCATTGAAGAGAAACTATTTTCTCGATTTATTGTTGCGGGTATAACAATAATGTCATAAATGTAGCTGTATTGTTTCTCCTTATGATTGCGTAATAATCGTCCTCTTCTCTGAATAAATTCCCGAGGATTACCTGTGCTAGAAGTAAAAATGCCACGTTCTGCTCGAGGTATATCCACACCCTCATCAAGACATTTCATAGCTAAGAGCACATCCAAAGTTCCTTCTGCAAAGGCCTTCAATAATACATTTCTCTTATCCTTATTATCTTTGCTAGTGAATGTATTACAATGTTTGTTAGGGAATTTCTTCTTTGTTTCATCCAGTAATTTCTGAATGAAGCTGATGTCATCAGCTTCACTTAAAGAAACCTCATCGTCTACTCCAAGCACCTCATATTTTCCTTGAGGGGCATAAACGAAAGTAAATTTGAGGTTATCTTCCCCAATTTCATCAAGAATATCCCGATAAGCCCTCAATTTATCATCGCATTTATGGATGATCCTCTTTCTATTCATCAAGAGTTTCTCAGCTTCCTGTTTGTTTTTGAATCGTCCTTTTTTATTATCCCATAATTGTGCCAGTTTTTTCGAAAGATATGTATACCTGTCCATCTCTTCATTATTAAGGTATGCAACTTTGGGATAATAATAATACTTGCAAAGTCGACCTTCATGTATAGCTTTGCTCATAGGAAAAGAATATATATAAGGGCGACTGTCGTTAAAGAACTCACCAATTTCGTTCGTACCCTCCTCATCATAAATCCTTTCAGGAGTAGCAGACAATGCAATTCTTCTTGGTATAGTCAATTTTCTAAAACATGCCCTTACATTCTTACCACCTATATTATGAGCTTCGTCCGCAATTAGTATCATAGATATTGAGATTGAAGGCAGAAGAGTTTGAAAGTCTTTATTGACAAAAGAATCATATGTCGACACGATGGCAAAATTCACATTCTTTCCTCTTTTTATTTTTTGAACTATATCGAGTAATTCTTTTCTCCAAGTTAAATTCAAAGATGACACATTGAGAACTTTCTTGTAATTAAACGCTGCGAGTTCTCCTTTCCATTGCTCAACGAGATCAAGTGTAGGTACAAGAATCAACAAATTATAAAATCCATCTTTCTCGAACTCATGCATAGCGCAGTTAAGTGATGTCACAGTTTTACCGGTTCCTGTAGCCATAGCAAAAATACCCATTTTGCCATTTTCTATCCAAGCGCGGTAAGCTTCTTCTTGGTAAGATAAAGCACCGTCCTTATATTTGGAAGGGAAATGAGGAGTATTTAAAGAACTTTTAGCGCTATTTTTAATTATTTCCGATATAAAATCCTCCTCTTTTTTGACAAGTAGCTCTGGATCTTGATTTGGATAAGAATTAAGTATTTCATTGCAAAATTTCCTTGCATCATAAACTTTTATACCATCACCATCTCCATTCCATACTTTATGAAAATGGGCTTCACGATCTAATACTCGTTTGTTACTATCTTCACTAGACCAAGAGCAAGTGCACTCAATAGTTTCAAGATTACCTAGGATAGCATTAGCCGTCATATTCATTGAACCAATGAAGTATATTTTGTTACCACACTCATCGGAAAAAATACCATACTTTTCATGAGGAATTCCACCATTGTTCAGAACAATAATTTTGATGTTAATCCTATAGGTTTGAATAAGATATGATAGACATTGGAAGAAATGTTCATCTCTCTTTTCAAATGTCTCTTTTAGCCTGATAAAGGATTGCACAAGGGCATCGTCAAACCTGCTGTCATATTCACCTTTTAGTAGTTCGTAGTCCTCTTTCGAAACATATTGATTGATATATAAATTCATTCTTCCTCCGTTAACAATGAATTTCGCCAAGCCATTGGCAAGCACATTGAAACTGGCGGAACTGAAATAGCCCAGCCCCAGATCAAGCTGGATGCTATTTTTCAAAGCATCAAGGCAGAATTCTGCGGGCTTATGAACATCAATCTGCGAGTAACTATATTCAAATGTCTTATCTGCTAACATACTTTATAAAGAATTACATAGTTCTAAATATGCCTTCTCTTGATTATGCTTCAAAACACCATTTGAAAAGTCTTTTACAGCTTTTTCAAACCATTGATATAATTCATGCTCATTGTATCCATATTTCGAAGGCTTCCGTCCATTTCTTTTAACGAATGATTTATATCGCAAACACAAATCGAACCAGGCATTTTCTCTCTTTGAAGAGGGAAACATGGCATATTGCTGAAGTATTCTCTTAACTTCTTTTGATTGTTCCTTGACAAGAGTACTACTATTCTTTACCTTGTTCCACCAAACATATAACTGTACTTCCTTTGCGTCTTCCGAAAGAGAAAAAGGAAAGTGTCCAGTATCTTTGATAAATTGTTCGAGCTCTTTAATACGCTCAAGGAAATTTCTTTCAGCTTCACTCAAATAGTACCACTTGTCATAGACCTTGTCTTTAAGACCGTAATATCCCCCAGCAAACACGACAAACTGCTCTCCACTACCCATTGTAGTTCTGATGCTATTTTCTGAGGTATTGCGATATTTTTTAACATATTCTACGATGACAGATAAATGCTGTGGTTGTTCAAAATCTGACAGGAATTGTGCGATTATATCTCTAACTCCCCCTATTTTAACGTGATTCCACTCTATTAGACTGATTAGATTATCTGTGCCCACAAGACAAATACGTGGGTCATGATAAACTAATTGCTTAATACTTGTAGGGGATTTTACCCTATTGGGATAAATGCTATTAATTGCATCATATAATTCTTCTGCACTCATTGGATTGCTGTTCTCTGAGAGCATATCATATATTAAATCGGTTGTACAAACAACCTTCCTGCCTTCAATGGTAAATTTAAAGTCGTCATCAGGGATTTTATCAAATTCATTTATTAAGATTTTTGTCAATAGCTCTGATATCATTTCCACCTTGTCAGTATCAAAATCATTCCATGCTTCAAAGAAAGTATCTAGCAACATCTCCTGGACACTTATTGCCATATCTTCTGTCAATTCGGATTCTTTCTCTTCGAGAAGATCCCTTAAGACGTAAAAATCAAAAGCTTCAGTTATTGTCTTGTTGACAATGTATGTATTAATCCAATCCTGTTTAAACTTCGTAAATATAGGTAATGGGTCTGCACCTACGACATCAAAACTTTCTTTACATAAAATTGACAAAACCAATAAGATAAAATTCTTGGACAAATTACATTTTTCATTCCGTTGGATTGGATCAACGAAAGACAAATCAAACCAATTTAAGGATTTTGTAGATTCCAATACATATTGCCAATCTGCTCTTTGAGACAACAGTTTACTGTATTTGTCTATATCATTAGGGGCTACAGTATGGAGCTGCTTGTTACATTTAGTACAAATTTGCCTGACTCTTTCTCTAGAAACACCAGCATCTTTAGCGATTACTTCATAAGATAAGCCGCGCTCTCCTTCAAATAAAGGAGTGTTGCTATTGAGTATGGCCAGAGAGCGATGCTTCATTTCATCTTTTATAAGGTTTTCTAGAATGTGAAACATAGGTAAGTGCCCATATTCCTTATAATATTCAAAACAGAATTTGTCCATATAGTCACCATAAAGATTCTCTTTTTTTATAATAAAAGTTTCCTCTTCTGTCCACAACCTTTCGTTAATGCTGTCCACCATATTCCTGATATATTCAACAACAAGAGAAATTTCTTCTTCAGACTTACGCCCTATATTTCTTATATTCTTTAAATCCATACCACGATGCACAAAATCCTCGATAAAATCACCTTTATAATTGATGATTCCATTTTTAGAACGAACAGACAAAGTATCGGCCTTTTGATACAATACTTTCATCAAAGCTGAGTACTGCACATCACCAAGTTTTTCTTTTAAGGTTAGAACAACGGGAATTTCTTCTTTAACGTTTATTTCTGCCTCGCTGGAAGATGCATCCACTATGCTAATGTTATTGTCGATATATTCAATTACCTCTTCACGAATACCTTTTATATCATAAACTGACTTTTTCCCAAAATTACGAATATTCAAGAGCTTCAAATCATCTGCAAAAAGGTAGTTTACACAAAATTCTCTTGTACCGATATAAGCGATGCGATTATTGGCTCTGGTAGATTTTTTTTCTACGCGGGACTTAAAGAATTTTTCGAAATCAGAAAATTGCTGGTCATTCAGTCTATTTAGGAAAATAATATATTTTTTATTTTCTGGATGTTCCTTAGACAAAGCATCTTCGTCAACAGATACATGATCTTTTTTAGGATGTTTTGTATTATTGCTTAAGCTATCGTCGTAATAATCGTCAAACGGTTCAGAAGCCATTATTCCTTCTTCAAAACTGTTTTCTTCATAACGTGATGCTCGCTCTGCAGAAATAACGGAGGAGCCTAAACCTTCTCTATCTTCTATAATTTTTTTATACGCAGCTCTACAAGCAAAGGTAAACTCCCGAATGTCTTCAAGATTATCTTCTGTTATGAAATTCCTTGTATATAAAGTCCTTGAAGAAGAAAACAAATAATCTTCAAGAAATTGTTTAATGCCAATCTGATTCAGGACCTCCGAAGCATTAGCGTAATCGCCTTTTATTTGATTATTGAGCCAAGAAACTAGTTGGTTATTTCCAGATGCCAAATCTTGTTCCAATTGTTCTTGTAAATAAATGGATTCGACAATATCATCATCCTCGAATAAACGTTTTAAGCTTTTTTGAACTCTTGGGCTATAATTTCCACATTCATCAAATCTCAGCTCATACAAGCATGTCTTAGGTTTAAGTGCACGATAAGCCTCTGCAGATATGTAACCTGCAGTCATTATCTTGTAGAAACTTATATTTCGTGCTCTATTCATACTATCTCCTCCAATCCGTCATGAATCTTATCAAACAAATAATCGAATCCTGTTAAGTTTGGATTATCCTTGATATCCTTGGATATCATTTCTAGGCCATCATCAAGATGCATTTTGATGTAGCGTGGCATATCTTTGTCCTCCTCATTAATATTATAATATGTACAGAAGAGAGCCATATAGAATTTATAGTATGAGCCAAACAAGATGTTTTTGCTGTATTCCTTACCGCCAGAGTCTTTAACATCGAGAGGTGAGAACCTCTTACCTGAATGAAGGGAATATGCAATAGCTATACGAGCAATAACATTCTCGGCTCCCAACATGAATTTGTTAGTCAAGTCTGTTACCACAACCTTGTTATTCGAACTAGTTTTTATAGAACTAAACATATCATTACTACATTAAACGTTCAACATCTGTTTGCTCAAAATACGACCTTCCATTATCATTCTTGATAAAATAAGCGGCATTGACAAGGGGGGCCATAGCATCCAGTTCTACAGGCGTGATTTCTTTATAGAGTAAAGGGAAAAGAATCACCTGCTTGGAGATGTGGGGATAGAACTCTTGGATAATCTTATTAGCGTGCGACTTGTCGAATTTCTGGAGTGGACTGTCGATAAACACGGGGAACTGTACACCGGATTCATCAACCAAGGCTTTCAACAATGCCGTAGCATATAATTGTTGCTCGCCCTTGGATAACGAATCCTTGTTGATCTCGATGCCTGCTTTGTTGAAAAGTCTAATATCCATATCATCCTCTGTACTCACCACCTCAACACTTCCAACGAAATCTTCCTTGTGCATAAGACTGTTCAATATGCCTTTGATGCGCCTTTCAAGAGAATCCTTCTTCTGCTCCCTCAATGAAACAAGGAACACGTTGAGTTCAGATATAAGTTGCCCAGCAAGCTCATCCTTCTTGATATCTTTGTCATTCAGACTAACACGCTTGCTCAACACGGCAATCTCTTTTGAAATCTTAATATATTCAGCATTAATAGAGCCAATATTCTCGTGAATATTTCTCAACCTTGACTCTACCTTCTTAATCTCGCCCTCTATTTCATTTTTCTTAAGACGAATTGACTTTATAAGGCCATCGCTCTCCTCAATCTGCATATTGGAGATTTTCCGAGAAGTACGGTCAAGTATTTGCTTATTCTTTTTGTAATCGTCAGCAAGTCGCTCAAATTCCATCTTATAGGTCGATATAATGTTGTTGTAGATGGACATGATTTCGTTATACTGACTTTTGTCCAATACCAACAATTGCTCGCCAGAGATACCTTCTGTCATATACCTCTTTCTTATACCGTCAAGCTGTTCAATCAGCATGTTTCTTGTTTCTAGAGGTATTTCTACATTAGAAAGTATCAAAGCGAAATCTTTGGTAAGATTACCTACAATTTCGTTTTGGTTTTCAGCATTCTTTTTTGATTTCAGAATCTTATAGTCATTCTCCACCTGAGCCTTTGCTTGATACAAAAGTTTGCCTGTCATTGCAAATGGTGCATACTCAAGGAATGTCTTGATACTCTTTTTATACTCTATGTCTTTTGCTTTGGTTACATCGCGGAGCATCTCAAGTTTCTTTAGTTCATCTAAAGTCATCTTGCTACCTTCGCGCATGAGCTGTACCTGATATCCCTCATTCTGCCTGCGGAGTTCCTCAAGGGTTGCTGAAAGTTCCTGAGAATTATCATTCCCTTTTTCAAGACTCCTTTGCAGGCTTTCCTTTTTTTTCAGAAGTGACTCCAGTTTGTTTCGACCATCTATATCTGATGACTTTCTTCTCAATCTGAGACGCAAGTTTTCGAGGTTATTCTTTAAATCTTCATATTTTTTCACTCCGAGGACCTCATTGTAAGCAGAGTTTAACTTTTGTCGTTCTGCCTTGGTCTTAGTCTCTGCAAGTGAAACTATACGTTCTGAATCAAAGAAAAAGAACTGGGCAATATCTCTATTGAGTACAAAGTCATTGATAAAGACATCCGGGCCAATTTCCATTGTCAATTCGTTGATATGACCATCTATCAAAATCTCAACAGACTCTTTCTCCGTAATATAGTCATACGAGCGTGTAATTTTCAAGCTGTTACAAGGAACAGAAGGTATCATTACATCGGAAAATTCTATCGACACATGGTACTGTGCATTATCCTTGATGAGTTTATCTCGCAATTCATATCCTGACTTCTTTATTCGAGTGACAGTATCTGCATCAACTTCGTCAACTTTCTCTTTTGCGTGGATATTTAGGTTGGACTTCTGAACCTTGGAATAACCGATGTTCATAAACTCTTTCCTAGTTTCCTCATCTATCTCAGAGATGAATTTACCGAACAAGCACCACAATAGAGAATGCAAGAATGTAGTCTTTCCGAAGCCATTCTCGCCAGTAATGAGAAAAATGTTTTTGCCTTCCTTCTCATCAAACTTTATTGTGTTTTCACCGTAATAAAGTCTGTAGTTACATAGCGTTATATTTTTTACTATCATAATTCCTGAGTGGTTATAAATGAGTCAAGGCGTTTCTCTAAGTCATTTTGAAGCCCTTGTTTCCTCATCATCAATACTTTGCTCTTTTGTAGAGCCAATAGTTCCTGTACCAATTGAAAGTGGCCGTCTTCATTACATGCCCTTTCTAGCAACAATCGTTCTTTTAGACCTATGCTGTCGTTAGGTATATTGTAGCCGTAAACCTCATTATAAATATCGTTAACGGTGGTTTTAAAATTCCCGTCTCGATACCATATAATCTGAATAGCTATAAGCTCTTGTACTGTAATGAGGTCTATACTTCCTCTATATTTCTGAGTTTCCTTTTGAACTGTCAGTAATTCGCGAAGCAATTGGATACGATACTCCATCGTGTAATTGCCCTGATTATGCCCTGACTCATCCACGGCTAACTGGCCATTTCTACGTGTTGAGCATCTGAACTTAGACACATTCCTATTTTTCTGCATACGGTTTCGGAAGTCAAGCAGAGGCTTCATCCACGCCACACCATTCTTGATTAGAGAAGTCATGGAGCTATCCTCTTTGACAACTGTGCAAATCCAACAACCAAATCGACTCTGACCACAGGAAGTGTGAGACTTATCGGTAACAACAGTCGGGCACTCATAATCATCAGCTGAAGCATCAGCATATATCTTGAACAAAATCTTATTGTCGAATCCCCAAGGAGATGGAACAGCATTGATAATCCACCAAACTTCTTCCAACATCAACTCCACGATTGGTGCATAGGTGTAAGTGTTTGGATTCAAAGGATGCTTAGACAAACGATGACCCTTGATGGTATGTTTCTTTATAGACATAGCTCGTTTCTGACTTTCACCTTTACGAGTACCTATGAGAACAATTGCTTCACCATCAGCAGCCACTTGATCAATAATAAATTTTGTCGTCGGCTTAATTTTCATGCGTTCTGTACAATAGCGGAATGCATTATTAGGAGCTGGATATCCTTTACCTATGGTACAACACCAAAAAGAGTCTTCCAATTCTGGTAACGTCATTGTCACAGAGACGGGAAGTTCCTGTTCAATAGCAGCTTTCCTTATCTTCTCAAGAACATTCTGAACATATTCCTCAATAACGGGATTTTCTACCATGGTGTCATTGCAAACAACATACACCTTCCTTTTGAGCAAGGCACCTTGTTCCTTTAACCTTTGCATAGCAAGCCATGTTAAGGTCAGAAGAACAGTAGAGTCTTTACCGCCCGAGAATCCAATAATCCATGGGCGATTATACCTGTCCTCTTCCTGATATTGATCCATCAGTTCGAGTATAATATTATTTATTTTATCTGGTAGCTTCATTTACTTTTCTTTTGTCGGTCTTATCAATTCTCTAATATCCACATCCAATGCATTGGCCACTCTTCCGAGTTGCTGCAAGGAGGGTTGAAAACGATTGGAGCACCACCGTGAAACGGTATTCTCGCTCATTCCTATCTCCTCAGCAAGCTACTTGCAGGTCCGTTCTTTGTCGGCCAGCGCCGCCTTGATGCGATTTTCATATCATTTTTATTAATTTTGAACAAAGGTAGCCATTTTCCATGAGAATTAGGCATCACAAAGAGAAACAATGAAAATTTGACGAAATTAATGTCTGTAGAATACTATTGCTTGATAAAACTGTCATAGCGAGCCCAAAATCCATCACTTTCCAACCATCATCACGCCCTTCCCTGACTGTTAAATCAGCCATGCTTGTACTTGTCTTGTACTTTTAAATCTAAACACCTGTGAATCAAGCGACTCAACAATTCTTGACGGAAAAATTAAAACATTATACGACAAGGGGAGGGGGGATGAGTTTGAGAATTATCTTTTTCATTTGCTAAAATCTTTAAATGTTGTTCTATTTCACTTAGTTAATTTATTTGGCAAATATCTTGCGCAAATTTTATACTTTTGTAGGTGGACATAACTACCAAATTTAACGTGAGTTCGTCGAATTCACGTTAACCTACAAATTGAGCGTGAGTTGACGGAACAGCAACGGCAAAAAGCGATAGAGTACGAAAAAACTATCTGAAAAGCAAAGGCATCTTCTTCGGGCTAGAGTCCTCCGAAACCTTATTTGCATTAAGTCATAGAAATCGTTAAGGGAATGGTGGAGAAAGGGCGGATGTTGCACCATTGTGTGAACGGTTATTACAACAAGAAGAACTCCCTAATCCTATTCGCCACCATTGATGACAAACGGATTGAAACGATAGAAGTGTCACTAAAAACGCAGAAAGTGGTGTAGAGCAGAGATGTATGCAATTCCAATACCGAGTACCACAGCCGCATCAACTGACTTATGGAGGCAATACCGAATTTATCCGTCAGGCGGATGAACGTAGCATGACATCAACCTATAATACAGAACAATATGATAAGATTTGAAAGCATGGTTTGTTTGTGGGACGATTTCACCGTGATGTTTCTTGGATTTATAAATTTCTTCACTCTTATATGAATAATTTGCCGGTACCTTTACAAAAAAATGAATTATGAGTAAAATGAATACTACATATCAGCAAATTGCTGATTACATAGTCGTCCCTTAAAAAGCCCATTTTTGCGGGATATTGTTCAGACACAGTATCTCGCATATTTTTTGAATCATGCACCAAAAAGCTTTCATAGCTCTTTTGAAGTCATAGGCCACTGCCGCCGGAAGCCCGTTCACAACATCTATCACCACACCCTTATAAAAGTTGCGGCCCAATCGGTAGTCTGACTTTTTCAGCACAAAGGTGTAGCCTTGACGCAGAGGAAGGCCAAGCTTTTTCACAATACCAAGAACCTTTTTCACGATTGCAACTTTGCATCCGTGGGGTAAGTGATGTTCTTTTCCTGAACCGTAGAATCAATGAAGGCCGTATCATGATGAC
>ERZ857521.723-NODE-723-length-46798-cov-10.070577_pt1 | contig 46798 bp, 40 predicted proteins | sample MGYA00519701_ERZ857521 | MGnify/ENA primary metagenome ERZ857521 (study PRJEB31778, sample SAMEA3449346) | human gut metagenome | biome: human gut; feature: human-associated habitat; material: faeces | place: United Kingdom | collected 2010/2012 ...
AACTTCTGGGCAACTATTTTTTGCGGAAATTTTTCATGTTTTCTGTAAGTCGTTGGAAAATAAATAGTTGCAGGTGGACATTTTTTGACGCTTCCGGAAACGGGTGGGAACATGCCTACATTATGTATTTCGCGCGGGCGTGTGTGTGCGCACATATACACGCATACGTAAAAGGGAAAAGAGACATATACACGTAAAAGAAAACAGGAAGGAACTTACGGATGCAACATGAAGGAAACAGATGAAAAATCGACTTCCAACGAAAAAAACCGGTGGAGACACAGAAAAATCTATCCATATCCGAACAGTACTTTTTAAAAGAGCGGAAAGAAAAAACTGAAAAACCGCTCCTCGACTCCGTGCGGTTACGGATCTTTCCGGATTTTTTCCAAGGCCGACGACTTTTTCATGCCCTCCGGAAATAAAGACAGACCTCCGTTTCTTCTTTCCTTGACGGGTAATCCTGACAGAAATTTTTATTCTGACAAGAAAAAAATCAAAAAGGACTTACGATAAAACAGAAAACAAGGACAGCAAGGCCTGTACAAGAACCTTGATTTTTCCATGTAGCACAACCTGAATCACCCTGACAATTTAAAACCACAGACACATTTTATTTCAAGACTCCCGACATTCTTTATGTTTCCTTGCCGTGAAACATACGTTTTCCCCGGCGGAAACCTACGTTTCACGGCAGGAAAACGTACGGCTCCCCTGACGGAAACATAGAAAACATAAAGGCAGCGGAAGGTTATCTTACCGACATTTCTAGAATACAGCAGGCATAAAGGAAAAACAAACGGGCCGCTTGCAAGGAAAGAACAAGCAGACCGCTTATGGGAAAGACTGAAGAAACGGCTTACAAAAAACGTCCAGAAAAACAGACCGATAAAAACAGTTCAGATATCAGGAAAAAAGAAACCTCACGTAAGGACATAAAAAAAGGAGTTCCGCTGAACTCCAACCTTTGTTAACCTTAAATCTAATACTATGAAAAACACAGTGCAAAAGTAAACATTCCGGTTGAAACCACAAAAGAAACAGCCGAAAAATCATATTTTACAACACATATTAACCATCTACCATTTTTCAATTAAATCCCTTAACAAAAGTATTCAACAAAAAAATACAGAACCGCCCGCGGCAGCCCTGTATTCTATTTTCATGGCTAAATGAATCTTCAAATTACTTGATGCGCTTATAACCGTACACAGCCAAATCACCCAGTTCCTCCTCAATACGCAACAACTGGTTGTATTTCGCCATACGGTCGGAACGGCTCAATGAACCCGTCTTAATCTGGCCACTGTTCGTAGCCACCGCAATATCCGCAATCGTCGCATCTTCTGTTTCTCCCGAACGGTGAGATGTCACTGTGGTATATCCATGACGGTGAGCCATCTCAATGGCATCCAGTGTTTCACTCAGTGAACCGATCTGATTTACCTTAATCAGAATAGAATTGGCACATCCCATTGCGATTCCCTTTGAAAGGAATTCCACATTCGTCACAAACAAATCATCTCCTACCAACTGGCAACAGTTTCCAATCCGCTCCGTCAGTTTTTTCCATCCTTCCCAATCGTCTTCACTCATTCCATCTTCAATGGAATCAATCGGATATTTATTGATTAATTCTTCCAGATAGGCAATCTGTTCGTCAGAAGTACGCTTTTTCCCGTTTTCACCTTCAAAAATAGTGTAATCATACACCCCATCCTTATAAAACTCAGAAGAGGCACAGTCCATTCCAATCATCACATCCTTTCCTGGCACATATCCAGCCTGCTGGATGGCCGCCAAAATAGACTCCAGTGCATCTTCCGTACCTTTCAATGCCGGAGCAAATCCACCTTCATCTCCTACGGCCGTACTCAGCCCGCGATCGTGCAACACTTTTTTCAGGGCATGAAACACTTCCGCTCCCATGCGCAAGCCTTCCCGGAAAGAAGGTGCCCCTACCGGACGAATCATAAATTCCTGGAAAGCGATGGGAGCATCGCTGTGTGAACCTCCGTTGATGATATTCATCATCGGAACCGGCATCACAAACGTATTGACTCCTCCGATATACCGATATAAAGGTATCTGCAAATAAGCTGCAGCAGCTTTGGCCACTGCCAGAGACACACCCAAAATGGCATTGGCCCCCAGTTTAGATTTGGTTGGCGTGCCGTCCAGCTCCAGCATTTTCTTATCAATACCCCGCTGCTCCAGCACAGACCAACCGACCAATGCCGGCGCAATCACCTTGTTTACATTCTCGACAGCCTTTAAGACTCCTTTCCCTCCGTAACGATGCGCATCTTTGTCGCGCAACTCCAATGCTTCATGTTCACCCGTAGAAGCTCCCGACGGTACAGAAGCACGTCCTATCACACCAGACTCCAGTTTCACTTCTACCTCTACAGTAGGATTTCCTCGTGAATCGAGTATTTCACGACCTATAATCGACTTTATTTTCATATTTATTGCATTTAAAATTTGATATACAAAAATGAGAACTTCCCACGCACGACGCAATACCTTGAAATAGGTATTTTACCCTACAAAAAAAGGACTGCCGCTGAAAAAACAGCCACAGCCCTCTTTTGTTGTCATGCAATTAAAATGGATTAGTAGTTATTTTTCTTCACTTCAAAATAAGCCTGTGGATGCAAGCAAGCCGGACATATCTCGGGAGCTTCTTTTCCTACATAAATATAACCGCAGTTACGGCACTGCCATACCACTTCCACGTCTTTCTTGAATACGGTTTCATCTTCAATATTTTTCACGAAAGCCAAGTATCTCTCTTCATGCCCCTTTTCGGCCACGGCAATTTCACGATACATCTTTGCGATAGCCGGAAAACCTTCTTCGTCGGCGATGTCGGCAAATTTCGGATAATCCAGACTCCACTCTTCATTCTCGCCTGCAGCTGCAGCCTTCAGATTTTCCAATGTAGAACCGATTACTCCGGCTGGATAGCTGGCTGTGATTTCCACCATTCCACCTTCCAACCACTTGAACATTCTCTTGGCATGTTCCTTTTCCTGTTCAGCGGTTTCCAAGAAAATAGCTGAAATCTGTTCGAAACCTTCCTTCTTGGCTGCACTCGCAAAATAAGTATAGCGCATTCTGGCTTGTGATTCACCTGCAAAAGAGATTGCCAAATTTTTCTCAGTTCTTGTTCCTTTGATGCTTTTTCCCATATCTATTAGTTATTAAGTTGATGAATAAATTACGTTTTTAGATTTACACCACAAATATAGAAGTTTTATTCAAATTTGTAATCATTACAATTTTATTTTTCTATTTTATTAACGTTTCATCTTATATATAACAAGGTATTTATCTATAAAACAAAACACAATGAAAAATGGTTTTCCCGGTTGACCATAAATAACGCCTGCGGAACAAAGTTTCATCTACATGACATTTTTTGAGTCAAACCAGACGCCTTTCACCCTCCACCCTATCTTTTTCAAAGATAATTAAAATAAAGGTCGCTCAAATATAAGAAAATATATACTTTTGTGCTTCTTTTTAAATTAGTAACATTTTTAAGATAGATGAAAGGATTAGAATTCAGACCCAAACTTTTCACCATGATGAAAACCTATACCAAGGCCGATCTGATGACCGACCTGATGGCAGGTATCATCGTGGGAATTGTTGCCCTGCCATTAGCCATTGCTTTTGGTATTGCTTCCGGAGTAAGTCCGGAAAAAGGAATCATCACAGCCATTGTGGCCGGTTTTATCATCTCGTTTCTGGGAGGAAGCAAGGTACAGATTGGCGGACCGACCGGTGCTTTTATTGTCATCATTTATGGCATTATCCAACAGTACGGAATCGAAGGACTGATGGTAGCCACCATGATGGCCGGTATTCTCCTTATATTATTAGGAGTATTTAAATTGGGGACCATTATCAAGTTTATTCCCTATCCCATCATTATCGGCTTTACCAGCGGTATTGCTGTCACGATTTTCACCACCCAGATTGCCGATATCTTCGGACTTGATTTTCAAGGTGAGAAAGTACCGGGAGATTTTATTGGAAAATGGATTCTTTATTTCCACCACTTCGATACGGTTAATTGGTGGAATGTCATTGTGAGTGTGGTCAGCGTGTTCATCATTGCCATCACCCCCAAATTCTCCAAAAAGATTCCAGGGTCACTGGTAGCCATCATTTTGGTAACTGTAGGAGTCTACTACCTGAAAATGTATGGAGGAATCACTTGCATCGATACCATCGGCGACCGTTTCAGCATTAAGTCACAACTTCCGGAAGCAGCCGTTCCGGCACTCGATTGGGAAGCCATCAAGAACTTGTTCCCTGTCGCCATCACCATTGCCGTACTGGGAGCTATCGAATCGCTGCTTTCGGCTGCAGTGGCCGACGGTGTCATCGGCGACCGTCATGATTCCAATACGGAACTCATCGCCCAAGGTATCGCCAATTTTGTATCCCCTATCTTCGGAGGTATTCCTGCCACCGGAGCCATTGCCCGAACGATGACCAATATCAACAACGGAGGTAAATCGCCCGTCGCCGGTATCGTACATGCCGTAGTGTTGCTACTCATCCTCCTTTTCCTAATGCCCCTGGCACAATATATTCCGATGGCCTGCCTGGCCGGTGTACTGGTCATTGTTTCTTATAACATGAGTGGATGGAGAGTGTTCAAAGGACTGTTGAAAAACCCTAAATCGGATGTGGTAGTACTGCTCATCACCTTCTTCCTGACAGTTATTTTCGATTTGACAGTAGCCATTGAAGTCGGTCTGGTCATTGCCTGTGTACTGTTCATGAAGCGTGTCATGGAAACGACCAAGATTTCTGTCATCACAGACGAAATAGACCCCAACAACGAATCCGACCTGGAAGTACACGAAGAACACCTGGTCATCCCGCAAGGCGTGGAAGTATATGAAATCAACGGCCCGTATTTCTTCGGTATCGCCACTAAGTTCGAAGAAATCATGTCCCGGTTGGGCGACCGTCCGAAAATCCGCATCATCCGTATGCGAAAAGTTCCTTTCATTGATTCCACAGGTATCCATAACCTCACAACCCTGTGTGAAATGTCACAGAAAGAAAACATCCACATCATCCTGTCGGGTGTCAACGAGAAAGTACATCAAGTACTGGAAAAATCCGGTTTCTATGAGCTGCTTGGAAAAGAGAACATCTGTAGCAATATCAATGAAGCACTGGAAGTGGCCACCAAGGAAATAGCTGAAATCAACGCAAAATAAAACGTTAAAATAGAAACTCCCATTCTGTTAAAATCAAAATAGGATTTAACAGGATGGGAGTTTTCTTTAAATCATGTTATAAAACCCGTTATTTTCACCTCAGGAGTTGCATTATTTCCAAAATTCCGTACCTTTGTACTGTGTTTTTCATAGTATTAGATTTAAGGTTAACAAAGGTTGGAGTACAGCGGTACTCCTTTTTTTATGTCCTTACTTCAGAAAATCACCACTTAAACCGCACCTGAAACTGTAAATCATACTTTTGGTTTCCCTGAATTTCCTCTGCTCCTGAACCAATTAAGTTCCGGTCTCTGTAATGTGTCCATCCCCATTTCATCTGAAAAAACACCCGTTTCTTCCAGTTATAATCCATTCCTACAGCCAACCGTTCCCCTTTTCCATACAAGGCTCTCATGGAAAACGCATACAACAATCCCTGTTCATACAAATATACCCGTGAAGCATAGTCCTCCGTATGAAACCAGACTCCACTCAAAAAAGACCGTACATTCCAACGAGGAATTTCCAGCTTCAGGCTGCTTCCTAACGCCACTCCATTGGATACTTCCTTATGGAAGACGGATGAACGCACATATTCCACCACCGTTTTCAACTGAGCCCACTTCACCGGTGAATAAGTCAGCTGATAATGCAGACGCTGCCGGATATCAGGCAACACATACTTCTCTTCATCCGACTCTTTATAGTTTTTAGCTTTATTCTTATAACTGTATTTTATCCACATATCCAGTGAATTTAGCGGTGAATAAGATAGTTGAAAAATTCCTTCCATCCCTGTAGTTCTCCGCTTGTCCACCAAATAACGATACCAGGGAAAATAAAAGAAATCACCGGAACACAATAATTTGATGTTCCGTAAAAAGCTTGTTTCCAGCCCAATAAAAATTCCAGTTTCATTTTGCAACCTGGAATTTTTACCAAAGGCATTGCCATATAAACCCTGGTATTTCTTGTCATAATACCTATTAATAACTATCCATGAAGTATTCACAGTCGGTGAATAAGTCAGTTGGTTCAATGTAGCCACCTTACCCTGCTTGTCGATGGCCGTTTCCCCGGAAAAAATAAACTTCCCCTTATACCATTTATAATTCACACCTACATTATAGAAATACTTTCCCCGAGGATAATAACGGTTATACAATCTTTCCGCCGGATTCAACATCTTGTTGAAAACATTATAAACAACTGTCAATCCGCCCTCAAAATACTTTCCATCATAACTTAAATTACTCCCTGCCAAGGTATTAAAGACTGTATTTTTCTTTTCCATGTCTTTTTTCAGACGATGGTATCCATCAGTTTTCAACGTAGTTATACACCCATTATCCACCGTAGCATCCTGATTGCGGAAAGAAAAGAATCCGGTCCATTCCCATCGCTTGTGCCACCTCCAGGAAACTCCCACTCCTTGTAAATAGTTTGCCTCGTTCATGGAAGTATATTTACTTAATCCCTTCCCGGCACGGTTCAATGCCGAAAAGGAAGTGTATTTCCCCACCCCGAACCCCATGTTCATTACCAGTCCGTAGCCAAAACTGGCTTTATAGTTTCCTAATACCAACGTATGCAAATGTCCGAAATCCTTCAATTGCACCGATGCACTGTAAAAATCAAAGCCCTTCCGGTTATAACGGTTGAAAAAAGGTTCACCCGCATCTTTTTCAGCCGCGAAACTGACAGCTATTTTATCCCTATATTGAAATCTGTACCTCAAATTCACATAAAAAGGATCTCCGTAATATAGCTTCGAAGACAGCTTATCTTCTTGCCCGGAAGGTATGCCTGCATAACCCACCTTCTTGTTCAACGGATAATCGGTCCTTATCCACATTTCCTGACGGTGATATTTCCAGAAATTCTTCCAAGAGAAAGACTCCCGGCGATTTGCCTCTCCTACATAAAGAAAATCTTCCAGAAACAAACGTGTCTGACGATCCATCCCTTCCACTCCCCACAGCTCATTCAAACTGACCAGCGGTCCATGCTTATATACATAATATAAAAGGTTTTCAATTATTTTGTCGGACAAGAACGGCAACTGCTGCAACTCTTCCTTCGTCACAGTATTCACATTAAAAGGATGTTCGGCCAGCTCACTCAACTCCTCGTACCTCTCTTCCCAGGAAACCGCACTCTCCTCTTCTCCCATCTGTTCCTCCCATTCCATCCACGAAGATTGTCCATACAGATTTAAACTACTAAAAACAGCTGATACACAGAGATAAACGAACCTTTTCCACATGTTATTCACCAGGTTATACACATCCTATAAATACGTTAATTATGCCGCGTAATCTGAATATTATTTCTATTTTTGCGTATATGAAAAAGAGTCTCTACATATTCATGATTCTGTGGCTAAGCAGCTGCCTCTATACACATGCCCAGGAATTGACCCCTACAGTAATCATAGGTCATAAAGTCCCGGTATGCGTCTATAAAGGAGACACTATACCTTGTATAACGCTAAGAAACATTTACGTTTACCCGAAACTCAAGTTTAAAAACAAAAAGCAAGAAAGATATTACTATAAACTGGTCCGCGATGTGAAGAAAACACTCCCACTGGCCAAGGAAATCAAAAGAGCGGTGATTGAAACGTATGAATATATGGAAACTCTCCCCAATCAGAAGGCCAGAGAGCAACACATGAAACTGGTGGAAAAAGGGTTGAAACAGCAATACACTGCCCGCATGAAGAAACTCACCTTCTCACAAGGCAAACTGTTGATCAAGCTGGTCAACCGGGAATGTAACCAGTCTTCTTATCAACTGGTCAAGGCTTTCATGGGACCCTTCAAAGCGGGATTTTATCAGGCATTCGCTGCCCTGTTCGGAGCCAGCCTGAAAAAAGAATACCATCCTGAAGATGACGACAAGATGGTAGAAAGAGTGGTCACACTGGTCGAAAACGGACAGCTATAGCACTATAAACCAACAAATTAACAAGTTATCAATAGGATATTCACAAGCGGTGTTCAACGCAGTTTGAACAGTTTGTGCGCAAATTCCCATATCATAATACCTGCCGTGACAGACACGTTCAAGGAATGTTTTGTGCCATACTGGGGAATCTCAATGCATCCGTCGGACATATTCACCACTTCCTGCTGCACACCTTTCACTTCATTTCCCAGCACAATGGCGTATTTCTTCCCCTTCTCCAATGCCAGTTCATCCAGCAAGGTACTCCCCTCGCACTGTTCGATAGAGAGCACGGCGTACCCCATCTCATGCAGCTCATTCACAGCATCTTGCGTGCGGGAAAAATATTTCCAGTCGACCGTATATTCAGCTCCCAGCGCCGTCTTATGCATCTCCGGATGAGGAGGAGTAGCCGTAATGCCACAAAGATAAATGCTGTTCACCAGAAAAGCATCCGATGTACGGAATACCGCTCCAATATTGTGCAGACTGCGCACTTCGTCCAACACCACCACCAACGGCAGCTTGTCTGCTTCCTTAAACTCCTCCACCGTCAGGCGGTTCATCTCCGTCACCTTCAATTTCCTTAATTCGGCCATAATTCCTATCTTTGAAATACGTTCGGCTGCAAAGATAAAAACTATATTCATAACCCTGTTGAAAACGGTGGAAAAGGTGTAAAAAACGAGGGCATAGAAAATGAAAATTATTTCTTGCAAGATTCCGCAATTCAATTATAGCAGGCTTGAAACCAACAATCCAAAAAACTTAGAAATAATTTTCACTGCCAGTTTAAACATATTCTTATTGAATTTTCAGAAATGAATCACCGAAAAGTTTTTAACTTTGCAACGTATCAACAATTTGTTAATAGAATCGGTAAAGATAATGATATCAATCAGTAAGCCTGTTTATGAGCGACTGATATCCTTCACCTCAAAGATGATAACGGAAAAACAAAAAAAGAAGCATCATTTTTACGAACACTATTAACGGGATATTATCAGTATCATATTTTCTTTTAAAAAGAAGAAAAAATATAATCTAATAATGAATAAAGAAGAATGGTTGAAAAAGGGTTATGTGGATGAACCCGTAGAAAAGAATCTTGACCTGAAGGCTGAGATTAAAAAGTTATGTCGTGAAAAAGAGGCTGTCATTTTAGGACACTTCTACCAGGCGGACGAAATACAGGAAATAGCCGACTTTATCGGCGACAGTCTGGCACTGGCGCAATGGGCCGCCAAAACGGATGCGAAAATCATTGTGATGTGTGGAGTTCACTTCATGGGTGAAACCGCGAAAATCCTTTGTCCGGACAAGAAAGTGCTGATTCCCGACCTGAATGCCGGTTGCTCACTGGCCGACAGTTGTCCGGCCGACAAGTTTGCCGAATTTGTGAAAGCGCATCCGGGATACAAAGTCATTTCGTACGTCAATACCAGTGCGGCTGTCAAAGCCGTGACGGATGTGGTGGTAACTTCTACCAACGCCCGCCAGATTGTGGAAAGCTTCCCGGAAAATGAAAAGCTGATTTTCGGTCCCGACAAGAACCTGGGAAATTACATCAATTCCATTACCGGACGTCAGATGTTGCTTTGGGACGGTGCCTGTCATGTGCACGAGAAATTCTCAGTTGAAGAAATTCTGGAATTGAAAAAGCAATACCCGGATGCACAGGTATTGGTTCATCCGGAATGTAAGGGAGCCGTGGCCAAACTGGCCGACAAAATCGGTTCTACGGCAGGATTGTTGAAATACGCCATGGCCAGTGACAAGAAAGACTTCATTGTGGCTACGGAAAGCGGTATTCTGTATGAAATGCGCAAGAAGTGTCCGGACAAGCACTTTATTCCCGCTCCGCCGGAAGACAGTACCTGCGCTTGTAACGAATGTAACTTCATGCGTTTGAACACACTGGAAAAACTGTATAACACGCTGAAGTATGAATGGCCGGAAGTGAAGGTGGATGAAGCTGTGGCAAAAGAAGCCATCAAGCCTATCCAGAAGATGCTTGAAATATCTGCAAAGTTGGGACTGTAATTATACAGTCTCAACTTTTTTCTTAATACCTTTTAAAGCGAGGTCGTCACTTCTTAATCTATGTTATAAAACATGTGTAAACGCGCACAATACTTGCATAATTCCAGAAAGTCCGTACCTTTGCATCGTGTTTTTCATAGTATTAGATTTAAGGTTAACAAAGGTTGGAGTTCAGCGGAACTCCTTTTTTTATGTCCATACGTTTCCTCTTTTATTTATTGCAGGCAGGTGAATCTGTTATCGTAACGTCGATAAGCAGGAAACTGATTGTTATTTTTTACGTTTCCCTATCCGGAAACATAGAGTTCCGGTCAGGGAAACGTATGTTTCCGCTTAGCAAAACATACGTTTTCCGCCAGCAAAACGTAAAAAAGGGAGGAAGATTCTCTCTTTTTTATAAGCACGCTTTCAGATTTTATGGGGAGGTATGGATGAAAGCAAGCCGATATTGCATACGAACCCGGTTTCTGGCAATAAAAAAGATTGTTTCGATGATGCTTGAAAATCAACTGTTTGTGATTTTATGCAGAAAAAATATGAAAAAAAATGCTCGAAATGTTTGTGGGTTTCAAAAAATGCACTACCTTTGCAACCGCAATCGAGAGAGAAAGCAACGAAAAAAAACTTAATGGTGCGTTAGTTCAGTTGGTTAGAATACATGCCTGTCACGCATGGGGTCACGGGTTCGAGTCCCGTACGCACCGCGATATATGAAGCTCTGATTCAGAAAAGAATCAGGGCTTTTTTATTTTCGGTATTTTCAGCCATTGGAAGGAGAGGAGTTATGTGGAAATATTATGCTTTATTGTCGGCTTTTTTTGCCGCACTGACAGCCGTTTTTGCCAAAGTAGGTGTGAAGAATATCAATTCAGACTTGGCCACAGCGATTCGAACCAGTGTTATTTTGCTGATTACTTGGGGAATTGTGTTTGCTGAACGTCAAGCGGTAAATGTAAAGCACGTGGATACACATACCTGGCTTTTTTTAATCTTGTCGGGTGCGGCTACCGGTCTGTCCTGGTTGTTTTATTTTAAGGCTTTGCAGACAGGCGATGTATCAAGAGTGGCGCCTATTGACAAACTGAGCGTGGTAATAACCATTTGCCTGTCTTTCTTGTTTTTGAGGGAGCCGGTCAGCTTGAGAGTGATTGTGGGAGCGGTGTTAATTACGTGTGGCAGCATCGTCATGCTATTGAAATAAAGCGAAGGATGCCTTCGTGACAGCTTTGTCACTGGGGCATCCTTCTTCTGAACTCAAATCATAATTAGTGCTTATTCCTGTACCTCACCTTTTTCGTTGTAAATCAACGTAGCGGTGTTTTCTTCCTGGTCGGCCAGTACCACCTTGTAAGTTTTTACACCGTCTGTTTCTTCTACGTATGCTGCTTTGAGAGTCCATTCTGCATAATCTTTTGTGATGGCATCCTGAACAGCTTGCGGAAGATCTTTTACATCAATGGGTTTGAACTCGTTGACTACGTTTACAGTGTCTACACTTGCGCTCAGGTTTTCGGCAAATACTACTGAAGTTCCTAATCCCATTACCAATGCTACTGCTACAAATAACTTTTTCATATTGCTTTTCATTTTAAATAGTTAGTAAATAAGTTTTACACTGATTGTAGTCCAAATGCGGTGCCATACTTTATCGGTTTTGTTAATGTACTGAAAATCAAATGATATGTATAAATCCTGCATGGGTGAAAAGAGAAAAAATGGGTAATTTATTCTCACTTTAATGTGGAATTTTGGTACAATTCTACAAAATAAGAGGTAGAAAAAGGAATGAATGTAGTGACTTGATCCTGTGTCTGGCAGTCTTCCCAGATAGAAAATAGATAGAAATAAATCATAAAAAATCTGTCAAATTGAATTTTTTTATCTACATATATGCATTTTTTGTTGTACTTTTGCCGCACCTTGTTAGAAGAGAGATTATATTGGGTGAAACTATCGATTAAAATCACAATCCTTTTTTAGAAGAGTACACCCCGAATCGATTCAGTGGTATTTTATTGTAAATTTAGATAACCCTATGAACATGTTTAAAATTTTGTCCGTAGCTTTATTAGGTATTTGTGTACTTCTTTTTGGTTGTAAAAAAGAAAAATTTTCGGTGAATGACAATTCCTCCATTGTGGAGATTACGGTGTGTAACTCAAAAGGAGAATTATTGGAGAATCAGCTCGTCAAGATGTATGATGAAGCTGCTTATGAAGCTTTTAAGGAAAAACAGACTACCAAAGCTTTGTGCGAGGTAATGACTGATAAGAATGGAAAGGCTGTTTTTGTATTGGAACGTCAGAAATGGTTTGCTGGAGCCAAATCCAGAGAATTGATGTTTGTGGTGCTGGACGCTTTGGATGCGACAAATTATGAATGGTGGAGCAGAGGCGGAACCGTAACTGCCGGCAAGAAACAGTCGTTTAAAATCGAAGTGGAGCGGCAAAAGACGGTACACGAAGCAAAAAAAGAAGAAATGCCGGTAGAGAGTCCGTTTTTAATAGAAGACGGTGTGCTCAAAGAAATGAAAGATAAGGGCCTGTCGCAGGTGATACTCCCTGCAGAGGTGAGAAGTATCGCTCCAGGCGCTTTTTGGGAGTCGGATGTGGAATCTTTGGTACTCAATGAAGGATTGGAGTCGATTGGGGTACAAGCGTTCGCCAGAAGCAAGAAATTGGTTTCTGTCTCTTTCCCGTCATCGTTGAAAGTAATCGAAAAACATGCGTTCGAGGATTGTGTGGCCTTGACCAAATTAAATCTTTCGAAAACGAATGTGGAAGAAATCGGTTCGAATGCATTTCGTGAAACCGGATTGAAAGAGGTGGCATTTTCTGCTTCCCTGAAGAAGATAGGTTCGCAAGCCTTTTTAAAAACTCAGCTGGAAAATGTGGTACTTCCTGTAAATGTAGAAGAAATTGGCCCGGAAGCTTTTCGGGAGGTCGCAACATTGAAGTCGATTACTCTTCCGAACAACCTACAGAAGATAGGTGGACAGGCTTTTTATCTCTGTACTCAGTTGGCAAGTGTGAATTATGCCGGTTCAATGAAATCGGCAGAGGGAGTGGTGGAAAGTGCGGCTTTCGAAGGTTGTGAGGCTTTGACACGCATCATCCTTCCGCAAAGTATAGCTGAGATTCAGGAGGGGATATTCATAGAGTGTACCCACCTGAAGCAAATCATCCTTCCGGAGTCTGTGAAAAAAATTGGAGGTTATGGACTGAGAACGAACTATCCTGTGGAAAAGATTGTGTTTAAAGGTGGACAGGTTCCTGTACTGGAAGATACGTCTTTGCCCTTTGTCGATGACCTTGCTTCCATCGTAGTACCTAAGGGTCGACTGGAAGCGTATAAGACTGCTTATGCAGACTATCAGAAAATCATAACGGAAAACCCCTAATCTCTGTTGTATATAAGGAAGCAGCGTGTACCGGCTAAGGGCAGTGTACACGCTGTTGTTTTTTATGGAGACCTATCATGTATTTGGAGAGAAATTCAAGAACCATATATTGGTATTTTTTATTATTTTTGTGGAGAAGGGTATGGGTCGTACATAAAAATGAGATAACAATGAAAAACTGTAGGTGGAATTATGTCGCAGCAACGATAGCTGCACTGTTGTTTGTCGGTTGCGGCGGACAATCCAAACAAAAAACAGAGAGTGAGATGAATACAGACAGTACAAAAGTGGCATACGGCGAGATTCAGATGCAGAAAGACAGCATGCTGGCTACATTGACACTGGACGGGATGAAAGTGACATGGATTCGCGACAACGTTCAGCCACGTCTGATGCCGCGTACGTTGTTTCCCGATGCCAGTGAGGCACAGATAGACAGTCTTTCTTTACAGAATGGGGTACCTGCTTCTATCAGCACCTTCTTGGTTGAAAAGGATGGCGTGCGTATGCTTTTTGATACCGGAATGGGTGCGTCCGACAGCCAGTTGCTCGAAGGCCTGAAAGCTTTGCACATCCATCCGGAAGATATCAACTACTTGTTCATAACCCATTTTCATGGAGATCACATCGGGGGCATGATGAAAAACGACAGTGTGGTCTTTCCGCGTGCGGAAGTGTATGCTTCCCAACTGGAATACGATGCATGGATGAAGATGCCGGCCGACCAGAAAGCACAGGTAGAGAAAACCATGAAGGCTTACAAGGACCGTTTGCATCTCTTTGTTTTCGGGGATACGCTACCGGAAAATGTAATGGCCATGGATGCGGTGGGACATACCCCTGGACATACGGTGTTCCAAGTGGGAAAACTGTTGGTAATAGGAGATTTGTTCCATGGAGCAGCCTTGCAGCTGGTGCATCCGGAAATCTGTGCGCAGTATGACATGGACAAGAAAGGAGCCGTAAAGAGCCGTAAGTATTACTTGCAATATGCCCGGGAGAACGGGTTGACACTGGCAGGTATGCACCTGCCGGTGCCGGCTTTTATGAAGTGAGAAAAAAGGACGTATAGATGAATAAACAGACAGCGTGTACAAATGCTTTTCAAGCAGGCGTACACGCTGTTATTTTTTGTGAGATATACTGTGTTTAATAAGAAGCACTGGCTTCGATACCGGCTTCTTTTACCAGTCGGACAATGCGGTCCAGTTCTTCGTGAGTGGCTTTCTGTAGTTTCCGGTCGGGTGTTTCCCGGTCGATGGTATAAACCATTACCTGACGGGGACGAATCTGCTTGATGGCTTCCAGCCAGGGCAATACATATTTATCAGTGGTATTGTCCACATCTTTTCCTTCGTCGGTAGTACCTTTCAGGAAAATCGTCTGGATGATCAGGTTGCCATGGAAAGCCTTCAGACCTTCAATAATATCTTCCACCTGATAATTTCCGGTCGGGCGGTCGACGGTCTGTATATAATCCGGGTCTACCGTATCCAGTTTCAGAATGTTGTTGTCCACTTTGTTCAGGGCTGCAAAGACCTTCGGATGGTGGATAAAGGTAGAGTTACTCAATACGCTGACTTTGGCATTGGGAAAATACTTGTCGCGTAAAGCCAGGGTGTCGTCGATGATTTCCGGGAAATACGGGTTGGCCGTCGGTTCTCCGTTGCCGGCAAAGGTCAGCACATCCGGAGAGGGACCGTTTTCCTTCATTTCAGCCAGGCGTTTTTCGAGTGCTTCACGCACGGCTTCACGGGTTTGTACTTTCAGTCTCGGACGAAAGTCCTTGTTGTATCCACATTCACAGTAAATGCAGTCGAACGTACAGAATTTGCCGTCGGCGGGAAGCAGGTTGATACCAAGCGATACGCCCAGACGACGGCTGTGGATAGGGCCGAAGATAGGGGCTGGATAAATAATGGTTGACATAAGCGTTACGGTTTATCTTCCTTTTACTATTTTTTTGATGTCATTCAGTTTGTTCAGTGCCTCCAAGGGGGTGAGGTTATTTACATCCAAGTTCAGGATTTCATCGCGAATCTGACACAGTACGGGATCATCCAACTGGAAGAAACTCAACTGTATGCCGTCGGAAGAAGCCTGTTTGGCCGGTTGCGGCTTCGCGGAAATTCCTTCCTGGCGGTTTTCTGCTTCCAGCTGATGCAGGATTTCATCGGCACGTTTCACAATGGATTTCGGCATACCCGCCATTTTGGCCACATGGATACCAAAAGAGTGCGCGCTACCGCCGCGTTCCAGTTTGCGGAGAAAAATCACCTTATTGTCCACTTCCTTGACCGACACATTGTAGTTTTTGATGCGCTTGAACTGTCCTTCCATGTCGTTCAGTTCGTGGTAGTGGGTGGCAAACAACGTACGAGCCCGCGCTTTCTTATGCTCATGGATGTGTTCCACTATGGCCCAGGCAATGGAAATACCATCGTAGGTGGAAGTTCCTCTACCCAGTTCGTCGAAAAGTACCAGACTTCTTGGTGAGATGTTGTTCAGAATATTGGCCGCCTCGTTCATCTCGACCATGAAAGTAGATTCGCCCACGGAAATGTTGTCGCTGGCTCCTACACGGGTGAAAATCTTGTCCACCAGTCCGATGTGGGCACTTTCAGCCGGTACGAAACAACCGATTTGGGCCATGAGGGTAATCAGGGCTGTCTGGCGGAGCAGGGCAGACTTACCGGCCATGTTCGGTCCTGTGATGATGATAATCTGTTGCTCTTCCGTGTCGAGATATACATCGTTGGCAATGTATTTTTCTCCCGGAGGAAGCTGTTTCTCAATCACCGGATGGCGTCCCTGACGGATGTCGAGTACATCGTCATCCACCACATTCGGGCGGATGTACTTATTGGCACGGGCCACGTTGGCAAACGACAGCAGACAGTCCAGCCGGGCTATCTGTGTGGCGTTGATTTGGATGGCCGGGATAAATTCCGCCAGGTCGGTGACCAGTTCGTTATATAATCGGGTTTCCAGAATCAGAATCTTGTCTTCCGCTCCCAGAATTTTCTCTTCATATTCTTTCAGTTCCTGCGTGATGTAACGTTCCGCGTTGACGAGAGTCTGCTTGCGTATCCATTCGGCCGGTACCTTGTCTTTGTGTGTATTACGTACCTCGATATAATAACCGAATACATTGTTATAAGCGATTTTCAGGCTAGGAATACCTGTCAGTTCACTTTCCCGTTGCTGGATTTGCAAGAGGTAGTCTTTGCCGGAATACGCAATCTTGCGCAGTTCGTCCAGTTCTGCGTTGACACCGTCGGCAATCACTCCACCTTTGTTGACCAGCAGGGGAGGGTCGTTGGTAATTTCCTTGGCAATCTTGTCGCGGATGGAAGCACAAAGATTCAGTTGCTCGCCAATACGGCGCAGACTGGGATTGTCGGCGTTGAGACACGCATTTTTAATTGGTTCGATGGCCTGAAGGGCTATTTTCAGCTGTACCACCTCACGAGGTGAGATACGTCCTACGGCCGCTTTCGAACTGAGTCGTTCCAAGTCACCTATCAGATGCAGTTTCTCTTCAATGAAATCCTTGAAATCCGGTTCCTTGAAAAAGAATTCCACCACATCCAACCGTTCGTTGATGGGTTTGATGTCCTTTAGAGGGAACACAATCCAGCGTTTCAACATTCGGGCTCCCATCGGGCTGATGGTATGGTCGATGATGTCCAGCAGGGAAGTACCCCCTTCGTTCATGCTGTCAATCAGTTCCAGACTGCGTACAGTAAATTTATCCAGTCGCACGTAGCGGTCTTCCTCGATACGGGAGAGCGACGTGATGTGTCCAATCTGGTAATGCTGGGTCATGTCGAGGTACTGAAGAATGGCTCCGGAAGCAATGATGCCATTGTGCAGATTCTCCACTCCAAAACCTTTGAGGTTCTTGGTTTCAAAGTGCTTCAGTAACTTTTCCCGGGCAGAAGTCTCATTGAACACCCAGTCCTCCAGTTCGAACGTGAAGAACTTGTTGCCGAAGTTCCCTTCGAACATAGGCTTTTTACCCCGTTCGAAAAGCACCTCTTTCGGTGCGAAGTTGTTCAGAAGTTTATCAATATAATCGGTAGGTCCTTCGGAAGTGAGGAATTCACCGGTTGATATGTCGAGAAAGGAAATACCGCAGGCTGTTTTGCCGAAATACACGGCAGCCAGGAAGTTGTTTTCTTTGTACGACAACACATTGTCGTTGATGGCCACACCGGGAGTCACCAGTTCCGTAATTCCACGTTTGACGAGTTTTTTCGTGGTTTTCGGGTCTTCCAGCTGGTCGCAGATGGCCACTCTTCGTCCGGCACGGATCAGCTTGGGCAAGTACGTATCGAGGGCATGGTGAGGAAATCCAGCCATCTCCACCGTCTTGCTTTGTCCGTTGGCGCGTTTTGTTAAAGTGATTCCCAGAATCTCGGCTGCTGCCACGGCATCTTCGGAATAAGTTTCATAAAAGTCTCCACACCGGAAAAGCATGATGGCATCCGGGTGTTTGGCTTTTAAATCAAAATATTGTTTCATCATCGGGGTTAATACCACCTCTGTATCTTTTGCCACGGTTCAGTCCTTTCTTTTTTAGTTCATGATATTTCCTGCAAAGATACTTTAAAAGCCCGAAATGAAAAAAGATATTTTTTAGGATGCTATTTAAATTCAGTTTAAAAAACGAAAACGGGAGCCAGAATTTCCTTAGCTTTGTGGAAATTTAAAGTAAAGAGATTATGAAGAAAATAAGTGTGTCCGAATTGAAGGACAATATGTTTGATGCCATTGGTAAGGAATGGATGCTGGTGACTGCCGGCACGCCTGAAAAGTTTAACATGATGACGGCCAGCTGGGGAGGTACCGGTATCTTGTGGGGAAAACCGGTGGCGTTTATTTTTATCCGTCCCGAACGTTATACCTACGAGTTCATTGAAAAGGGCGATACATTGACCCTGTCTTTCCTGGGAGAAGCGCATCGGGGCATACATAAAATTTGTGGAAGCCAATCGGGTAGGGACATTGATAAAGTAGCTGCTTCAGGCCTGAAACCGTATGTGACGGAAAATGGGAACATTGCTTATGAACAGGCTCGCCTGGTACTGGAGTGCAAGAAGCTGTATGCCGATTTCATAGATGCTGATAACTTTGTGGATAAGTTGTTGATAAACCGTTGGTACGGAGAAGGGCATGGAGGATTTCATAAGATGTATATTCTTGAAATACAGGATGTTTTTGTAGAATAACAGGTTGTTCACAGGTTGTGGATAAACCGGTGTATAACAAAGCGGCCCTACAGGTGGATTTCCTGCAGGGCCGCTTCCATAATCCGTCTTTATGTACGTTATTTATTCACTTCTTCCGGAGTGTCTGTTTGCTTTTCAATTGCATTTTTTGCGAGCGGTTGTGCTTCTTCCAGGTGACTGGCATATAAACCGTCGATGATACCGTCGGCCAGACCGATGACAGGCACATAGATATAAGTGGCATGAATGATGTCGGCAATGGTCAGGAAAATATCTCCTGCCGGTACGATGACATCTGCCCGGTCGGGTTTCAGCTGGTATTTTTCCATGCGTTCCTCTACGGACAAACTTTTCAATTCATCATGCAGCTTATGCAACACTTCTACGGTGATTCTTTGTTTCTTCTTGTCCTTTTTTTCCGCCAGGCGGTACAGTTTGTTGATGTTTCCACCCGAACCGATGATGTTCGTGCCGGGATAGGAAGCAGCCAGTTCCTGCATGTCGGTCTTCAACCGTTCCCATTCCGTATCTTTCACGGCATTGTTCAGGATACGGACCGTACCGATGTTATACGAGCGGCTGCATACCAGTGTGCCCTGCGAAAGCAAGTTGATTTCCGTACTGCCGCCCCCTACGTCCACATACATGTAGTTTCCATTCCGGTCTTCCATACATTCAATGTGGTTGTTGTAAATCATCCGGGCCTCTTCCTGTCCGTCGATGATTTCGATACGGATACCTGTTTTCTTCTCAATCCGTTTAATGATAGCCTTTCCGTTCTTGGCATCCCGCATGGCAGAAGTAGCGCAGGCGCGATAGTCTTCCACGTCGTAGATTTTCATCAGATGGCGGAACACCTTCATCAGACGCAGCATGTTCTTTTCCTTTTTCTCGGCAATCTTGCCCATGGCAAACACATCGAATCCCAGACGAAGGGGGACACGGAGCAACAGCACCTTCGAGAAGAAAGCCTTTCCCTGCTCGTCTTCTTCCACACACTTGATGAGTAATCTCACCGCATTGGAACCGATATCAATGGCTCCATAATAAGTTTCGCAATTTTTTATGAGATTGTCCATAATATAGCATTTAAGTTATTCTTCGGAATTTTCGGCCAGATAATAGTTGTAGAGTGCCTCCTGTGAACGGAAAGGAGTTTCCTGCCCTTCTTCGCTCCAGAACTGGTTGTCGCCCAGCCCGTCTACCACACGGCCCTGCAGCGTATCTTTCAATCCATATTCCACAATCCGTTTCATTTCGCCTTTGATGGCCGGGTCATACACCGGCGTAATCACCTCGATACGGTGGTCGAGGTTACGCGGCATCCAGTCGGCAGAACCCAGGAATACTTTCTCTTCTCCTCCGTTGGCGAAGATGAAGATACGAGAATGTTCCAGATAGCGGTCGATGATACCGTGAATCCGGATGTGTGTGCTGAGGTCTGGAATATCGGTTATCAGGGAACAGTTGCCACGTACCACCAGGTCGATGTCCACACCCGCTTCGGAAGCCTCATACAGTTTGTCGACCATAATCGGGTCGGTGATGTGGTTGATTTTTATCTTGATGTACGCAGGTTTTCCCGCTTTCTTGTTCTTGATTTCGTTGTTGATGAGGGTGATGAACTTATTCTTCATTTCGTTGGGCGAAACGAGAAGTTCCTTGAACCGGATTGGCGTGTAAGGACGTTCGATGAATTCGAATACCTGATTGACATCCTTTACCAGTTTCGGGTAAGCCGTCATCAACATACAGTCGGTGTACATCCGGGCATTTCCTTCGTGGAAGTTACCCGTGCTGATGCAAGCGATATCCGGCCCGGACTTCATGCCGATGTGCGTAATCTTGGAGTGTACTTTCAAGCCTTCCACCCCGAAAATCACCTTGATGCCTGCATCCTGCATCTTCTTCGACCAATTGATGTTGGAAGCCTCGTCAAAGCGGGCCAGCAGTTCGATGACCACGGTCACCTTCTTGCCGTTGCGGGCTGCTCCGATAAGCGCTTTTACCACCTTCGATTCCTTGGCCAGACGATAGAGTGTGATTTTGATGCTCGTAACCTGTTTGCTCACGGCAGCTTCCTGCAATACCCGGATAAACGAGTCGAAGCTATGGTAAGGTACGTGGATGAAACGGTCTTTCTGCTGGATTTTTTTCAACAGGCTTTCCGGGCCGTCGAGTTCCTTTTTCAGGATAGGCGGCCATTTCGGATATTTCAGGTTACTGTGTCCACAGTCGGGGAATTTCATCAAATCCTTGTGGTTCTGATAGCGTCCGCTTTCAATCACCGTATCCAGGCTGTCGAGGTCGAGTTTTTTCAACACCCTTTTCAACAGGTCCTTCGGCATGTGATTATCGTAAATCACACGGAGCGGTTCGCCTCTTTTACGGCTCTTTACCCCTTTGGAGATTTTCTGAAGGGTACCCGTACGCAGGTCGTTGTCGATTTCCATTTCCGCATCGCGGGTAAACTTGAAGGCATAAGCTTCAAACTTGTCATAATCCAGTCCTTCAAAAACCAACGGGAGGCAGCAGCGGATGACATCGTCCAGATACATCAGGTAACTCTTGTTCTCATGGTCGGGCAGCTGTACGAAACGGCCGCAGATGTTGACCGGGAGTTCCAGAAAGGCATAGTCCGGAGAGGGTTTGCTGCCACTTTTGCTCACCTTCACAGCCAGGTAAATGTTTTCGTCGTTTTCACAGTCCAGCAGCTTGATGGCCGAGAACCATACCGGCACGATGAATCCGTTCAGTTTCTCTTTATAGAAAGACTGGATAAACTGCAGCTGTTCGGGCGTGACTTCCGAATCGGATACCAGGTAGATATTTTCCTTTTTCAGTTCCTGCGTAACCGTGCTTACCGCCTCTTCATAGTCTTTTACATAGCGTGCATTCAGTTTTCCAATCTGTTTGAGCAGTTTTTTGGCTTTCTCCCGCTCTTTGGCAGCCGATTTGTCCATGCACTCGGCAATACGGTTTTGAGAAGCCACTCTTACCCGGAAAAACTCATCCAGGTTGTTGGAATAGATGCCAAGAAATGCCATCCGTTCCAGCAAGGGCACATGACTACGGGTTGCTTCTTGCAGAATTCTGCGGTTAAAGTACATCCAGCTGATGTCTCTTTCCAAATAAGGCTTTTCTTTTTTTCTATTTCTTGTTACCATAAAATCACTTTTTTTGCAAAGAAAAGGATTTTATGTTACAAGATGATTTCAAAACGATTATTTAGATTTTTTTACACAAACTCTTCTACCATGTACATGCCTTGCAGGGTATTTTGCGGTGCAAAACGCTCTATTTCATTCAGTATGATGTATTCGGCCGACCTTACCCATTCGCCGAACAGTCGGTTGGGCTTATAGGTCTGTGCGAAACGCAACAGGTTGCTCAGGTTGAAATACCGGTCGATGATGCCGGCGCCGTTCTGCAGGGCATCAAGGGCGTTACATTCCTGCTCGATATGAGCCGGTACCATCAGGATGGGTTTTCCGAGGTACATGGCTTCGCATACGGATTCAAATCCGGCCGTACTGGCATAGGCCTTGCAACCCGCCATCTGACGCAGGAATTCCGTGTCGTCGAGCTGGTAGAAGGAGAGGGTGTCATCGACCTTTTTCACCGGCTCTTCTTCCCAGTGGTCCCAGAAGAAACGCAAGGGTACCTCCGGATGTTTTTGATGCCATTGGAGAATGTTTTCCGAGAATCCGGCATTCAACATGTAGCCGTGGATGTAATCGCCCGGCCGGCTTTCCTGTTGCAGTACGTCCTGACGCAATAAGGGAGGTACCACACTGATATGCTGATGTTTGTCTTGTGGCATGGCCCGGAAGGAGAGGGCCAGTTTCTGCGAAGCCCCCAGTGCCGTCAGCCGGGTGAAGAAGTTGAGCATGAACAGGCTTCCTTTGTTTTTCTTGGGTAATTTGAACTGCGGGTGCAGGAACAGATACTGGTGTCCGATACAGATTTGAGGCACCGACGGGCGGAAGAAGAGATAAGTCAGTCCGGTGAGCAGTTCATAGAAATTGAGGACCAGGTCGGCCTCTGTTTCCTTGATTTGCTGATGAATGAAAGAGATACTTTCCGCATATTCCGGAAGTTTCAGGAGGTTATATAGCACACTTCTGGTCAGGTTCACCCGCTTGTTGGCGTGTGTGGGCAGGAAATTCGGGCTGATGAACTGTTTGATGGGTGCCTGGATGTTCCGGCTGAAAAAACCGGGGAGTCTTCTGGATTCACTTTTTCCTACGAGCACTTCCACCACTTCGTGTCCGTTGCTTCGGAGTAACTTCTCCATGGATATGGCCTGTGTGAGATGGCCGCGTCCTTCTCCTTGTACAATAAACAACACTCTCATGAGGCAATCGGTATGAAAGGTATGACATTATTTTCTTTTTCTTTGTCGGCTTGCTGTGCCAGTTCGGTGTAGTACACCACTTTCCACACCCCGTTTTCATCTTCCGTCAAGGCCGACATCGTTTCCACCCAGTCGCCCGAGTTCAGGTAATGGATGTGATTGATTATCCGGTTTTCCGGGTGATGGATGTGTCCGCAAATCACTCCCTCACACTGGCGGCTGCGGGCGAAATCCACCAGCACGTTTTCAAAGTCGGAAATATAAGACACGGCCGATTTCACTTTCTGCTTGATGGCCTGTGAGAGCGAAAAGTAAGGTTTGCCTTTTTTCACCCGGTAGCGGTTGTACTGGCTATTGAGCCACAGCAGCAGCGTATAGCCCATGTCGCCGAGTTTGGCCAGCCATTTCATCTGGGTGGTCACCTTGTCGAACACATCGCCGTGCGTCACGAAATAATGCTTGCCGTTGCTTTCCAGTATGTAATCTTTCGTGATGGTCAGATTGGCAAATTGCAGCGGAGCAAGGTTGTCCAGAAAGTCATCATGGTTTCCGCGGATGTAAATGATTTCCGTGCCATGCTTTTCCATCATCTTCATGATAATTTTGAAGAAATGCGTATGTGCCGGCTTCCATTTGCTGATACCCGATTTCTGCAAGTGCCATCCGTCGATGATGTCACCGTTCAGAATCAGCCGTCCGCAATCGACTCTGCTCAGAAAATCGCTGATTTGATCCACCTTTGAATGGGTGGTCCCCAGGTGGATGTCCGAAACCACGATGGTTCGGTAATAAGGTCTATCTTCCATAGATATATGTTTTTCTTAACGCTTCACAAAGAAAGAGAAAGCATATTACAAGTATGTGACTGTCAGGTGAATAACTTATTTCATCCACAGATGGGGAAGGGAACGAAAAAAGCCATTTCAGCATCCCGCGGAAATGGCTTTGAGAAATGACTAAATATCGGCAATTTATTTTTACAATGTGTTTAAATAGTATCAGGCTATGTCTTCGATATAGAAAATAGAATTGATTTCGCCATAAAATTCTTCTGCAGCGTCTTCCAGGTTCTCCAGCGCTTCTTCTTCCGTCTCGCCGTAGGCAAAGCATTGTTCGTGATTGGACAGATAAGCATAATATTGTCCGTCTGGAGTACATTCCACTACATATTTACTTCCATTAGTTTCCATTTTAATCTCCTTTTTAAAAGTCTGCCCAAAGGTCGGCTTTCTATGTTACAGAATGATTGCCAGGAGGTGACGTTTGCGTGAAGAATCCACAAAGCCGGATGGAGAAGGTGTCGGGGAGGTAGGGTAAGTGTAAATCGCTGGGGTGGTGTTTTTTCTGCGTCGAAGAGTTTTTTAGGTTCCCCTTCCTTGAAACATACGTTTCGCCCGCCGGAAACGTACGTCTCCCGGCCGAGAAACGTACGTTTTCCTAAAGGGAAACTTAAAAAGGAGACAGGTGTTTAAGGAAAAACGAAAGGAGGTTCAATGATTGGCATCCTGTCGGATTTATTTGTCAGGATACACTTTATCCGCGACAACAGGCAGAGGTCGCGATTCTTCAAAAGACCATTGATTGACAGGGGGGAAATGGGTGATGATAAAAAAAATCCCGCTAAAATTTTGTTTTAGCGGGATTCCGACTGTAAATGTCTTGAAAAACGTTGGACTACCAAGATTCGAACTTGGACAAACAGAACCAAAACCTGTTGTGCTGCCATTACACCATAGTCCAAACTTTATGTTGTTTTCCTCGGAAAACGTTGCAAAGATAAATGTTTTTAGGAATACTTTCCAAATAAATTCTGACTTTTTTTCCGTTTCTGCGGGGAATCCTTACCTTTGTTTTTAAAACCATTTGATTATGATGAAGAAAATATTGTCTGCATTGGTGCTGGGAAGCACAGTGACTTGTGCCATGGCGGTTACCCCGTTGTGGATGCGTGACGTGCGTATTTCCCCAGACGGAAAAGAAATTTTGTTTTGTTACAAGGGAGACATCTATAAGGTAGCTTCCAAAGGGGGTGAGGCGGTACAGCTGACTACCCAGGATTCCTACGAATCGTCTCCAGTGTGGTCGCCCGACGGCAAGCAGATTGCTTTTGCCAGCGACCGTTTTGGGAATACGGATGTGTTTGTGATGTCGGCCAACGGCGGCTCGGCTCGCAGACTGACCACTAACTCGGCTTCGGAAATTCCTTCTGCTTTCACACCAGACGGAAAGTACATTGTGTTCTCGGCCAGTATTCAGGACCCGGCCAGCAGTGCGCTGTTTCCGACTTCTGCCATGACGGAATTGTATAAGGTACCGGCAGAAGGGGGAAAGACGGAACAGATTCTGGGTACGCCTGCCGAAATGGTTTGCTTCAATGCGGCGGGCGACAAGTTCCTGTATCAGGACCGGAAAGGGTTTGAGGATGAATGGCGCAAGCACCACACTTCTTCCATCACACGGGACATCTGGATGTACGACATGACCTCGGGCAAGCATACCAACCTGACGAAACGGGCGGGAGAAGACCGTAACCCGGTATTGTCGGCCGATGGCAAGGAAGTGTTCTTCCTGAGTGAACGCAACAAAGGTTCGTTTAATGTGTATTCGTTCCCGCTGGATCACCCGGACCAGGTGAAGCCGCTGACTTCTTTCTCCACACATCCGGTGCGTTTCCTGTCTTTGGGCAGCGACGGTACAATGTGCTATACGTATAATGGAGAAATTTATACACAGGCTCAAGGTGGAAAACCGGCAAAAGTCGCCATTTCACTGACACGCGACGACGAGGATATTCCGGTGACGTTGACCTATACGAGAGGGGCATCGGAAGCGGTGGTTTCGCCCGACGGCAAGCAGGTGGCTTTCATCGTGCGCGGAGAGGTGTTCGTGACCTCTGTGGAATATGGCACGACCAAGCAGATTACGCATACACCGGAAGCGGAAGAGGGACTGTCTTTCGGAGCAGACAACCGTACGCTGGTGTATGCCAGTGAGCGGGAAGGAAACTGGCAGCTTTACAAGGCAGAAATTGAACGGAAAGAGGATTTGAATTTCCCGAATGCCACTTTGATTAAGGAAGAAGTGCTGTTGCCTTCCAAGACCGTGGAACGGATGTATCCCAAGTTCTCGCCCAACGGCAAGGAAGTGGCTTTCATCGAAGACCGTATCCGCCTGAAGGTGTTGAACCTCGAAACGAACAAGGTGCGTGAGATTACCGACGGAAGCACGTGGTATGAACTGAGCGGGGGATTCCATTATGCCTGGTCGCCCGATGGAAAATGGTTTACGCTGGAGTTTATCGGCAACAAGCACGATCCGTACACGGATATCGCTTTGGTCAGTGCCGACGGTAAGGGAGAACTCGTGAACCTGACCAACAGTGGTTACACCAGCGGTTCGCCGAAATGGACCATGGACGGCAATGCCATCTTGTTCACTACCGAGCGTTACGGAATGCGCAGCCATGCTTCCTGGGGCTCACAGGACGACGTGATGATGGTCTTTGTGAACCAGGACGCCTACGACAAGTACCGCATGAGCAAGGAAGATTACGAACTGCAGAAGGAACTGGAGAAAGAACAGGAGAAGGCTGCGGAAAAGAAAGACGGAAAGAAGGAAGATAAAAAAGAGGATAAAGACAAGAAAGATGAGGCTGCCAAGGTGAAAGACATCGTGGTGGAACTGGAGGGTATTCAGGACCGTATCGTGCGTCTGACACCGAATTCATCGAGCATCGCCTCGGCCATTCTGTCCAAGGACGGAGAGAGCTTGTATTATCTGTCGGCTTTCGAACGGGGCTTCGACATGTGGAAACTGGATTTGCGCAAGCGGGAAACGAAACTGTTGCACAAGATGGGTTCCGGATGGGCCGACATGGAGATGGACAAGGACGGAAAGAACCTGTTCGTGCTGGGTTCAGGTTCCATGCAGAAGATGGATATGAGTGGGGAAAAGCTGAAACCGATTTCTTATCGGGCGGAAATGAAATTGGACTTGGCGGCTGAACGGGCTTACATGTACGATAACATGTGCCGTGAGGAGCAGAAACGTTTTTATGACGTCAATATGCACGGAGTCGACTGGAAGGCCATGACGGCCAATTACCGCCGTTTCCTGCCGCATATCAACAACAAATATGACTATGCGGAAATGCTGAGCGAACTGCTGGGTGAACTGAACGTATCGCACACGGGAGGCCGTTACCGTCCGGGAGTCAAGGAAGCTACCGCCAGTCTGGGATTGCTGTATGACTGGAGTTATACGGGCAAAGGCATGAAGGTGGATGAAGTGGTGGAAAAAGGTCCGTTCGACCGGAAGACGACACAGGTGAAACCGGGTGTGGTGATTGAGAAGATTGACGGACAGCCGGCCGAGGGTGATTTTGCGGCGTTGCTGAATGGAAAGGCTGGCAAGAAGGTCTTGGTTTCGTTCTACGATCCTGAGTCGAAAGCCCGTTGGGACGAAGTGGTGAAACCCATCAGCAGCGGAGCCTTGAGCGGCCTGTTGTATGAACGTTGGGTGAAACAGCGTGCGGCAGATGTGGACAAATGGTCGAATGGTCGCCTGGGATACGTACATATCGAATCCATGGACGACGGCAGTTTCCGTACCATCTATTCGGATATCTTGGGTAAATACAACAACCGGGAAGGCATCGTGATTGATACGCGTTTCAATGGAGGAGGCCGTCTGCATGAAGACATCGAAGTGCTCTTCAGCGGACACAAGTACCTGACACAGGTCATTCGCGGACGGGAAGCCTGCGACATGCCGAGCCGTCGCTGGAACAAGCCTTCCATCATGTTGCAGTGCGAGGCCAACTATTCCAATGCACATGGTACGCCGTGGGTGTACAAGCACCAGGGAATCGGCAAGCTGGTAGGTGCACCGGTTCCGGGTACGATGACCAGTGTGAACTGGGTACGGATGCAAGATCCGGATTTGATTTACGGTATTCCAGTCATCGGTTACCGTCTGCCGGACGGCAGTTACCTGGAAAACAAGGAACTGGAGCCAGACATTTATGTGCTGAACGCGCCTGAAACCATTGTGAAAGGAGAAGATACGCAGTTGAAGGCGGCAGTAGACGAACTGCTCAAAGAGCTGGATGCGAAGAAATAAGGACTGAAATTTCCGGAAGGACTGTCTTTCCGGAGATACAAAAAAATACCGGTTGATTCACAATGAGTCAGCCGGTATTTTTATATCCTTATTTTTCTGAGAGAATCTTATATTATGTCGGTAGTTCCTTGTCAGTACTGACTGGAAAGTATTGGCGGCTTATTGGATAAAGAGTGATGAGCGTACTTCAAGACACAAGAAAGGCTGTCCCAAATGGAATTGAGACAGCCTTCCGGTATCTTTTTTCAAAAGAATTTATTTGGCGATTACCAGGTAATAGTTTTTCTTTCCGCGCTGTACGAGCAGGTATTTTTCATCCAGCAGGTCGGCTGCGGTAATCTCCTGGTCGAAAGCCGTCAGTTTTTCCTTGTTCAGGGAAACGCCGCCGCCTTGAACCAGCTTACGCATTTCACCTTTTGACGGGAAGATAGCTGCTTTTTCGGTAAACAGATCTACTGCCTTGATACCGGCTTCGATATCTGTCTTGGATACTTCAAACTGAGGAACACCTTCAAACACAGAAAGCAGGGTGTCTTCGTCCAGTCTCTTCAGAGCGTCTGAAGTGGCTTTTCCAAACAGGATACCCGAGGCTTCTACGGCTGCATTGTAGTCGGCTTCCGAGTGAACCATGATGGTCACTTCCTTGGCCAGACGTTTCTGGAGCACACGTGCTTCAGGAGCCTGGTCGTGTTCGGCAATCAGGCCTTCGATTTCTTCCTTGCTCAGAGAAGTGAAAATCTTGATATAGCGTTTGGCATCTTCGTCGCTTACGTTCAGCCAGAACTGATAGAACTTGTAAGGAGAAGTATAACGGGGATCCAGCCAGATGTTTCCTGATTCTGTCTTACCAAATTTGCCGCCGTCGGCTTTTGTAATCAGCGGGCAAGTCAGGGCAAACACTTCTCCTCCGTTGGTACGGCGGATCAGTTCGGCACCTGTGGTGATGTTTCCCCACTGGTCGGAGCCACCCAGCTGCAGCTTGCAGTTCTTGGTTTCATACAGATGCAGGAAATCGTATCCTTGTAACAGCTGATAAGTAAATTCTGTGAAAGAAAGACCGTCGCGGGCTTCTCCGTTCAAACGTTTCTGTACGGATTCCTTTGCCATCATGTAGTTCACGGTGATGTGTTTTCCTACAGTGCGGGCAAAATCCAGGAAAGAGAAGTCTTTCATCCAGTCGTAGTTGTTTACCAGTTCTGCACGGTTCGGGGCATCCGATTCAAAATCGAGGAATTTGCCCAACTGCTTCTTGATACACTCCTGATTGTGGCGCAGGGTTTCCTCGTCCAGCAAGTTACGTTCCTGTGACTTGCCTGAAGGGTCTCCAATCATACCAGTGGCACCGCCTACCAGTGCCAGCGGCTTGTGGCCGCAGCGTTGGAAATGACGCAACATCATCACGCCACACAGGTGACCGATATGCAACGAGTCGGCTGTCGGGTCAATACCCAGGTAAGCCGTTACCATTTCCTTCTTCAGCAGTTCTTCTGTTCCTGGCATCATGGTATGTATCATTCCACGCCATCTTAGTTCATCTACAAAATTCATCGAATGAAATTCTTAGTTTAACATTTTATTTAATACTGGAGCAAAAGTACGACACTTTCTCTGAATAACCAATTTTTAGCGATTAAAAAAGAGACGGTTAGCATTTTCGTGGAGGGCTTCGATGAGGCTTTCCGGAGTCGTTCCACGCACGGAGGCGACTTCGGAATAGAAGGCCTGAAAATCAAGGTGTGCTTCATCGCTTTCCAGTAATAATCTTTCGGCTGGTACGGCAGACAAAGCTTTTTCCTGGTATTTTTCTCCAAAAGAGAGATAAAACCCATGCCGGAGCAGGTCTTCAGCCAGTTCTTTCTTTCCTCTGAAGCCATGGATAATCCAAGGTTGTGTAGGACGGTATTTCTTCTGGAGTGCCAGAAGCTCTGCCGTAGCCTTGACGGCATGAATAAGTAAAGGAAAACGGTACTTTTCGGATAATTCGATGGCCGCCTGAAAGGCTTCCCGCTGAAGCGGGAGTGGGGTAGCGCACAGTTTGTCGAGTCCTGCTTCTCCTACGGCTACTACCCGTGGGTCGGACGAAAGACAGTGTTCCATCCAGTTTATTTGTGCCTGCAGATTCTCGGCCGACAGATACCAAGGATGAAGGCTGACAGAAAGGAACTTGGCTTGTCGGAAAGCCACAGAGACGGATTCCATCATGTTGCAGCTGAGAATGGCAGTGGTCTGTGCGTCGGATGTCAGATGATGGGTATGTGCATCGAAAAAAGGAGTCTCAAGCATGGTGGAGAGGATTAGGGAACAGGGTCGTATCCGGAGCCTCCCCAAGGATGACAGCGGAGAATACGCCGTATGGCCAGATACAATCCTTTCAGGGGACCGTGCTTCTGGATGGCTTCGATGGCATACTGTGAACAAGTGGGCGTAAAGCGGCAGGAAGGAGGAGTGAAAGGAGAAATGCAGTTCCGGTAAAAATAAATGGGAAGCAAAAGCAGAAAAGTCAGAATCTTTCTCATGCCAGACGTTCTGCAGTAAGTTGTAACAGTTTGACGACCTTAGCTTCTACTTCAGCGGAATCATGGAGTTCGTTGTCCAGCCAGATAAAGGCCAGGGCTACTTTCTTGTTCGAATTCTTTAGCGAGTCAATCAGGATTTGCTTGTGCTTGCGGTAGGCTTCCCGTATCTGACGTTTCACGCGGTTGCGTTTCACGGCCCGTTTGAAGCGTTTCTTGGGCACACTGATCAGGATGGTGGCTATGGGCAGAGTATCTCCTTCTACCGGCATGTAGACAATGCGCAGCGGAAAGGCAGGAAGTGATTTGCTGCCTCCTGTAAAGAGTTTCTCGATCAGTATCCGGCTGTTCAGCCGTTCTACCTTCGGCAAAGTGAATTTTTGAGACTCAGTCATAGACACGGTGCTAAAAATAACAAAGCGAAGTAATGCTTTTATTGCTTCGCTTTGTTTGTCAGAGATATTTCTTATTTGTTGTGTTCGCGGATAAACATATCCAAAGCAGCCGGCATGGAAGGAGCGGTGCTGGAAGGAGCTTCCAGGTCGAGGCGTAAGCCTGCGTCTTTAACCGCCTTGGCTGTGGTCGGACCGAAACTTCCGATGGCAATGTCCTTCTGTTCGAAGTTCGGGAAGTTCTTCATCAGCGACTGGATACCTGCCGGACTGAAGAAAATCAGCATGTCGTAGTTGAATTCTTCACCGGGCATAAAGTCATTGCTCACGGTACGATACATGACGGCTTCCGTATGCTGGATGTGGTTTTTGTCGAGCAGATCTTTAATCTCATCGTTGTGTACATCCGACATCGGGATGAGGTGTTTTTCTGTATTGTGCTTGACGATGAGCGGAAGCAGGTCGGCAAATTTACCTGTGGCTCCGAAGAATACTTTCCGTTTGCGGTATTGCACATACTTCTGGATATACAATGCGATGGTTTCTGAAGTACAGAAATATTTCATCGTTTCCGGAATTGTTACACGCAACTCTGTGCAAAGACTAAAGAAATGGTCGATAGCATGACGTGAAGTGAATACAACGGCTGTATGGTCTAGAATAGAAACCTTCTGCTGTCTGAATTCTTTAGCCGACAAACTTTCTACTTTGATGAACGGGCGAAAATCTATTTTCACACCGTACTTCTCAGCAATGTCAAAATAGGGAGACTTTTCGGTCGTCGGTTTAGGCTGAGAAACGAGGACTTTCTTTATTTTCAAGGTTACTAAAAATTTAAAATCAAAATGTGGTTTATATATGCCAATCCTTTCCAGAGGAAGAGGAGAGGGATAATTTCGAGGCTGCAAAAGTACAGAATTAAATGTAAAACGCCATGAAAATGATTGAAAAAGTTTCTAATGCATTTATAAAATAACAATATTTTGAAGCAAATTACTACAATGAGTACAAATGTTTTAGAAAAATTAAAGTCGAGATTAAAGTAAATGATGAGTAAGGCCAGCGGAAACAGGATAAGAGAAGCGCCGGAAAGCAAGTCAAAATAGGCGGTAATCCATGTCTTGTTTCTCTCTTTGTCAAAGAAAATCCAGTTGATGAACTGCGACAAGAGGGTCTTTGCGCCAATGGTCAGAAACAGACAGAGTATGTACACGCATAAAATGACATAATGCGGAATGACTTGATACAATACCTGGTCGGTCTTGGAGAAGAAATCGTAGATGAACAAGCTGGCCGAAATGCAGCTGATACTGCCCAGTGTGAGAGGGTAACGGATATCGAAACTGGAAGTTTCGTCAAACAGGCCGGCCCGTTCTTTGTGTCGGAAAAAGCCTTTCAGGTGTTGGTGAAGGTATTTTTTCCCGTTCTTCAGTGCATAAATAATCAGGAAGAAGCATAGGAAGACCACACAGGTAATGGGTAAATCGGTGCGTAGCTGATAGGGAAGAGGCTCTCCAGGCATGCCCGTACTGCATTTTGCTTCTTTGCTATGCAGCAGTGCATCATCTATTTCCTTTACGTGCTGTTCGTAAAGTTCCTGAATCTGTGAAAAACCTATGTGGCTGACTTCGTTCATATTGCTGCAAATTTACGAATTTCTTTGCTCCAATAAGGAATGGTGTACACTAAATTCACGGCTTCTTCCGGAGTTTCTGCCACATGCCAGATGTTTTTGTGTTCCTTGCGCATGAAATGTTGGTCGATGGCTTGCTGTAGCATTTCCAATAGAGGGTCGTAAAAGTGGTTGATGTTCAATATGACGATGGGTTTCAGGTACAGTCCAAGCTGCTTCCAGGTGATGATTTCAAGCAGTTCTTCCAAGGTGCCGCATCCTCCGGGCAGGGCAATGACGCCGTCGGACATGTCGGCCATGAGCTGTTTGCGTTCGTGCATGTCCTTGGTTTCAATCAGGCGGGTCAGCCCTTTGTGATGCCAGCCCTGTTCCACCATGAAGTGGGGAATGATGCCGGTCACAGTACCTCCGGCAGCCAGTGTGGCATCGCTGATACGGCACATGAGCCCCAAGCATCCCGCTCCGTTGATGAGGTTGATGTGTTTCTGGGCCAGAATTTTTCCCAGTTGTTCGGCGGCTTCGAAATAGATTGAGTCAATTTTTGTGCTGGAGGCGCTATACACGCATATATTTTTGATATCGTTCATTGCAAAGGATAATAATTTTTGCAAAGATAGATATTAAACGATTATGTGCAATGCCTGGCATCGTCTGTAGTAGTCAATATTATAAGTAAAAGTTATTCCCCCAAACGTCCCGTGCATCGTTTGTATTCTGTTTCATAAATCTTGTATTGTGTCAGGGCTTCGATACGGTTGCTTTCAGCCTGTTGCCATTGGGACTGTGCTTCCAGCAAATCGGTCAGGGTGCTGAGGCCGTGGGTGTAGCGGTTGCGCATCACCCGCAGGCTTTCCTGGGCTTCCTTGGAACCAAGCGTGGCGGTTTGTACCAGATTATACCCGCTGGTCAGGTTCTGGATGGACTGCCGTACTTCGATGGTGAGCAGGCGTGAATTTTGTTGTAGGTCCAGTTGGGCATTTTGCAGGTCCAGCTTGGCTTTCTTGACCTTTCTCAGTCCTTCTCCCCAATGAAAGAGCGGGATACTTACCGAAGCCATGACCAGTCCGATTCCGTCATCCATTTTTTGAGTAAAAGGTATGTAGTTTCCTTGGGGGTCGGCCGTCATCCCTTTCAGTTTGATGTTTCCGTAGTAGGCATATCCGGCAGAGAGTCCTATTTGCGGCAAAATATTCCCTCTGGCCATTTTTATTTGCTGTTCCTGGGCGGCAATCTGCTGTTTCAGCAATTTGAACTCAGGGCGGGAGTCAATCCCCTCGTCCAACTGTTCGGGAGGCGTGACTTGGATAAGGGTGTCTGTGGGGAGAATCTGGGTTTCCAACGGTTCACCTAATACATGGCACAGGGCCAATCGGCACAGTTCGTTTCCGTTCTGGGCCTTTTGCAGTTGATAGTGGATTTCGCTTCGTTTGGCGGTGATTCGCAACAGCTCATTGTCTGTGCCCATTCCTGCTTTTACGGCTGTTTCTACCTGTTGGTACAGCGTATCCATCTGTGTGCGATACGCTTCCAGCATGCGTACCTTTTGTTGGACGGCGATGTAGTTCCAGTAGGCCTTGTCTGCCTCTGCAATGACTTCCATACGTGTCTTTCTCCTGCTTTCGGCGGCACTTTCCCGACCAATCTGGGCCAGTTTGTTTCCTGCCCTGATTTTTCCTCCGGCATATAATGGCTGGGTCACACTGATGCCTGCCAGGTACATGCCGTGAATCTGGAGTTCCATCCCGGTCATTTCGACATCTGGAAACATATAGGAACCTGATACCATTCCGTCGAATTTGGGCAGATAGGAACTGAAGGCAATCTTCTGGTCCAGTTCAGCTTGCTGTAAGGCGTTGTTGGCCTTCTGTATCTCCTCGTTGCGTTGCAGGGCCAGTTCCCGGCAATCGGCTTGTGTGAGTGAAAGTATGTGTTGTGCTGGGAGCTGTGTCAGAAAGCCGAGCCATAGTATCCCACTTAAAATGTATCGTTTCATAATTGTATGGATGAAGGGTTAGACATGGAATCGGGTTTGTGTATATGGAACAAGGCGGTATAGAAGATAGGGAGCAGCACGAGGGTAATGAGGGTACCTACGGTCAGTCCTCCCATAATCGTGATGGCCATGGAACCATACATCGGGTCGTTTACCAGCGGAATCATGCCCACAATGGTAGTCAGGGAGGCCATCAGTACGGGGCGTACGCGTGAAACGGTCGCTTCCACCACGGCATGATAGGGGTGAAGATGTTCCTCTTGTTGCAAGCGGTTGATTTCATCGACTAATACAATGGCGTTTTTTACCATCATGCCAATAAGTCCCATCATTCCGATGATAGCCATAAAGGTAAAGGGCTGCCGGAACAGTAACAGGGCAGGCGTGATACCACAGAAAACAAACGGGAAGCAGAGCAGAATGAGGATTACTTTTTTCCAACTGTTGAAAAGTAATAACAGGATGCCCAGAATGATGAAGAGGGTTACAGGCAGGTATTTCATCAGGTTGCCGATGGCCTCTCCCTGCAATTCACCTTCGCCTACCCATCGCATCCGGTAACCGTCTGGCAGGGGAATGCGTTCGATTTCTTTCTGAATGGAAGCAACGACTTTCGTAGGAGTGGCTTCGTATAAGTCGGTATTGGGATCACATTCCGCTTCGATGGCCCTTTGTCCATTGAGACGATAGATGTAGTTGTCTTCCCAGTCCAACTGGATTTGGTGGGCTACATTGCCGAGGGGTACACTACGGAATACCTGGTCTTGTAGTTCGTCCATTTTGGTGGAACCGGTCAGCAGGCCTTTCAGTTCGTCGTCGTCCATGCGCAGGTTCAACGTACTCCATACGGGAATATCATTCAGGTTGGTAATCCGGCTTCCGTCGGCATTCCGTACCAGCAGATGGATGAGTACGGTCCGGTCTTGGTCGTTCAATACGCCTACGGGTAATCCGTCGGTGGCGGCCAGCAGGGCATTTCCTACATCATTTCGTTCGATACCCGATCTTAATGCGTCTTCGCGTACATAATCGGCTGTCAGGGTTTTGCCTTTGGGTTTCCAGTTGTTACCCACGGAATAAGGGTCTACATACGGGCAGCGGCGCATAATATCTTCAGCCTGTTGGCTCAGTTTCCGTAAGATGGCAGGATCGGGTCCTGAAAATTCCACTTCTACCGTGTGGGAGGAAGCAATGGAGAAATTATATTTCCGGATACGGATGTACGCATCGGGATAACGTTCGCGCAAGAGTTTTCTAATCGCAGGAATTTGTGCGACCACGGTCTCATAATCCTTGCAGTCGACCATCAGTTCACCGTAACAGTCGCCTCCTGAGGTCATGGGACGCACCAGACAGTAGTGTGCAGGTGCACTTCCCATGCTCGCGGCTACTCGTTCAATGGCAGGGTTTTCCTTTAGCAGGGCCGACATTTCCAAAAGATCCTTTCGTACGCGGTCGGGGTCGGTTTGCGAAGGAAGAAAATATTCTACAATGAATTGCTTGTAGTCGAAATCTGGGAAAAACAGATTTTTCACCTTCGTCATGCCGAATATACAGAGAGCCAACAGGATGAAGGCCGTAGCCAGTGTTGTCTTTTTGTATTCTACCAGTAAGCTGATGGTACGACGGATAAACCGGTGGACCGGGGAATGGTATATTTGTGGCTGTTGGGTTGTTTTTTCACGGACAGGCAGCCACGATTTGGCACACATAGGCACTTGCGTCAATGCCAGTATCCAACTGGCCAGCAAGCTGACACAGAGCACCAGGAACAGGTCGCCGGCATATTCTCCGGCTGAATCGGGAGAGAGATATACCGCAAGGAAAGTCGATACGGCAATCAGGGTAGCTCCCAGCAGAGGCATGGCGGTGTGCTGTCCGATGCGGTATAAATAGGTTTTCGGGCCTAGCCCACGTGCTTTGTCAATCAGGATGCCGTCCATGATGACGATGGCATTGTCCACCAACATTCCCATGGCCACGATAAAGGCTCCTAAGGAGATACGTTGAAGCGTGGTGCCACACATCAACAGGATGGGGAAGGAGACGGCAATGGTCAGAATCAGTCCGAAGCCGATGATGAGTCCGCTGCGGAATCCCATGGTGAAGATAAGAATCAGGATGACAATCAGGACCGACTCTACCAGGTTGACCATAAAGGAATTGATAGCTTCATTCACCTTGTCGGGCTGGAAGAATATTTTTTCCATTTCCATTCCCACGGGAATCTGTGGCATGATTTCTGCCAGCCGTTTTTCAACAGCTTTTCCTACATCGGGAACAATGGCATTTTCTTCCATCGTCAGGCAGATGGCCAGAGCCGGTTTCCCGTCTACGAAGAAGCCGTTCCGTTGCGGCTCACTATAGGTACGTTCTATTTGTGCAATATCTCCCAGTCGGATGGTTTTTCCCTGCGGGGTACGGATGAGCAGGTTACGGATGTCTTTCTCATCGGTAACGGCACTGCTCACATGCAATGGTAGCTGGTCACTTTCATTCTGGTAGCTGCCTGCGTTGACGGTCTTTCCGGCATTCTGCAGGCTCATCATGATTTGGGTAGGGATAATGCCATTACGGGCAATTTTCTCTTTCGATAACGTAATTTGAATGACTTCATCCCGATTGCCCGTGATGAGGATACGTTTTACTCCCTTTACTCCCAGCAGTTCCCGGCGTATCAGTTTGGCATATTTGTAGAGTTCCGGATACGAATAGCCTTCACCAGTGAAAGCATAGAAAATGCCGTACACATCCATCATGTCGTCTATGACAATCGGGTCATAGCAGTCCTGTGGCAGTTTGGAACGGCTGTCGTTCACTTTCCGCCGCAAAAGGTCGAAGTGCTGTTCCAGGTCTTTTTGAAGGACGGTCATCTGGAATTCCACGGTGAACGTGGCCATTCCGTTCTGGCACTCCGATTTGATTTTCTTGACGTTGGGGAGGGCGCGGAGTTCATCTTCCATGGTTTGTGCCACTTTCAGCTCTACTTCATGTGCGGTAGCTCCCGGATAAGGCACGATGACCATGGCTTGTTTGACGGAGACAGCCGGGTCTTCCAGCTTGGGCATTTGCAGGAAAGCCAGCACGCCGGCTATCAGAATGAATGTCATGAGCGACCAGAACAAGGTAGGCCGCTTCATAAAGTATTCGGTGAGTTTTATTTTCATCAGATAAGTCCTCCTACGTTGGTTTTACTATCCGTATGGATGACACGGACTTTTTCGTTCTCCTGCAGGGCATTTACCCCTGCCTTTATGATTTGTTCATCGCCTTTCAGTCCGGCAGTAATGACGGCACGGCCTTTTTCATCTATTCCGTTGCAGTTCACTTTCCGTTTGCTGACGGTAGAGTCGGTATTCATTACCCAGACATAGGTCTCTTCCTGTGATTGAATGAGGGCATGCAGGGGAAGCGTAAAAGAAGTACGAAGGCTGTCGGTGGCGGCAATGTAGATGCGTACATTGACGTTCATGCCTGCACTGAGCCGTGAGTCGGTCTCCTTCTGAAAGGTGAGTTTCAGCTGGTATAACTGATTCCCATCTGCTTTGGGGGCGATGCTCGATATTTTCATGGGAAGATCTCCTTCTTTTGCGGAAGGAAGTTCGCAGGTGATACGCTGGAAGCGGGAACGAAGCTGATAGACTTCGGCCGGCAGTTCGGTTTCCACTTCCATGGAATGTATGTCGAGCAGGTTGATGACAGGAGTTCCTGCATCCACCATTTCCGACGGAGCGAAATTGACACTTTGTATGTATCCGTCGGTAGGGGCATACAGACGGGTATAAGCCAGCTTGTTACGGTTGACTTGCAATTGTACTTTCAACTGCTGCAGTCCGGCCTGTGCTTTTTCATAATCGTTGATGGAAATGCTTTTGCTGCGATATAAGGCTTCTGTCCGTTTGACTTCATCTTCCAGTTGCTTGCATTGTATTTCCAGAGCCTGTACACCCAGTTGGTAGTCTGTGTGGTCCAGTTGGGCGATTAACCGGCCTTTCTTTACATAATCTCCTTCTTTTATATATATTTTTTCAATTTGTCCTGCGGTTTTGAACCCCAGTCCGATGTTATGGCTCTCTTGTACCACTCCAGAGAAGTTTTTGATGCTCTCTGCTCCATACGGGGTGGGAGTGGTCAACATCACACTGCGGGTAAAAGTTTGCGTGGGCTTTTCTGTGCATCCGTTGGTCAACCAAAGAAGGAAGGGAAGTAATAATAATCGTTTCATCTGTATGGATTTAGAAGTTCTTTGATGCAAAGGTCACATTTTTTGCTTTCTCCTTTACACCCTTATCAGCCTGCAAAATGTCCTAAAGGTTGGATTGGTGGATGAAATAACCTATTTTCCACTTATTTTCTGTTCTAAAGGGCTATCTTTGTAAGGTAATAAAGAATAAATAGATGAAGAAAGAAGATTCTATTTTTAAGGAATTGCATTTGTTGATGCTTCCTGATGTGGGGCGTACACTGATTTATGGAAATGAACTGGTTTTGCTGGATAACATTGGAATGAATGTGGAAGAGGAGCTGGTTTCTGATTTTGTGTCTCCTTCCTACCCTTTTAAGCTGACTTTTACCTTGGTGATGTTCTGTTTGCATGGTACCATGCGGGTACGGCTACAGTTGAAAGAATATGTGTTGTCGGAGAATGATGTCCTGGTGGTGCTTCCAGGTACGATTGGAGAATGTCTAGAAGTGAGTGCAGAGGCTGAGGTGGCAATTATTGGTTTATCCGGTCATCGTTTGTGGAAAGGGCAACAATCGTCCTTAAGTATGGCTTTCCTGCGTTTTCTTACTGCTACTCCCCTGATGCATATCTCGTCGGCTCAGATGGAAGAGTGTATGACGCTCTATCAGTTGATACGGAAAAAGATGGAGCAACCCGGTTATAAGTTTAAGTTGGAAGCTATTGCAGGCTATTTGCAAGTATTTTTTTACAATGGATGCCAATGGTTGTTGGAGTATGACCGGCAGCAGGTACGTAAAAAAGTGGAAAGCAGGCAGGAAAAGTTGTTTGAGGCCTTTCTGGAGTTGGTTCAAACACATTATAGAGCACATCGGAATATGTGTTTCTATGCCGAGAAACTTTGCCTGACTCCCAAATACTTGTCCCAGGTCATTTGGGAAGTAAGCAACCGCCACGCTCCGGAATGGATTCGCGATTATGTGATTCTGGAAGCAAAGGCTTTGTTAAAAAATGGACAATACACCGTACAGCAGGTAGGTGATTTCCTGAATTTTGCAAATGCCTCTTTTTTTTGTAAATATTTTAAGGCTGCGGTAGGATGTACTCCCCGGCAATATATGTTGAAATAGCCGGTGATTAAAATAAAAAAGCAGGAAGAAAACCTTGGATTCTTCTTCCTGCTTGATATTGTTGTCGTTTAAGAATTTCGGATTATTTCAGTCCGAAAGCTTCTTTCACTTTGTCTACGTAGTCCAGTTTCTCCCAGGTAAAGAGTTCCACTTCCACGTCTTTGTTGCCTTCGTAAGCCGATTCGAAATGCTTGGTCACGATTTTCGGTTCACGGCCCATGTGTCCGTAAGCAGCTGTCTCACTGTAAATCGGGTTACGCAGTTTCAGGCGCTCTTCGATGGCACGAGGACGCATATCGAAGATTTCATCCACCTTCTTGGCAATCTCTCCGTCAGTCATATTGACCTTGCTGCGTCCGTAAGTGTTGACGTAAATGTTGATAGGGCGTGCCACACCGATGGCGTAAGACACCTGTACCAATACTTCGTCGGCTACTCCGGCAGCCACCAGGTTCTTGGCGATGTGACGGGCAGCGTATGCGGCACTACGGTCTACCTTACTTGGGTCTTTTCCAGAGAAAGCACCACCTCCGTGTGCACCAGCACCTCCGTAGGTATCCACGATAATCTTACGGCCTGTCAGTCCGGTATCTCCGTGCGGGCCACCGATAACGAACTTGCCGGTCGGGTTCACGTGATATTTGATCTGGTCGTTGAACAAGGCCAGCACCTTCGAGTTGTGGATTTCAGCGATGACACGCGGCATCAGGATTTCGATGACATCCTTGCGGATTTGGGCCAGCATTTCTTCGTCGGCCTTCAGTTGCGCTTCCTTGGAGTCGTTTTCCGGCTGGATGAACTCGTCGTGCTGAGTAGATACCACGATGGTATCGATACGTACCGGACGGCGGTCGTCATCGTATTCAATCGTTACCTGGCTCTTTGAGTCCGGACGGAGGTAAGTCATGACTTTTCCTTCGCGGCGGATTTCAGCCAGTACCATCAGCAGTTTGTGTGCCAGGTCGAGTGAAAGCGGCATGTAGTTCTCTGTTTCATTGGTAGCATAGCCGAACATCATACCCTGGTCGCCGGCTCCCTGGTTCATCGGGTCCTCACGTTCCACGCCACGGTTGATGTCAGGGCTCTGTTCGTGGATGGCAGAGAATACACCGCAAGAGTTGCCTTCGAACATGTATTCGCTCTTGGTATAGCCTATCTTGTTAATTACTTCGCGTGCCACGCGTTGCAAATCGATATACGCTTTGGTTTTCACTTCTCCTGCCAACACCACCTGTCCGGTAGTTACCAGCGTTTCGCAAGCTACTTTTGAACTGGGGTCGTAAGCCAACAGTTTGTCAAGCACAGCGTCCGAAATTTGATCGGCCACTTTGTCGGGGTGTCCTTCAGACACCGATTCGGATGTGAATAAGTATCCCATTGTTTTGGTAAATTAAATAAGTTGTTAATGGTTTTGTTTATCCGTGTACGGACAGAGTAGAGAAGTAATCTTCAAGGAAATATAACTACGTGTTTTAGCATTTTTTTCCGTGGTTGCAAGCTACTCAAATCTTTCCACTTTTTTAATCGCTTGCAAAGATAGGGAGATAAATTGGAATAATTACAATTTCAGTATGTTTTTAACATAGCTTTAATGGGATGCGGTCTTTAAGCCTGTATCAGGCCTTGTAAAAGGGAAGACAAGGTCTTTTTTTGTACAGGATGCATCACATTCCCCGCAATCTCTACCAAGGGTTTCATGACAAAGTCTCTTTCAGTCATCAGAGGATGGGGGATGGTGAGTTCGGGAGTCTGTAGGATGAGGTCGTCGTACAGTAGGATGTCAATATCCATCAGGCGGTCGCTATAGACACCGTTGACCGATTTTTTCGTTCTTCCAAGCTCCTTTTCGATTTCTTGGGTGGCGTGCAGCACTTCCAAAGGAGCGAGCTGGGTTTCCAGGCAAATCGCCGCGTTGAGAAAACTGTGGGTGGATTCAAAGCCCCAGGGAGCGGTTTCATAAAAAGAGGATAGGGAAACCTGTTTCCCTATCCTTTCTTGCAGTTTATAGATGGCGGTACGTAAATTTGCTTCTTTATCGCCCAGATTCGTGCCGAGTCCCAGATAAACTTTTGCCATGTTTTCCGCTTTTTATTTATCCAGAATCAGCATGGCGTCGCCGTAGGTACCGAAACGGTAGCCTTCTTTCAAAGCCACGTTGTAAGCCTCCATGATCAGTTCGTAACCTCCGTAGGCGCATACCAGCATCAGCATGGTAGAAAGCGGCATGTGGAAGTTGCTCACCATGGCATTGGCTACCGAGAACTCGTAGGGCGGGAAGATGAACTTGTTGGTCCATCCTTCGTATTCCTTCAGGCGTCCGTCTGTACCGACAGCCGTTTCAATGGTACGCATCACCGTGGTTCCGATGGCACATACCTTGTTGCCTCTGTCTTTGGCGGCGTTGACGATGCGGCAGGCATCCGCATTGACAAACATCTGTTCGGAGTCCATTTTATGCTTGGTCAGGTCTTCCACATCAATGTCGCGGAAGTTACCCAGTCCGGCGTGCATGGTGATGAACGCAAAGTCGATGCCCTTGATTTCCATGCGTTTCATCAGTTCCCGGCTGAAGTGAAGTCCGGCAGCCGGTACGGTTACCGCTCCTTCATTCTTGGCATAGATGGTCTGGAAGCGTTCTTCATCTTCCGGTTCGGCCGGACGATGGATGAAAGGAGGCAATGGGGGTTCTCCCAGGGCATAAAGCGCTTTCTTGAATTCATCGTGAGGACCGTCGTACAAGAAACGGAGGGTACGTCCGCGTGAAGTCGTGTTGTCAATCACTTCGGCCACCATGGAATCGTCGTCACCGAAGTACAGCTTGTTGCCGATACGGATTTTACGGGCCGGATCTACCAACACGTCCCAAAGACGCAGTTCTTCGTTCAGCTCGCGGAGCAGGAATACCTCGATACGGGCACCTGTCTTTTCTTTGTTTCCATACAAACGGGCCGGAAAGACTTTGGTATCGTTAAAGATAAACACATCCTTGTCGTCGAAATAGTTCAGTATATCCTTGAAAATGACATGCTCAATTTCTCCGGTAGATTTGTGAACTACCATCAGGCGGGATTCATCTCTGTATTTGGCCGGGTAAAGCGCGATTTTGTCTTCCGGCAACTTGAATTTGAATTGTGACAGTTTCATCTTCTTCCTTTCTTTCCTTAATCGTTTATAACTTCTATTTCTTGCTGGTCAAGCCAAGTCTCAAAATCTTCCACTTTCATGCAGTCTTCCAGTCTCACGTTCCCCACTCGCGTGCGGACCAGTCCCGTGAGATGTGCGCCGCTGTGCAAGGCTTCCCCGATGTCTCTGGCCAGGGCCCGGATATAGGTTCCTTTGCTGCACACCACCCGTATTTTTATTTCCGGCAGGTTGTATTCCAGCAGTTCGATTTCATCGATGACCAGTATCTTAGGCTTCAGCTCCACCTCGTCGCCGTTGCGGGCCATTTCGTAGGCGCGTTTCCCGTCTACCTTGCAGGCCGAAAAGGCAGGGGGAACCTGCTCGATGGTGCCTATGAATTTTTTCAGTACATCCTCCACCATTTCCCGGGTGATGTGTTCGGTGGGATAGGTAGCGTCAATCTCCTTTTCCAGGTCGAACGACGGTGTGGTGGCTCCCAGCTGAAGGGTGGCGATGTATTCCTTCGTGTGATATTGAAACTCCTCGATACGCTTGGTGGCTTTTCCGGTACAGATGATCATCACTCCGGTGGCCAGCGGATCGAGCGTTCCGGCATGTCCTACTTTTATTTTCTTTACTCCCAGCTTTCGGCTGATATGGTATCTTATTTTATTGACCACTGCAAAGGATGTCCATTTCAGTGGCTTGTCGAAATATAGTACTTCTCCTTCCTTAAAATTCATTAAGCCAATTCTAAATTATATCCTAAAAAAGACATGATGAGTATGATGCTTCCTACAATGATGCGATACCAGCCAAAAGCCATAAATCCATATTTTGTGACAAAACTAATGAAAAACTTAATAGCCAGCAGAGCTACAATGAAAGCTACCACATTGCCCACAATCAAAGGAGTCAGATTAGCGGATATGATTTCTGTTCCTCCTTCCATAAATAATTTGGCCATTTTATATACGGTGGCAGCGAACATGGTGGGTACGGCTAAGAAAAAAGAGAATTCTGCCGCTCTTTTTCGGGTAAGTTTCTGTGCCATACCTCCCACAATAGTAGCCATGGAGCGTGATACACCCGGTATCATAGAGATACATTGGAACAATCCTATAAAAAAAGCTCTTTTTTCCGTCAATTCCGTTTGTTCGTTTCCATTCCCAAATATTTTGTCACAGAACAGCATGAATATACCTCCTACTATCAACATGACGGCTACTACTGTTACACTTTCTAACATTGCGTCTATCATGTCGCTGAAAAGCAGCCCTAATACCGCGGCGGGGATAAAGGCAACTAATAATTTCCAGTAGAAATCATATTTGTGAAGGAAACGCTTCACGGGAGTACTGTTTTCCGGCATCGGGGCATGGTTGAGGCGGAAAAAGTTTTTCCAATATAAACATACCACTGAAAGAATGGCACCAAACTGGATGATGAATGTAAAAGCCTTTACAAAGTCGGTACTTTCTACTCCTAAGATGTGTTGGGTAATGATCATGTGACCAGTAGAAGATACCGGAAGAAATTCTGTGAGGCCTTCTACAATCGCAATCACAATCGTTTGAAATAAGCTTAAATCTCCTTCCATTATAGTTTTTCCTCTTCTTTAGTGGTTATTTCATTGTCTTTGGGTTTGCGCAAAATGCCGTAGATCATGAAAATGAAACCTACAAAGCAGACAAGCGGGGCTACTTTGATGCGGCGTACGCTGAAAATGTCCGGTTCAAAAGTGGTTTCTGTAGAACCCGGACCGCTCATCAAGATAAAACCCAGAATAATCACTACCATCCCTATTGCCAAAAGGATGAAGTTGGTTTTATCGAAGGCAAAACTTTTTTTATCCATAACGATTCGTTATCTATTTTATTAGTTGATATTTAAAGACTGTATAATTCTCCTGCTTTCATCCGCAAGTATTTGTTGATGGATATGTAGGCACACAGCATCGTAATCAGGATGCCGGAGATAAATACGGTGCCCATGACTACCAGCATGACTTGGGGGGTAATCAGTTCGAGTAGTCCCGGCTCGTAATTCACCATCATGTAGGCCATACTGATCAGCAAGGCATTGGCGATGGCCGCTGCAAGGATACCAATTCCTATATTCCGGGCAATGAACGGGCGACGGATGAAGCCCCAGCTGGCTCCTACCAGTTTCATGGTGTGAATCAGGAAACGCTTGGAGTAGATGGTCAGCCGGATGGTATTGTTGATCAGGGCGAAAGAAATCAGGGTGAGCAGGGCAGCCAGTCCCAGCAGGAACAGGCTGATTTTGCGGATGTTCTGGTTGATGGTGTCAATCAGGTCCTGCGGATAGTTGATTTCAATCACCTGTTTGTGGTCGAGCAGCTTTTCCTGTATCCACTTCAGGCTGTCCGTATTGGCGTAGGCCGCGTTCAGCTTGATTTCAATGGAGGCCGTAAAAGGATTGTAGCCTAAAAATTCGGCAGGGTCGGTTCCCATGGCTTCCGTCTGTTCCTTCAGTGCCTGTGCCTTGGAAATGTACACTGCCTGTTTCACGAAAGGCTCCGCTTCCAGCTGTTTCTGGAAATGAAGGGCTTCGGTTTCCTTCATGTCGTCGCTGAGGAGAACCGAAAAATTGATATTCTCGCGCACGTACACCGAAAGATTGTTGGCCGTCATGACGAAAAAGACCACCATGCCCAAGAGCAGCAACACAAGCATCGTGCTGATGCACGAGGTAATGAACTGCATGTCAAAAAGTGTACCCGACTTGTGACTCATAACGGCTTATTTTTTTCTGAATACGTAAATCATCGAACTGCTTCTCTCTTTTTTGGCCAGTGAAACGAACCAAGCCTCCGTTCCCGACCATAATCCTTTCAGGAAAGGAATGGAAGACTTCCGGTATTTTTCGCTCAGCATGGACACGTAGAACGCATCAAAAGGCATTGGATGCCGTTCGCAGAGGATGAAGTTGTGCTTGGCCCCAAATTGCTGCATGACCGACGGAGTGAAGTGCCACAAGTGGCGAGGCACATCGTAGGCCGCCCACATTTCCTTGTATTTTCCCGCATCGAAGGAGGTGGGGTTGGGGACCGCAACGACCAGAATACCCCGGTCTTTCAGGATACGGCTGAGGGTTTCCCACGTGTCGTTCAAATGTTCCAGATGTTCCATGACATGCCATAAGGTAATGACATCGAACGATTTTTCCGGATAATCCGTCAGGTCTTCCGGTTTACGGACTTCCAGGCCAAAATGAGTCTGGGCAAACTGGCGGGCCTGCGGGCTTTTCTCGATAGCCGACACGCGCCATCCTTTTTCCTGCATGAAATGAGGGAAATATCCCGTTCCGGTACCGATGTCCAGCAACATTCCTCTGCTGAGGCCTGAATTGTGCTTGATCAGGCGGGCTTTACGTGCAAGCATGAAACGGCGCACCCAGTGATAGACACGGTTCATCAACCCCTTATGTGTATCACTGTGTGAAATATAGTCCG
>ERZ857521.727-NODE-727-length-46589-cov-12.130786_pt1 | contig 46589 bp, 41 predicted proteins | sample MGYA00519701_ERZ857521 | MGnify/ENA primary metagenome ERZ857521 (study PRJEB31778, sample SAMEA3449346) | human gut metagenome | biome: human gut; feature: human-associated habitat; material: faeces | place: United Kingdom | collected 2010/2012 ...
TTTCAAGAATGAAAATCTTGCGTCCTAACCGATAGACGAACGGGCCATCCTTTGTCGTGTTGAGAAGGTGTTTCTCGAACACGGGTGCAAAGGTACGCATTATTTTTGAATTTGCAAGCGTTTTTGCAATTTTTTTTAATGTGGGAATAAATAATGTGCTAATGTGCCAATGTATGGGCTTAATAAAAATCTCTGCATTTGTTGGGCTTTTCATTTCTTTTTCATACATTTGTAGCATCCTTAGAAAAGGATGACATATATTTAGGAAAGAGCGTTTTGAAGATATTATCCTATCGTGGAATTTGGACAATTTCATAAGCCGAGGATAATAAGCAAGAACGCTCACGTCAATGTTATATACCTATCTCATGTGCGAGTAGCTTATATATCCTTTGGCGTGGGCTATTGTTTATTACTCGGTTTAGGCAGTCCAGAGCCTCGCGATAGTAATACGCAATGGTTCCCACGCCTTTTTTGTATAAACGCTTGTGGGGGGGGGACAGCAAGCATAAATTGAAATACAATGAAAACATGGAAATGGTTGGCTATGACTTTCATGGCTACAACATTGGCAACAAGTTTTACGGCTTGTAGTGATGATGATGAACCTTCGAATGAAAATCCCGTGTTAGGTACGACTGGTAAAAGGCTGGTTCAAGAATTGGAGAATGGAAATCCGGATAATTCGTACACTTACTATTATGGTACCGATGGCTGGCTGATTAGAGCAATTTCAGATAATGATCCATCAGATAATTCTAGCCAGTCCATTACGTACGAAAAGAGAGACGGATATACTTATGCGACTACGACATGGAATGATGGGGACAAAGCGGAATGTATGTTTGACAATTTAATGCGGATAGCAGGTGATGCGACTTGTTCCTACGATGAAGAAGGGCATTTGGTAAGATATGGTGACGTTACGTTTGAATGGGAAAATGGAAACATATCAAAAGTTCATGCCCATGATGGGACTACCACATATACCTATTACACAGACTTGGAAAATAAATTTCCAGTATATCCGGATCCCGTAACAGAAGAGGTGGACGAATATATCATGTTATTGACAGCTCATCCACAACTTTTTGGCGTACCGTGTAAGAATCTCGTTAAAAGTGAAGTAAACCCTTATGCTACTTGCAATTATACATACGAACTTGATTCGGATGGTTATGTATTATCAGTTACAATAGAAATAGTTGATGGTGAAGATAAAGGTGAAAAGGGCGTTTATTTTAGCTACAAATGGGAATGAACAAGTATGTGAGTTATAGTTAATCAGAAATGAATTGCGAAAAATCACTTGTCATATTCTTGTAGTCTTGCGTCCCCGAATGCATTCACGGATAGTTTTATGTGTGTATGGTTAGCCATACGGATGGGGAGACGCAAGACCTTGCGTCTCTACAAATATGCAACAAATCTTGGCAGGTATTTGAAAGAGTATGTGTCGGAGTTTTTACTGTAATACTGTTCGTAGGATTTTATGGGATGATACTATTGAATGTAGATTATACAGATGAAAACACAATAATAAAGATGGTTGGAGGATTGCCTTTGATAGGAATCGTCTTTATGTACGTTTCCTATGTTATATTTATAAGTACGATACAACCAATTATGATAAAAAACATTTCGAAAAAATGAAAGCATGAAAGACGAAAGCAAAAATTGACTAACTTTGGCATTCCTGAAATGCATAGAGACAGATGAAGGCATAAACGACAATACTTGCAAGCAATACGCTTATTTGGCTCTTGGAGAAACAGATAAAGCGATAGCCTATCATCGTCAGGCTATCGACAACGGATACAGAAACATCAGACACATGGAAAAAGACGACGACATGGATAATATCCGAGATATGAAAGAGTTTCAGGAACTGCTGAAAAGCATCAGAAAAATGAAGAACCTTTGGAAATGAAGAATTAAGAATGAAGAACGAAGAATTGCTCCGCCCGCATGGAATTGGCTAACGCCGAACGTTGTTTCTTCATTCTTCATTCCTCATTCTTCATTCAAGAAGGTTCTTCATTTAACCGTTATCCACACCCCTTCGCCCCGTGCTTTTGCCTCCACAATCTTCTGTTTCAGCCGGTGCACCCAGATATTCGAGTTCAGCACCATGCCCGGTTTCAGGTTTTCGCCCACGAGGATGCAACCAGCCGTGTCTTCCGCCGTGTTTCCGGCATGGATGCGGACGCCTTCGAACATCGGGACGTGGAGCAGAAGCGGAAGCCACTTGTCAAACTTCGGTGAGTAGGTGATGACCACCGGATAACGCCCTGCGGGGATGGCGGTCCGTCCGGGAATCTTCCGTCCGGGACGCCCGTAGCCGATGTCGCGCCACGTAGGTTCCAGCGTGTCACAAAACGGTTCGCCGTCTACCGCCAGCCTGCCTATCGTATAGGTCTTGCGCTTAGCCGTTCTTGTTAGTGTCAATTCCATCGCCGTCATTATCTCAGCTTTTTGTAGCTGTCACCTGTCACTTCGATGTACTTTCTGTGCACCCATTGCTTCAGTAAGTCTTTTGCTCCTTTCTCCGGATGCCCTTCCTCCATACGTACGCGTACAAGGTCCTCGTAAGTAAATTCGTCGGGCAGCTTCGCTAAAAGGTTGCTTCGAAATTTTGCAACGGGAGCGAAAGAAGTTTCCGCTCGCATGACATTTTCCATTTCTTTGCCGAAAAACATCATTTTACAAGCCAAGTCGTATTGCAAGGACCAGCGGATGAAATCTTCCGTTTCCGGCTCCCACTTCTGTCCGTTTGCCAGATAAAGCAGGCACGCCTTGCGGTAAGCGATGAGAACGGCACGTTTGCGAAGATAATCGTAGGCCATGCTTTGTCTTTCTTTTGCGATATCCCGGCATTCTTCGTTCAGCCGTTTTGCCAAACCGAACGCTTCGGGACATTCCATCTCGCCCTCAGCGGAACACAGATTCTCTATGTAAGGGCGCAAACGTTGTGCGAACTGCTCGTCGTATGCGCCATACACGGGGATATCCGCGCCGATGCCTTGATCAGGAATTGTGCACAGATTGATGCGCGACAAGGGTCCGTCTGCCAGATTTTTCAAGAAAAACTGCTTGCCCTGCAAGATAGTGGTAGACGCGTTCCAATTGAAACGCACCCGGACTTTTCCGGTAACCGATTGTGTGCCTACACGCGTCTGACCATAGGAATCCTCGTCGAAAGCCAGGCACATGATTTCAAGATGCCCGTCTGTCCTCGAATTGGTTTTCAATGCTTCGAACATTTTCAGCTCGTTCATGCGGGTGTACAGGAAACGTCCGTTTGCATCCATCAGGCGCAGCACAAACGCCGCGTTCGTCATGTCAGGGTTTACCCACTGCACGGGAAGTTCCGGACGTTTGCGCTTGTCCTTATTGGCACCTTTCGAGTTCACGTCGTCTTTCCACGCCTGCTCTTTCCGCATATTTTCCTCGTCGCGCGCCCTGATGTCTGCCATGATGTAATCAATCGGCTCGTTGATGCAGCCTTTTCCCCCCGATGAGGCAGCCATCACACAGACACATCATAGGGAGTCCCGTCCGTTTGTTGTCGATGTAAGGGAAAGTCACACGATAAGTGTGGGTGGCAAGTGCGGGAAATACAGCGTTCGCCACTGTGGGCTTCAGCGCATCGGGGACGTTCGATGTCAGCAGCTCTATCAGCTGGGGCAGTTTTTCGGGCAGTGGGGGCAGTTCCGCCGCCGACTGCTTGTCCGACAAGGCATTCAAGACCTGTCTCAATCCCCAAGGCATATGGGGCTTTAGCGGATAACCGCATGCATCGCGGGCTATTTTCGACATTTCCTCACGAGGAAGACCGAACGAAGGCATTTCCTGCAACAGCCATGCCGGATTGTTGTCGCAAATATAACGCAACGCGCTTGCCAGCTTCAACAAGGTCGTGTGCCGTTCGCCCTCTTCCGGCTTGCCTCCGTTCGAGGCAAACCAGTCGTCGATGATGGCGCTATACGGCGTGCCTTTGTATTCGGAAGGAAAGCCCGTCTGCGGGACATTTGCCGTTTGCACGGGAATGTCGGCAGGTGCTGCTTCGGGCCGGACGGGTTCTTCGAATACCGGCTTTTGGAGTTCGATGCCCCGTTTTGCCAGCTCCGCTCGGATATCATCGGCAAACAGCAAATCGAAGTCGGAAAAAAGCAGTGCAGATTCGGGGAACATGAATGAAGGACGCGCGAGGTCTTTCACACAAGCGTCATACTTCGGAGCGGCCAGCTGGTCTGCCATCCACTTTTGCGCCTGAGGGATTTCCATGTCCGGCGGCAAGACAGCCACAATCCGAAGTCCTTCGCCGCTGGGAGTGACGTGTGCCAAGACGATGTTCAGCCTCTTCGTTTTCTCCTTGACGTGCGTGTCATAGAATTCCTTGGGATTGCCGATATGGTCGTAGTCCATGATGAACAAACCCGTAGGGATGGCATTTTCGTTCTTGCGGATGCCGTTCTTGAACGTGGCATGATAAGTCACGATGGGTAGCTGTTCCTTCAGTGCTTTTTTCTTCTCGGCGAACTCTTTGTCGGTCAGCTCTCCTCGGTCGCGCTGTTCTTTCAGCGCAGCAATGTCGGCATAGACCTTCTTGACACTTTCCATGCGAAGGAAGCTCGAGAAAGCATCCCGGCCGCATTCCTGCAGCTGGGGTACTTTTACACTTTTTGCCATGTTAAGCATCGGCATGAAGACCTCCTTTGTTTAAATAATTTAACAGGAGCTTGTAAAACCAATACCCGTCTTCCTGGTTCAAGTCGATGACCACCTGTTTTTTGTCGCCATTAACCACAATGTGTATGACGATTATCTGTGGATTTTCGGGATCATCCTTGATTGCCGGCTCCCTGTCATGCGGTTTCCGCGGCCCCCGGCTCCCTATGTTGTAGGGAGTGAAGTACACGCCATCAATGGCGGCATGCAGCGAACCTTTTATTTTTTCGCCGTTTGCCAGCTTGGTTATCACTTCACGCGGAAGCAATACGGTTTCTTGAGCTGTGCCGTTTGAAGCGGCTGATTCAAAAATCACTCTTCGACGGGTCATTCTCTCAAATGCCGCGTCATTTAAGTTTTCAATTATGGTCATTTTTTAAGATGTTGAAGATTTGGTTTCCTTCAACAATGCAAAGGTACGGCGTCTCAAAAAAAGGACAAAGCGGGAAGAGCAACGCTTTGTTTACTTTCCCGCTTTTACACTTATATCGAATAAGGTTAGGGTGATGATAATCAATACCCCTGTTCCTTATTCTCTATAAACTCTGATGAAAATTAGTTTATAGGAAAGAAATAATATTTTTTATTTCTTCCCGCGGTTTCCACAACTCGTGGCAATCGCAAGCTTTGTATAACGCGACACGATATGTGTCGTTTTGGCATCCCCATAAGGCACTGCAGATTATCCATGGACACGAAATTTGAAAATGTGTGCATATCGTTTGCACAAGCAGTGCTTTTTCCCAATTGTGAAGTGATGATTCCCATTTGGAATTTTTTATCCATCCATTCTCAATCAGTTTGTCTTGGAAAGGCTTTACCTTCTCGAAAAAATAATCGAGAAGTTCTTCTGTAGTTTTTTTTGTCATGTAAGACATATTTTATAGGAATAAAAATATCGACTTACAACAGCCACACGGTGATTCCCGAAAAAACTAACAAAAAAGGCTGTAATAGGTAAATCTCCCAAACTTCAAATTTTTTATGAAGTCAGGAGATATGCTCCTTTAAGAGAAGCATGAAACTTTAGCTTCTTTCTCCCGGAGGGGTTGGCTAAAGAAAGAGTTCTGATATATGCCCTTTTTATGTTTGTGTGAACACAAAATAAGGGGACGACTCTTTTATAATATATTAGTTTAAAAATTTGTGAATATCCCGTATCCCGCATGGGGATATATCCATAACCACAACCATTCACCACTCTCCCTTGTGATTATTTCTTATATGAACTGTTTTCCGGTTTTCCTCCTTTCTTTAAAAATACTCCGCAAAGATAAGTCTTTTTTTATTCCTGCAAAACAAGCGCATTCTTTTTTTATGAATATGGATATCCTTTGAAAACATCCCTTGGATAGAATATGTCTGATTTTTATTTGTCCGTCTTCATATCAGGGTCAATATGGACAAAATGGATGACTAAAAAAAGATACGGCATTCATGCTTGAATTGCGTAAATGCCGTATCAAGAGCTTAATTATATCTTCTTGCCCGTTTTTTCGAACTAATTGAAGAAGAATCGTTTGTTGTTTTCATTTATCAATAGTCCAGACAAAGGGATAAACAACGGAATCGACAGGTATATTGACAGATAGTTCATCTCCCTTTTTGTATTGAATATTCACGTAACCACTGATTGTTTCTCCCGGATTTACTGTTGTAATCTTCAGGTATCCTGCATCTTTGATGTTACGCTCTTGCAGCATTTGATTGTTATAATCTGCAATTCTGTCACTTGCTATCAACTCAGCTTGATAGGCTGCCGCACCGTTGTATGCAACAGTCGTGGAAGAAGTGCTGGAACCTCCTGCATATCCACTAACACCGACGGCACCACCTATCGCAGCTCCGTCAGTACCAATGACCGCACCCGCCGCACCGGAAACAGATGCACACGAATAGGCTGAATTAGTTTGAGTAGAAGATGCCGAATATCCCGCTTTATTGGCTGCCATGGATTCATTAAAAGCATTGAAGAACATATTCCAGTTCTGTTTCCGGCGAACTTTTGCAATATATTCGTCTGATTTCAGGACATTCAGGCTTTCTGTCTTATTTTTTTCTTTTTATAAGCAGTAATTAATGACGGATCTAAAGTTATGGGTTGTACTGAATTGTTTGTTAGTACAATATATAATGTAAAGTATTTGCCATAATCTTTATTAATCGAAGCATTAACCATCATACACAACCCGTTTTTCATATAATAATCCCATGTAGTTCCTCTTTGATGATATGTTTGCTTCTCATTGAGAGATGGCGTTTCCAAGTATAAACTATTATCTGCTATTTTGTATTTTGTTACTAATCCGTTTTGTGTTGAATAAGTATAATAAGGTTTAGTATACTCACCATTCTTAAATTCAACTTGCGAACAAGCATCGCCATTTTCTGTAAATTGATAAAAGATTCCATCCAACTTGCCGTGTGCAAGATTACTTTTAGTGTGTATTAAACCGTTTTCATAATAGCTTATAGCGATTCCGTTGGGCTCTCCGTTAGCAAGTTCATATTCTTCTTTCTTTTTTCCATTTTCATAATACAAGATGACTTTGCCATTCCCATTGACGACAGTGCAATCCGATGCTATGTTCCCATTCTTGTAATAAGTTTTTTGGATGCCAAAGACGGAATTTTTATCGTCATATCTATCGATAGAAATAAATTCACCTTCGCCCTGTAATTCTCCAGTAATATAGTAATCCCGGTATCTATTTTTATAATTGCTATTTTCTGCATAAGAAGCATATCGAACAAAATTTGCGAATTGTTTAGATTCTACTCCTTTCCAATTATTATCATAATAGAGAGTATCGATTTTTTGCGAAAAAGAGGGCAAACAATAAGCGAGTAAAACGAATAGTATAAATTTACCTTTTCTCATTTTTTTATTTTTTATTAGATTAGAGATTATTTAGGAAGTCCGATAGCTGGATTTAGACAATAAAAAAGCGCGGACTTATAACTTCGTCTACGCTTTCAGAGGTATCGCCAAACACCGTTGCCACATATACGAGTAAAAGCCCACGCCGTATGGCGTGAGCATCAACTTTTACTCTTGCGGCATCTTTGAATTTTGGCGAATTTTCTGAAAGCAAGAATAAAGCTAACGCTTCTTTATCTTTATGTCTATTTGTCTGTAATGTTACATAGGCAGTTCTTTTTAATTTATGCCACAAAGTTACAAAAAAACTTATAAATGCAATGGGTCAGTATATTAAAATGAAATTAAGCAGGTAGAAAATCCATTTTCATTCTTACTTATAAAAGTAAATTCTCTGATTTTTCAACCTCTTGGATATTTGGGAAACAAACGCAAGCATTGAATGAATCATACCTTTTCTGATTTATCAGGGCAGGAAAACATTGCTTACGGCCGGATAGTCTTGTTTCCTCTGCAAAAAATAGCTTAGTTTTATCCAACAATTAAAAGTATTACCCAAATTATCACGATAGCCCAATCTCCTAAGCCTCCTTTTGCTAACATAGTCAGAGGCCATAAAAAATCCCAATTGCTGATAAAGTACTGCGGTGACAGGTGACAGTAACAACATCTATTCTCAATCTCTTACACATAAAGAGAACGTATTGCAGTGTTTAATTTATTTGTATAATATAATTAATTATATTATACAAATAAATTAAATCCAAGTAGGGTAAATCTCTTTGATAGTTTGATATTGTGTCAATAAGTGTCACCTGTCACTGCTTATAGGTTGACATATCCAAGTATTTGCACAGGATGGGGAAACTATATGCATTCGCACGCGCATATATATGCGGCGGCGGACGAATGTAGTTGACAATCGGAAGGAAAGTAAGTCATTGATAATCAGCATTGGAATGCGATTCTCCTCGGAATTGCCGTTTTGTTAACGGATTTTTACACTTTAGCGTCATCCGTTTTTTGGCAGACGGGAGAAGAAGCAGTACCTTTGCGGTATACAGGTGACAAGGTACCGGGCGAGGTAATGAATGGTTGGGCAGTCGTCCCGCTAAACTATCTGAAACATAATCAACTAGTACCTTGTCAACTAAAAAACTAACTTAAACTAAACTACTATGATTGACTATTCTGTTTACATGATGACTAACCCGATGGACGAGGAAGCTCCGTCGAAAGCCTACGGAAAAGCTCAGATGAGCGAGTTGATGACCTTTGACAAGTTTGTGAAGCACATTGCCGACCACAACGGGGCGTTTTCGCGCGGCACGGTGCAGGGCGTGGTGCTGGACATGTGCGAGTGCCTGGTGGAGATGCTCCTGAACGGCAACAAGGTGCAGCTGGGAGCGCTGGGTGATTTCTGGATTTCGCTCTCGTCGAAAGGCGCGGATTCGCTGGCGGACTTTACGGCGGCGAACATCACGGGCATCAACGTGATTTTCACTCCCGGCTCGGACTTTGACGACCTCATCAACCGCGCACAGTTCAATCCCGTGGCAAGCCGCATAGCACAGGCGGCTACCCTGAAAGCCGAGAAGGCGGGCGAGGCTACCGTGGACCTCGAAGCGGCGAAGCGCAAGCCGTCGGGCTCGGAAGAACCGGGTGTTTAAAAATCGAACGCAGAGACACGGAAGCGCGGAGAATTTTTTTAGAGAAGGCATGAGGACACGAAACAAGTTTCAGTTGACAAGGTACTAGGTACTAGTTGACTAGGTTTCAGATACCATTATTTAGTTGACTAGGTACTAGGTACTAGTTGACATAGGTTTTAGATACTATTAGTAAAACTATTTAAAACCTGGTCCCTAGTACCTGGTTCCTAGTCCCTAATCATTAGCAAAGCTATTCAAAACCTAGTCCCTAGTACCTAGTTCCTAGTACCTTAATAAAAACTTTGCGCTTTTGCGTCTCTGCGTTCGATTTAAACTATTAACTATTAATTGTTAACTATTAACTAAACTAAGCTATGGAAAAGAAAAACATTTGGGGGATTATTATCCAAACCCTTATCACGATTTTGACCGCTATCGGAACTACGCTGGGAGTAACATCTTGTATTTAATTAAGAATTAAGAATGAAGAATGAAGAATTTCCATGCAGGCGGAGCAATTCTTCATTCTTCATTCCTCATTCTTCATTCAAGAAGGTTCTTCATTCAAGAAGGTTCTTCATTTAAAGGCATTATTTATTCAGTTCATTCACTTCTGCCAGGCTCTTGTTTATTTCCTCATCGCTCAGGCTATAATTGGTGAGATTGCCTGCCAGGTATTGGTCGTAAGCGCTCATGTCGATCAAGCCGTGTCCGGAGAGGTTGAAAAGAAGCACTTTCTCTTCGCCGCTTTCTTTGCATTTCAATGCTTCATTAATGGTGGCAGCGATGGCGTGGCATGATTCCGGTGCCGGGATGATGCCTTCTACTTTGGCGAAAAGGCAGCCGGCTTTGAACGAATCCAATTGTTGGATGTCGACGGCTTCCATGAGGTTGTCTTTTATCAGCTGCGATACGATGACACCAGCTCCGTGATAACGCAAGCCTCCGGCATGGATGTTGGCGGGGGTAAAGTTGTGTCCCAATGTGTACATCGGAAGCAGCGGGGTATATCCGGCTTCGTCTCCATAGTCGTATTCAAACTTGCCTCGGGTCAGTTTCGGGCACGATGCCGGTTCTGCCGCAATGTATCGGGTTTTCTTTCCTTCCAAAATGGTATGACGCATGAAGGGGAAAGCGATACCGCCGAAGTTCGAACCTCCACCGAAGCAAGCGATAATGGCATCTGGATATTCGCCTGCCATTTCCATTTGCTTTTCAGCTTCCAGTCCGATAATGGTTTGATGCAGGGTTACGTGGCTCAACACAGAACCCAATGTATATTTGCAATTGGGTGTAGTGCGTGCCAGTTCGATTGCCTCCGAAATAGCGGTACCCAATGAACCTTGGTGGTTGGGGTATTTGGTAAGGATGTCTTTTCCTGCACGGGTCGACATAGAGGGCGAAGGAGTGACCTGTGCGCCGAATGTCTGCATGATGCTGCGGCGGTAAGGTTTCTGTTCGTAGCTGATTTTCACTTGATATACGGCAGCTTCCAGTCCGAATACATTGGCGGCATACGATAAAGCGGCTCCCCATTGTCCGGCTCCGGTTTCGGTTGTAATATTGGTAACGCCTTCTTTTTTACAATAATAAGCTTGTGCCAAAGCCGAATTCAGCTTGTGTGAACCGATAGGGCTTACACTTTCGTTCTTGAAATAGATATGTGCAGGTGTATCCAATGCTTTTTCCAGTCCGTAGGCACGAACCAACGGAGTGCTGCGGTAGTATTTATACATTTCGCGCACTTCTTCGGGGATTTCAATCCACGTATCTGTTTGGTTTAGTTCCTGTTTGCAAAGCTCTTGAGCGAAAACCGGATAAAGGTCTTCGGGCTTAAGGGGTTGTTTGGTAGCCGGGTTTAAAGGAGGCAGCGGTTTGTTTTTCATGTCTGCCTGGATGTTATACCAGAAGCGAGGTATTTCGTCTTCGGGTAAGATGAATCTTTTCTGTTTATTGCTCATAATGACTTACATTTTTAAACGTTTTGCCAAAAATAGGTAAAAAAATGAAACTATGCAACCTCTTTTACGAAAATTTCTTCCAGAGGGGGGTAATCTTGTTCAATCTTGTTTCAATCGTCCACCCAAAGCAGGTCGCTCATGATGCTGTCGGATATGAAAATACCTTGTTCGGTAAGCTTCAGGAAATCGCCGGTCTGTTGTAAAGTATGTTGTTGTAAATGGGGTGTGGCAAGGTGGATACAATAATCGTATAGTTTTTCTCCGAAACCGGTCTTGAGCCTGGTCAGGGACATGCCCCACATGGTGCGCAGGCTGGTAATGATAAAATCATTGTAGCGGGTGTAGAGGTCGAGCTCTTCTTTTTCAAAATCAGGCTTATGGTTTTCGATGCCTGTTATGTATTTTTCAAGCGATGCGATGTTCCATTGGCGTGACGTGCCGTTATATGAATGGGCAGAAGCTCCGCATCCTAGGTATGTTTTGCCTGTCCAATAGCTGGAGTTATGGCGTGAATATTTGTCGGGCAGGCAGAAGTTGGATATCTCATAATGTTCGTATCCGGCGTTTTTCAGTGTATGAATCAGTTCGGAAAAAAGGCTTACACTCAAATCTTCGTCTATTTCGTTTACCCGATGCTGTTCGCGGAGTTTCCAGAGGGGTGTTCCTTCTTCGTAAATCAGGTGGTAGGCAGAGATGTGTTCGGGATGCAGGGTGACAGCTTGCTTCAGGTCGGCTTGCCATGTGGCGAGTGTTTCTCCCGGCAATCCGTACATCAGGTCGATGCTGATATTTCCGAAACCGGCTTCCCGGCAGTTCCAGAATGCCTCCAAGGCTTGTCGGGCATTGTGCCGGCGTTGCAGGACAGACAGGGTGGCATCGTTGAATGTCTGTATCCCCATGCTCAGGCGGTTGAAGGGGAAGTGCCGGAGCATCCGGATATAGGTGGGGTGTAAATCGTCCGGATTGGCTTCGATGGTGATTTCGGCATCGGGGTGGATACTGTAATGATGATATAGGGTGTCGAACAGTGCTTCGAAATGTTTCTCCTGCAATTGTGAAGGTGTTCCTCCGCCCATGTAGACGGTCTCGATTTCTTCATCTTCAAGATAATCTTTCCGTTGTTCCAGTTCAGCGCATAATGCTTCGATGTATCGGTCTGTCTGTCCGCTTTGGGTCGTCGAAAAGAAATCGCAATAGATGCACCGCCGTTTGCAGAAGGGGATGTGTAGATAGATGCCTGCCATGAATGAGGTAAGTTTGTATGAAACGCAGATTAACGCAGATTCTTTTAATTTACGATTTGACAATTTACTATCTACTATTTAAGCATTAAATCGTACTTCGTAAATTGAAAAATAGTAAATTAAAAGAATCTGCGAAAATCTGCGTTAATCCGTGTTGAGCCCGAAGAGTCATACTGGCTCTCCGGGCTTTATAGATAAGTTTTTTATTCGCCACAGATAGCAGCTACACCCGGCAATACTTTGCCTTCGATAGCTTCCAACAAAGCACCGCCACCGGTAGAGATGTAAGATACCTGGTCTGCCATGCCGAACTTGTTGATGCAGGCTACAGAGTCGCCACCGCCAATCAATGAGAACGCGCCGTTCTTGGTAGCTTCTGCAATGGCTTCTGCAATGGCTTTCGAACCGCCTGTGAAGTTATCGAATTCGAATACGCCGGCAGGACCGTTCCACAGGATAGTCTTGGCATTTACGATAGCGTCTCTGAATGCCTTGCGGCTTGCGGGACCTGCATCCAGTCCTTCCCAGCCTTCCGGTATGTCATTAGCCGGGCAAACTTGTGTGTTGGCATCGTTCTTGAAGTCATCAGCTGCGATACAGTCGGTACCCAATACCAGGTTTACACCTTTTTCTTTTGCTTTCTTGATGATGTCGAGAGCCAGGTCGAGCTTGTCATCTTCGCAGATAGACTTGCCGATTTTACCGCCTTGAGCCTTAGCGAAAGTAAATGTCATACCGCCGCACAGAATCAGGTTGTCTACCTTATCCATCAGGTTTTCGATGATACCGATTTTGGTAGAAACTTTCGAACCACCCATGATAGCGGTGAACGGGCGTTTGATGTCTTTCAATACGTTATCAACGGCTTTCACTTCTTTTTCCATCAGGTAGCCCAGCATCTTGTGGTCTGCATCGAAATAGTCGGCGATAACGGCTGTAGAAGCGTGTTTGCGGTGAGCCGTACCGAATGCGTCCATCACGTAGCAGTCTGCATACGAAGCCAATGTCTTGGCGAAGTCTTTCTGGCGTGCCTTCATTTCTTTCTTAGCGGCTTCGTAAGCAGGGTCTTCTTTTTCGATGCCTACGGGTTTGCCTTCTTCTTCGGGATAGAAGCGGAGGTTTTCCAGCAACAATACTTCGCCCGGTTTCAAGGCTGCGGCTGCATCCTGTGCTTTGGCGCAGTCGGGAGCGAACTGAACCGGAGTGCCCAGAGCTGCTGATACAGCATCAACAATCTGGCTCAACGAATATTTGGCGTTTACTTTGCCTTTGGGCTTGCCCATGTGCGACATGATAATCAAAGCGCCGCCGTCAGCCAAGATTTTCTTCAAGGTAGGCAGAGCGCCACGGATACGAGTGTCATCGGTAATCTTACCATTTTCGTCCAAAGGTACATTGAAGTCCACGCGGACGATTGCCTTCTTTCCGGCAAAGTTGAATTTGTCAATAGTCATCATAGTCTCAATATTTTTTGTTTAAAGTGTTTGCATTTCAGTTGCACCGCAAAGTTAAGAAAAAAAACTATCCGACATGTATTTCACCCGATTATTTTCTGCCTCTTTGTTATTTTGTTTTAAAAAAGGCGGGTTCGTATGGTAAAGTAAGTTGTCTGTGTTTGGCGCGTCATTCAGGCTGGTTGCAGAATGGTATTTATCATCCTGTTCCGTTCTGAAGTGAATGTTTTCGGCTCCCTTTTTGCGGGTTTATGATCTTTTTTATAACTTGCACTGTTTTTCAGGCAATGCCGGTTTCATGTATTTATGGACGCTATACCGTTATTCTTGGACGGATTCCGGGCAGTTTCTGGCAGGTTGGAAAGATTAAAAGAACTATTTATGGAAAAAATGCATCAATGTGTCTTGTGTATCGGGTCGAATTACCATGCGGAAATGCATATGAATATAGCCGAGAAAGTATTAAGACATTATTTCCCTTGTATCCGATGGGGGAAAACCATACAGACCGCACCCGAAGGGAGCATACATCATGCTCCTTATCTCAACCGGGCGGCACTGTTTGAAACCACTTGGGATCCAGATAGTTTAAGGAGCTTTTTCAAGAACATAGAAAAAGCTTGTGGGCGCACTCCTGCCAGTAAGCAGACAGGGATTATTCCACTCGACATTGACCTGCTGATGATAGATGGTGTCGTATGCAAACCTGCCGACATGCAAAAAAAATATGTGCACCTGGCACTACATGGGTTGGAGATATAAAAACGGCTTGTGCGATTTATCACCACAGATTTATTAATTTACGATTTGACAATTTACTATTTACTATTTTGATATTAAAATCGTACTTCGTAAATCGAAAAATAGTAAATATATCTATACCTATAGTATAGCAGAGACAGTTTCCAGGCCTGGGGAAAAGAGTAGGATTAGGTTTGTATGTATAAAATCCGTATCTTTGTGCGCTTGTTTCAAGAATTATATCATCAAACAATCTGTTATGTACACGAACAAAGAAATATGGAATGTAACTTATCCCATTTTCTTGGGATTGCTGGCACAGAATGTCATCAACGTGACCGATACTGCCTTTTTGGGACATGTGAGCGAAGTGGCACTGGGAGCTTCGGCTATGGGTGGACTGCTGTATATCTGCATTTATACGGTGGCTTTCGGTTTCAGTGTGGGTTCGCAGATTCTTATAGCGCGGCGTAATGGTGAGGGGAACTACCATGCCGTGGGGCCGATTATGTGGCAGGGCTCTGCCTTTAGTTTCGGGATGGCGGTAGTGCTGCTGGCGGCAATGTATCTGTTTGCCGAGCCTCTGATACGCCTGCTCATTACATCAGACAATATCTACCATGCTACTTACGAGTTTTTTACGTGGCGCATCTGGGGGTTCCTGTTTGCATTTGTCAACGTGATGTTCCGTGCCCTTTATATAGGCATTACTAAGACGAAAGTGCTTACGATGAGTGCTGTGGTCATGGCTGCGGTCAATGTAATACTCGACTATGTGTTGGTGTTCGGTGAGTGGGGTTTCCCCGAGATGGGTGTGCGTGGGGCGGCACTGGCTTCGGTGATAGCCGAGGCGTCTTCGCTGGTGTTTTACCTTGTATATACCTATGCGAAGATAGACCTTCATAAGTACGGGCTGCACCGCTTCGGGCAGTTCGACTGGAACATGGTGGTGCGTATCTTGCATATTTCCTGTTTCACGATGGTGCAGTATTTCCTCTCGATGGCTATCTGGTTCGTATTTTTTATGGCACTGGAGCGGTTGGGCGAGCGCCAGCTGGCGATAGCCAATATTGTGCGCAGTGTCTACGTCGTTTTGCTTATTCCGGTGCAGGCACTTTCTACTACGGCGAACTCGTTGGTGAGCAACCTTATCGGTTCGGGAGGTGTGTCGAAGGTGATGCATCTGCTGAACCGCATCGCCCGGATGTCGTTCCTCATCATGGTGGTTTGTGTAGTGTTGTGCGTGGCATTTCCTCATGCCATCCTTTCGGTATATACAGGCGAGGAGGCATTGCTTCATGAATCGGAACTGGCACTTTATGTAGTGTGCGTGGCGATGCTGATTGCGGCACTTTCCAATGTGTATTTCAACGGTATTTCGGGAACAGGTAATACACAGGCGGCATTGGTGCTCGAAATCGGCATACAGGTGTTTTATGCCCTCTATATCATCATCATCGGCATGGTGGTGCAGGCTCCGGTGGAGATTTGTTTCACTACCGAAGTGATTTACTATACCTTGATGTTGGTTTTCAGTGTGATTTATCTGAAAAAAGCGAAATGGCAGAACAAAAAGATTTGAAGCCTGCAAGTTTTTTACTATTTTTGCACGCTGCTTTTTTATTGGGTGCAGAGACGGCGTACATCTCTGTGCCTCTGTGGCATAAAAATTAAATAGTAAATCGCTAAATAGTAAATAATAAATCGCTAAATAGTAAATAGAATTATGTTCGATAATTTAAGTGAAAGACTGGAGCGGTCGTTCAAGATATTGAAAGGTGAAGGCAAAATCACCGAAATCAATGTGGCGGAGACCCTGAAAGATGTACGTCGTGCGTTGCTGGATGCCGATGTAAACTATAAGGTGGCAAAGAACTTTACCGATACGGTAAAAGAGAAAGCACTGGGGCAGAACGTCCTGACGGCCGTGAAGCCCAGCCAGTTGATGGTGAAGATTGTTCACGACGAGCTGGCGAAGCTGATGGGAGGCGATACGGTGGAACTGGAGTTGAAAGGCCGTCCTGCTGTTATCCTGATGTCGGGTCTGCAAGGTTCGGGTAAGACAACCTTTTCGGGCAAGCTGGCACGGATGTTCAAGTCGAAGAAGAACCGTAAGCCCTTGCTGGTAGCATGTGATGTTTACCGTCCGGCTGCCATCGACCAGTTGAAAGTGCTGGGCGGGCAAGTGGAAGTACCGGTTTATAGCGAACCGGACAGCAAAGATCCGGTACAGATAGCCTTGAATGCCATTCAGGAAGCCAAGGCGAAAGGGTATGACCTGGTTATTGTCGATACAGCCGGCCGGTTGGCGATAGACGAACAGATGATGAACGAGATTGCCGCTATCAAAAATGCCATCACTCCGGATGCTACCCTTTTTGTGGTGGATGCGATGACCGGACAAGATGCGGTGAACACAGCCCGTGAATTTAACGAACGTCTCGACTTCACCGGTGTGGTACTTACCAAATTGGATGGTGATACGCGTGGCGGTGCCGCCCTTTCCATCCGTACGGTGGTAAACAAGCCTATCCTGTTTGTTGGTACGGGCGAGAAACTGGATGCCGTCGACCTTTTCCATCCGGCACGTATGGCAGACCGTATTCTGGGTATGGGCGACATCGTTTCGTTGGTAGAGCGTGCACAAGAGCAATACGATGAGGAAGAAGCCAAGCGTTTGCAGAAGAAAATCCAGAAGAACCAGTTCGACTTTAACGACTTTTTGGGACAGATCCAGCAAATCAAGAAGATGGGTAACCTGAAAGAACTGGCTTCGATGATTCCGGGCGTAGGAAAGGCGATTAAGGATATCGATATTGATGACAATGCCTTTAAGAGCATTGAGGCAATTATTTATTCGATGACTCCCCAAGAGCGCACACATCCTGAAATCCTGAACGGAAGCCGCCGGAACCGTATTGCCAAGGGTAGCGGAACAAGCATTCAGGAAGTGAACCGCCTCTTGAAGCAGTTCGACCAGACCCGCAAGATGATGAAGATGGTAACGGGCAGCAAGATGGCAGGCATGATGCAGAAAATGAAACGGAAATAACGGGAAGTGTATCTTACGGATTATCCCCTTGCCTTCCTTATGTTGTTAAGGAGCAGGCAAGGGGATAATTGTTTTTTGGAGGTTCTTTGTTTGCTTGTCTATTTGATTTCGAACTCCTCTTTCATGTCTATTTCTTCATTGTGCGCGTCATAAAATTTATATTGCAGGAAGGCAAGGCTTTGGTTCGGGACAATCTTGATTCCGAAGCCGTATTTCATCTGCCACTTCCGCTTGAGCGACATGATGCCTTGGTTGATGTAAGCAGCCACGTAGGGGTGGATGTGCAATGTAAATTTCTTGACCTTCAACTTATTGACCAAGTAGTCAATTTTGCTTTCCAGTGTATCTGTAAACAGGATGGAAGGCTTTATCTTTCCTTTGCCGAAGCAGGTGGGGCAGTCTTCATCAGTAGCCACATCCATTGCCGGACGCACGCGCTGGCGCGTTATCTGCATCAGACCGAATTTGCTGAGGGGCAGAATGTTATGCTTGGCACGGTCTTTTTGCATGTTCTGGCACATACGCTCGTACAGTTTCTGACGGTTCTCGGCAAGATTCATGTCGATAAAGTCGACAACGATGATTCCTCCCATATCTCTTAATCGGAGTTGGCGCGCCAACTCATCGGCTGCGCCCAAGTTCACATCGAGGGCATTGGCTTCTTGTCCGTTGGCAGATTTCGAACGGTTACCGCTGTTCACGTCCACTACGTGCAGCGCTTCGGTATGTTCGATAATCAGATAAGCCCCGCTTTTATAAGAAACGGTTTTGCCGAACGATGACTTGATTTGTTTGGTGATGGCAAAGTTATCAAAAATGGGAAGCTGGCCTTTGTATAGCTTGACAATACCCACACGTTCGGGGGCTATCAGGGCTACATAATTCTTTACTTCATTGTAAACGGTCTCGTCGTTCACGTAGATGTTTTCGTACGAAGGGTTGAACAGGTCGCGCAGCATGGCTACCGTGCGGCTTGTCTCTTCGTAGACCAGTGTAGGCATTTTGGTTGCCTTTTGTACTTTTGTGATGGTCTCTTCCCAGTGTTTCAGCAATACTTTCAGTTCGGCGTCCAGTTCAGCCACGCGCTTCCCTTCTGCCACCGTGCGTACGATGACGCCGAAGTTTTTCGGCTTGATGCTTTGCAGCAATTGTTTCAGGCGTGCGCGTTCTTCGCTCGACTTGATTTTTTGCGATACCGACACTTTATCATTGAACGGGATCAGTACCAGGTATCTGCCGGCGAACGACAATTCGCAGGTCAGTCTCGGTCCTTTGGTGGAAATGGGTTCTTTGACAATTTGTACGATAACCTCTTGTCCTTGTTGCAGGACGTTCGAGATGCTTCCGTCCTTTTCAATATCGGGCAGCATGGATGCCTTCGATATGGGATAAAGCTTCTTTCGGTCGCTGATAACTTGTTTCAGATACTTCTGGTAAGAAAGAAATTGAGGTCCGAGGTCTAAGTAATGAAGGAAAGCGTCTTTTTCGAAACCGACATCTATGAAGCAGGCGTTCAGTCCGGGCATCAGCTTTCTGACTTTGCCCACGTACATATTGCCGACGGAAAAGGAAAGGTTTCTTTCTTCTTTCTGGAACTCTACCAGGTTCTTGTCTTCCAGCAGAGCTATGGAGATTTCCTTCGGCTGTACATCTACTACTAATTCGCTTGTCACTTGTTATACTTAGTTTACGGGTTAATACTTTTTTTGAAACAAAAGATTCTCAATACACAAAGAACAAACCTGAAAGACTATGAAGGAGCTTTGCAAGTTTGTTCTTTATTGAAGTCGGACAGACTAACAATTATTTTTTGCTTTTATGTCTGTTCTTTCTCAGTCTTTTTTTACGTTTGTGAGTAGACATTTTATGTCTTTTTCTTTTCTTTCCGCTTGGCATAGCTTCAAAATTTTATAGGGTTAATACTAATGTTAATTATTTCTTTACTGAAAGAGTAAACGTCTTTGCTGGCTTAAATGCCGGAATGTTGTGTTCCGGAATGATGATGGTCGTATTTTTTGAAATGTTCCGGGCAGTCTTCTGCGCTCTTTTCTTCACGATGAAACTGCCGAATCCACGGAGGTATACGTTTTCATCATTTGATAATGACGTCTTTACTGAATCCATAAATGCTTCCAGCGTAGTGAGTACCGTTTGCTTGTCAATGCCGGTGCTTTTGGCAATTTCGTTTACAATCTCTGCTTTAGTCATTTCGCTAATAATTATTGTTATACGTTATCTTAATTTTTTGGATTGCAAATATATAGCTTTTCTCGCTTATGGAAAAATTTCTTTCGAACAAAATTTTAAAAAACTGTTTCAAGCATCCTTAAAACCTGTAATTTTGCAGATGTTTTTAGTGTTTTTAATCAAAAGCAATGGAAAAGTTATGAATCGGTTCGGTGAAACCTTGATACATTGGTATGAGGAGAACAAGCGGGATTTGCCGTGGAGGGACACGAAAGACCCTTATAAAATATGGATATCTGAAATCATACTCCAGCAGACGCGTGTGGTACAGGGGTACGATTATTACTGCCGTTTTATCCGGCGGTTTCCGGATGTGTTTGCTTTGGCTGCGGCTGGTGAAGACGAAGTGATGAAGTATTGGCAGGGGTTGGGCTATTATTCACGGGCAAGGAACCTGCACGAAGCGGCACGTTCGATAGCCGCGCGCGGGACTTTCCCGGATACTTACGAAGAGGTACGTAAATTGAAAGGAGTGGGCGATTATACCGCCGCCGCCATTTGCTCGTTTGCCTACGGTATGCCTTGTGCCGTGGTCGACGGCAATGTGTACAGGGTGCTTTCACGCTGGCTGGGGGTAGAAGAACCGATTGACACCACGCAAGGCAAGAAACTTTATGCAGCCTTGGCTGGAGAGTTGCTCGAAAAGTCGGTTCCTGCCCTGTACAACCAGGCAATAATGGACTTTGGAGCCTTGCAGTGCGTGCCCTCATCCCCTTCGTGCATGTTCTGTCCGTTGGCAGACAGCTGTGTGGCATTGCAGAAAGGATTGGTGGATGTGCTTCCGCGCAAGCAGCACAAAACCAAAGTGAGCAACCGGTATTTCCTTTATTTTTATATAGATGCCGGCGGGGATACCTTCTTGCACAAGCGGGAGGCGGGGGATATCTGGCACAACCTGTATGAGTTCCCGTTGATAGAAACCGGACGGGCGATGGAAGAAGAAGAGGTATGCATGCTGCCGGCATACAGGCAGCTTTTTGCGGAATGCGAAATCTTGTCTGTGCGGTTGGTGGCAAAGCAGGTGAAGCATGTCTTGTCACATCGGGTGATTTATGCCGACTGTTATGTCGTGCGCATCGCCCCGGGGGGGATGCCGCAGGGGGCGTTCCAATGCGTCCCGGTCGGCGATTTGCACAAATTTGCGGTTCCGCGTTTGATATCTCGTTTTTTTTCTGTAATTTTGAAACCAAATAATCAGTAAACGATTTAGATATGTCATTGAATAAAGTGCAATTGATTGGAAATGTCGGGAAAGACCCGGATGTACGCTATTTGGATAATGGGGTGGCGGTAGCCGCTTTCCCTTTGGCCACTACAGACAGAGCCTATACATTGGCAAACGGCACGCAGGTGCCCGAACGTACGGAGTGGCATAACATCGTGTTGTGGCGCGGACTGGCGGAGACTGCCGAGAAATATGTACACAAGGGGGACAAACTTTATATTGAAGGAAAGATACGCTCGCGCTCGTATGACGACCAGAACGGCATCAAGCGTTATGTGGTGGAAATCTTTGCCGATAATATGGAGATGCTGACTCCGCGTTCTCCCCAGCCGGCAACCGCCCCTTCCCAGCCTGCTGCGGCACAGCAGGCGAGTGTTTCGGCGCAGCAGGCTGGCACTTCTGATGATTTGCCTTTCTGACCGATGGCATATAAACCTGATGTTTAACTAAAATTTTTTGTTTTGGATCCTGACTCGTGTTTATCTATCATTGAAGAGTGGTGTAGCGGCTTCACGTTTGCATCTCCTTCCGTAGGAGCGTTGGCAGCTGCTGTGCTGGCTGTGTTGTTATTGTGTGTGTCCGGTCTTGTCTCGGCTTCGGAGATAGCTTTCTTCTCCTTGTCTGAAAACGACAGGGAAGAAGTGGATGAAGAAAAATCGGCGGCCGACAAGCGTATCCGTAAGTTGCTGGACGACTCGGAACGTCTGCTTGCAACGATTCTGATATCCAATCATTTCGTCAATGTGACGATTGTCGTGCTGGGGGCTTTCTTCTTTTCCGATGTGATGCGTGGGGAAGAGGCAGAGGGGCTGCGACTGGTCTTTTGTGTCATCGTCTTGACATTCCTGCTGTTATTGTTCGGCGAGATTATGCCTCGCATCTATTCGGCACAAGATTCGTTGGGGTTCTGCCGGAAAGTAGCGCCTCTCATTGTCTTCCTGCGTAGGATTTTCCGTCCCTTTTCAGACATTCTGGTACGTTCTGCCTTTTTTGTGAACAGGATGGCGCAGAAGCATAAAAAGACCGGCCTTTCTGTGGACGAACTTTCGCAAGCCTTGGAGCTGACCGACAAACGTGAGATTTCGGAAGAAAGCAATATGCTGGAAGGCATCATCCGTTTCGGAGAGGAAACGGCAAAAGAGGTAATGACTTCGCGGCTGGATATGGTAGATTTGGAAATCGGCACCCCGTTTTCAGAAGTCATCAGGTGTGTGGTGGACAATGCATACTCCCGTATCCCCGTTTATGAAGAATCGCGCGATAATATAAAGGGCATTCTGTATATTAAGGATTTGTTGCCCTACTTGGAAAAAGACGACACTTTCAAGTGGCAGAACTTGATACGGCCTGCCTATTTCGTGCCCGAGACCAAGATGATTGATGACCTGTTGCGTGATTTTCAGGCAAACAAGATCCATATAGCGATTGTGGTGGACGAATTTGGAGGTACATCGGGGCTGGTCACGATGGAAGACATTATCGAGGAAATCGTTGGGGAAATCAATGATGAATATGACGAAGAAGAACGCAGCTATGTAAAGGTTTCGGATAACGTGTATGTTTTTGAGGGGAAAACGTTGCTGTCCGATTTCTATAAGATATTGGATGTCGACCCGGATGATTTCGAAGAGCTGGCTGGCGATGCCGATACTTTGGCAGGACTGGTGCTCGAACTGAAAGGAGAGTTCCCGGCACTGCATGAGATTATCCGTTGCAAGGATTTTGTGTTCGAAGTGCTTCAGATGGATGCCCATCGTATTGTGAAAGTAAAAGTAACCCGGAAGAATGTCGCTGTTTAAGAGTTGGAAAAGCGATGGCGCTGTGTTTGCCATCTGGAAGGTGGAAGAAACCGGCGGAGAGTTGCGTGCGATGTTGGGGGACTCATTGCCTTACGATGCTGAACTGTCCGCACTGCGTGCAGAGTCACGCCGTACCGAGTATCTTGCGGTGCGTGTATTGCTTAAGGCATTGTGCGGTGAAGAGAAACAGGTCGGGCATTTTCCTTCGGGCAAACCTTTCCTTACAGACCAGAGCTATCGGCTTTCGATTTCTCACACCAGGGGGTATGTGGCTGTAGCACTGCATCCGTCTGCCGAAGTAGGAGTGGATATCGAGCAGGTGGCAGACCGGGTATTGAGGATTGCCGGCCGTTTCATGTGTGCCGAAGAGCTGGACGGAGAGACGGAAGCGGTAAAAGGGTTTGCCGGAGATTCACGTACCTCCACCTTATATTATATGCTCTTGCACTGGTCGGCAAAGGAAACGCTCTACAAGCTGATGGGAGAAGAAGAAGTCGATTTCAGGGAACACTTGCGTGTCATGCCTTTTCATCTTCAGCAGCAAGGGGATTTTGTTGCTGGTGCATACAAATCTTTTCCGCCGGCAAGTTATCAGGTCTGTTATATGGTTCATCCTGATTTTGTCTGCACGTGGAGTGTGCAGGCAAAGAAATATTTTTAATGAATATCCGCATTTTGCCCAAGACACGGGACAACCTCGTCTGTTGTAAGATTAATAATCTTCCGCTTGTAAGATTAATAATCTTGCAGCCTGAAGATTAATAATCTTACAGCGGATGGACCTATATGCGTTGCCGACGCATCTCTATCCGCAGGCTTCCACAACCGGATGCGCCTTGCTATGATTCTATCCGGAATTACAAATTCATTTCTTGTCTACACTGATTTACAAATTTAGCTGACTGAGATATAAGCTATCAATTAGCCACAATAATACCCATCTGGACTTTCAATTCCTCACTCAAAGGCAAACATTTTGTTATTTACCATAGAAAACATTTCGGATTTCGCACGCTATTTCGTACCTTTGCATGCACAAAACAGACACGAATTATGATTAAGCCCGACTATCCATCCGTACTCCTTATATATACCGGCGGAACCATCGGTATGATAGAAAACCCCGAAACAGGGGCTTTGGAAGCCTTTAACTTCGACCAGCTTCAGGAAAACGTGCCCGAACTGCGGCGGTTCAACTACCGGATATCTTCGTACCAGTTCACCCCGCCCATCGACTCATCGGACATGGAACCGGCACTGTGGGCAAAACTGGTCAAGATTATTCAATACAATTACGATAATTTCGACGGATTCGTCATCCTGCACGGCACGGACACCATGGCATATACGGCATCGGCACTGAGCTTCATGCTGGAAAACCTGAGCAAACCGGTCATCCTGACAGGAAGCCAGCTGCCCATCGGCGTGCTGCGCACCGACGGAAAAGAAAACCTGATAACCTCTATCGAGATTGCCGCAGCAAAGCATCCCGACGGTACGGCAGTGGTGCCCGAAGTGTGCATCTTCTTCGAAAACCTGCTGCTGCGCGGAAACCGCACGACGAAAATCAACGCCGAAAACTTCAACGCTTTCCGCTCGTACAACTATCCCCCGCTCGCTACGGCAGGCATCCACATCAAGTATGAATACGACCGCATCCGCAAAGCGCATCCCGATGTGCCGATGCACCCCCACTTCGTGTTCGACACCAATGTCATCATCCTCACCATCTTCCCCGGCATACAGGAAAACATCATACAGGGCGTCTTACGCACCCCGGGACTGAAGGCTGTGGTGCTGAAGACCTACGGCTCGGGCAATGCCCCGCAAAAGCCCTGGTTCATCCGCCTGCTGAAAGAAGCTACGGAGCGCGGCATCATTATCGTCAACATCTCGCAATGCCCTACAGGCATGGTGGAAATGGCACGCTACGAAACCGGCCTGCACCTGCTGGACGCGGGCGTCATCAGCGGATACGACTCGACTGTAGAAAGCGTGCTCACCAAACTGATGTTCCTGTTAGGGCACGGGCTTACCCCGCAACAGGTGCGTAACGAGCTGAGCCGTCCCATTGCCGGAGAGTTTACCCGCCCTACTTTGTAACCGGATTGTAATACCTATTTCACAATACCGAAACAAGAAAGCCTCATCTTTGCGAGTGAATTTTTCACCACAGATTACACAGATTTTCTATTAATTAATAATTAACAATTAATAGTTAATAAAGGCAAATATCGCCATTACACCCTATTAATTATTAACTATTAATTATTAATTATTAACTAAAAAAACAGAACCATGAACGAATACCGAATCCTTGTAGTAGACGATGAAGACGATTTGTGCGAAATCCTGAAGTTCAACCTCGAAATGGAGGGTTACAAAATCGATACTGCCAACTCGGCAGAAGAGGCCCTGAAACTGGACCTTACGCAATACAACCTGTTGCTGCTGGACGTGATGATGGGCGAAATTTCCGGATTCAAGATGGCGCGCATGCTGAAGGCAGACAAAGACACCGCCAACATCCCCATCATTTTCATTACCGCCAAAGACACGGAAAACGATACCATCACGGGCTTCAACCTAGGTGCTGACGACTATATCTCGAAGCCATTCTCGCTACGCGAAGTCATCATGCGCGTGAAAGCCGTATTGCGCCGCACCGCCAACCTCCAGCTGAAAGACAGTGAAGAACTGCAATACAAGGGACTGGTCATCAATGTGCCACAGAAAAAGGTGACAATCAACGGCGAAGAAGTTTCACTCACCAAGAAAGAGTTCGAAATCCTACTGCTGCTGCTCCAAAACTCAGGACGTGTGTTCTCTCGCGAGGACATCCTCTCGAAGGTGTGGAACGATGAGGTGTACGTGCTCGACCGCACGATAGACGTTAACATCACCCGCCTGCGCAAGAAAATCGGCGAATACGGCAAACATATCGTTACCCGTCTGGGATACGGCTATTGCTTCGAATGCGAATAAATTATTTTCAGATACTAGGAATCAGGTACTAGGTTTAAACAATTCTGCCGATGTATCTAGAGCCTAGCTACCTAGTACCTAGTCAACTAGTACCTAAAAAAAAAGCTTATGACTAAACTGATATACCGTCTGTTACCGTTCAGTAAACGGCTTTTCCTGTCGGTCATCCTGCTGTTCGTCATCTTCGCGACGTGCTTCCTCGTTTTTCAATACCAGCGTGAAAAAGCATACAAGAGCGATTTGCTGAACATGCAATTACAGAATTACAATAACCGGATGTATGACTTCATCACCTCGTGCAAGTCCCTCGATACCGATTCATTGCAACAATACGTTGTTACCCATATCATTCCCGATATCCGTGTAACCATCATTACCACCCAAGGTAAAGTGATATACGACAACATCCAACCCGATGTAAGCAAGTTTGAGAACCACCGTACCCGTAAAGAGGTGCAAGACGCACTGATGTATGGAAGCGGCTATGACATCAACCGCATCTCTGCCAGCATCGAAGGGCAAGAATATTTCTATTCGGCACACTATTATCCTTCACAACAACTCATCATCCGCTCAGCACTGCCCTACAACGTAAGCCTAAGCAAGCACCTCAAAGCCGACTCGGAATTCGTATGGTTTACACTGACCATCAGCCTGATGCTGGTCATCCTGTTCTACCGCTACACACGAAAGTTGGGGATGTCCATCACCCGACTGCAACAATTCGCCCTACGTGCCGACCGCAACGAACCGATCGACATTTCTGAATCGTTCCCCAAAAACGAACTGGGCGAAATCTCCCAACACATCATCAAGATATACCAGCGCCTGCACCGTGCCAAAGAGGCTCTGTATATCGAACGCGAGAAACTGATATCGCACCTGCAAACCTCACATGAAGGATTGGGAGTCTTCACCCGCGAGCGAAAAGAAATACTGGTAAACAACCTTTTTACCCAATATGCCAACACGATCTCCGACCACAACCTGACCTCGACCGAAGAAGTGTTCAACATTGCCGAACTGCATCCCATTACCGACTTTTTGAACCGCAACGACGGAAACTTCAGCAAAGAAGAGAAAAAACTATCGCTTCATGTGGACAAGAACGGACGTTCTTTTTCGGTAGAATGCATCATTTTCCAAGATCACTCATTCGAAATATCCATCAACGACATCTCACAGGAAGAACAACAGGCACGCCTGAAGCGGCAACTCACCCAAAACATCGCCCATGAACTGAAGACACCAGTCAGCAGCATACAGGGATACCTGGAAACAATACTAAACACCCCCAACCTGCCTCCGGCAACAATGCAGGCATTCCTCGAACGAAGCTATGCGCAAAGCAACCGACTCACCGTCCTGCTGCGTGACATCTCGGTGCTGACACGCATGGATGAAGCCCCGAATCTGGTAGAACGCGAACAGGTAAACCTGAGCCTGATGCTGAAGAATATGCTGAACGAGCTGGCACTGGCATTGGAAGAAAAACACATCACGGTCATCAACAAAGTGCCCTACGGACTTATCATCAACGGAAACAGTTCGCTCCTCTATTCCATCTTCCGTAACCTGATGGACAACGCCATTGCATACGCAGGAACCGGTGTGACCATCCGCATCAACTGTTTCCGCGAAGACGAAAAATACTACTATTTCAGCTTTTCCGATACAGGAGTAGGCGTACCCGAAGAACACCTGAACCGCATCTTCGAACGTTTCTACCGGATAGACAAGGGACGCTCGCGCAAGCTTGGAGGCACTGGACTGGGACTTGCCATCGTAAAAAACGCCGTACTCTTCCACGGAGGAACCATTTTCGCCAAGAACAATCCGAGTGGAGGACTGGAATTCGTGTTCACTCTACAGAAAAACAAAGAAGAATGATACGGGACTTGCAGAAGTTAAAGCCGGTAAAGAAAACGCCAGTTACAGAAGCGGAAATGCCTTAAAAACTCATCCCAAATCAGCACATGATAAATTCAAGACAGTTTCTTATAGAAATTTTTCTTTGTAGCCTTTCTAAATTACGTAAAAAAGATTACCTTTGACCCAGAAAGAGACTGAGCGGATGGAAGAAAATATAAAAGAAAAGGTAAAACAGATTCTGACTGATTATTTGCAGAAGAACGGGCATCGCAAGACACCCGAACGATATGCCATTCTCGACACGATTTATACCATCAAAGGACATTTCGACATCGAGATGCTATATTCATATATGGCAGAAAAAGAACGTTTCCGTGTCAGCCGTGCCACGCTATACAATACGATTATCTTACTGATTGATGCAGGACTGGTCATCAAGCACCAGTTCGGCAATACATCGCAGTATGAACGTTCGTACAACAACGAGACTCACCATCACATGATCTGCACTTCGTGCGGCAAGGTTTCCGAGTTCGAAGATGAAACCTTGAAACAAGCCATCGTAGATACCAAACTGAAAGGTTTTCATGCCTCTCACTACTCCTTATATATATACGGGCTATGCAACAAGTGTATGGTAGCGAAAAGAAGAAAAATTTCAAAAACTTAAAAATTAGATTATATGAAAGTAGATGTATTGTTAGGTTTGCAATGGGGCGATGAAGGTAAAGGGAAGGTCGTAGATGTACTGACCCCGCGTTATGATGTTGTTGCTCGTTTCCAAGGAGGACCTAATGCCGGTCATACACTGGAATTTGAAGGTCAAAAATATGTACTCCGTTCTATTCCGTCAGGGATATTCCAAGGCGATAAAGTCAATATCATCGGTAATGGCGTGGTGCTGGACCCAGCTTTATTCAAGAGCGAGGCAGAAGCACTTGAAGCAAGCGGACATCCGCTGAAAGAACGCCTGCACATTTCGAAAAAAGCACACCTCATCTTACCTACCCACCGGGTGCTGGATGCAGCTTATGAAGCTGCCAAGGGAGCATCGAAAGTAGGCACCACCGGAAAAGGTATCGGACCGACATATACCGACAAGGTGAGCCGCAACGGTCTGCGTGTAGGCGACATCCTGCATGGATTTGACGAGAAATACGCAGCTGCCAAAGCACGTCACGAAAAAATTCTCCAAAGTCTGAACTATTCGTATGATATAACCGAAGCCGAAAAACAATGGATGGAAGGTATCGAATACCTGCGCCAGTTCCACTTGGTGGATAGCGAACACGAAATAAACCGCCTCCTGAATGAAGGCAAGAGCGTGTTGTGCGAAGGTGCGCAAGGTACGATGCTTGATGTTGATTTCGGTTCGTATCCGTTTGTTACTTCTTCCAATACGATTTGCGCCGGAGCCTGTACGGGACTGGGACTGGCACCCAACCGGATTGGCGAAGTATATGGCATCATGAAAGCTTATTGTACCCGCGTAGGAGCCGGACCATTCCCTACCGAACTGTTCGATGAAACCGGAAAAACTATCCGCGACCTTGGACATGAATATGGGGCAGTGACCGGACGCGAACGCCGTTGTGGATGGGTCGACCTCGTAGCATTGCGTTATGCCATTATGGTCAACGGAGTCACCCAGCTTATCCTGATGAAGAGTGATGTACTCGATGCCTTCCCCATCGTGAAAGCTTGTGTAGCATACAAAGTGAACGGAGAAGAAATCGACTATTTCCCCTACGATATCACCGAAGGTGTAGAGCCGGTATATGTAGAAATGCCCGGCTGGCAGACCGATATGACCAAGATGACTAGTGAAGACGAATTCCCCGAAGAATTCAACGCCTACATTTCCTTCCTTGAAGACCAGTTGGGTACTCCCATCAAAATCGTATCAGTAGGTCCCGACCGCGAACAGACCATCGAACGCTATACTGAATAATGAGTAGATGAATTTGTAAGTTCTTAAGTTTTTGATTTTTTAAGTTTAGCTTGCAAAACGAAAAGACTTAAGGACTTACAAACTCAAGAACTAAAGGACTAGGCATTTATATGATTTCTATAGAAGGTTTGAAAGTGGAATTCGGAGTAACTCCATTGTTCAAAGATGTATCGTTTGTTATCAACAAGAAAGACCGCATTGCCCTGGTAGGCAAGAACGGTGCAGGCAAGTCTACCTTATTGAAAATACTTGCCGGCATGCAACGTCCCACCGAAGGCACAGTAGCGGTACAGCGCGGAGTTACCATCGGTTATCTGCCCCAGGTTATGGTGCTGAGCGATACACGTACGGTACGTGCCGAAGCAGAAATGGCATTCGAACATATCTTCGAAATGAAAAAACACCTGGAACAGATGAACCAGGAACTTTCAGACCGTACCGATTATGACTCGCCAGACTATCACGGACTGATAGACCGTTTTACACACGAAAACGAACGTTTTCAAATGATGGGAGGCAATAATTACCAGGCTGAGCTGGAACGCACCTTGGTGGGCTTGGGCTTTGCCCGTTCTGATTTCGACCGTCCTACCAGTGAGTTCAGCGGAGGATGGCGTATGCGCATCGAGCTTGCCAAACTGCTTTTGCGCCATCCAGACGTGCTTCTGCTTGACGAGCCTACCAATCATCTTGACATCGAGAGCATTCAGTGGCTGGAAGGATTCTTGAAAATGGAACCGGGAGCCGTAGTACTGGTCAGCCATGACCGGGCTTTCATCAACAATGTCACCAATCGCACTATCGAAATATCGTGCGGACATATCTATGATTATCGGGTACCTTACGACCAGTTCGTTGTCCTCCGCAAAGAACGACGTGAACAGCAACTCCGTGCCTACGAAAACCAACAGAAAGAAATAAAAGACACTGAAGACTTCATTGAACGTTTCCGTTATAAGGCGACTAAGGCAGTACAGGTGCAGAGCCGCATCAAGCAACTCGAAAAAATCGTACCTGTCGAAGTGGACGAAGAAGACAACTCATCCTTACACCTCAAGTTCCCACCCGCCATCCGCTCGGGCAATTATCCCGTGATATGCGAAAACCTGAAGAAAGCGTACGGTTCCCATGTGGTATTCCACGATGTGAACCTTACCATCCATCGAGGTGAAAAAATAGCATTCGTGGGCAAGAACGGCGAAGGAAAATCCACACTCGTCAAGTGCATCATGGACGAAATACCCTATGAAGGAAAACTCACCATCGGACACAACGTGCAAATCGGCTATTTTGCCCAAAACCAGGCACAACTACTTGACGAGAACCTGACCGTATTCGATACCATCGACCGCGTGGCAAAAGGAGACATACGCCTGAAGATACGCGATATCCTGGGCGCATTTATGTTCGGAGGCGAAGCTTCCGACAAAAAAGTAAAAGTGCTTTCGGGAGGAGAAAGAAGCCGGTTGGCAATGATACGCCTCTTGCTCGAACCGGTCAACCTGCTTATTCTCGACGAACCTACCAACCACCTTGATATGCGCTCGAAAGATGTACTCAAAGAAGCCATACGCGAATTCGACGGCACTGTGATAGTCGTTTCGCACGACCGTGAGTTTCTCGATGGACTGGTGACCAAAGTCTACGAATTCGGCGGAGGACTGGTGAAAGAACACATCGGCGGCATATACGATTTCTTACAGAAGAAAAAAATAGAAAATCTGAATGAACTTCATCTCTCCGCATCTACATCCGAAGGTGTAAAGAAAAAGGAAGAAAAAGACCCTCCCAGTGAAGGCAAACTTTCTTACGAAGCCCAACGAGAACAAACACGCAAGATACGCAAGCTGGAAAAACAGGTAGCAGAACTGGAAACATCTATCGAAAAAATGGAACAGCAGGTGTCGGCACTCGAAAACCGTATGGCAACACCCGAAGGTGCAGCCGACATGTCACTCTACCAGGAACATCAGAAACTGAAAGAGCAGATAGCCGCAGCGGAGACCGAATGGGAAACCATTTCACTTGAACTGGAAGAACTGAAATAAATTCTCAACCTACACTTGACAGGGAAAACACCCCCATAATTCTTTTACTCGTAATGATAAAGACAAAACTAAGTTTTTAAACAAAATAGCAATATGAAAACAAAACATTATGTAGCAGTAGCCGCTTTTGCCACACTGGCAATGGCCGGCTGCACCGGACAAAAGAATGCCACGAACACTTCGGGCATTGATTTGGCGAATATGGACACTACCGTATCCGCCGGTACCGATTTCTTCCGTTATGCCTGCGGAGGATGGAATGACGCACACCCGCTAACCGCTGAATATTCACGCTACGGCACATTCGACCAACTGGCAGAAAACAATCAGAAGCAGCTGCGCGGGCTGATTGAAGAACTTGCAGCCAAACAAAACGAACCTGGAACCGCCGCACAAAAAATCGGTGACCTTTATAATATGGCAATGGACAGTGTGACACTGAACAAGCAAGGATGCGAACCAGTGAAACCTATGCTTGAAAAAATAGCCGCACTTACTGACAAAAGCCAGGTCATCCCGATGGCAGTCGAGATGCGACGTACAGCAGGTATAGGCACTTTCTTCAGCTACTACGTTTATGCCGATCCCAAAAACAGTGTGCTGAACATCTTCCAGATGGGACAAGGCGGCATCAACTTGGGCGAAAAAGAATATTACCTCGACAATGACAGCATCACCCAAAACATCCGCGAGCAATACAAAAAATACATTGCAAAACTTTTCACCCTTGCCGGATTTACTGAAACCGATGCACAACAGAAGGTGGCAGACGTAATGGAAATAGAAACTGCCATTGCCAAAGTATCGAAAAGTGCAACCGAACTGCGTGACCCCGAAGCCAATTACCACAAAATGACATATGCCGAACTCAAGAAGCAGATTTCCGGCATTGACTGGGATGCCTTTATGAAGGCTTTGGGTATCGAAGCACCTGCCGAACTGAACGTAGAACAAATAGAACCCATTCAGGAAGTAGCGAAGCTCATCAATACCCTGCCGCTCTCCAAAAGCATTTCATACTTGGAATACAACCTGCTTGACGCTGCAGCTCCCACATTGAGCGATGATTTCGTGACTGCACGCTTCGACTTCTATGGTAAAGTGATGTCCGGACGACAAGCCAATCAACCACGCTGGAAACGTGCCGTTAATAGCGTCGATGGTTTATTGGGTGAATTGGTAGGCGAAATGTATGTCGAAAAATATTTCCCCGCTGCAGCCAAGGAACGTATGGTCAACCTCGTAAAAAACCTGCAAACAGCACTGGGACAGCGCATCGATGCACAAGAATGGATGAGCGACAGCACCAAAATGCGTGCCCATGAAAAACTGGATGCTTTCCGCGTGAAAGTGGGTTATCCCGACAAGTGGAAAGACTATTCAGCACTTGAAATCCAGAAAGACTCGTATTGGGCAAACGTATGCCGTGCTGCTGCCTGGGGCTTCAACGACATGATATCCCGTTTGGGAAAACCAGTCGACCGCGATGAATGGCTGATGACACCGCAAACCGTCAATGCTTACTACAATCCCTCTACTAACGAAATCTGCTTCCCGGCAGCAATCCTTCAACCACCATTCTTTAACATGGAAGCCGATGATGCTGCCAACTACGGTGCTATCGGCGTAGTAATCGGACACGAAATGACTCACGGATTCGATGATCAGGGACGTCAGTTCGACAAGGAAGGCAATCTGAAAGACTGGTGGGCAGCAGGAGATGCCGACCGCTTCAAAGAACGTGCACAAGTAATGGTGGACTTCTTCAACAACATCGAAGTACTTCCGGGATTACACGGAAACGGCCAGCTCACCTTGGGTGAAAACCTTGCCGACCACGGAGGTTTGAACATCGCATACCTGGCATTCCAAAACGCCACAAAAGATGCCCCATTGGAAGATAAAAACGGCTTTACACCTGCACAACGTTTCTTCATTGCCTATGCTACGTTATGGGCAGGAAACATCCGCGACGAACAGATTCGTGTATATACCAAGAGCGATCCTCACTCGTTGGGCGAATGGCGTGTAAACGGTGCCCTGCCTCATATTCAGGCTTGGTATGATGCTTTCAACATCACTCCGAACGATCCACTTTACGTAGCTCCGGAAAAACGCGTGAACATTTGGTAAAGAATCCATATATGGCGATGAATAATATAAAAACAAGCAGATTCTTCAGTATTGGTTCTTCAGACTGATCCGTCATAAGAACATTCCATCTGCAACAACCTTCATCGCACAATAAAAAACTCCCTATCATTATTCAGAATACGGATAATGATAGGGAGCTTTTTATTTGATTTAATTTCCTGTTTAAGGGGGTCACTCAGCCTCAAAAAGAGCATAAAAAAAAGAGTTACATCATCTGTAACTCTCTAATTATCATGTGGTGCCAACGGGAATCGAACCAGTGACACAAGGATTTTCAGTCCTTTGCTCTACCAACTGAGCTATGGCACCAACTTGGTCTTGCAACCGTTATTTTCCTGATTGCGGTGCAAAGGTAAGTCTTTTTTTCTTTCACAACAAATTTTCGGCAAAAAATTTTTTCTTCAACTAGAAAAATACTTCAAAATATACCTTAAACGACAGATTCTAAGAAACTGTCTATGCTTCCCGCGGTACTAATTGAGCATTTTGTATATGACACATGGTAGAGGGCATATCGCATACGCCCCTACATGGGATATTGGCAGATATCCGTTAAAATAAATCATCGGCAAAGAAAGAACCTATTACATTAATATGTACTTTTGCATCGGAACAAATAAAGCCAGACGGATTTATGAAAAAAGCGACGTTATATCGATATTGGGGTACATACTTCGCCGTGGCACTCGGTTGCCAGCTGACATTCGGTAAATGCCAGATAGCATTCTTCGCCTTCCCTGTAAATGCCGCCCTCCTGCTATTGGGGGTGACAAGCCTGTGGATTCTTCACAAAGAAAAACCTCAGTCGGCTGGCTATCTGGTTTTATCAGCACCTGCCACCACATTCTTGTTATTGGGGATAACCTTTGTTTCATGCCTGCTGATGGGCCTCGGTACGTTACTGACCCCCGATTCATGGTGGACGGTATTCACCCTCATTGCCTTACTTGCCCACCTGCTCATCGTCATTTATCGTGGCATGTGCAGAAAACGGGCACACAAGCTGCGCTTTGCCTTGACCCACATCGGACTGCTACTTGCATTAGGAGGTGGAATGGCGGGAAGTGCCGACACACATGAATGGAGGATACTGGTCACCAAAGACCAACCGACCCGGCAAGCATTCGACAGACACGGAAAAAGCATTTTGCTGAAAGATTCCATGCAGTTGCAGACATTCGATATAGCCTATCATCCCGATGGAACCCCACAAAGCTACAACGCCCAAGTAATCATAGGAGACAAAAGTGCTACCTTGAAAGTAAATCACCCTTACACACTTTCGTGGACGGACAATCTTTACCTGACAGATTACGAACACGTACCGGCAAACGAACAACCACATTATTGCGTGTTGCAACTGGTGAAAGAGCCTTGGAAGTATGCTTTATGGACAGGAATCTGGATGCTGATAGCTGGTTGCGTACTCTTATTTACACAAGGGATACCTGCCCTGTCAAAGAAAGGAGGTGATGAGACATGCTGACATGGGACGAATTTATCGGATTTGCCCTTAGTGCAACACTGCTATGGGTGGGAGGTGCCTTCGCGGCATTCCGTAGCACGGAATTCAGCAAGAAAGCTTTCGCCTTGACCTGTACCGGACTGTGTATCTATGCAGCCTTCATTATTTGCTTTTGGATTTCGTTGCAACGTCCGCCGCTCCGTACCCAAGGAGAAACCCGATTGTGGTATTCTTTCTTCCTGATGCTATGCGGCTTGCTTACCTACCGACGTTGGCACTACAGGTGGATACTTCCCCTTTCCACCCTACTCACCCTTGTATTCGTCATCATGAATCTGATGAACCCCGAACAGCACGACCGCTCACTGATGCCTGCCTTGCAAAGCTACTGGTTCGTGCCCCACGTAACAGTCTACATCTTTGCCTATGCCGTGTTCGGCTGTGCCTTCCTGCTTGCCCTGGCAGGTGTGATAAAACATACCGGCCGCTATCAACCCACCATCGACCGCCTGACATGTATCGGGCTGGCCTTCCTGACCTTCGGCATGCTAAGCGGTGCCCTATGGGCAAAAGAAGCATGGGGATATTTCTGGAGTTGGGACCCGAAAGAAACATGGGCCGCCGTCACATGGAGCATCTATCTGCTTTACCTTCACCTCCGTCTCTATGGCAAGCCCCGGCACCAGAAGTGGAACGTCCTGTTATTGGCAACCGGCTTCCTGTGCATGCAGATGTGTTGGTATGGTGTCAACTACCTGCCCTCGGCACAAAACAGTATGCACGTATATACTTGACAAAAGCATAACAGATTGCCAGCTGTGTCCCGTGAATAACAAAATAGTACCCTATAGGAAACAACCCATAAATATAAAAACTCAATAACATAAAAAAACGACATGAAAAAAAGTTCAATCATTGTTTTAACCGTGGTGGCGGTAATAGCCCTGCTCGCCGTCATCTACCGAGCTGTAAACAATGCCCCGTCTGCCAGTTTAACGGCAAACGAGCAAGTGGTTCAAGTGTTGACAGACGGCGGATGCGCCTCCTGCCATTCAATGGCACCGGATTTGCCTTTCTATGCCCACTTCCCTGTCATCAAAGGAATGATAAACAAGCATGTGCAAGAAGGTTATGCTACATTCGACATCCTGCCTTTCATGCGCACCATGAAAGACGAATCGGTACCCAATGAAGTAGACCTCAACAAAGTAGAGCAATGCATCATCGACGGTTCCATGCCGATGAAAGAGTATTACCTCGTACATTGGGGCTCGTCCATCACCCCTGAAAAGCGCGACCGGATGCTGGCAGCTATCAAAAGCATCCGTGCCAGGTATTTCCACAACCCGCTGGCAGCACCCGAATTTGTCAACGAACCCGTACGTCCTCTGCCCGACAGCATCGCTTATCATCCGCAAAAGGCAGCTTTAGGCAAACTGCTCTATCACGACACACGGCTCTCTGCCGATGAAACCGTTTCGTGTGCTACCTGTCACGGCCTGAACACCGCCGGAGTAGACAACAAACGCTACTCGGAAGGTATCAAAGGACAGCTGGGCGGAGTAAATGCCCCGACGGTATATAATGCCTGCTTCAATTTCGCACAGTTCTGGGACGGACGTGCTGAGACATTGGCAGAACAAGCCGGAGGACCTCCCTTGAACCCCGTAGAAATGGGATGCCAGTCATTCGATGAAATCGTAGCACGACTTTCCGAAGACAAAGCGTTCGTAAAAGACTTCATAAAGGTTTATCCCGAAGGGCTGAGCCAAGCCACCATCACTGACGCCATCAGCGAATTCGAAAAAACGCTGGTAACACCCAATTCGGCTTTCGACCGCTATCTGAAAGGTGAAAAGTCTGCCATGACCGACGAACAGATAGCAGGCTATAACCTGTTCAAGCAATATAGCTGCGCCACATGCCATGCCGGTGCCAGCATGGGTGGGCTGAGTTATGAACTGATGGGACAACGCGCCAACTACTTTGAAGACCGGGAACTGACCCAAAAGTCGGGACTGACAGATGGAGACAACGGACGATGGGCACAAACCAAGGTAGAACGAGACCGATACCGCTTCAAGACACCAACCTTGCGCAACGTGGCACTGACCTATCCGTATTACCACGACGGAAGTGTAGAAACACTTAACCAGGCAATTACCATGATGGCAAAATACCAGGTAGGACAAGAACTATCGCCCGAAGAAGCACAAACAATAGAAGCTTTCCTCAATGCACTGACCGGTGAATACGAAGGCAAGACATTGACCAACAGCAACATGAACAAGTAATTATAATTTATTTGTGCATTTTAATGACACACAGATAACGCAGACAGACATTTTTTATGCTATCCGGGTAATCTGTGTGTCATGATGCACAAAAAAAATACACCACGCAAAAAAAGAATTATGGAACAACCTCAACTGAACGAACACAACAAGACGGAATATCCGCCCATGCACACGTGCGAACACATCGTAAACCGTACCATGGTCAACCTCTTCGGATGCGGCCGAGCCGTATCGGCACACATTGAACGCAAGAAAAGCAAACTCGACTTTGCCCTGCCACAAGCCCCGACCGATGAAGAAATAACCCACATCGAAACAACCGTAAACGAAGTCATAGCCCGGCACCTGCCCATCACTACCGAATTCATCACCCAGCAAGAAGCCAAGGAACGATTCGACCTGAAACGCCTGCCCGAAGGAGCTTCGGACACCGTACGCATTGTGAAAGTGGGCGATTACGATGAATGCCTTTGCATCGGACTGCACGTAGCCAACACATCCGAAATAGGTATGTTCAAAATCATCAGCCACGACTATAAAGACGGCATCTTCCGGATGCGTTTCAAACTTCTGTAATATGGCAAAAAAACGTAAAAAACAAGCAGGAGGAGGACTGAAAGGCTTTATCCTGCTGGCAGCAATCATTATCGGAGCTCTTTACCTCTACCAGAACGATGGAAAAATATTCAGCCCCGAAACAATCAGAACACTGACGGATAAAGCAAGTGTCACAGAAAACACAAAGGCCAAAACGCCAGATGGCAGATACTCCTTACAACTGGAGATACCGAAAACCATCCGCCAGCGAGACGAAACCATCATCACCCATACCGGATATACCGTGTCTTACAACCATCATTATAAAACCCCCAACTGGGTGGCATGGGAACTTACGCGCCAGGAAACGACGGGAGAAGAAGGACGCACCAATCAGTTCCTGCCCGACCCCAGTCTGCTTGAACCTCGCGTGGAGACCTCCGACTACACCCATTCGGGCTACGACCGCGGACACATGGCCCCGGCAGCCGACATGAAATGGAGCAAACAGGCAATGAAAGAATCGTTCTACATGAGCAACATCTGCCCGCAAAACCGGAAACTGAACCGTGACGACTGGGGAGACCTGGAAGAGAAATGCCGCGAATGGGCCAAGAAATATGGAAGAGTCTACATAGCCTGCGGTCCGATTTATGACAAGGCCTCGCCCAAACGAATCGGAAAGCATCAGGTGGCTGTACCCGACCGTTTCTTTAAAGTCGTGCTCATCTACAACCGGAAAAACCCCATTGCCATGGGCTTCCTGTTCGAAAACAAAGCACATCACCAGAATCTGAAAAACTATATGGTCAAGGTAGACCAGGTAGAAGAAGAAACCGGACTGGATTTCTTTTCCAAAGTGCCCGACGAAGTGGAGAACCGCATTGAAAGCATCGTGCCCGAAGGCATTGCTTTCTAATGGCATTTTGCTTTCACCACAGATTGCACAGAAAATAAGTGACAATGCTGCATGCTGCCAGTAAGCAGGGTTGAAAAACGAAGATATCTCCGAAAGCAGTTTCATATATACTGAAACTGCAAACGAATATATACTTCATCGGCAAATGAAGTATATATTCGTTTCTTAACAAGTATCTACCGGTACTTTGCGGAACTCCCTTTACATCATTTTCCGCCAGATACAACTCTTTACACCGATTTATTATTCAGACTGGCTTTTCTCTGCCAATGTCTTGCACAACAAATCGTGGTCGCGCAAATCGTTACGTAAACGGTACGATCCGTCTTTATCCACCAATACGTAAGAAGGAATGCCGTCTATCTTGAACTTTTTGGTGAGATACTCCCACTGCTTATCGTTCAGGCGGAAATGCTTGCCTTTGATATCAGGAATCATGGTCTTGTATTTTACAATGGGCGATGTCTCATTGGCAATATAAATCCAAACCAGATTATCATTCTTCAGTTCCGTATCTTTCAGCGGCTCGGTAGCCTTGATAGCCGCACGGCAGGGACCGCACCACGTATTCCAAAAATCCACCAACACCACCTTGCCCTTATAGGGAGATACAATGGCATCGAACAACTTCTCAACCGGTACATCGGGAGTCCGCTCAACAACCGCCTTATCCTTTACAGCTTCTAATTGGGCTAACGTCTCTTGCTGCATCGCTCTCAATGCATCCGCATAAAACGGATTGTCTTCCGCACCGAATACTTTCATATCGGCTTCGGTCAACGTCCCAGCCTGTGCTTTCCCGACAAGCGGAATAAACTTCCGTAACGAAGGTACCAGTCCGGTCTGAATGCCGGCAGCTTTTATCCAAGCTTCATCCCCATACGCCACACTACCGATATAATCAGAGCTTCGTGCCCCCATTAACAGTTGCGGGTCGTTTATATCGAATAACTTGGTAAGCCCTAAGATGCTTTCAGGCTTCATCGGGTCGATTCCTTTCACGGGATTCCGCCTGTCCCAGTCGTTATGCAAGTAGCGGTAATTGAACTCACGTCCCCGGTCTCCATCCATCATAGCCACAACTGCTTCGCCTTTCAAGGACAACAGCATCCATTCTTTCATCAAAGATGGCAGGCTATCCGACGCAATGCTATCCGACAACTCCTTATACCGATTTACCACATACGTTTCATACGCTTCCGCACTCATCTTGTAATCCCCAAACTTGCCGCTATACAGATTCATTGACCATGCGGGCCAATCCGTCCGGCTATTAACCAGGTTATTAAGATTGGCATACGTGCCATCTGCATACAATGTCCGGAACGACTGTATTTCCGAACCTTTTCGACTGGCAACGATACGTTGGCCACTGAACCGCTGGTCTATATACACCGTGACATGTTCGCCGGGAGCAAGCAATACCGAACCAGCCATCGGGAACAAAGCCTCAGCCAGACCATATTGGCTAAATTTGAATGTCACTACTCCGGTTACCGAATCAATGGCTGCCGTATATTCCTCTTGCCCGCCTGTCAAAGTGTTGACATACATAGCCTGTTCCTTTCCCAGTTCTTTCCGGTGATGAAGCAAATGGACTTCAACCGTCGTTTCCCCACTCTTAAAGACAGGTGCAGGCATGGTTGCATTCCCGTCTATCTGCAAAGCTTCGGCAGGAATGCCTTCAGGAGTATCATAACTCTTCTTCCCGGTCAGGTCTATGCCGAACAGCTTAAAGCAGTCGGCACAATCCGACTCGATGAAGTCGAAAGACTTTGTCCGTTTGGGCAACGGCTGGAAAGAAAGCACGAACGAAGCCTCTCCCGACTCAGGCATCCAGAAGAGCGAATCGGGTGTAATACCTTGTGCATCAGTCAAAGCATAGTTTTTACCTTCTGCCCGCAGATAAGTTTTCGAATCGATGCGAATCCAATAATGCGGCCGGAAATACGCATCCACATGTACCACCGTAGCGGTGTCGGTCAGTTCTACTTTCGCGATATCAAGTGTCATGCTGTTGGCACTCTCAATCAGTGGGTTCTCTACGACTTTAGGTCCTGTCTGGCAAGCCGCCAGCATCAAGGCTGATAAAGTCGATGCAACAAATGTACTGTTTTTCATAAGCTGTTTTTATTGAATAATGTAACAAATATACGCATAAAATCGGTTATTCCCGCTTGATGACTTCAGCAGGATTCATTTTCGCAACCTTATAACCGATTAGCCACACGGTAAGGAAGGTGATTCCAGCCGTAATTGCCAGCGGCATCACGAAATGTGAAATGGAGATGGGAACATAATAACGGAAATGCTCCAGCCACGGTAGCATGCAAGCATACACCAAAGGCACGGCTATCAGGGAGGCAATTGCCACCCCCGCTACATACGAGCAAGATAATATCCATTGTATTTGTCCCAAAGAAGCTCCATGTATCTTCCGCAAGGCTATTTCACGTTGACGCAGACGGACGGTATAACGCACCAAACTGAACAAACCAGAAAAAGTCAGCAACAAACTGATTGCCGCATACAAAGACAGGATATCCGTCAACATCACGACATCCCGATTGGCTTCTTCCAATATACCTCCTATATCCTGATATACAAACGTCCGGTCGGGATAAACCTCTTCCCATTTCCGTCTCAACTGTTTCAAGACTTCCGCTTTCCTGCCCTCCTCTACCCTTACCGAAAGTGTTTGCACATCGGCAGACGATACATCGTTCAGGCTGATAAACAACGGCCAAACCGATTCGGATAACGACCTTTTCCTGAAATCACGCACTACCCCTACGATAGTCCGGTTATCGAACAACGGTTCATCGGGAAGGTATTTGGACACCTGTTCACCAATCGGATTGATGCCATCAGGAACAAACTTCTTCACAAATGTTTCGTTCACCACAACGGGATAGGCGGTAGCAGGAAGCAAACGAGCGGTCTGTTCCGAGTCTATCAGTTCCAGCCGATAAAAGTCCAAAAAGTCTTTCCGGCACGAAACCATATCTATCCAAACAATGTCTTCCGGATTTCCCGATTTTCCGATAATGGCCATTGATTCTTCAAAAAGCCCTGTTTCGGACAAGGTCACCTCCTTTACTCCTTGCCAATGCCTTGCTTCTTCCATCCACGCAGAAACAGGAGGTCCCCAATCCTTTTCTACATACACATCAATTACTCCCTCAAACCGCAGGTTGTCTTTCTTTATCAGTTCCAACTGGCTATGAATAATCAAAAACACACTGAATAAAACCAAGGTCACGACAAACTGTCCTCCCTGAAAGCAAGACACCAGCAAACGTCTTATCTTACCCTGATAGAACCAACGATACTCGCTTTCGGTAAGCGACTGCAACTTCCGGCTGATGAAAAAGGCAGGAATCCCCGCAAGGACAATACCTCCCAACAACAACCAAGGCAATACTTGATAAGACAGTATGTACCCCATCGTCAACTCGACATCCATCAACCGGTTGAACAAAGGCAACAGGTCATTCATCAGCAAAAAAGAACAAATGAACGCCAGCCCAATCATCAGGCACGTATCTAAAAACAACTGGCGATAAATGTCTTTCCGCGACGCACCGGCAAAAACCTCAATATGCAACATACGCATCCGGTCCAACAAACGGGTAAGCCCTAAATTGAGGTAATTGAAACAAGCGACTAACAATACAAGCAATGCCACGACTCCTCCAATAACCAGAATGACAAGCGAACGATGCCGCAAAACAAGGTCCTGCACACTGGTATCAAAATAAGACTCGTGTAAAGTTTGTGTATCCAAATGACCTTTACCCAATACCGTAGGAAGAAGAGTTTCCGCAAACTTCTGCCGGAATTTATCCAAGTCCGTCCCTTCACGCAACTTGATGAAACAAGCTTCTCCGTCATCAGAACCCGCCGACAGACTCAAAGCACCTACAGACAATAAAGCCTGCGCCGGATTGCGGAACACCACCTTCACAACCATCGGACGAACATCTCCGTCAACAGTCATGGCAAGGGATTCTCCCAAGCAATCCGATGAGCCAAATATCCGCAACGCCTTCTTTTCTTCCAAAGCAATCGCATCCGGTTGTACTTGTACTTCTTGCCAACTGCCTTGCACCGCCTCCAAAGGAAAGAAGTCAAGAAACGTTGAATCTGCCAGCATAAACCGTTCTATTGAAAACGTCTCATCCCGATATACAACCGAAACTTTACTACGTTTCGACACACGGGTAGAAGTTTCTATTTCGGGAAAAGCGGACACGATTTGCGGCACATCCGGTCCATATATAAAAGTAGTCGCTGCCTGCTCTCCCATTGACACCTGTTGAGTCAGGCGTAAGATACGTTCTCCGTCAGGAATCACTTTATCGGCACGATACTCATGCAATACAAAAGCTCCCAACAAAGAAACGCACAAGATGCCAATGACCAAACTGCCCCATGCTACCACAGTAAACAACTTGTTGCGCCACCAGCCTCGTACAATCAACCGCAATAACTGATAATAAGACATAAGAATCAATGAATGAATGAATGAATGAATTGAAACGCAATCACAATGCCACTTCCGTCACCACCTGACCGTCGAACAAGTTAATGACACGGCTGGCATAACCTGCATCATGCTGCGAGTGGGTCACCATCACAATAGTAGTGCCTTCCTTATTCAAATCGGTCAAGAGGCTCATCACTTCCTTTCCGTTCTTTGAATCCAAATTACCGGTAGGCTCATCGGCAAGTATCATCTTCGGATTGGAAACCACCGCACGGGCTATCGCCACACGCTGCTGCTGACCTCCCGAAAGCTGTTGCGGGAAATGTTTCGAGCGGTGAGCTATTGCCATCCGTTCCATGGCTTCCTCTACCTTGCGCTTACGTTCGGCAGCCGGAACGCCCATATAAAGCAAAGGCAATTCGATGTTCTCGTACACATTCAGTTCATCTATCAAGTTGAAACTCTGAAATACAAAACCGATGATTCCCTTGCGAATGGACGTGCGCTGCGCTTCGGTGTACTTCGACACTTCCTTCCCGTTCAAGTAATACTCACCTCCCGTAGGATTGTCGAGCAACCCCAAGATGTTCAGCAACGTAGACTTGCCGCATCCCGAAGGACCCATAATGGCTACAAACTCGCCTTCTTTCACTTCTATACTTACATCATTCAATGCCCAGGTCTCCACCTCGTCGGTACGGAAAACCTTTTGTAAATTGTTTGTCTTTATCATTGTATTTATGTTTATGTTATGGTTTGATTTCATTCACAGAATCCACATCGACTCCCAAAGCTTTCAAATCTTTCTCCAAGACCTGCACCGAATACAGGTTCCGGTAATCGTCCGACAACACTTCTCCATTGCGTCCGATAAGCACATAGCGCGGAATGCCATTAAAGCTGAATAATTCACGCAAACGCTGGTAATCGGACGAAGGAATGCGGTAGACAGCTTCTCCTTTCAGATGTTTTTCCACATATTCCTTATACGGTTGTTCGGGCGATTCACCTTCACTGGTTATGAAAATAAACTGCACATCCTTATGATTACGGTATTTGGCACGCAAATCAGCATGCTTCTCTATTGCCAACCGGCAGGGAGCGCAAGAAATGCTCCAAAAGTCTACCAGCAGAATCTTTCCTTGATAAGGTTCTGTCAGCTTGCGGAAGACATCTGTGCCTTCACAAGGTGGAAGCTGATAGGCCTGCTTTTTCCCGTATTGATAGTAAACATCCTCCAAAGTCTGTTTCAGCACCGGATGAGTAATCATCTCCGATATCGAGTTTTTTAAGGCAGTCATCCTCCGTACGCTGGAAGAATCTGCTTTTGCAGCTATATCGCCCGATGCATAGTCCAACGTGGCACATACCGAGTTGCACAGTACCAATTGCCACAAGAAAGGTATATGGGTAGAGTCCAGATACTCCATCAGGATTTCCGTCCGCACCTTATCCGGAATCAATACCGCTCCTGCCGAAGGTTCCGTGCCAGACTTCAAGTGAGTTTTCCTTTCGGTAACAATTTTTTCTTCTGCCTGCTTCCACAACCAACCCATGAAGGAAAAACGGTTTACAAACGTAGCACCACTTTCGACCGACAATATCTTTTCATCATCCAGCGGGACACTACGCAAAAAGCTAAAATATTGCATGGGCAACGAATCCTTCTTAACGGCATTTGCCGTATCCTGTGCCAGCTGTCTTTCGTAAATCATCGCATAATCGAGCAACCACAAAGCCCCGGATACTTTCTCCTGTATTTCCAATATACGTCGTGCCTTGGGCGACACTTGCTTTTCATCCATATACTTTTCCAGTGCCTTACTCCATGCCGCTACAGCCCGGTCGCATTCCCCACGCACCTGCATCGGAGCCAATTTGCCGCTCATTGCTTTCAGGTCTTCATAATCAAGCGGAAAAACCGGAGCCTCAGCCAGCTGGCGGTTCACTTCCCCCAAGCTGCCGCCATACATGATATGCCGGAGCGGATAGAAAGCATCTCTTGCCCTACTGCGTGCCAGCAAATCTTCAAAGTCGATATAAAGCGAAAGCGTCTTTCCGGGTTCCAAGTAAACTTCCCCGATGGTATAATTGTTGCCTATTACCATATAGGCATGCAGAGGGTGTCTCAATAAGAACTTACCTTCCAGCCTTCCGTCGGAATGAATTGTCACCACTGCCGGACGGTCCTTGTTTTGCAACATATCCTGTACATAAACTATACCTGTATTGAATCCCAGCACCGGGTCATAATGGTCCAAAAGTCCGGTTATCCGTACCGTATCGGATACGAAGAAAGACGCATCCACTTCATCTGCCGGTGTTTCCGTCTGGACATACTGCGCAAGCCATTCCTCCCGTTTGTCCGGAAGGCTCTTGCCATCACCGTCCTTTGTCAAATCAATACCATACGTACGGTCCTCATCAGAAGTAGGGTCAATCCAGTTTATCACTTTCACATCATCGGGCAAAGGAGGAAAGATAAAGACTGCATCCGTTTCTCCCGAATCGGGCATAAAAAAACGTTCGCCGAACTTCATCCCCTCGATACCCGTAGCACGATAGCGCACACCGGTCGCCACATCTTCGAGATACATCGCACTGTCCGGACAAATCCACCAGTGCGGACGGAACACAACATGTGCGAATATCTTGGTATATTCATCTGTAAGTTTCACTTTGGTTATGGTATAGATGCTCCCACTTCTTACCTTAAATTCGGGATAGGAAACTATCCGACCGATTGCCTGACCATTTTCTTGTGCCGGAACCGTTAATGCCCACACAAGCAATATAAAAAAATAAAAAAGTCTTTTCATACAATTCTTCTATTTAGAAGCTGTTTTGAATTTATCGTGTGATGATTTGGGATGAGTTTTTGAGGC
>ERZ857521.730-NODE-730-length-46369-cov-16.981755_pt1 | contig 46369 bp, 35 predicted proteins | sample MGYA00519701_ERZ857521 | MGnify/ENA primary metagenome ERZ857521 (study PRJEB31778, sample SAMEA3449346) | human gut metagenome | biome: human gut; feature: human-associated habitat; material: faeces | place: United Kingdom | collected 2010/2012 ...
GTGCATCCACGGTGGTTTTCATCAGCGGCTATATCCAAAAGTATGGCGCAAGGTTCTTCTCCATTGCCGGAGGATGTGTGGTATTGGCTGCATGGTTCTTGGCATTTTGGGGGAATGCCAGCTATGTATGGATGATAGTCGCTATCCTGTTGATTGATGCAGGAATGCAATGTATCCATCTGTCCAACCAGACCAGCGTGGTCGCCCTTGATGCATCCGCTATCAATCGTGTCAATACCGTTTATATGACCATTTACTTCTTGGGTGGCTCTGCTGGTACATTCGTTTCAGGCCTGTTTTGGCAACATTACGGATGGGCAGGTGTGGTTTGGACGGGAATAGCTTTTACCGTGGCTTCCTTGCTCGTTAATTGCTTCAAGCCCAAAACGGCATAAGGGTGGATGCCAAATATCCAGACTGAAATAATTTTTGGAATGATTTTCCAGCCTGAATATTTTTCATACCTTTGTGCCGTAAGAGTTACCCAAACAAGCAAAGCGATGTAGACTGCGGCAATTAGAACGGTTGCCAACTCATTACCCAAAACGAGGTAATCCTTCCAACTCTCTTAATTTCAAAGAGGAATATCCCTTGTACAGATTTACGGAAAATCAATGGAAAAACCAAAGTCCAGCGGATATCGCCACCGTCATCATCCGCACCGGCACCGGTTAGTGGTTGTCGCGGAACAGACTACCGCCACAGAGCAAAACAAGGATGGTATCACCTTTGAAGAATGTTTGGCTATGACAGAACCGGATGCTTATGGAAGCACTGAATGATACGGACATCCTTTCAGCCCTAAAGGATATTCAAAAAAAGACAAATCACTCATTATGCTATCGGTATAGATTTATGCATTTTGTTGATGTCACAATTCCGACATGCTGTCTCCGTCCCGTTCGGCGCACATCACTAAACTGTCTTTATCTCACTCAGATTACTTGAAAGGCTTTCGTTATTATCTTCTTGCCTCAACGCAGATAGCTTCGTCTGGTGTAAGATTAATAATCTTACACCAGATGCACCTATATGCGTTTGCCGACACACCTATATCCGCGGGCTTCCGCAACCGGCTGCGTCTTACTATGATACTATTGAATATCCGCAATGAACCCATGTAGGGGCGGGGTTCGCCCGCCTGTATGCACCTACGTGGATGTATTCGGGCAGGCAAACCCTGCCCCTACAGGTAAATGAAAAAGGCGTGTTGCGGCATATTCTTTTTCCTGAAAAGATATTGCTTTTATCCTGAAAAATAGTGAATAATATTATGTAACTTTGTATTTATCAAACAAAAAGGTGAATATACACTATGAAAAGTATTATCCTGTTTATAACATTATCCAGCGCTATTTGCATAAGTTGTAGCAACAAGCGACAGCAACTACAACCGGAAGCCACACCGGACAAAGAGCCGGCTATAACCGGTGGAAACGATACGGCTACAAACATTCGAATAAGCAGTCAAGATACATTGCCAGACAAGGATACCATTGTCTACGACATACCGGAATGCTGCCTTTGGTACGCCAAAGACTTGCCGGATGAATACAAGGATAAGCCTGTTTCCATGTGGGCGGAACATGCTGTATATTGGGAGAATGTGCACGCCGTCAATATATTTGTATCAAATCCAACGAACGCACAACTATCATTCGGGAGGTATTGGGACATAGATGTTTGGAAGGAAGAGAAATGGGTTTCCCCGGAAATGAAAGTTTCCTGCATGATATGGCCTGATGACGAATTTGTAATGCATAAAGGCATGTTGTTGCATTGTTTCCGTTTTCCTGTTGGTAAATATTATCATCTGCCCAAAGGGAAATACCGGATAAGCAAACCCTTCGGCTTGGCAGGAAAGAGTATAGAGTTGAATACAGAATTTGAAATCAAATAGTCTTTTTATGAAAACAAACGTGTTAGCATTAGTTATCAGCCTGTGGGCGACCTTTTCGCTGCAAGCGCAGACAAACGAACGTTACATCGAAGTGACAGGTACATCCGAAATCGAGATTGTTCCCGACAAAATCCATTACCTCATCGAAATCCGCGAATACTTCGAAGAAGAGTTTGACGGGAAATCGAAGCCCGAAGAATACCGTACCAAAGTGCCTTTATCGGAAATAGAACAAGGATTGAGGGATGCACTTGCCCAAGCTGGCATCTCGCCCAACGCCGTCCGTACACAAGAAATCGGCGACTATTGGCGCCAGCAAGGACAGGACTTCTTAGTTTCCAAGAGCTTTGACATTACACTGACCGACTTCAATCAGATAAATGAAATAGTCAGGCGAATAGATACAAAAGGCATACACACCATGCGTATAGGCGAGTTGGAAAACAAAGACATGCCGGCATATCACCAAAAAGGAAAAATCGAAGCGTTAAAGGCTGCACAACAGAAAGCCGCTTACCTGGTAGAAGCATTGGGCAAGAAATTAGGCAATGTCATACGCATCGTAGAAGAAAGCAGCAACACGGCTTTTCCGTTTGCACAAAGCAATGTGCTTTCTTCCGATGCGGCATCATTCGACAGTTTCCGCACCATCAAGAAAAACTATTCCATGCTCGTGCGTTTTGAAATCATAGATTAGGAACATTTCATCGCAGCGGACACAGAGTTTTACAAAAAAGATAACGAATCCGCAAAATAGCCTGTGTAGGGGCGTATCGCATACGCCCGAATGAGCCAACTCATCCACGAAGATGTTTTCTGGGCGTATACGATACGCCCCTACAGGGGATGTTTGCAGTATTCAATTTTATTGAACGGTAACTTGAAAGAGAACGGCTCATCAATGTGAGACCAGCTTCAATCCGATAATGGAGGCTATCAAAGTAGAGATGAAGAAAAGACGGAGAAAGGATACCGGCTCGTGAAAGAACACGATGCCAAGCACCACTGTACCTACCGCACCAATACCTGTCCACACCGGATAGGCGGTACCGATAGGCAACGTCTGCACTGCCTTTGCCAACAATACCATACTTAATGTAAGACTCAGCAAGAAACCGGCACCCCAAAGATACCAGCCGGTGCCCGATGATTCTTTCATCTTACCCAAACAAAAAGCAAAGCCGGACTCAAAGAATCCGGCAACAATCAGAATAATCCAGTTCATACGGCTTTCTTATTTCTTTTAATAGAATGTGGAGGCAAAGATACGATTTTTTATTCACACCACACCTTGCAAACTATTTATTTTAGAAGCTGTTTTGAATTTATCGTGCGATGATTTGGGATGAGTTTTTGAGGCATTTTCGCTTCTGTGATGAGGAAGATAGCGGGCTATCTGACGAAGAACAGGAGCGAAAAGGACCAAAAAATCGCCCAAAGCACACACGAAAACGAATACATCAAGCCAAGAAAAACTTTTTGGAGAAATTCAAAACAGCTTCTTAGTAGATGTTGAGAATTAGTTTATACTTCTCGCAACATTAATTTGTGCATTTTGTATATGTCATGTAGTAGAGACGATGTGCACATCGTCTCTACAGAAACGGTGCGAAATGTTCAAGGAAATGCACAAATTCATACCGTGCATGGTATATATAATGTGTCAGTTCAGAAACGCGGATTATTTTAATTTACGATTTGACAATTTACTGTCTGCTATTTGAGCATTAAATCGTACTTCGTAAATCGAAAAATAGTAAATCAAAAGAATCTGCGCTAATCTGCGAAAATCTGTGTTTCTGATAATATCACACTTACTTCCCAAAATAAGTATCCAACAAACGCCGTGCAGCCGAAAACGAGGAGGTCTTGCCCGAAAGCACCTGCTCTTCTTCGTATGCCAAAAGCGAAGATACGGCGGGATTATTGTAGAAGCTATCGCGCAGCTGCTCGTTGATGGATTCGTACATCCAGTATTTTGCCTGCTCGTTACGACGGTGTTCGAAATATCCGTTCGCCTTCACAAATGCAAAGTATTCGTATATCATGTCCCAGATTTCCTTGATGCCAATGCCATAGAAACCGGAATAAGTCAGCACTTTGGGTATCCAGCCGGATTCGGGAGCCGGAAACAGATGCAAGGCATTGCGGAAATGGGCTGCAGCCAACTTCGCCTTTTCAATGTTGTTCCCGTCTGCCTTATTGATGACAATCGCATCTGCCATCTCCATGATTCCACGCTTAATGCCCTGCAGTTCATCTCCCGTTCCGGCAAGCTGGATAAGCAAGAAGAAATCCACCATCGAATGCACTGCCGTCTCGCTCTGCCCTACTCCGACAGTTTCTACAAAGATTTTATCGAAGCCTGCGGCTTCGCAAAGGATAATGGTCTCGCGCGTCTTGCGTGCCACACCCCCCAACGAACCTGCCGTAGGACTGGGACGGATAAACGAATCGGGATGCACCGAAAGTTTCTCCATGCGGGTCTTATCACCCAAGATACTTCCTTTCGAACGTTCGCTGCTGGGGTCGATGGCAAGCACCGCAAGCTTGCCTCCTTTCTCCAGGACATGCAATCCGAAAACATCTATCGAAGTACTCTTGCCAGCACCGGGCACACCACTGATACCTATCCGTACGGAGTTGCCCGAAAATGGCAGGCATTTCTCTACCACTTCCTGCGCCAATGCCTGATGCTCGTGCTTGACACTCTCTATCAGGGTAACCGCCTGGCTCAATACCGTAATGTCTCCCTTGAGAATACCTTCTACATACTCGCCTGCCGTAAACTGGCGGCGTTTCGGACGTTTTCTTGCTTTCAGATACGGGTTTATCGTAGCAGGCTGGTCAATGCCCTTGTTTACCGTCAACCCTTTGTATGCTTCATTGTTTTCGGGGTGTTCCATAGTTTTTTATTTAAGAAGTTAAGAAGTTAAAGGAGTTAAGGAGTTAAAGGAGTTAAGGAGTTAAGAAGTTAAAGGAGTTAAGCCAATAGAGCCGTAAATGTCAGCAAAAGTATCGGCTTAACTCCTTAACTTCTCTAACTCCTTAACTCCTGATTATATCATAGCAATTTCGCCTTCACACGAATAGTGACCGAAGGCTTTGCCGGGTCGTTCGTTATCATCAATACACGCGGTGTACCTTTTACCCGCGACAAGTTCTCTGCCAAGACCGTAATCTTCATCTTTGTTGATTCACCAGGTTTCAAGACCGTTTTTTTCAGGCTTACGGCAAGAGCAATGCTGTTTACCTGCATATCCTGAATCTCCAGATTCGATTTACCGGTATTGGTGATTACCACGCTTTGCGATTTTTTCTGGTTAGGCTTCAACGGCGGAAACTCCAATTCGGTAGCCGAAAGCGAAAGTTGCGGAGGATTGTTCTTCTGCTGCTCGGTCATCTTGGAGAAATCGGGAAGCAAAGCAATGGATACGGGTATCTCATTATCCGCCCCTACTTTATCACCGGGAAAACGTGACAGATAAACGGAAGTCCGGGTAATGCCCAGCTTAGGCAATTTGTCGGTATCCAGTGTCACCACAATCTTTCCGTTCTTTCCACGACCCAACACCTCGGGGGTTGCTTCTGCCGAGAGATAAGGAGGCAAGTGCATCAGCACCGGTGTATACGTCTTGCTGGATGTATTAGCCACCAGAATCGTAAATTCCGGACGGTCGCCTTTGTTGACATTCTCAAAATCTATTTCTTCCTGATTCAAACGTACAGAACCGAATCCGTAAGGATGCGTAAACGAATAGTTCTTGGCATCGGCTGTCACCTCTCCGTTGAACTCCAAATAAACGGGAACAGCACTGGCATTGCAATATACGCCTACTTCCTTATAGAAATGTCCGATGGCTTCGGCATCGAACACTGCGCTAACGGTTCCCTTACCGCCTGCAGGTATGGGATGTTTGGTCCAATCCACCTCAACACATCCGCACGAAGCGGTTACATTCGAAATGACCAACGGTTTGTCACCGGTATTGGTAAACTGGTAAGTAACTGTAGTGGGATTGCGCCAAAGGATGTACCCCAAGTCTTGCTTCTCGCGGTCGAATGTAATTTTCGGCTGGGCGTATGCCGTAAGCGCCACACCAAGCATTATGCTGAATAAAAATAGAATCCGTTTCTTCATCTTTTGCATGTACTAATTTCGAGAGAACAAAGATAAAGAGAAAATCAAAGACAGACAAAAAACCAAGCATCGAAATAAATTTGAAACGCAGATTAACGCGGATTCACGCAAATTATAGAAACTGTTTTGAGAAGCTGTTTTGAATTTCTCCAAAAAGTTTTTCTTGGCTTGATGTATTCGTTTTCGTGTGTGCTTTGGGCGATTTTTTGGTCCTTTCCGCTCCTGTTCTTCGTCAGATAGCCCGCTATCTTCCTCATCACAGAAGCGGAAATGCCTCAAAAACTCATCCCAAATCATCGCACGATAAATTCAAAACAGCTTCTGAATTTATCAATCTGCGAAAATCCGCGTTGTTCTGCGTTTCCTTTATCTCATCCTTTTACTTCACCGTCAAGGTCGCGCCTGCGGTATAGCCGCTATACTCGGGAGCGTATGCCGACTGCACCGTAGCACTTCCTGCCTGATACGTTCCGGCACGGTCGATATAGACGGTATATTCCAACTGGTAGGTTCCCTTCTGCATCCGGTCGATAAAGAACGAAGTAGAAGCATCGCGACTTACCCGGTAATAACCGATACCTCCGCTCCAGCTATATCCGGAGAGCTGCTGCTCGGGCTCCATACAGGCGGCACGCTCGTCTTTCACTTGCACGAAGTCCATATCCCGGTCTGCCGAAACAGTCAGACGCACCGTCACCTTATCGCCTACATGCAACTCGGCATTGCGCGAAAGGGCTTTTCCGTCACGATAAAGCGTACGTTCGATTTGCAGACCGGTTCCTTTCGAAGGCAATACCTTGTCCATATCCTCCAGGTATTGGGCGTAAACGGCTCCCCATCCCAGTCCTTCACCGGTACGGCTGATACGGATGTCATCTGCCTCGGCATCGGTTCCGGTAAAGGTCTTCCGGGCATAGCCCAAGGCATCCTGCGGAGTCTGCCAGGTAGTCTTGCCTACCGTAGCTTCCATGCTTCCGCCTTCGCCCAGCGTATCGCTTCCCATACACAAGAAAGCATATACGGCATCGGCGGTCGATACGGAGCTTTCCCAAGCCTGTACCTGCTTCTGCTTCAAGAGCCATTGCTTCATGCCGTTCAGCATACTGGTGTCCGGTGCAATGCGGAAGATGGCTTCCATAGCCGCCACCTGAGCCGGAATCTTATAGCTTCGCCACGAATAGGCAGCTTTCGGCGTATCGAAATACAGGCCCATTTCTTCGGTGCCTACCAGATATTCCTTAATGGACTGTACCAATTCGGATGCCTGAGCGGACTTGCCTGCCCCCTGCATCACCAGGGCAATCATTGCTTTCTCACAGATGGAATAGTCTGCCGAACGGTTTTCCAGTTTCGCGATGAAATAATCATTCACCTGTCCGCCGGCATGATTTGCCGCCAGCTTGTCAATAGCACATATATACAGATAATGTACAATCTGCCCGTCAGGCCATACGGTCAGCTCATTCTCCGCTTCCCGGCGTTTCATCTGTTCGTATTCCTGTTGCGCCTCTTTTTTCAAGTAGTCGACAGCACGCACATACATGTTGCCCACGCCTTGGTCCAGCTTCACCTGCATGGCTTGCAGGCGTGCCAGCATCTCGACGATTTGGGTGGTAATATAACGGCTTCCTGTCATTCCCTTGTACCAGCTCCACGAACCGTCAGGCAGTTGCAAGGCTTCCAGTTTACCGATAGCTGTCTGCTGGCGGTTCGACATCGTATTCAGGTCGAAAAGCAAGGCAATGCGGCGTTTCTGTTCCGCTTCATCGGTAGCCTCGGCAACCCACGGTGTCTCGGCAAGCAAAAGGTTCTTCAGGTCCTGGTTACGTTCCAGGTTGCTGAGCAAGGTTTCCTTCCCTGCTCCTTCAGCTTTCCACGTACGGAACACTTCTTCGATGCGCGGATTCGAACGGACGATGTGCGCAGCCAATGCATTGGCATAATATGCCGAAGCCCACGACAAGGCGTCTTCTTCCGAAGGATTTCCCATCACCGGAAGTGCCTGTACGGCATACCAGTCCGGATTGGCGGTCATCTCTACCGTCAGGCGTTTCTCTGTAGCGGTCTTGCTCTGCTTGTTGAACAAATCCTTGGTAGCTACGGTCTTGGTTCCGGTTCCGTCCAGTTGTACAGGTACGGTTTCGGTCATCCATTGCTTATCGGTCAGTATAGGCAAATAATGTTGTTCCCCGTCGCTATATTCACCGGCTTCCGCTACGATTTTGCAAACCAGCACATCATAGGTTTCGGGCACTTCGAAAGTGAAATGCACCGTTCCCGTCTCGCCTTCACTTACCGAGAACGATTGCTTATCGTGTGCCACGACCTTTCCTGTAACCGGATCCGACCATTCAATGCGGGCGATTCCGGATACGGTTTCCATTGATAAGTTAACCAGCGAAGCCGCTATCACCGCACAGTCTCCCCTACGGATAAAGCGCGGCAAGTTGGGCTGCACCATAAAGGGTTTCGAGGTCTGGACCGTATCAACCAACAAGCCATAATCCATAGCCCGCGTATGGGCAAAGCCCAAGAAACGCCATTGGGTCAGGGCATCGGGCACGGTAAAGGAGACGCTCACATTGCCCAACGAATCGGTGCGCAAGTTGGGATAGAAGAAAGCCGTCTCGGCAAAGTTCTCGCGCAGGGCAGGCACCGGCATTTGTTCTGCCTCCGCACTTCCTACACCCTTCACATCGGCGATGCTGATTTGTATTTCACTTCCACCTGCATCCCCTTTCTTCATTTGGAAACCGGGAGCCGGTGCAGCCATATCCGCCGCAACTGCGCCTTCCAATGCGCTCAGTTGTTTCACTTCTACCATTTCTTCCTGTACCATATTGGCACGGCTCATCATGATTCCCCTTATCCGAAAGCCTCCTAACCGTATCGAATAAAGCCTGCTATACTCGCCATAAAGCAAGTCGAAACCTTCGCCGGGGTAAGTTATCGGGAAATTGCCATACATGTGTACCCGCTGGAATGCCGAAGCGAAATCGGCACGCACGTACATCGCCCGGCGTGGGAACGAAAGCCCGAAACGCCAGTCGTGCTTACGTAACACGTCCAAAGAAGCATCGTAAAGCGTAGCCATCAGGTTGGCTTCCGCCGCCATCCCCGAAGGACGGGTGATGTGCAGCGTCCAGGTCTCTTGTCCGCCCGGTTGCAGGCGGTCGCGGAATGTTTCCCATTTCATCACCAACCGCTTATCGGGTACGGGACGAGTCAGGAGCGACTGGTTCGTGTACAAATTCCCTTTGCGCATAAAGGTGAATGCTACGGTCACCGCATCGCCATACGCTTCACGATAAGGGAAACTGAACGCCTTGAGTTCCTTATCCAGCGTCACTTGCCGGGATTCGATACGCCGTTGCGCATCGTATACATCGATGAAGAGGCATACCCCTTCTTCGTTCGTTCCGATATAGAACGTGGGCGGCTCCTGGCTTCCGAAGCTATCGCCGTCTTGATAAAACCAGGCGGTTTCTTCTACCGGCGAGGTGCGGTCTGTCTTAGAGAAAAGCACGAAATCCTGCTCTGCCGTACAAGGACGGCCCTTTTCATCTTGTGCCGAGACTTCCATGCGGTACCTGCCCGAAGGCAATGCCCACACGCCCGAAGGCACAAACGATTGCATCGACTCTGCCTTGCCCTCGTAGCGCAAAGCACCTTTCTTGCCCTCCTTGTCCAAGGCATACACCTTGTATGCCACTTCCACCTGCACGGGCTGCCCGTTCAGGTTCATCGCCTGCACCTGGATGCGTTCCTGCTTTTCGCGCATCACATTTGCGTTCAATCCTTTCAGTTGCAAGCCGAGGGTCTGCTCGCCGGCAGGCAAAGCCAGTTCGCCCTGACGGGTCTCGCCGGCACCGTCGGTCACATCCGCCGATACCTTATAGATATAATAGGTATGCTCCGCCTCGTAATCGGGTTCTGTCAGCCTGGCACAGATATAAAACTTGCCATCGGCATCGGTCTGCGTTTCGCCCGAAAGCAATTCTTCCGTTGCCCCTTGCCAGCGGAACCACGACATTTCGGTACGGACGACACGGTATTTCACCCGAGCATTGCGCACCGGAGCACCGGCATACGTCTTTGCCTCAGCCGAGACACGCACCGAATCACCCATCGTATAGGCTTCCTTATAAGGGTCGAACCGCACCTCGAAAGTAGGCCGTTTGTACTCGTCTACCTGAATCACTACCGACCGGTCATAGCCTGACAGGTAATACTGGCCCGGAAGCAAATTATCGGGCAAGGCAAACTCGTGCGAGAAGACACCGAACTCATCGGTCCACACATCGGCTTCGCCCACATTTTGAGAGCCCCGGTAAAGCCTCAGCTTATCCTTGGCATACGAAGCCGCACGGGTGGAGTCTCCCTCCTGCTCGTACACCACACCCGATACATGCACCGTCTGTCCGGGACGGTACAACGAACGGTCGGTAAAGAGGTCGGCTTGTTTCGTCCAACCAGCCGAAGCCACTCCCACGACACTATCGATTGCACTCAACCGGGTGATAGCCATAAAGTCGTGTCCGGGCGTACGCACATTGTAATAAGCGCCGGTCCGTTTCGGCACTTCAAACGCCGTCCGCCCCTGCGCATCCGTCCGGTGCACGTTCCACAAGGCATAGTCTGCCTTCGCATCGTAGATATTCAGCTGGTAGGTCACTATCTCCGCACCCGGAACAGGACGCCCTGTCAGGCGGTCTACGGCTATAAACTCATGTTGCCTGCCCTGTACCGGAAGCTCGATGGCTTGGTAGGGCGAAACAAACATCACCGCCGAAGCGATGCCTTTTTCCACTCCTTTCGGGATTTGCTTCAGCATATAGATGCCCTCGCCGGGCAATGTATAGCGCAACACGGTATCGCGCCGCTGGTAATCCTCCGTGGCGCGGAGGGCATAGAAGCGGCTGGAAACCTTCGTCCCGTATTGCTTGAGCAAGGCATCGCGGTCGGTCTCTTCGCGGAACTGGAGCTGTGCCGCCGTGGGTGCAAGGTTCAGGCGATAGAGTTCGAGCGTAACGCCTTCGATATTGGCATACGTCACGTTCGCATCGGTTTCGTAGTTCGGATAAAGGAAAGGGATATCCACGTTCAGCATCGGACGGGTGATGTAGTCTATCTGCCCCTGCAAGTCCTTTGCCCATTCGCCCTTGGAGTACTTCGCCAGCCCTTCGCGAGCCGTCTCCACGGCTTCTTTCAAGCGGTTGGCATCGCGGTAAGCCACCACCAGCTTCACGTATGCATCCGCACATGCAGGCTGGCCGGCATACGTGTCAATCAACCCGTGCAGACGGGCAATAAGCTCATCATCCGTGAGGCGGTACGGTTTAAAATTATCCATCCTCCGTTTCTGGAACCAGAGTTTCGCCACTTCAGTGAGCAGGGCAGCCTCCCGGTTCTGTGCTTGCTTATAATAATCTATCAGCCCGTCATACAATTCCATGCACGCTTTCGCCTTGGGCAGGTGCGCCGGACTATACAGGGTGGACATCTGCTGGATAGCCGTACGGGTGAGCAAGTCCAGCATATTGTCATTGAAATACCGCTCGCTTTGCTTGCCCGATTCGGTCATCGGGCGGAACTCTTTGGCTGAAGTGCGTCCCAGCACCTCCTTGGGAGCCACCGAAGCACGGAAATAAGCGATAGCCGCCTCCATGCTGTCCGGTTCGTTTGCCATCATCCAAGAGCCCACAATGCTATGCAACACGGCACGCCCTACGGTATCGTTTTCCTCCTCCGCCCATTGCCTCAACGCTGCATATTCCACTTCGGCACTATCGGGCGTAAGCGAAACCTGCTGGGAAGCCCGCACCAAGTGCGCCTTCATCAGCTGAGGCAGGTTGCGTTCTGCTTTCGCTTTTGCATAAATCTTCCCTGCCGTAGCGATGACCGACTTAGGCAGGTCTTTCTTCTGATACATTTCCACTTCTTTCCATAGCTGGTCGTAGCTCTGTGCCAGCACCGGAAAGGGCAGCATGCCGATGAATATCGCCATCAGCACCTGCAATAGTCTGTTCGTCTCCATATGGTTTTCGTTTGGTTTTTCTAAAGTAACGAAATATTTCCCAAACTCCTGCATCAGTATCCATTAAAATAAACAAAAAACGGAAGAAAAAGCCCATAGGCACCCTTCTCCCGTCTGCTTGCGTAAGGAATATCGTCTGCAAAAATCCAACCAACTATATGCGTCCGGACACGCAAACATTATCTCAGCTAGTTTTATTGCAATGAAACAAAAGTTTCAGTGCACTGAAACCAGCGATGAAAGGGCATGTGTTGCGCAACGGAACAAACCACCCCCCTGAAGGGAGCCGATTACAGCACACGGATGACACAGGCAAATGCCGTGTCATCCGTGTATTAACCTGCGTGCCATGCTGATTTATCCGGCAGCAGTTCTTGGCAAAAGCGTTTTATTTTCTGAAATCGAACATCAGGTTCAAGTGCAAGCCTTCGTCTCCACTCTTGATGCGGATATTGCCCGGCTGGCTGTTCGGTCCCTGCTGTTCGATAGGCTTGAACGACCATATTGCCGGAATATCCAGCAAGAACGAAATGTCACCTTCAGGGAAAGCAGGCATAATCTTCTTTTTCCTGCCTGCTTCTGCCGGCGTAAAGATGCGGTAGAAAATACCATCGTTACGCGAATAGACCGTAAACGGTGTCGTATCACTCTCCAGCGTTGCCCAATACATATTGGCATGGAATCCCTTAAACTCCGGATAAACCAGATTTTCATAACTCTCGCCGGTCACGGTATTGTTGTAATCCTTGTGCCAGATGTCGTAATTGGTGCCCGGTATGCGGTTCTTCCATACGCGGTACGGGCCACGTCCCATCCATTTCATGCCTGTGCATTGCGTCTCAGGGTAAGAGAAGGTCAAGCCCAGGTTGTACACTTTGGTATCCATAAAGGCATCATCGAAACCACCTCCTCCCGAAGCACGGTTCAGCAGGATAGCATCCATATAAAGCAAGCCCTGGTCGGTGAGGCGCCATACGATAGAATCTACACCACCTTTATACTTGGCACAGAACACGGCACCATCGGCGGCACGGCGCACATAGCTCTCCGCCGCCTCGAAACGCATCTTCATACCCACTGCTACCGGACCGTCTTTGAAAGGTATCTCCTTATCGCCCGAAAGCACACGGGTAATCATACCTGTCGCAGCATCGAAGGTGACGCTTACCTGCTCGCTCCGCAAAGTAAACGCATTATCTTCTTTCACCGCCTCGGCAGGACGAACGGCTTGCAAGGTCATCGGTGTAGAAGCAAGGTGACGCTCGAAATAGGGTTTTGCAAAATGAATGGGATAAGTCCAGGTACACATGCTATGTCCGTCCTTATCAAAAGCCTCCAGCTTCAGGACATCTCCTTCACGAAAAGCATCGGGAAGCGCAAAGCGTGCCTTACCTGTTTCGCCGGGATTGAGTGAAGGAAGCTGTACATCACCACTTGCCAGCACAACGGAAGCCCCACCTCCCTGCAAAGGAGTAGGACAAGCCAGCACACTGTATGTCATCCGGCATTCCTTCAGATTGGTATAGGTGTATTCGTTGGTCAGGAAAAACGACCCGTCGAAATGCGGCGTAATCATCAGCGGTTTCAACTGAATGGGAGACCATTGTGCCCGGATGGCATAAAAGCTTCCTTCTTTCTCACGGCGCGGTCCCACAATACCATCCGGCGCATTGGAGCCATCCGAATCCAGAATGCCACCCTTATCGGTGCGCTTGGGAGCCTCATCACTGAACACCCAGATAAAACCTCCGGCAAACAACGGATTGGTGCACCAGCGGTCCCAAAAGTCACGCAAGCCAGCCCCACCTCCCTGGTCGTACATGGCATGCATGAACTCGGTGGGCATAAACACTTTATAACCGTTGGTAAAGCGTCCTACTCCGGTCAGGTAAGCCGGATAATGGTGCGTATCCAAATCGTTGAAGTCTGCCCACGGATGAATGACGTGACGCTTCTGGAAGGGGTCGTGCTGGGCAAACTCACCATCATTGTTCACGTTCCATCCGCCCTCATTACCGTTGCTCCATATAACGATGGAAGGATGATTCACATCGCGTTCTACCATTTCCTTTATCAGTTTGGCACCGATTTTCGTATCATAATGCCCGTGCCAGCCGGAAAGCTCGTCAATGTAGACCAATCCAAGCGAATCACACATATCCAGGAAGTGTTCATCGGGCGGATAGTGCGAACGCACGGCATTCATGTTCATCTCCTTAATCAACAAAGCATCCTGACGGCTCATATCGGCACTGGTGGTACGTCCGCCGTCTACCGAAAACGAATGACGGTTGACACCTTTCACTACCAGCCGCGTACCGTTCAGGTAAAGCCCGTCTTGTGGAAAAAACTCTACGGTACGGAAACCTACACGCTCCTCGCGTGTCTGCACCACTTTGCCGGCAGGGTCTTTCAGTTCCATGTGTGCCACGTAAAGATTAGGTGCCTCGGTAGACCACGTCTTAACATTTGCCCACGCACCTTCCACCTGCTGCTCGGTGCCTGCACCGGAAATGCGGAACGTAAGCTGTTCTTTTCCATCGGCCGTCAACAAGGGCTTCCCATCTTTCAATCCCCGCATAGAAACGGTCCATTCGTAACCTGAAGCATCGGCACTCATCCGCAACGAAGCCCGGAAAGTTCCGTCGGCCTGTGCATCCAAGACATAATGGTCGACCGACACGGCAGGCAGAACTTCCAGCCATACCGGACGGTAAATGCCTCCGTACAGCCACCAGTCGGCACGGCGTTCGGCTGCATTGACCGACTTGTCCGCCGATTCTTTCGCCACCTTGACTTCCAGGGTATTCTTTTTGCCCGGCTTCAGAAGTCCGGTTATATCATAGCTGAACCGATAGAAAGCTCCTTGGTGGATGTCCCCGGCAGACTGACCGTTGATTTTCACCTCGGCATCGGTCATCACCCCATCAAAAAACAGTTTGACCCGTTCGCCTTCTTTCCACTTCGGCGCCTTGAACTGATAACGGTAAGTACCGGTCTCCTCACTAGGCTTAGCACCCTTGATGGTATAAAAACGTCCGTAAGTATAGTTGCCAAAACCCTGTAATTCCCAACACGAAGGCACTTCAATCGGTTTCCATTTCCCCGAATTCTGTCCTTCTGAACAAAAGAATTCCCACGTACGGGTATCATCAACTCCTGTCCCCGACAGGTAAATGCGTTCGGGATGAGGAGCCTGAGCCTGCAATGCCATGCCGCCACACAGGCAGCAGGCAAAGAAAGCTTGTCGAAAAATGTTGTTTCTCATGCTAGCTTTTATATTACTTGTTAATGAATGGTCACCATCGTTGCCCCGAATCCGTATTCGCGGAACGAAGCGTCCTGGCTGGAGTAGTTCTTATATTTGCGCTTCAACTCATCCAAGATGGCACGGCGCAACACGCCATCTCCTTTACCGTGGATAAAGACGATGCGCTGCCCTTTCTTGTTCTTGTATTCGTTCAGTGTCTTGTGAAACACATCCAACTGGTAGTTCAGCATCTCGCTATTGCTCATTCCGTTCGTATCATCCAGCAACTCATGGATATGCAAGTCAACTTCCACAATGTCGTTCTTCACCTTGGGCTGGTGCTTTTTCGGTACCTTTGGCTGGTCGGGCACGGTTTTCTGCAACAAAGCTTCCCGGATGTCATCGGCCGAAACAAAGACCTGCTTTACGGATTCATCATCACGCACGACATCATACATCAAGGCCGGTTCGGCAAAGAAATCGGTCTGCTGGAATGTATGAAGCTTGTAGAATTTCACGGTATCGACACGCAACTCCATCGATACGGCATTTTTCAGCAGGAAAGTACGGTCGTCTTTATATGCCAACAACTGTACAGCCACATGCTCCATGCCGTTCAGTGCAGACTTATCAAATTCTTCCAGATGCTGTTTCATATTGGGAGCCACCGTACCCCGGCTTCGTAACGTCCAGCTCTTTCCTTCGGCGGACAGATACAGGTAATCGATGAAATAATTGCTGTCGTTTACCAGATAGGCATCAAAGGCCGTTGCCGAGATTGCTTTTACATCCTGTGGCACGTATGCCAGATATACATTCAGCACATCATTCCCTTTTATTTCAGGTGCCCGGTAAGTAATGGGTTTTTCCTCTTCTTCAGGCTCCTCTTCCACCTCCGGAGCTCCCTGCTTCTTACCGGTCTTCAACGGGATATTATAATCATCAGTCTGTATCACCACGCATTCTTTTACCAGCATCGGTATCTCGAATCCGTCTTCATCCTCTACCAAGGCTATGTCTTTACCTTGAAAACCTTTCACGATTCCGCCTCCTACTTCGCTCAGGAAACGTACTTTATCTCCTATTTTCATATCGCTTGTCTTTTTTTATGAATTGTCACACAAAGGTAGAAAAATTATTCATTCGATTAACAATTCACATACTTTTGCCCCTATTTTTACGTTTTCTTTACTTGCAAATTCGATTTTTTCTTGATAACTTGCCTTTGATTTTTCAACCAAGCTCTATTTTAATATATAATAAAGGAGGCAATTATGAAAAAAGTATTGAAAATCGCAGGCATCACACTAGGCGTGCTCCTGATTCTGATTTTGGTTCTTCCATTTGCTTTTCAAGGAAAAATAGAAAAACTTGTCAAGCAGGAAGGCAACAAAATGCTGAATGCACAATTCGACTTCAGTGCATTGGACATCAGTCTGATACGCAATTTCCCGTCGGCTTCAATCACCCTGGAAGACTTCTGGCTGAAAGGAGCGGGCGAATTTCAAAACGATACGCTGATTCAGGCGGGCGAGCTGACCGCAGCCGTCAACCTGTTTTCACTCTTCGGCAACAGCGGATACGATATATCCAAAATCATCATCGAAGATACCAAAGTGAAAGCCATCGTCCTGGAGAACGGACACCCCAACTGGGACGTAATGAAGCCATCTGCCGACACAACCGATACGGAAGAAACCCCAACCGAAAGCGCACCGATACGCATCAAGCTGCAAAAACTTTCGATAAAAGACCTTTCCGTAAGCTACGATGACCGGCAGGGAGGCATGTATGCAGCCATCAACCACCTGAATGCCACATGTTCGGGCGATTTCGGTAGCGAACGTACCACGGTAGACCTGAGTATGGAAACTCCTTCGCTCACCTACCGCACCGGAGGCATCCCCTTCCTGAACAAAGCACGGCTGGAAGCCGATATGAATGTAGATGCCGATTTTGCCAACAACAAGTATACGCTGAAAGACAATACCATCAGTCTGAACGCCATTCAAGTAAACATTGACGGATGGGCAGCCATGCAAAAGAACGGTATCGGCATGGACATGAAACTGAATACAAACGAAGTGGGATTCAAGGAACTGCTTTCGCTTATCCCTGCCATCTATGCCAAAGACTTCCAAGACCTGAAAACGGACGGCAAAGCAAGTCTCACGGCATTTGCCAAAGGTATCCTGGGACAAGACCAAGTACCGCAGTTTGAAGTCGCGCTGGACGTAAAAGACGGAATGTTCCGCTATCCTTCCCTGCCTGCCGGTGTGGAAAACATAAACATCGCCGCCAATGTGAAGAATGCAGGGGGAAACATCGATGCAACGGAAATAACAGTCAGCCCCTTCGATTTCGTATTGGCTGGTAATCCGTTCAGCCTGAAAGCCTCGGTAAAAACACCGATGAGCGACCCAGACCTGCAAGCCTCAGCCCAAGGGACACTCGACCTGGGCAAGATAAAGGAAGTCTATCCACTGGAAGATATGACCCTGAACGGCACCATTCAAGCCGACATGAACCTTGCCGGAAAACTTTCGTACATCGAAAAAGAACAATACGACCAGATGAAAGCGGCAGGCAGCATCCGGCTGAACAACATGAAGCTGAACCTACAGGATATGCCGGCCATTGACATCCAACGTTCTACCTTCAGCTTCTCGCCCCGCTACCTGCAACTGAGCGAAACAACCATCAACATCGGACAGAACGACCTGACCGTAGACAGCCGCTTCGAAAACTACCTGGGATATGCATTGAAAGGCTCCACATTGAAAGGAAACCTCAACATCAGCAGCAACCACATTCATGTAAACGACTTCATCAGCAGCGATACAACAACCGTACAGGCCCCGGAAACCCATGATAGCACAACCGTTTCCTCTTCGGAAGCCGGTGTTATCCGTATTCCGGAAAACATCGACTTCACCATGCAGGCAAACCTGAAAGAAGTTTTGTTCGACAAGATGAAACTGGAAACGGTAAGCGGTGTACTGACCGTAAAAAACGGTACCGTCGACATGCGTAACCTTTCTTTCAACACCATGGGAGGAAGCATTACGGCAAACGGTGCCTACTCAGCCCCCAAAGGAGTACAACCGCACCTGAACGCCGAATTCGACATGAAAGGCATCGGATTCGCCCAAGCATACGAAGAACTGGGACTGGTACAACAACTGGCACCTATTTTTTCCGGACTGAAAGGCAACTTCTCGGGCAACTTGAAAATAAACACGCCACTTGATGAGAAAATGAGTCCGGTCATGCAACAAGTACAAGGCAGCGGAAGCCTGTCGACCAAAGACCTGAGCCTGAGTGATGTGAAATTTATCAACCAGGTAGCCGACATCGTAAAGAAACCCTCGATGAAAGATATCCAAGTGAAAGACCTGAACCTCGATTTCGAGATAGCCGACGGAAGAGTCACCACCCAGCCATTCGACTTAAAACTGGGTGATTATACCATGAACCTTTCCGGCTCTACCGGACTGGACCAGACCATCGACTACACCGGCAAGATAACTTTGCCTTCAGGAGGTATCGGCTCGAAACTGGGAACCGTAGACATGACCATCGGCGGAACCTTTACCTCGCCCAAAGTAGGCATCGACATGGCGAGCCTTGCCAAAAACGCTGCAGAACAAGCCTTAAAAGGACTGGTAAAAGGAAATGACGAAAACGGTGAAGAAACAAAAGAAAAAGAATCGGTCATCGACAAGGCACTCAACCTGTTCAAGAAAAAGAAATAAGACCAGGCACAAAGCCTGAAACGGCAAAAGCCGATGCGCATCCCTGCGTATCGGCTTTTCCGAATTACTAATTTAAGTAAAATGCACGACAGGAACGCTTTCCCGTCTTTTTTGATAGAGATATTATCGAAGGGGATTTCTATTCCCTTCTTTCTTATAACACTTCCGGGACTGAAATTGTTTTCAACCATATAAAAAAAATATGAATTGGCATTTTGCGGACATTCATTTATCTTAATACACCAGGCAAACGTTATCCACCCACAGTGTATTGCCCGGCGAACCGACAAAGGCACCGCCCAGACTGGACGTAAACTGCAGAATGAGATGAGTAGGTGTTTCATCGGCATCCGCCCATCCGTTTTCCTGAATCAAGACACTCTCACCCTTGCTATTGCGTGCATGATAATTGCCCACACCCAGTTTCATCAGTTCGGCATCGTAATAAGAAGTATGCGATATATCTCCGTAATGAATATCATAAGTCGCCTTGTTGCGCCAGCCTTCAGTCTGTTGATAACGGATAACCGCCGTACCGATACGCTTGGCTATGATATTGCCCTCGGCATCCTCGGTGCGCTTCTGAAGCAAGCAGGTCATAATGGCACAGTCTTGCCCCGGAACAGTGCTTTTCCGGCTGAATCCCGTCTGACGGATGCGGTTCGGCTCACCCGACATTTTTACCTTGTAATCGTAACGGACAGCTTTGGGACGGGAATTAAAACGCACTCCCATATTCAAGGCTTTCTCGCCTTCCTTCGTTCCGGTAATAGGTTCTTTCATATCGCCCAGGAACAAGGAGCCGGAAGCCAGCACCGTGATATTCACCACTCCCAAAACCTTGACACTTTCGATATGCGTTTCCAGACGGGCACAATAGCCCCCTTCCCTCTGTTCAGGATAAACACTGGTATTGGTCTTGACAATCCCCATCACCTTTGCCATAACATTGGAATTTCCCCACGGCGAACCTCCCTGGTTCACATACGGGGTATTCCCATCCAGTTCTTTCACAGGCCCTACTTCATAAAGCAGTTTCGTATCGCCGCCAATAATACCCGATTCGTGAATCTTGCGCGTAATCCACTGGTCCATATCACCATATTTCAGAGGAACGACTTTCTCCTGCGCATTCATAAAAAGAGGAAATGCCATCGCCAGCACTCCGAACATCCATTTCATCTTTCTCATGTATTATTCTACCTTATTTTAATTTGCGGGCAAAGTTACAAAAAAAAGCGATAGCCAAAAGGCTACCGCTCTAAATCTGAATTATCGGATATTATTTCCGGTCTATTTACTATTTGGCATAAAGCAGCCACGCACCCTGGAAATCCTTGCGGTCGGGATACTTGGCTTTAAAAGCGTCGCGGGCAGCCGAAGCCTCTTCGTGTGTATCATAAGAAGCCACAATGACGCGGTACATATTCTTTTCAGCATTATATACCACCTTGGCATTATACCCTTCGCCATCCATCTGCCCTTTCAGACCGTCGGCGTTTGCCTTGATACCGAAACTTCCGCATACCACACTGTATGCCTTCAGCCCGTCACCCGAAACCAGTTCTACCTTTTCTTCACGGACCGGTGCCGTAGTCACAGGGGCAGGAGTTGTAGGAGCAGGAGTAACAGGAGCTACCGGAGCAACTGTCTCTGCCGGAGCCTCACTGGTTGCGGCTTCTGCCAATTCTTGTTGTTTCGCTTTTTCATAAGCCTTTTTATAAGCACTTTCGCTTGACTTACAGGATGAGAATGCCAAAGCTACACACAATCCCATTCCCAATACAACAACTTTCTTCATTTGTCTTGAATTTATAAATTTAACTTTTCCGTTTCTTCTCGTTTTATTTTTTGCAAAAGTAGCAATATCTCCCTAGTCTTGCTATTAAAATCTGTTAATAATGCAAGATATTATGGGATTTGTCAAATATTTCGTCCAAAAATGATGCATTATAATCAGAATTTTCTTAGATTTGTAAGCGTAATAACTAAAAAAACGTTTTGATATGAAAGCATTGAATGTAGTAGCTGCATTCTTGGGTGGGATTGCCATTGGTGCAGCAGCAGGTATTTTATTTGCTCCGGAAAAGGGTACCGACACACGTAACAAAATAGCTGAGCTTTTGCGTAAAAAAGGTATCCGTCTGAACCGTGAAGAAATGGATGATTTGGTTGACCAAATCGCATCGGAAGTAAAAGATGCCGACTAATCATGAGCATGAACTTCAAGAGGGTGTGGTAAAAGGAAAATTTTAGCACACCCTCTTTTTTAAACCTCCAGAAACTATGTTTGCTAACGACAAAAGCATTGACAACCTGCAAGACCTCTTCAAGGAATTCAGAAAATACCTTGAACTGCAAGGACAATACCTCCGGCTGGAAGCGATAGAAAAACTCACCATCCTGCTCTCTACACTGATTCTGATTTTCATCCTGGTGACCGTAGGAGTGATGGCTCTTTTCTATTTCTCGTTCATGCTGGTATATGTACTTGCCACCGCCGTGGGAAGCCTGATAGCGGGCTACGCCATTGTAGGCATCCTGCTGATTGCGGTAGCCCTGCTCATCTATCGCTTCCGCGTACCACTTATCTTCCAGCCGATGGTCAATTTCCTGGCACGGCTATTTTTGGATGACACAAAGAAAACAGAACCATGAACAATCTACCACCGAACCACTATACCCTGGAAATGATCCGCCAGCAACGGATAGATAAAAAAAAGGAAATCCTCCAGTCAAAAGAACAGATGCTCCACCTTGCCCATCAACTCTTTGCCCCCCCACAAAGCAAAAACAAATTTGAAGGGATGATGCAACATGTCAACATGGGCATCGCCGCCTACGACGGACTGATGACAGGAATAAAAATACTACGCCGCGTACGTGCTTTCTTCGGAAGTGGCAAAAGAAAAAGATACTAAGAAGCTGTTTTGAATTTCTCCAAAAAGTTTTTCTTGGCTTGATGTATCTGTTTTCGTGTGTGCTTTGGGCGATTTTTTGGTCCTTTTCGCTCCTGTTCTTCGTCAGATAGCCCGCTATCTTCCTCATCACAGAAGCGAAAATGCCTCAAAAACTCATCCCAAATCATCGCACGATAAATTCAAAACAGCTTCTAAGAGCCTGTTTAAATTTATCCGCAAAATGCCAATAGGATGAAGGTGAAATGCGTTCATCCATAAATTCTAAAGACAATATGAAACTGAAAAAACTATTCTTTACACTTGCCCTCATGCTGGGCTGCATCACCGCATCGGCACAAACCGATTCTACTTTCTACATCAAAGGGCCGATGGGACGGCTGGCGGCACGCCTGCAGCTCCCCGCACTCCAGCAAGGAGAAAAATGCCCGATGGTCATACTCTGCCACGGATTTACCGGCAATATGCAAGGACCCTTGTTCGACACCATCAGCGACAAGCTGACAGAAGCCAGAATCGGCGTGGTGCGTTTCGACTTCAACGGACATGGAGCAAGCGAAGGGGATTTCATCAATATGACCGTCCCCAATGAAATAGACGATGCACTGGCCGTCATAGCCTTTACACGCAACCTGCCGCAAACCGCCAGCATCTCCCTGCTGGGACATTCGCAAGGAGGGGTGGTTTCGGCAATGACCGCAGGACGACTGGGCAAATATGCCATCCGGAGTGTAGTACTGATGGCACCTGCCGCCGTATTGCGCGATGATGCCCTGCGGGGCAACACAATGGGAGTCGTATACGACCCCTGGCACGCCCCTGAATACATCACCATGCCCTCAGGACACAAACTGGGAAGAAACTACATCCAGACCGCCCTCGAACTGCCGATATATGAAACGGCAAGCCGGTACGACGGCCCTGTACTTGTGATACACGGAATGGACGACCGGATAGTACCTTACACTTACGGAGAAAGGTTCCACCAGACCATGAAGAAAAGCGAAATGACCCTGATACCGGGAGAAAACCACGGATTCGGCGCCAACTTGCAATATGCCACCTCTGTAGCTTCTTCGTGGCTGATAAAAAAATTGAAAGACGGAAAATAAGAACCCGGCACCACTTGGTGCCGGCTTAACTTCTGCAAAGTTCTTTTAAAGTTCGGAAAAGCAGACGAAGCACATTTGGAACTGAAGCATAAAAAATCTATATTTGCTTGCTAATATTAAGAAGGAAATAATGAAACGAGTAAGTTCACTAACCGCTATACCCGCCGAAACCCACTTCATAGCAGGCATTGATGTAATCGGTAATCTTAAGAAACTTTTCAAAACTCCAGAGCAGATATCAGGGTGCCTGATATTGCTTTGTGTAAGAGGAAAATGCAAAATCACCATCCACCTGACCCAATACGAACTGAAAAAGAATATGATAGCCGTAATCTATCCCAACCAGTTCGTACAGATAACAGAAGATACCCCCGATTGCCGGTTCGCCTTTGTCGGATTCTCCTCCACACTGATACAGCACCCTTTCCTGTTTTCCAACACAATACAGTATGCCCCCTCTATTCTGGAAGAACCGGTCATCAGCTTGTCTCCTGAAATGGCAGACCTGTTCGGCGATTATTTCAAAGTTCTGATAAAGGCAAAACGGCTGGGCAATGTGCTGATAAGGGAAGAACAGCTTCCGCTGATTCTGACCGGACTGATTATTGAATTGGGAAATATCAACAGGCAAGAACCACTGGCAAAAAACGCCCAGCATTATACACGCAGCCAGGAAATCGTGAAAGAACTGATACGTGTCGTAGTAGAAAACTACAAGACCGAACGGAACATCTCGTTCTATGCCGACAAAATGCATCTTTCGCCCCAACACCTGAGCACTACCATCAAAAAAACAACAGGAAGGACACTGACCGACATCATCTCGGCATTCGTCATCAAGGATGCACAAGCCAAACTACGCTCCACCGAACTGACCATACAGGAGATTGCCTATTCGCTGAACTTTCCCGACATCTCTTTCTTCGGGAAATACTTCAAGCGCTATACCGGAGTATCGCCCAAACAATACCGCAATATGAGGTAGGGACTTACTAGGTGACTAGGGACTTATTAGGTGACTAGGTGACTAGGGACTAGGTGACTAGGGACTAGGTGACTAGGTGACTAGGGACTAGGTGACTAGGTGACTAGGGAACTAGGTGACTAGGTTTCAGATACCATTGGATTCCGAAACGGCAATGGGTAAAATGCGGATATTCAACTCATATAAAACCTAGTCACCTAGTTCCCTAGTCACCTAGTACCTAGTCAAAAACTAAACCACCTCAATCCCCTGCTCCGCGCAAAGCTTGAGGCTCAGTTCTTTCAGCTTGAACTTCTGTATCTTTCCGCTTCCCGTCATGGGGAACTCCTTGACGAAGAAGATATACTTCGGTATCTTGTAGCGGGCAATCTTGCCCTCGCAGAACTCGCGCACGTCGAACTCGTTCATCGTGCAGCCCTCGTGCAGGATGATGAAGGCACCTACCGCCTCGCCGTATTTCTTCGACGGCACACCTGCCACCTGCACATCCTTGATGCCCGGCATCTGGTAGAGGAACTCCTCTATCTCGCGCGGATAAATGTTCTCGCCCCCACGGATTATCATGTCCTTGATGCGCCCCGTGATGCGGTAATTTCCGTGCTCGTCCTTCACGCCCAAGTCGCCCGAGTGCAGGAAACCGTTCCGGTCTATCACCTCGGCGGTGGCTTGCGGGTTCTTGTAATAACCCTTCATGTTGTTGTAGCCCCGGTTGCACATCTCGCCCTGCACGCCTACGGGACATTCCTCGCCTGTCTCGGGGTCGATAACCTTCACCTCGGTAAACTCAAAGTCACGCCCCACGGTGTTGAAGCGCACCTCGGCAGGGTCGTCTATGCGGCTATGCGTCATGCCCGGCGAAGTTTCGGTCAGCCCGTACACGCTGGTCACCTTCATATACATCTTCTCCTCCACCTGCTTCATCAGTTCCACGGGGCAGAGCGAGCCTGCCATGATGCCCGTACGCAGGCACGAAAGGTCGAACATGTCAAACATCGGGTGGTTCAGCTCGGCGATGAACATCGTAGGCACACCGTAAAGCGCCGTACAGCGTTCCTTATGGACGGATGCCAGCACCACCAGCGGGTCGAAACGTTCCACCATCACCTCCGTACAGCCGTGGGTGAGGCAATTCATCGTGGCAAGCACCACGCCGAAACAATGGAACAGGGGCACACATACACACAGCTTGTCGTCTTGGGTAAACTTCATGTGCTCGCCCGTCAGGAAACCGTTGTTGGCAATGTTGTAATGCGTCAGCATCACGCCCTTGGGGAATCCCGTGGTGCCCGACGTATATTGCATGTTCACCGTGTCGTGGCAGTTCACTTTCTTCTTGGCTTCCGCCAGCACATCATCCTCGATGTTGTTCCCCAGGAGCAAGATTTCCGCCGTATTATACATCCCGCGGTATTTCTCCTGCCCGATATAGATAACGTTGCGCATGTAGGGGAAGCGTTTGCTCTTCATGTGCCCACGCTCGAAAGTCTTCAGTTCGGGCAGCATCTTGTAGGTCATCTCCACAAAATTGCTGTCCCGCTCACCGTCTACGATGCAGAGGGTATGCATGTCCGAGTTCTCGCACAGGTATTCCAGTTCCGCCTGCTTGTAGTTGGTGTTCACCGTAACGGCTACGGCACCTATCTTGGCACAGGCATAGAGGAAGGTCAGCCAGTCGGGCACATTTTTCGCCCAGATGCCCACATGTGTGCCATGGGTCACCCCGATGGCAAGCAGCCCCTTTGCCATGTTGTCCACACGGCGGTTGAACTGGCTCCACGTAAAGCGCAGGTTGCGGTCGGAATAAACCAGGTATTCTTTGTCCGGCGACACGGCAGCCCAGTGTTCCAGCCAGTCGCCCAATGTCCGTTCTGAAAGTTGAATCATAATATTTAAGTTTTCACCACAGATTACACAGATTAAAAATAATCGATTCATTCACCACAGAGGACACAGATTTAATTAATAATAAATAACGGCGGATGTTTCCGTTGCCAATTATTAATTGTTAATTATTAATTGATAAAATCTGTGTAATCTGTGGTGAAACATACATCCACCGTCAAACCGGTGTATAAATCACCGCCAGAATCTGTGCCGCCTGTCCTTCGAAGGCATGCACGTGATGCGGCACGATGGAGTCGTAATAAATCGTGTCCCCCTCTTCCAGCAGGTAAGTATATTTCCCGTAATTGATTTCGAGCGTTCCTTTCAGCACCATGATGAACTCCTCCCCTTCGTGTGCCGACAGGGTAAAGGCATCGTTGTTCGCATCGATGTCGATGATGAACGGTTCCATGTGGCGGTCCGCCTTGCTGCGCGAGAGCGAATGGTAGTGCATGTGCTGGCGTGCGTCGACGGCATTGTTCGAAAAGCTGATGGTGTCGTCCGCTTCTCCGCGGCGGCACACCACGGGGCCGTCTTCTTCCGACTGGTCGTCAAGGAAAGTCCCCAGCCGTACACCCAGTGCGCGCGCTATCTTCAGCAGCGGGGCAAGCGAGGGGATGTCAATGTTGTTTTCTATGCGTTCAATCTGTCCGGCGGTAAGCCCTGTACGTTCTGCCAGTTCGTCGATGCTGATTTCCTTGGCGGTGCGCAAATCCTTTATTTTTTCTCCGATAATGTTCGTGCGGTCCATAGTACGAATATTTTTATAAATTATACCGCCGACAAAGATAATAAAGTTTTCTTAATTGACAATGAACTGACATGCTAATGTGCCAATGTGTCAATAATAATGAGATAATGTGCCAATAAATTATGAGATAATGTGCCAATAAATTATGAGATAACAAGCCATCCTGCCGGTGTGACGGGGATGGCTTGAAGAGCCGGCTTTCACAAGCAGACCCTGCATATAGAGCATGAAAGTCATAAATCTGCCTCTGCGCCTCCACCCAAGGCATGATACAAGTTAATGACACCCTGGATTTCCTGATAACAGTCTGAAGCACAATCCAGCCTTGCAGACAAGAGCGACTGGCGGGCGGTGAGCACTTGCAGGTAATGGTCGTGCCGTATTCCATCAGCAGTTCAGTGTCGTGAACTGTTGTTTGCAGATGCTTCACCTGTTCCTCGTCCAGCCGGATACGTTCACGGGCGGTTTGCCATTGGATAAGAGCGTTATTCACTTCTTTTCCGGCATCGAGCAGCGATTGACGGAATGTGAGCAAGGCTTCTTCCTGTTGTGCCTTCGCTGTTTTCAGATTGGCAATGTTCTGCCCACGATTGAATATAGGCTGTACTAAAGACCCGATGGCTTGCAGCAGCCAACTCCCCAGGTTTGTAACGACGGCTCCTCCGTTATTGGTCCAGCCTGCCGAACCGCTTAACGTAATGCTGGGATAAAAAGCGGCACGTGCCTGGTTGGTGGCATAAAAAGCCTGTTTCAATGCTGCCTCAGCCTGCCGGATGTCGGGACGGCGGGAGAGCAGTTCGAGAGGTACCCCTGTAGACAGGCGTTGAGGAAACCGCTGATTGCTCAGGTTCCCGCGCTGGATACGGTGAGACACTTCGCCCAAGACGGAAGACAAGCTGTTCTCTGTTTCGGCTATTTGTTGTTGCAGGCTGAGCAGGGATGCTTCTGCCGAGGCACGGCTCGCCTCTGCCTGGCTTACGGTGGCACGGTCGGCTTCACCTGCCTGCATCAGTACATAGAGGCTATGGACGTAATCTTTCCAGCTTGCAACCGTTTCGGATGTGATGCGCTCCTGTTCGTCCAGCATCAGGAGGGTGTAATAACTGTCCGCTACAGTGGCTATCAGTTGGGTTTGTACAGCTTGACGGTAAGCATCGCTTTCCTCCAGTGCGGCACGTGCGCTGCGTTTGGCATTGGTCAGTTTGCCGAAAATATCTATTTCCCAGCTTGCCGAAGCCCCTACCTCGTATGTCTTGCTGGTTTTGCTACCATCCAGGCTGCTCAGTGTGCCTTGAGGGTCAAGCTGCACGGAAGAGAGGTAAGCAAGTTTGGCAGAGACAAGCTGTGCCTGCATTTCTTTCACTTTCAGGTAAGCGATACGCAGGTCGGTGTTCATTTCCAATGCCTGTTGTATCAAGGCTTGCAGATAAGGGTCGGTGAAAAGTTCTTTCCACGACAGGTCTGCGACCGAAGAAGCGGTATCAGCCTTTACTTCTGTCCGGTAAAGGCTGTCTGCTGCAACGGAGAGTTCCGGGCGTTCGTATCGGTTGTAAATGCCGCAACTTCCCAATAGACATACCGTTGCGGCTGCGAATAATAGTTTTCTCATATATATATAAAAGGTGTGTCGAAATAAAAATATATCAGAACATCATACCTTGCTTTTTGCGGGCGCGATACCATAGCGTGTTTGGCGGTGCGCCCACAAATCGCAAAGCAAATAGTTAGTCATCATCGTGCTTTCTTGCAGGCATCAACCGTTCCTGCATGGCTTGGAAGACGATGAACAGTGCAGGTACCGCAAAGAGTAAGGCGAGGGTGCCCACAATCATACCGCCTACCACTCCGGTACCCAACGAAATGTTTCCATTGGCTCCGGCACCCGAAGCGAACACCAAGGGCAACATACCAATGACCATACAGAGAACGGTCATGATGATGGGGCGCAAGCGGACAGTTGCGGCGGATACGGCTGCCTGGGCAAGACTCATGCCTTGCCGGTGGCGTGTGGCTGCATATTCGGTGACCAGAATCGCTGTTTTTGCCAGCAGTCCGATGAACATAATCAGTCCGGTCTGCATGTAGATGTTGTTCTCCAGCCCACACAGGTTACTCAGGGCAAAGCTTCCCAACAGCCCAAACGGCACACTCAACATAACCGCCAAAGGAATGAACAGGCTTTCGTAAAGAGCGCAAAGGATGAGGTAGACGAATACGATGCAGATGGCGAACACGATGATGGTATTCGAACCGCTTCCCGCCTCTTCGCGGGTGATGCCTCCGTATTCGTAACCATAGCCCACGGGCAAGGTCTGTTGCGCCACTTCTTCCACCGCCTTGATGACATCGCCCGAGCTGTAGCCGTCGTTCATCATGGCGTTTACCTGGATGCTGCTGTACAGGTTGAAGCGTGTCAGGGTTTCGGGACCATACGTCTTGGTCAGGGTAACGAACTGCCCGATAGGAGCCATTCCCCCCTCATCGGTGCGGACAAACATGTTGTTGAGCGCATCGGTGTCCAGGCGGAAATTCTTGTCTGCCTGCACATAAACGCGGTAGAGCTTGGAGAAACGGTTGAAGTTGGACGAGTAGCTGCCTCCGATATACCCCGACATCACGCTCAATACATCGGTGGGCGACACGCCCATCCGCTTGCACCGTGCGGCATCCACTTCCACTTTGTATTGGGGAAACTTCGTGTCGAAAGTGGAATAAGCCGTTTGCACTTCGGGACGCTGGTTTAGTGCGGCGATAAACTTGTCGGCATGGCTTTTCAGGGTCGTGATGTCGCCTCCGGCACGGTCTTGGATATAGACTTCCACACCGCTTCCTGTGCTATATCCCATGATGGTGGGTTGGGCAAAGGCGAAAAGTTTGGCACTATGTACGTTGGCGGTACGGCGGTATATCTCCTCGATGACGGCGGTGATGTAGTCTTCGTCCTCCTGCCGTTCGTCCCAATTTTTCAGCTTGACGATGAGCATACCGCCGCTGGCTGCCTGTCCTCCCAACATGCTGTAGCCCGCCACGTTGGAGTAACGCTCTATCTGTGGGATGTCCTTGATGCAGGCTTCCACTTCCTCCATAGCCTTAATGGTTTGCGACAGACTGCTGCCCGGAGGCGTGGTCACGTTGACGAAAACGGTACCCATGTCTTCATCGGGCACCAGTCCGGTTTTGGTGTTTTTCATCAGCACCGCAAGCAGGGCGATGGAAGCGATGACTCCCGCGCCTACCAGCCACTTGCGTCGGAAGAACCATTTCACACCGCTCTTATAACGCAGCACGAGGCGGTTGAACGAGGTTTCGAATGCCTGATGGAACCGGGATGAGAAACTCAGCTTCTGTCCGCTCGCCTTATCGGCATGAGGAGTCATCAGCAGGGCGCAGAGGGCAGGACACAGCGTCAGTGCATTGACGGCGGAGATGCCTACCGCTACCGCCATGGTCAGCCCGAACTGCATGTAGAACGTACCGCTGGTACCACCCATGAACGAAGTGGGGATAAACACCGCCATAAAAACTAATGAGGTAGTGACAATTGCCGTCGCGATGCCGTCCATCGCCCGGTTGGTTGCCTGATAGGGCGAGCGTATGCCTTCATCGAACTGTGCCTGCACCGCTTCTACAACAACAATTGCATCGTCGACCACCGTCCCGATGACCAATACAAGGGCAAACAAGGTCAGCAAGTTCAGCGAGAATCCTGCCACGTAGAGGAAAGCAAATGTTCCCACCAGCGACACGAGAATGGATATGGTCGGGATGATGGTGGAACGGACGCTTTGCAGGAAAACGTACACTACGAGGACGACAAGAATAATGGCTTCTATCAACGTCTTCACCACTTCGTGAATGGAAGCGTCGAGAAACTCTTTCGTACTCATCAGGTCGACCAGCACCAGCCCTTTGGGCAGTTCCTGCTGCACTTCTTCCATCAGTTTGTCTATCTCGCTGATGATTTCATTAGCGTTCGAGCCTGCCGTTTGCGAAATCATGGCGGTGGCTCCCGGATGTCCGTCTACTTCACTGCTGTGGCTGTAGCTTTGCGTCCCCAGTTCCACGGTGGCGATGTCTTTCAGGCGGAGCACTTCACCGCTTTCTAAGGATGTAATGACCAGATTGCCGAACTCTTCGGGCTTCTCGTAGCGTCCGCGGTATTTCAAAGTATATTGGAACGCGTTTTCCGAATCCTCACCCAAAGTACCCGTAGCGGCTTCCACGTTCTGCTCGTCGAGCACAGCCGTCACATCGGCAGGCACCAGTCCGTATTGCGCCATTTTTTGCGGGTCGAGCCAGATGCGCATGGCGTAGTCATCTCCCATGACATTGACGTTTCCCACGCCGCTGATACGCGACAGCCGAGGCTCGATGTTGATTTTGAAGTAGTTGTTGATGAATGTCTGGTCGTACGAGTCATCGGGCGAATAGAGGGCGATGATTTTCAGCATCGAGTTCTGCCGCTTTTCTACCGTTACACCGATTTGGGTCACTTCAGTAGGCAGCAGTCCTTCGGCTTCGCTCACACGGTTCTTGGTGTTGATGGTCGCCATATCGGGGTCGGTACCTTGCTTGAAGTAGACGGTGATGTCGCCGGCACCGGTATTAGTAGAGGTGGAAGTCATGTAAATCATATCCTCTACGCCGTTGATGGCTTCTTCCAGCGGGACGACAACCGATTTCTGTACGGTTTCGGCATTGGCACCGGTGTAAGTGGTCGATACCATGACGGTAGGCGGTGCGATATCGGGGTATTGCTCCATCGGCAGGTTGGCCAAGCCGATAAGCCCCACCAACAGAATAAGCACCGATATCACACAGGCAAGGATGGGGCGGTTTATAAAAGTTTGTAATTTCATAATCGTTTTCCGTTAAAATCATTCATTAGACAAATGTTATCAGTTATTGCTTTCCGATAGCAATCGGTGTACCTTCTTGCAGAAGCCCTGCCCCTTCCGCTACAATAACATCGCCGACTTTCAGTCCTTGTGTCACGATGTATTCTTTGCCGTCGTTGACCGGGAAGACGGTAACAGAAGCCGATGTCGCTTTACCGTCTACCACGCGATAAATAAACACTTTGTCTTGTATTTCATAGGTTGCCTCCTGCGGCACAACAAGCACGCTGTCCATCCGGTAAGGGAAGACAATGGTTCCGCTTCCCCCGTTCCGCAACATCCGTTCGGGGTTGGGGAAAGTGGCACGCAGGCTGACCGCTCCGGTTCCGGTATCAATGGTGCCGCTTATCGCGTCTATCTTTCCTTTGTGGGTGTACATCAACCCGTCGCTCAGGCGAAGCGATACTTCCGGCATCTGCTTCATTGCCTCTTCCAAGGTCCCGCTCTCGCGCACCAGTGTCAGTATCTGATTTTCGGTCATTGAGAAATAAACATACATTTCTTCATCATCCGACACCGTGGTGAGCGGTGTGGTGATGGAAGCGTCTACCAGTGCGCCTACACGATAGGGTATCATGCTTGCCACCCCGTCTACCGGACTTTTCACTTCTGTATACGACAAATCATTCCGTGCGCTGGTTTCGGCAGCCTGCGCCTGCTCCAATGCGGCTTCGGCTTCCAGCAACGAGTTGCGTGCCGTTTGCAGGTCGAAAGCCGACACGACGTGTTCCTCAAACAGATTTTCCTTGCTGTTTTCCGTCATCTTAGCGGTGGCAACAGATGCTTCCGTACTCTTTACATTGGCTAGAGCCGTTTGCAACGCCGCCTGATAAGGCACTTGGTCGATAACGAAGAGAGTTTGTCCTTTGCTGACTTTTGCTCCTTCTTCGATGCATACATTAGTGATGGTGCCGCTTACCTGCGGACGTATCTCCACGCTTTGCCGTCCGTTGATGACGGCGGTATAATCGCGCGTCAGCGTACGGCTTTCCACCGCCACGGTCATGGTCTTGTAGGTGCTCTCTCCTGCACCTGCCGTTTTTTCCTTGCAGGACGTTGCCAATAGCAGACAACCGATTCCTGCACATGCTAACATTCTTTTCATTCTTAATTTGCTTTGCTTTTTAACTTAAAATCTGCCGCAAATGTAAACAGTGCCATCGGTATGCTTTTGGTTACGATTCACATATTGTTGGTTTCAATCCGGAGCTTAAGGCTTTTTTGCTTTAATAGTTCTAATAAGTGGAAAAAGGCTTTGGAAGACAACAGGGTTCTGTTATTTTTGCGAAAAATCAAATAATGATGGAAAGTCTTAAGGAAAAAGTGGTAGCTTGGATTCGCAAAGATCTGTCTTCTGACGGACAACTGGACTGGGCTGCCTACAACAATAGTCTGGTAATGGTCCGTATGGAGGGAACAGATTTCCGCTTGTCCGGCGAATGGGTACCTGACGGATGGCATGTGCTTTTACAGGTGCACGAAGGTGAATTGAGGCTGACAGTCAATGGCGAACGTTTGGGATTTGACTCTCCGGTATATGTGGATTTCTTGAGAAACCGCAAATGGGCAAATGTGACGCTGGCAGGGAAATATCGCACCTGTTTCATCGTAATGGAGCAACACTTTTTCATGGAGACCACTCTCCCGATACGCAATAAAATAGCAGAAGGAATGGAACAATTTGCCAAACATCCTTTTACTTCGGTAAATGCAGATGAAGACCGTGACTTGTCCCGACTGGAAGAAATGATGTTCTCTACCCTGTCGGCAGATTCTCATCTGTTTTGCCGTGAACTGATACAGGCATTGGCTTGTGCCTGGCAGTATGAGTTGTGGAATATCTTTTTTCATCGCCAACAAGATGTCCGTTCCACCATAAATCCGCATTGGAACGATGTTGTTTCGCAATTCTTCTACTTAGCTCACACGTATTGCCGCGAGCAGCACAGAGTAAGCTGGTATGCCGCACAACTGGGCGTATCGGCAGATGCCTTGTCTGCCGACCTGAAACGGCTGCACGGAAAGACGGCAAGTGCCATGCTGGAAGAATTGCTTGCCGCCGAAGCGAAAGTCTGTTTACACAATCCGGCACTATCTGTGCAAGACGTGGCGGAAATGCAGCACTTCTCCGACCAGTCGGCATTCGGAAAATTCTTTAAGCGGCATTGCGGCATATCACCTGCTGTTTTCAAGAAACGGCACATCGAAGAAAACAATTCATAATTGTACTTTAGCGGCATCAAAATGTGCATCTTCTGACTCTGAGAAATGCTTGCCAACCACCGCCCTTCCAGATAATATCATAGCAAGACGCAGCCGGTTGCGGAAGCCTGCGGATATAGGTGCGTCGCCAAACGCATATAGGTTCATCCGCTGTAAGATTATTAATCTTCAGGCTGCAAGATTATTAATCTTACAAGCGGAAGATTATTAATCTTACAACAGACGAGGTTATCCCAATGTTTTAGAAGCTGTTTTGAATTTCTCCAAAAAGTTTTTCTTGTCTTGATGTATCCGTTTTCGTGTGTGCTTTGGGCGATTTTTTGGTCTTTTTCGCTCCTGTTCTTCGTCAGATAGCCCGCTATCTTCCCATAGTAAAGATGCAAGATTTTGCGTCTCTACAAAAACTCATCCCAAATCATCGCACGATAAATTCAAAACAGCTTCTTAATTGCAGCATTTTTGCGAATGGGATTATATATGGGAGTTTTTCTTAAAATTGTAGTAGCTATATAAAAAAGAAAAAGAGGCCATCTCTAGTTTTTTGAGACAGCCTCTTATCTATGTATAGTAACTTATATTACTTATTCAGAGCCAAAGCCACATTCACAGCGCAAGCTACGGTACATCCTACCATCGGGTTGTTACCGATACCGAGGAATCCCATCATTTCTACGTGTGCGGGAACTGATGAAGAACCTGCGAACTGAGCGTCTGAGTGCATACGACCCATCGTGTCGGTCATACCGTAAGAAGCAGGACCTGCAGCCATGTTGTCCGGGTGAAGTGTACGGCCTGTACCGCCACCTGATGCTACTGAGAAGTAAGGCTTGCCGGCAAGTACACGTTCTTTCTTATATGTACCTGCTACCGGATGCTGGAAGCGGGTCGGGTTAGTAGAGTTACCTGTAATAGATACGTCTACGTTTTCGTGCCACATGATAGCTACACCTTCACGAACATCGTCGGCACCGTAGCATTTTACTTTCGCACGCGGACCGTCTGAATACGGAGTTTCGTTTACGATGTTCAGTTTACCGGTGAAGTAATCGAACTTCGTCTGAACGTATGTGAAGCCGTTGATACGAGAGATAATCATAGCGGCGTCTTTACCCAAACCGTTCAGGATGCAGCGCAACGGGTTCTTGCGGACTTTGTTTGCCATTTCGGCAATCTTGATAGCACCTTCGGCTGCAGCGAATGATTCGTGGCCTGCCAGGAAAGCAAAGCACTGTGTTTCTTCGCGGAGCAGACGGGCTGCCAGGTTTCCGTGACCCAGACCTACTTTACGGTCGTCTGCTACAGAGCCCGGAATACAGAATGCCTGCAAGCCGATACCGATAGCTTCGGCTGCGTCAGCAGCGTTCTTGCAGCCTTTCTTCAGTGCGATGGCGCAACCTACCACATAAGCCCACTTTGCATTTTCGAAACAGATACCTTGTGTTTCCTGACAAGTCAGATAGGGGTCGAGGCCTGCTTCGTCACAGATCTTGTTAGCTTCTTCAATGTCTTTGATGCCGTTTTCGTTCAATGCAGCCAGAATCTGCTTCATACGACGGTCTTGACTTTCAAACTGTACTGGTCTAATCATAATCTGTGTCCTCCTATTATTCTTTACGTGGGTCAATATATTTAACTGCGCCTTGTTCGGGTTTGAAGCGGCCGTAAGTTCCGGTAACAGCTTTCAACGCTTCGTTAGCGTCAACACCCTTCTTCACTTGTTCCATGAACTTGCCCATGTGAACGTATTCATAACCGATAACTTGGTTGTCTTTGTCAAGAGCCATACGGGTGATATAACCTTCGGTCAGTTCCAGATAACGGGTACCTTTGGCTTTTGTACCATACAATGTACCGGTCTGGCTGCGGAGACCTTTGCCCAGGTCTTCCAGTCCTGCGCCGATTACCAAGCCGCCTTCTGAGAAAGCTGACTGAGTACGGCCGTAAACAATCTGCAGGAACAGTTCACGCATAGCCGTATTGATAGCGTCGCAAACCAAGTCGGTGTTCAATGCTTCCAGGATGGTCTTGCCCGGAAGGATTTCAGATGCCATGGCAGCAGAGTGAGTCATGCCCGAGCAACCGATGGTTTCTACCAGACATTCTTCGATGACGCCTTCTTTTACGTTCAGGGTCAGCTTGCAGGTTCCTTGCTGCGGAGCGCACCAGCCGATACCGTGGGTCAGTCCTGAAATGTCTTTGATTTCTTTTGCCTGAATCCATTTCCCTTCTTCAGGAATGGGAGCCGGACCGTGATTGGGTCCTTTTGCGACACAACACATGTGTTCAACTTCGTGTGAATAAGTCATATTCGTTACGTTTTATTGAGTAATAAAAAATTAGTAGTCAAACGCGGTGTTCGGGAGGAGTGTCTTCTCCGAATCCGCACGCAAAGTTAGTCGTTTTCTTGATTTGTGCAACGTATCGGGACGAACTTTTTGTTGCTTTTTAATGATATTTTTTATGGGAAGTGCCGTTTTGTAATGTCAACTTGGCAAAATCTTTTTCGTATGTGAGGGGAAAGCTGTATCTTTGCCTCGTGATTCGATTCACCACAGAGGCACACAGGGGTCTTTTAATTTACGATTGGGCAATTTACTATTTACTATTTAATGCCAATCAGGAGTTAAAAGGGAGTTAGATGCCAATACCTTATTGCGCCGGTTTCAGAAGCAAGGCTATGGACCTTTAACTCCTGAACGAAGTGGTAACTCCTGTGTAACTCTTGATTCGCATATTTTTAATCGTATTTCGTTAATCGGGAAATAGTAGATTATGTATTCCTCCGTGCACCTCTTTGTACTTTGTGGTGAATTTAAAATGTATAGAAGATATGGAAGAAAAGAAGATTACAGTAAGCGATGAAGCGTTGCGCCAGGCGGCGGGCGAAGGGATGGACGAGTTTTTGCAAGTGTTTACCGACCGCTATCTGGAAGTGACGGGCGGGCAAATCGATGCCGGCACAATGCCTTTGCTCAACGGATGGCAGCATACGCTTTTGGGATACCGCCTGTTTTGCGAAGAAGTGGGCGAGGGCGGTTTTGTACAACTTATCCAGAACGGATACGGTCCTTACATCTTTCTCAACCCTTTTGCGAAGGCGATGCGCCTGATGGGGGCGAAGGAGTTCTCGAAGCTGGTATACGCGGCGCGGAAGATTTACGAGGAAAACCGCGAGGACCTGGAGCGCGAGTGTACCGAAGATGAGTTTATGGCAATGTACGAGCGTTACGAAGTGTTCGATGACCTGGAAGAGCGGTTTGCAGAAATGGAGGAGGAGGTGACCGGGCAGGTGGCGCGGTATGTAGACGAGCACTTAGAGCAGTTTGCCGAAATAGTGAAGGATGAAGAGTGAAGCATGAAGCATTGGCTATGTGCTTTCGTGGGGCGTTGCATATAGGTGCAAGTGCCGGTGCACGTACTTTCATCGGGCGATGAAGATAGGTGTATGGAGCAGTGAAGGTGATTAGTTGAAAAATATACGTTAAAAAACGTAAACCGATGCAGTATTTTCAGCATCTTTGCATTCTAGCTAAAAAGTTTATCAAATTAATTGCAAAATCAAATAAAAAAGGAAGAACATGAAAAAGTTTAAATTGAGCGTGCTGGCTATGGCATTGACAACAATGTTGGGATTTACTTCTTGCTTGGATAGTGGAGAACCTGGACCGAGTTCAGCAACATCTTTTCTTAAAGTAAGAACTTCAATGGGGTATACTACATTTGAAGATCCATCAGGTTTTCAATATATACCAACTACAACATTGACTACTTCTCCTACTTCGCGTTTGGCATTTCTTTATTTTGAAATAGATACCAGTACATTGACGCAAGAATCAACATCTGCAGATATCACATTATTACAAGATCCTGTTTATTTGAGAGAGATGAATGCGGCATTATCCCCTGTTCCTGCAGAAGAGGAAACTGTTGCATTATATGGTATTCCATCGAATGGATGTGCCGTATGGGGAGCTTTTGAATTTTTGATTATGGCACCGAATTTTAATCTCAAAAAAGGAACTACAACTTCAAATTTAGATTCGGAACTTCCTAATCATCGTTTAGCGGTTTATTATGATTCTACAGAAGAAGGTGTTGCTAATGGAACACTTAGATTGCATATCCGTTATCGCATTACTAATGCTGATATGACAGATGAAAATTGGGGACAAGATTATAATGTCCAATATGGTGAATATGTATTTGTTGATTTAGCATCAATAATATCCGCATATAGAAATAATAATCAAAATGAATATCCGACACGTCTTGAATTGGAATATGAAATGTATAATACTAATTCTGCAACATCGGATCCCGATAAGAAGACTTCTCAGACAATTACTATAGAAAAACAATATTTGCCTGATATGTCGGAAACTGAAGAATAATCAATATTACCTAAGTATAGCCGGGCAATATTTGTCCGGCTTTTATTTTGAAAAGTGCAGGGTTTTCTGCATCTTTGTAGGCGCTAACCCGAATTTGAATTTGTAAAGGAATAGTATATGAAACACATGAAATATGGACTGCTTGTTGCAGGATTGGGTCTTATGTTGGGGGTTACTTCATGCTTGGATGGTGGAGATAACAGTACAACGGTGTCGTATTATGAAATAGTAAAGAAAGATGCTTTAACCGGTACTTATACCAGCCAGATGGGGTATAAGGTTGCTCCGTTAAATCCGCAGGATTTGGAAGACCTGCCTTGGGCTTCCGATTATATTCAGCTGTATTATTCGTACGATTACGGACAAGACATGTCGGGTGGAGAGATTGATGCGAATGTTTATGGTTATTCGCTGATAAGGGAGGGGCAGTGGCTTCCTCAGTCTCCGGCTGAAGGCGATGCCAATGCGCCGATATCCGATGTGGTATTGGATTCTGATAATAAGCCATACGACTTTTTTTATAAACAGGACGATATCTTCCTTCCGATAGAGCTTTTTGTGCGTAAAGAAGTGGACACAAATGATTTGGAGCAACGCGAAGCGGAGATGGCACAACACGAGTTTGCCTTGTATTATGATGCCGACAAGGATTTTTCGGAAAGCGGCATGACTCTTTATCTGCGTCATAAGATGCTGAATGTGGAAGAGGATGATGAGTTTACCCAGCTTTCGGGAGGATGGTGGCACTTCAATATTATCGATGCCATGGCACGTTATCAGGAAAAGTACAGCAAGCGTCCGGACAAGATAACGATTTCATTCGAACAGAATACGAAAGACGTAAGTTATGCCGATAATCTGGTTTTGGAAGGAAAGGCAGAGCTTGACTATCAGAAGATTGTCGAATTTAATGAAGCATTATCGGGAAGCAAGGGGATATCCAAGTTGCTTCGCGGCAAGAGATGAATTTTTTCATCCCAAAGTGCAAAGAAATAAAAATAAAGCCGGGCATTTGGGTGCCCGGCTTTATTTTTAGCACTTTTTTTGTACATTTGCATCCTAAGAAGAGAGAAGTGACTATGTATAAAGGATTATTTCATCAAATCGTCTCCCTGCTTTCGGCACCGGGAGAGGCTTGGGACAAGATAATGGAGCGTGGAGGTGCACGCGACATCCAGTCGGGATTTGTTTATCCGCTTATCGGGCTGTGCGGGTTGTCGGAGTTTATCGGTACGTTCATCGGGAGAGATTTTTCCTCGCTGATGTTCCAGTTGGCACTTACGCGGTGTTGTGCCGTAGCGGTGGCGTTGTTCGGCGGTTTCTTTCTGTCTGCCTATCTGCTCAACAAGCTGGGCATGGGCTGGCTGAAACGGGGTGACGCATACGGAAAGATGCTGGTGTTCGTGGGCTATTCGATGGTGGTCACGTTCGTGCTCGACATCATCAGCGGGCTGGTGTCCATCGACTTGCTCCACTGGATATTGCAAATCTATACCCTCGTGGTGGTGTTCGAGGGAGTGCGTCGCTGGCTGGAAGTACCCGAACGGCAGCAGATGGCATTTACCATTGTGGCCACACTTGTTATACTGATTTGTCCGGCATTGATAGAATATCTGTTTAATCAATTATCTGTAATTTTGAACTGATGAAAACAAACGCAAGCAACATAAATATCAAAAACAAACGTGCCTCGTTCGATTACGAGTTTATCGACACTTATACGGCAGGCATCGTGCTGACGGGTACCGAAATCAAGTCTATCCGTCAGGGCAAGGCGAGCCTGGTCGATACGTTCTGTTTCTTTTCGCGCGGCGAGTTGTGGGTGAAGAACATGCACATCGCCGAATACTTTTACGGTTCGTACAACAATCATGCGGCACGGCGCGACCGCAAGCTCCTGCTTACGAAGAAAGAGCTTCGTAAGCTGGAACGCACTTCGGCAGAGCCGGGATTCACTATCGTGCCTACCCGTATGTATATCAACGAGAAGGGGCTGGCAAAGGTGGTCATCGCCCTTGCCAAAGGAAAGAAGCAATACGACAAGCGCCAGAGCCTGAAGGAGAAAGAAGACAAGCGGATGATGGACCGGATGTTTAAACGATAATTTTAGGGACTAGTTGACTAGGTACTAGGGAACTAGATTTTGAATAGTTTCGCTAATTGTATTTATAACCTAGTCACCTAGTCCCTAGTCAACTAGTTCCTAAGAAAAGAAGCAATGAAAACAATACAAGAACAGATAAACGAACGTATCTTGGTGCTGGACGGGGCGATGGGAACCATGATTCAGCAATACGGACTGACGGAAGAGGATTTTCGTGGAGAACGGTTCCGCGAGGTGCCCGGCATGTTGAAAGGGTGCAACGATGTGTTGTGCCTGACCCGTCCGGATGTGATAGCAGATATCCACCGTAAATACTTGGAGGCAGGTGCCGATATTATCGAGACCAATACCTTCAATGCCACCCGTGTGTCGATGGCAGATTATCATTTGGAAGGGTATTGTGCGGAAATCAACCGTGAGGCGGCACGTCTGGCACGCCGGCTTGCCGATGAATATACGGCAAAGAATCCGGAGAAGCCGCGTTGGGTGGCAGGGTCGGTAGGCCCTACCAACAAGACCTGCTCGATGAGTCCCGATGTGAACAATCCTGCTTACCGTGCCCTGACTTTCGACGGGCTTGCCGGGGCTTATCTGGAACAGATGACGGCATTGCTGGAAGGTGGGGTAGACACGATTCTGATAGAAACCATTTTTGATACCTTGAATGCGAAGGCGGCTATCTGTGCCGCAGAACAGGCGATGGAGCGATGCGGACGCAAGGTGCCTCTGATGCTTTCGGTCACGGTCTCGGATACGGGCGGACGTACCCTTTCGGGACAAACGCTTGACGCATTCCTAGCTTCGGTGCAGCATGCCGATATCTTCTCTATTGGGTTGAACTGTTCGTTCGGTGCCAGACAATTGAAGCCATTCCTGGAGCAACTTGCCCGCCGCGCGCCTTATTATATCAGTGCATATCCCAATGCCGGGCTTCCCAATACGCTGGGACAATACGACCAGACTCCCGAAGAAATGGAGGGGGAAGTAAAAGAGTACATCGATGAGGGCTTGGTGAACATCATCGGCGGATGTTGCGGAACGACCGAAGCCTATATCCGGCGGTTTGCTTCGCTGGTGGAAGGCAGAAAACCGCATCAACGGGTGGATGCTTCGAAGTATTTATGGCTTTCGGGCTTGGAGTTGCTGGAAGTTACGCCCGAAATCAATTTCGTCAACGTAGGCGAGCGGTGTAATGTGGCAGGTTCGCGTAAGTTCCTTCGGCTGATTAATGAAAAAAAATACGAGGAAGCTTTGTCCATCGCCCGCAAGCAGGTGGAGGACGGAGCGTTGGTGATTGACATCAATATGGACGACGGTTTGCTGGATGCCGCTCAGGAGATGACCACCTTCTTGAACCTCATCGCATCGGAACCCGATATCGCGCGCGTACCTATTATGATAGACTCGTCCAAGTGGGATGTGATACTTGCCGGGCTGAAATGCGTGCAAGGCAAAGGCATTGTCAATTCCATTTCATTAAAAGAAGGCGAAGATGCCTTTATCGGACATGCCCGTACGGTCAAGCAATATGGCGCGGCGGTTATTGTCATGGCTTTTGATGAGAAAGGGCAAGCGGATACCTACGAGCGGAAGATAGAAGTGTGTAGCCGTGCGTACCGGATTTTGACGGAGCAAGTAGGCTTCCGGCCGCAAGACATCATTTTCGACCCCAACGTGCTGGCGGTAGCTACGGGGATGGAAGAACATAACAATTATGCCGTCGACTTTATTCGTGCAACTGGATGGATCCGGAAGAACCTGCCGGGAGCACATGTCAGCGGGGGAGTGAGCAACCTGTCTTTTGCCTTCCGTGGGAATAATTACATCCGCGAGGCGATGCATGCCGTATTCTTGTATCATGCGATAGCACAAGGCATGGATATGGGTATCGTCAATCCGGCATCGTCGGTGCTTTATACCGATATTCCTGCCGATATTTTGGAACGTATCGAAGACGTGGTGCTGAACCGCCGTGCCGATGCTGCCGAACGGTTGATAGAGGTGGCGGAAAAGCTGAAGGCGGAGAAAGAGAATGCCGGAAATGCACAGGCGGCAGATGCTCATTTGGCATGGAGAAACCATGCGGATGTGGATGCGCGCCTGCAATATGCGTTGGTGAAAGGCATCGGCGATTATCTGGAAGAAGACTTACAAGAGGCTTTAGGAAGCTATCCCGATGCGGTAAGCATCATCGAAGGACCGCTGATGAAGGGCATGAACCAGGTAGGGGAGCTGTTCGGTTCGGGCAAGATGTTTTTGCCTCAGGTGGTAAAGACGGCACGCACGATGAAGAAGGCGGTATCCATCTTGCAGCCTTACATCGAAGCGCAAAAGAAAGAAGGGGCGAAGAAGGCAGGAAAGGTGCTGGTAGCTACGGTAAAGGGAGATGTGCACGACATCGGGAAGAATATCGTGTCGGTCGTGATGGCGTGCAACAATTACGAAATCATTGACCTGGGTGTGATGGTTCCCGCCGAGAAGATTGTAGAAACGGCGATACGTGAGAAAGTCGACATCGTAGGATTAAGCGGATTGATAACCCCTTCGTTGGAGGAAATGGTGCATGTGGTGCGCGAGCTCGACCGTGCCGGCGTGCATATTCCGGTGATGATTGGAGGGGCTACGACTTCAAAGCTTCATACGGCACTGAAGATAGCTCCGGTCTATCACGGGCCGGTAATTTATATGAAAGATGCATCGCTGAATGCTCCCGTTGCCGCCCGCTTGCTGAATCCGGCAACGCATGATGCTTTTGTAAAAGAATTGGCAGGTGAATATGAGGCACTGCGTGAAGGCAACAAAGAGAAGCAGGTAAAGTTTGCATCGCTGGAAGAAGCCCGGAAAAACAAGCTGGAGCTTTTTTGAATGAAGAATTAAGAATGAAGAATGCCATTCGGCTGAAAACGATTCTTCATTCTTCATTCAAAAAGTTTTTCCGCTTGCGCCAATGTTTCCGGTTTTCCGATATCTATCAGGTGAAGATTTTGTGCTATGTATCCACCGATGCGTGCTTCTTTGCAGGTTTGAAGATAGAAGTCAGTAATGGAAAATTTCCCGGTCCAATGCCCGTCCATGTAACGGAAGAGGGAAGGTGAGATGACATGGATACCGCTGAAGGCATATGCTTCATGTTGTTCGGGATGATAGGCAAAACCGTTGGGCTTGGTTTGCAGGGTCTGTTTGTTTATCCAGCCGCAAAGGCGGGCACTGTCTTTATCGAACAACAAGTAGCGTGAGGTTTCCCGTTGGCTGACCAATAAGGTTGCATCGTTTGTGCTTTGCTGGTGATAATCGTATAAGGCTTTCAAGTCGGTGTCTGACAATATATCCACATTATGCACCAAGAATGGCTCATTGCCGCTAAAGAAAGGAATGGCTTTCTTGATTCCTCCTCCGGTATCCAGCAATTCTTCTCTTTCGTCGCTGATATGGATGGTGATGCCGAAGTTCTGGTGGGCTTGCAGGAAATCGATAATCTGTTCGCCAAAGTGGTGAATATTGATGACGATTTCAGTACATCCGGCTTGCTTTAGCTTTAGGATGACATGTTGCAGCATGGGGATTCCGTTTACGGGAACCAATGCTTTGGGTATCCGGTCGGTCAAGGGCTTGAGCCGGGTTCCCAGACCGGCGGCAAATATCATGGCTTTCATGTTTAAGTAGATGTTGAGAATTAGTTATATCATCTGTCAGTTCAGAAACGCGGATTAACACGGATTTTCGCAGATGATTATTCTATTTATCTGTCCTTAATCTGCGTTAATCCGCGAAAATCTGTGTTTCGAATAGTATCATTTATTTTGTATACTTACTTAGTATTTGTAAGTGATATTTTGTTCGCGGTGGTTCACTTCTACGTTTACTCCGAATTTTTCGTGGATATGCTGTGCCACATGTTCGGCTGCATAAACCGAGCGGTGTTGTCCGCCTGTACATCCGAAACAGATGCTCAGGTGGGTAAAACCTCTTTCCAGAAAGCGTTGCACATGGGCATCGACCAGTGCGTATACGTGTTCTAAGAAGGTCAGTATCTCTCCGTCTTCTTCCAGGAACCGGATAACCGGTTCATCGCGTCCGGTCAGTTGCTTGTAGGCATCGTATTTGCCCGGATTGTGGATGGCACGGCAATCGAATACATATCCGCCTCCGTTTCCGGACGGGTCTTCCGGAATCCCTTTCTTATAGGAAAAGCTCATGACCCGCACCGTAAGCTTGCGCTTGTTCAGTTCGGTGGCATATACGGGAAGCCTGGTTAATTGTTTCAGCACTTTGCATAGGTAAGGATATGCCGGAAAATCCTCTTCCAATAATTGGTCCAGGTTTTCGATGGCATACGGGATGCTTTGCAGGAAGTGCGACTTCTGTTCAAAATAACCACGGAATCCGTAGGCACCCAATACTTGTAAGGTGCGGAAGAGGACGAATTGCCTTAACTGTTCCCTAAAGTAGGATTCGGGCATGGGGCAATAGGCATGAAGGGCGTCCAAGTAGTCGTGTATCAGCTCTTCACGTAAATGTTGCGGGAATCGTGCTTTGGCTTGCCATAAGAATGAAGCCACATCGTAATAAACGGGTCCTTTCCGTCCGCCCTGAAAGTCGATGAAGTAAGGTTTCCCTTCCCGTATCATTACATTACGGCTTTGGAAGTCGCGGTACATGAAGGTGGAGAACGTATCGGCAAGCAATACTTGCGTCATGTTGTCGAAATCGTCTTCCAGTAAATTTTCCTGAAAGTCAATGCCCGTGGCTTTTAGGAAGCAATATTTGAAATAATTCAAGTCCCACAGGATGCTGCGCCGGTTGAATTCAGCTTGCGGGTAGCAGACGGAGAAATCCATGTCTTCCGCTCCTTCGAATTGTATGCGTGGAAGCAGGCGGATGGTTTGTTTCAGCAAGGATTTTTCTTCGTTGCTGAATGTACCTGTTGTACGTCCGTGCCCAATGGCTTGAAACAGGGAGATGTCTCCCAGGTCTTCTTGCAGGTAAGCCATAGCGTCATCGGTTTGGGCGTAAACGTGTGGAACAGGCAATCCTTTTGCCTCGAAGTGTCGTGCCATGTATAAGAAAGCACGGTTCTCTGCTTCCGATGTGCCATATACGCCTATCAGTTGCGGAGTTCCTTTCAGACGGTAATACTTGCGGTTAGAGCCTGCGCCTGCCAATGGTTCGATGTCTTCGGGGAGATGTCCGGTATATGTTTGGTACAGTGTTTGTATGTTTTCTTGATGCATAAGTCGTATAGGTGTTTCAGAGTCCGTTTTGTGCAAGGATGGCTTTCAGCTCGGCATTGGTCAGGTTTTCACATTCGGATTTGTCGTATAATGTGAGCAGCAATATATCTGCTTTATCCGATGTTACAAGTAAGGTCAGTGTAATGACTCTTGCCCCACCGCTTTTACCTTTCCCTTTCGAAGTAATAGACATTCTGATTTTGTGTAGTCCTTTACCTAGATCAGTACCTTGATATGGATTCTCATGTAATGAAGCAACAAGCAGATTTACGTCTTCTTTTAAAGACCGGTAACGTTTGCTGAGGCGTTTGAGTTCTTTTAGGAAATAGGGAGTCGGTTTTACATTATAGTTCATGATATACTTCTTCCCATGTTTGTAGTTGCAATTTTCCATCTTTATAGTGCTTTGCTTCTTGGCAAGCTTGATTGAATCCTTCTTTCAGTTCTTCTTTCGTGCGATAGGGCACAATGTCTTCTGCCAATGTATCAGTGGCGGTAAGGGGCTGTGCTTTCTCTTTTTGGATAGCAAGCTTCCTGATATAGTCCAATGCTTTCTTCATGCAGTTTTCATCATCGGCGATGTAACTCAACTGGCGGAACAGTTCCGCATTGATGCTTTTGGTACTCATGTGGGTATCTCCTTCTCCTTATTTATATATGCTTTCCGGCAAAGGTAGTGAAATTTTTCCTGAATAAAAAAAGAGTTACCCGATTTCTCGGATAACCCTTCTTAGGTAGCCCGTGGGAGAATCGAACTCCCCTTTCAAGAATGAAAATCTTGCGTCCTAA
>ERZ857521.734-NODE-734-length-46319-cov-9.134143_pt1 | contig 46319 bp, 32 predicted proteins | sample MGYA00519701_ERZ857521 | MGnify/ENA primary metagenome ERZ857521 (study PRJEB31778, sample SAMEA3449346) | human gut metagenome | biome: human gut; feature: human-associated habitat; material: faeces | place: United Kingdom | collected 2010/2012 ...
ATATCGCTACATCTTTTAATCTGGTGACACCTGTTATTCCTAAGAACTTAATTGCAAACTTATATTTGATGTTGGCATAAAAGCTTTTGATTTTTTCCTGGAATTGCTTATATAGAGTTTCATTATTGATGTTTGCTGTCATCTGACAGTCATACTCATCAATTAAAATAACAATTTGGCGATTCTCTAATCTTAACTGCTCCAAAAGATGGTCAATAGAGTCTTCAGCTTCTTCCTTCTCTTTATAGGAGGTTACATGATTAAGTTCTGCAAATTCGGTGATTTTAGAATTAAGTTTATTATTAAATTTCTCTATTGAATTTTTATCAAAATTTAAAAAATTCAGCCTTAATACAGGATAAGTAGGCTCAGTCCACTTGTCATAAATCCAGGTACCTTTAAAGTAAGGCTCTACACCTGTTTCAAATAAAGTTGCTATGGTATCTAAGGTAAGAGATTTACCAAAACGACGTGGACGGGAGATAAAAACTCTTTCAAGCTTTATCAGGTCTCTAATATACTTTGTTTTATCTACATAAATGTAATTATTTAGATAAAAGTTTATAAATGAGCCTGTTGAACTGATATTTTTCATATCTATTTTCTCCTTTTCCTGCTAAAGATTATACAGTGAAGGTTGATTTTCTAAAAAGATAACTCAAGCTTTTAGAGCTAAAATGCGGTTTGAGAGTACTTCCAATCTATTGCAGGCAAAGATTTTCGCAGCGTAATAATTTCGCAACGAATAGGCATTTGGGCACATTTAATAATTTTAATTGCTATAAAAGCATAGCAATGTAGTTTTGCCTTGAGATTGTTCTGATGAAATTAAACTGTTTTAACTGGATCTTTTTTAAGACTTGAATGGTGCTGTCCGCAATAGTCTACCTATCATCACTTATCGACATTGTAGATAAACTTATAAATCCAACAGCACCATTGACAATATGAGCTTATGTAAGAATAAGCTAAAGAGAGGAACAGAAAAACTACTCTTTAGCTATTTTTTCAACAACATCTTTAGATGTTGTTTCATCTGATAACAAATCTGATTTATCTTCTAAAGAAGATGTATCCTCAGTCTCAGTGTGATGTGCTTTAGAGAACTGTGATCTGTAAAGTACAGCATAAGCACCATTTTTCTCTAACAGCTCATTATGTGTCCCCTCTTCAACAACCTGACCGTCATTGATAACTAAGATCTTATCGGCATCCATAACAGTTGAAAGTCTGTGAGCAATCACTATGGTAGTTCTGCCTTCCATAAGCTTATCTAATGCTCTTTGAACCACTTTCTCTGACTTATTATCAAGAGCAGAGGTAGCCTCATCTAAGATTACGATTGGCGCATTCTTTAAAATTGCTCTTGCAATAGCTAAACGCTGCTTTTGACCACCAGATAAAAGTAAACCACGTTCACCGATTACAGTATCAATACCATTTGGCAATTTCTGTACAAACTCATCAAGATATGCACTCTTGATGGCACGGTTAATCTCCTCATCGGTAGCATCAGCTTTACCATACATTAAGTTTTGTCTTACTGTACCATCAAAGAGGAAGTTGTCCTGGAACACCATAGAGATCTTGTCTCTTAATGATGATAAGGTAAATTCAGTGATATCAGTACCATCAACGGTAATAGAACCTGAATCTAACTCATATAGTCTTGGGATCAAAGAACATACTGTAGACTTACCACCGCCTGAGTTGCCTACTAAAGCAACTTTCTTACCTACCGGAACTGATAAGTTCACATCCTTTAAGATCATTCTCTGACCGTCATAGGAGAAGTTTACATGGTTAAACTTAATCTCTTTTGATACGGCTTTAAGTTCTTTTTTACCCTCTCCATCATTTGCTTCAAATGAAGGTGCATCTAAGATCACATAGATACGCTCTAATGCTAATAAAGCTGTCTGTAAACCTACATAGTTATTACCAATACTCTTAATTGGAGTATAGAGCATGATTAGAGCAGCTAGGAAGGCTACGAAAGTACCTGAGGTGATTACACCTGTGGTAATTAAATACATACCATAGTAAAGCACACCTGCTACACCGCAAGCTGTAACTAAATGCATTGCAGGAGATAACCAGTTGGTATCTCTTGTCATCTTCATAGAGAATTTAAAGATATCCTCAACTTCTCTATGAAACTTCTCATACATAGTCTTGATAAGGTTAAAGGATTTGATGATCTTGATACCAGAATAGGTTTCTACATAGGTAGTGTTGATCTTTGTCTGAGCCTCAACATTCTTAGACATGATCTTCATAACCTTTTTTCTGGCAATCTTCATTGGGATCACCAATAAAACCAGTACACCTAAGGCAATAAAAGACAATTGCCATGAGTTCCAAAGCAGAACCGCCAATAAACCTAATGAGGACCAGAACTTTGATAAGAAAAGCTTTACGTTCGTAATAAGACCTGTAGTAGCAGAGTCAGCATCATTACAGAATCTTAATAGAACAATACCTGAGGTATTCTTATCAAAGAAAGCAGATTCACTTACTAATAGTTTTTTGTATAAAGCTAATTTCAAGTCAGTTGAAATTCTTGAACCTACATAGGTATTGACGATATTTGAGGTATAAATACAGATACCTTGCACTAAGGTAAATCCAATAATAATAAAAGGAACCTTTAAAGCAAATTCAGTATTTTTGTCCACCATTACATTATCCATAAATGGCTTTAAGAAAGATGCAACAGCAGCATCCAAGCCTCCTACTGGGATAGTAAGCAACACACCTAATATGGTTAAAAAGATATATGGTTTTAAAAATGGCCAGAATTTCTTCAATCCTGCTAATGGAGATAGTGATCCTTGCTCTATGATCACATCAAGTCTTTGAGCTGGGTGTTTTTTGTTCATTAGTTACCTTTTAACATATACGCCTGTAACCTTTTATTATAACTTTTTTAGCTTGATGTTTTAAGTAGATAAAACAAATGACGGATTTTCATAAATAATTTGTCATAGACAATATATAAAAGTGTGATTAATATATACACTTTTATATATAATTATGTGATAATCTCTACTATAAATACATTATAAAAGTGTGATCTTAATAACTTATATTTAATAATATCAAATAGTTAATAACATTTAGATATTTGTACAACAAGTCATCTCTTTTACTATGATTGATTCTATCTTATAAACAAATTTTTGACTTAACAAGAACAATACTATGCAGAGATTGATAATAAACAAGCTCTTAGCTTGGAAAGAATCTGCTTTTAGAAAGCCACTAATCCTAAAAGGTATAAGACAGGTAGGAAAAACGTGGTTACTAAAAGAATTTGGAAAGCTATATTATGAAAATACAGCTTACTTCAACTTTGATGAAAACAATGACTACAAACAATTTTTTGAAACAACTAAAGATGTTAAGCGCATATTAAGAAATTTAATGCTTATAAGTGGGCAAAAGATTGAACCTCATAGGACTCTAATTATCTTTGACGAGATCCAAGATTGCCCTGATGTCATAAACTCATTAAAGTACTTTTGTGAAAACGCACCTGAGTATCATATAGCTTGCGCTGGTTCTCTTTTAGGAATTACTTTAGCCAAACCATCTTCTTTTCCTGTTGGTAAGGTCAACTTTTTACAAGTAAATCCCATGACTTTTACTGAATTCTTACTTGCTAACAATGATGACAGTTTGGTTGAATTTTTAAAGACAATTGATAGCCTAGAACCTATTCCACAAGCATTCTTTAATAAGCTGTATGAAAAGCTCAAAATGTACTACGTAACTGGTGGTATGCCTGAACCTGTACAAAGATGGTCTGAATACAACGACGTTGAAGCTATGGAAGAAAGCCTCGCATCTATTATTACTGCCTATGAAAGGGATTTTGCAAAGCATCCTAATATCAGTGAATATCCTAAGATCTCAATGATCTTCAGATCGATTCCATCACAGCTATCTCGTGAAAACAAAAAATTTCTCTACAAAGTAGTAAAAAAAGGTGCTAGAGCAAGAGAATACGAAGATGCATTACAATGGCTTGTAGATGCTGGAATTGTGCATAAGATCTACAGAAGTACAGCACCTTCATTGCCTTTAATAGCTTATGATGACATCTCTGCTTTTAAAATTTATCTTGCAGATGTTGGTCTTTTAAGAAAATTATGCCAACTCTCGCCTAGAGCTTTTGGTGAGAAAAACAGGTTATTTACTGAATTTAAAGGCGCTTTAACAGAGAACTTTGTTTTGCAAAGCTTAATATGTCAAAGTGATTTGACTCCTCGCTATTGGTCTCAAAATAATCCTTCTTATGAAGTAGACTTCTTAGTTCAAAAAGAAAATGACATATATCCAGTAGAAGTAAAGGCAGAGAGCAATACTAGGGCAACAAGTTTGAAAAAGTTCAAAGAGCTGTTTTCTGATAAGGTAAAGTTACGTATTAGGTACTCTTTAGATAACTTAAAACTTGATGGAGATGTTTTAAACATTCCCCTTTTTATGATTGACTATACAGATTCACTGATAAAGCTTGCTCTAAATAAATTAGGTCAGTCATAAATGAGAATAGATTAGGATGTCTTAATTGATTACCTTGTATCACGGATCATCATCCATAATTGAAAATCCAAGATTTGACTTTTGTAATACACATAATGACTTTGGAAAAGAATTTTACTGAGGAAGGTCTTGAATTAGCAAATGGTGACTTCATGGTATCTGGATGTTCAGGCATTGAACTTGCTCACTATGTTTTAGAAGATCAGAATCTTGATAGAGAGATATTAAGAGATTTCATTTCATCAAATACAATAAAAGAATACTAGTTTGGATCAAATGTTGCTTTTTACCAATGATTAACCTCTCTTTCTTTTACAGAGATCTTTGAGGTGGCAGATACTGACACAATTCTATCAATGTTTGATAATTTCCATGAAATGGATGTAACACAGTTTATTTAAGCTATGAATGACAAATATCTAGAAAAACATCCTGAAAGTAAGCAATCGCTTGCCTTAGTGCAAAAAGAAATATCCGTAAAAGAGTGTCTGAAGCTACGAATGTAAGCCCCAATATACTTAACGATTTTGTAAATCGTTATAAGATCTTTATAAATGATCATGTCTCTTGTTTAGGTATGATTGCAAAGGCTTTAGATTGTGATATTCCTCCTCTTCAAGAAAAAAATCCCTGTGATGAGATTGATTGTAACAATGAGCTTCTTGAAGACTTTTAACGCACTATTATCTGCTCTTTCCTAAAAGAGATTAGCAAACCGTTTTTGAATGTGCTCATAAGGTGCCACAGAGTTTAAATTCCAAAATAAATTTGTCTTTTAACACTTAATCCTAAAGACAAAAATCAACTCTATCTATTATTGGATTCCATTTTCAAAGATATAAAAAGAGACCTCCAAACGCAGTTTTAAGCAGGTATATTTTATATTGTATCTTACATCTTTATTTTTATGATATTATCTACTAATCGAGTTAAATATGAAGAAAAGAGACGTAGTTGAACTGATTAGATATCATGCTGAGCATAATGAGCCTGGTTTTAAAGTAGCAGCCTATACAGTTGCTAAATGTTTTGATGAAATTGGAGATCATGAACTTGCTCATTATCTTATGGCTTTGGTAACTGATCCTAACTCTTTCGTTCCTCAATCAGTTTTTAATGACCTTACTGATACCATTGAAGACATAAAATACCTGCAAAAGATATCAACTTCTGAGGAACAGCCTCTACTTCTGCCTCAAGTCATTACAAACGACATCATAGGTGTTGCTAATGCCGTAAAAAGGAATTTAGGTGTTTGTAAATTTTTGTTTCATGGGAAACCAGAAACAGGTAAAACAGAAGCTGTAAAGCAACTGGGAAGAATGCTGAAAAAGGACGTTTATTCTGTTGAATTTACCCAAATAATAGACAGTAAATTAGGATAGACTTCTAAAAATTTATCGAAACTTTTCAAGGAAATAACTGCAATAAACTCTTACAACAAGCGCATTATCTTATTTGATGAGATAGATGCACTTGCTCTTGATAGAACCGATTCAAATGACCTAAGAGAAATGGGCAGAGTAACCTCTACTCTTCTAAAATACCTCGATAGTTTACCTAAAGATATTGTCATCATTGCAACTACCAATTTGTATGAACATTTTGACAAAGCACTCACTAGAAGATTTGATGCTTTGATCAACTTTGATCGATATACCCAAAGCGATCTATTAGAAATAGGTGAATCTATTCTCAATCGATATTTAGACAAAGTAAAAATCTGTAATAAGAACAATCGACTGTTAAAAAAAATCATGACTAGTTTTAAGAAAATTCCTTACCCAGGAGAATTGTCAAACCTCATAAAGACTTCTGTTGCTTTTAGTGATCCTCATGATCTTGAAGATTATTTACGCAGGTTGTATCACGTTGTAACTGACAATGAGATTTACGATCTTCCAAAATTAAAAGAGCTTAAATTCACCTAAAGAGAAATTGCAATTCTCTTTGACAAATCTAAAATCGCTAAAGATATGGATTATAAACATAAGTTGACGATTAAGAAAATTGACAGATTTTCCTTTAACAAACTGCTTTTAAATGAAGATTGAATAGTATAAACCAAAATTTGCTTGCCATACTTTCAAAGCTGTTTTCACTACTTTCATGTTTTTATAAAAAGAGTCTTCTTTAGAGCTTTTTATACCTTTATTAAAATCAATGCGCCAACTAAACAAAGCAAATATCTGTTAGTAAGGCGCATCTAAGACTTTTTAGTACTAAACGTTATTTAAGATCTTCTAACAATGATCTGTAACCATCATTTAGTAGTGGGAAGATAAAGCCTGATTTTGCATTTAAATCCGTCTTCTCAATATGAAAAGTGGTAGCGCCCCTTTCTCTCTTCCACTGATTTACAGCAAGTCTTGTAAAGTAACGAGTTACAAACAGCTTTAGATCATCACGTGAGAAATTCTGATACTCCTCTACTAAAGTATCTAAAATTCTCTGTGGAGTGAATAGCTCTTCTTGATGTAAAACGTGAATTCTATCTAAAATCACGTAAGGCATTAAGTCACGCTCATCAGTCTGGCCTGGCTTTAATTCAGCAGTTGGAGCCTGAGCTGAAATGTATGACATATCAGGCACATCAAGTTTCAAGCCTCCTTTTACAACCTCAATACCATCATCAGCAATATGCTGATTGATTTTTAGAATTCTGCTCTTAGAAATATCACCAATTGGAGATAGACCACCTGCTGTATCTCCATCCATAGTGCAATAACCTACAGCATCCTCTGAAGCATTACAGGTTGACATTAAAAGCTTGTTATAACGGTTTGCGATCATCCAGATACCAGGTGCACGAGAACGAGCCTGAATGTTCTGTAATGTCAAATCGTCACGATCCCAGTTAAGCTTATCATCAGGTGTTGTTCCATTGATGATAGCAACATAATCTTCAACTAACTTTGCAATTGACCACTCATAATGAGTTGCTCCGATGTTATGAGCAACTTTTTCTGCTGCAGTTCTGGTTACAGAGCCTGATACAGCTGAGCCTTGATATACAGTGGTTAAGACCTGAGGCATGATCTTTTCTTTTACATATGACTGTTTATCACCTGTAAAAGCAGGCACCTCAAACTTTAATGAAGATAGAAGATCTTTATACTCGTCATAGCCTAACTCTTGTAGTGCTGCTAACTGACCATAGCAGACACAAGTTGCACAAAGACCTGAATCAGCACCACCTGACATGGATAGAGCAAAACCATGGGAACGGGTCTTTAACATCCAGTCAAACTGACCTAATGCTACAGCTCTAACAATAGTGTCGTACTCATTTAAGAACTCACTGATACCTGATGATGCTGTTACAAAATCAGCTCGCTTAAATGACAGATAGTTACTCTGTGAGACTAACTTACCGTCATCAGCAATAATTGACAGACCATCAAAGATATCAGAACCACTTTCACAGCCTAATAAGTTAGTTGTTACAACGGTACATTTTAGATTTGAAGATAAGGCTACAGCATCTACAACACGCTTTTTGTCATCAAAAAGTTCAAAACGCTTGGCCTCAGGACAGATTAAAAGCTCAACTTTATCTAGATAAGATAAATCACCTTCATTAAAGTAAACACCAACTCTCCTAGTTTCCACTTGATTTGAAGAAACTTTAAGTTCAACCTCAAAAGTGTTAGCCGGTGTAAAGATCTCAGATCCTATATTAAAAGATAAACCTTCAACACAAGGAGTTCTAAAGAAACGAACTCTTGAGTCACAGCTGTTATAGCATGAGTGTAAAACACTTACACCTATGATCTTGCTTTTCTTTAATAGAACATAAGCATCATAAGACTTATTGTCAGAGCCAGTTAAAGGCAGACCTACACCTACAACAATCCCCTCAGGCAGTGAGTACTTTAAATTTAACAAAGCATGCAGTGCACCTTTAGTTAACTCACTGTGCCAGAACAGATCACCACAGTTGTAACCAGAAATTGCAAGTTCTGGAAAAGCTATAATGGAAATACCTTCTTTTACAGCTTGTGCGCATTGTTTGAGAATTTTATCAAGATTGCCATTAAGATCGAGAGGAGTGGTGTTGATTCGACCTGCTGCAATGTAGTTTAAATCTGCCATACTATAAACTCCAATGAAGAATTGTGTTGTGCATACTCAATTTGCTAATCAATTTACATCTTTGGTAAACGAAATGGTGATCCTCGTAAAAGAGAACTTTTGCAAAATCAGTTGCATCCATAGTTGTTTTGCATACCGTCCAAAATAACATAATTTAGGTCATAATGATTAACCACGCCCTAAAAATGAACATTGAGATAGATTTTATTGTTTAGTTTATTTTAATTATGTTTTACACCGGTGCTTTAAATTTAGAAGTAAAGCATTATTGATGAATCTCATCACAGAAAGAGGAATAAGCTGTAAGAGTTTTCAAAGCATGATTGCTACAATTGAGTACAACAATTGTGTAAGTGCATATGAGCACAAAATAAAAAAGTGAATAAGATTAGAGAGTTCATTTTATTAAACTGAACTTAATTTCAACTAAGCTCAATCTATATTCAGAATATGAACAAAGATATAAACCAATTTTTATCAAGGATCGGTATACGTGAGCAACAAGAATTATATTATTTCACAAGGTCACTGCAGACATTTAGGTGCAACTATTGAAAAAGATGGTGTAAATTTCGCCGTTTGGGCACCAGATGCAGCCGAAATTGATCTTTTACTGTTCGATGCAGTAGATGACGATTCCCCTTATGTAGTACATCTGTCCTCTACAGTTTTTAAATCCACCTACTTTTGGCATGTATTTGTTCACAATATAGGTGCTGGTCAAATCTATGCTTATAGAGTAACAAAAACTGTAGACAGTCCACAGGCACAATCTCAGGCAGAAGAGATTAACAAGATCTTAATTGACCCATATGGAAAAAGAGTACTCTTCCCTGATGATTACAAAAGATTCCTACCTAAAGACGAGAAGCTTGCTTTTAAATATGCACCTAAGAGTGCTGTCATCAATGTGGACGAGTACGATTGGGGTATTGATACTTTTCCTCACCATTCACTTGAGAACACCATCATCTATGAGATGCATGTAAAAGGATTTACGGCTGATAAAAGTTCAGGTCTTTCAGATGAGCTAAGAGGCACCTACAAAGGTCTTATTGAAAAGATCCCTTATCTTGTAGAGCTAGGTATCACAGCAGTAGAGCTCATGCCTGTATATCAGTTCGATGAAAAGGATGCTAGACCTAATATGGATAACTATTGGGGCTACAGTCCTATGGCATTTTTCTCAGTACACGAAGGCTACAGTTCCGATAAAAGTATTGAAGGACCTGTAAAAGAGTTCCGTGACATGGTCAAAGCCCTTCACAGAAACGGCATCGAGGTTATCCTAGATGTGGTTTACAACCACACCTCTGAAGGTGATGAGAACGGTCCTAGTTACTGTTTTAAAGGTTTTGATAAGGATGGCTACTACATCATTAAAGATGGCTATTATCAGAACTACTCTGGATGTGGCAACTCTTTAAATGCTAACCAGCCTGTTGTAAGAAACCTGATTATTGACTCACTTGTCTTCTGGCATGAGAAGATGCATGTTGACGGATTTAGATTTGATTTAGCTTCTATTCTAACCCGTGACAAATTTGGCGCCCCAATGAACGACAACACTACCTTGTTGTCTATTGATGCAAACAGACGACTTGCTGAGGCCAAGTTAATTGCAGAGCCATGGGATGCAGGCGGTCTGTATCAGTTAGGTGCTATTTCAGGCTCTAAATGGAGAGAGTGGAACGGACAGTTCAGAGATGATGTCAGAAGCTTCATGAGAGCAGATCCTGGTATGGTCAAAAAATTTGTTTTAAGACTTTTAGGTTCTCCTGATATTTACAACGAGCATATGGTTGATGCTCAAAAGTCTGTTAACTTTATCACCTGTCATGATGGCTTTACCTTGTACGATTTGGTTTGCTATTCACACAAGCATAATCTTGCTAATGGTGAACATAACCGTGATGGTAATGATAACAACTATTCAGCAAACTACGGCTTTGAGGGCCCTACCGATGATGTTCATTTAAATGAATTAAGACTTCGTCAGGTGAAAAACTTCATGGCAATTACCATGCTCTCACTGGGTACTCCAATGATCTGTATGGGAGATGAAGTACTGCGCTCTCAAAATGGTAATAACAATGCCTACTGCCAGGACAATAAGCTTAGCTATTTAAACTGGGATCTTAATGAGCAACAGCGTGAGATGTTTGATTTTACCAAGACACTAATTGGTCTTTCCAGAATCGGTAAAATTAAGCATGTAAATGATACACCTCACCATAAATTAGACAAATTGCTCACTAATGCCAAGATCCAGTGGCATGGTATAAAACCATTCCAGCCAGATTGGTCTGATATGTCCCACTCAATTGGCTTTTTATACTACTACAGTAAACAAGAGATGTATGCCTACATCTTTGTTAATGCCTTTTGGGAAGATTTGACCATCGAAATACCATGCGTTCCAGGTCACCTTGATAAGAGCTGGTACCAGTTCATCAATACATCTCTAGGGCCTGGTAAAGACGTAACTCCATTCTATATGAGTACCAGGTATCACGCAGGCAACAAGATTAAAGTAAAAAGCAGAACTGTTTTAATGCTACTGTGCCCTAGCACATAAATTTTAACAACTACCTATTTAGCAAGTAAATAGGTAGTTATTTATATTAAAATATAGTATTTAATAAAAATATATTGAATACTTTGTGATCTTTAATAAAATTAGGTAAACTTAATGAGTTGTGAATGTAATATGATTTTTAGAATCAGCAAAATTCATATACAAATAAATAGATATTAAGAAAGATCGATGCTAAGAGTTATGTTCAAAATATTTGACTAACAGAACAGACTATAATTAAGCATTAGCAATAAAAAATCAGAATTAATAAAATGAGCGATAATGAAATTTTACCCTTACACAAGATAATCCTGGCTGTTATGAAGAACTAAAAGACGGTAATTGCTACTTTGTAGATAAGACAGAGTACTTAAAGACTGTTTTTACAAGTTCTACAAAAGTTCTGTTGTTTACAAGACCAAGACGTTTTGGTAAGACTTTGCTCATGACCATGTTTGAGTCTTTCTTAAAGATAAATTCTGAAAAGCCTTTTGATACCTCATTACAGCTTAAATACTTTCAAGGCACCAAGATATTAGAAGATAAAGAGTTCTGTTCTAAGTTCATGGGACAGTATCCTGTTATCAGCATTTCTCTAAAAAATGTTGATGGTGTTACCTTTGCCGGAAAGAGCTGTGCTGTTAGCGTAAAGAAATTGAAGTAAAAGTTGCTTTGTTAAATACAGATAGTAAGACACAATTTCAAAACATGAAGAAATAAGTTGGAGATTAGACAAAAATTGACTAAAAATGTAAATGTTTGCATCAGAATCATTTAGCCAATGCAAACATTTCTGAATTTTTACAGAAGAGATCGCTATGTAAAACTAAAATATTTGTCTCTTGTATGAATATTTTCTCAGGATCCTGCTTAATCTTGATGCGCACCTAAGATCTTACAAGCAATTTCTACAGATGCTTTATCAGGCATTGGAGTATCTTTGAGCTTGTAATCAATACCTAAAGACTCATATTTATGTACACCTAAAGAGTGATAAGGAAGCACCTCTACTTTTTTGACATTTGATAATGAGTCAATGATCTTTCTTACGTTCTGCAACTGCTCATTGTTATCGGTAATACCTGGAACCAAAACATGTCTTATCCATACAGGAATATTCAGTTCATCTAAATGATGAGCGCAGGCTAGAATATTCTCATTACCAATACCTGTTAGCTTTTTGTGCTCGGTACTGTCAGAGTGTTTAATGTCTAATAACACAAGATCTGTGTATTTCATAAGCTCATCGAACTTTTGCTTATACTCATCAGTATCTCTATAAGGACCTGCTGAAGTATCAAGACAGGTGTTTACACCAAGTTCCTTGAACTTTTTAAATAATTCAGTTACAAATTCAATTTGAACTAATGCTTCGCCACCGCTTACTGTAACGCCGCCATCTTTGCCCCAGTATTTTTTATAACGCATGGCCTTATTGACTACAGTATCAACATCGTAAGTCTCCCCTGATTTCATTTTCCAAGTATCTGGATTATGACAATAAAGGCAACGCATTGGGCAACCTTGCATAAAGACCACGAAACGAACACCAGGTCCGTCTACAGATCCGAAAGTTTCAAAAGAGTGGATATAACCTTGAGTCATTACATGTGTCCTATAAATTCTAGTTTCTGATAGATACTTGATGCTCTGAATCGTTATAAGTAATTCTATCTTATTCAGACAAAGGGCGCCAAAAGGCGCCCTCTTTATACAGATTATAGTGTAATTTTTCTAAATTACATTGCCTTATGACAAGTTCTTGAAATTACATCTAACTGCTGCTCACGAGTTAAATCGATGAACTTAACAGCGTAACCTGATACACGGATTGTGAAGTTTGCGTACTCAGGCTTCTCTGGGTGCTCCATAGCATCGATTAACTTCTCGGTACCGAATACATTAACGTTCAAGTGGTGTGCGCCCTGGTTAAAGTAACCGTCCATTACCTGAACTAAGTTCTTAACACGCTCTTCCTCTGAGTGACCTAATGCATCTGGGCTGATGGTCTGGGTGTTTGAAATACCGTCTAAAGCATACTCATAAGGTAGTTTTGCAACTGAGTTTAGAGATGCTAATAAGCCTGACTTCTCAGCACCGTATGATGGGTTTGCACCTGGTGATAATGGCTCGCCTGCCTTTCTGCCATCAGGTAATGAACCTGTAGCCTTACCGTATACAACGTTAGAAGTAATGGTAAGAATTGAGGTTGTAGCCTCAGAGTTACGGTAGGTATGACGCTTCTTTAACTTAGTTAAGAAGGTTCTTAATAACCATACTGCAATCTTATCAGCACGATCATCATCATTACCGTAACGAGGGAAGTCACCTTCAACCTCGAAGTCAACAGCAATGCCGTTCTCGTTGCGGATTGGCTTAACCTTTGCGTACTTAACTGCTGATAATGAGTCAACTACGTGTGAGAAGCCTGCAATACCAGTTGCGAAGGTACGACGTACATCAGTATCGATTAAAGCCATTTCTGCTGCTTCGTAGTAGTATCTGTCGTGCATGTACTGAATTAAGTTCAATACATTAACGTACAGATCAGCTAACCACTCTAGAACGATGTCGTAGTTTGCCATTAACTCATCGTAGTTTAAGTACTCTGAGGTGATCTTAGGTAATCTTGGGCCAACCTGCATACCGGTCTTGCAATCAATACCGCCGTTCATTGCGTATAGAAGAGCCTTAGCCAAGTTTGCACGAGCACCGAAGAACTGCATTTCCTTACCAGTCTGTGTTGCAGATACGCAGCAGCAGATTGAGTAATCGTCGCCCCATACTGGACGCATTACATCATCGTTCTCGTACTGAATTGATGAGGTATCAACAGAAATCTTAGCAGCATACTTTCTGAAGTTTAATGGTAACTTCTCGGTGTATAGAACTGTTAAGTTAGGCTCAGGTGATGGACCCATATTCTCTAAGGTGTGTAAGAAACGGTAATCGTTCTTAGTTACCATGTGACGGCCATCCATGCCGAAACCTGCAACTTCTAGAGTTGCCCAAACAGGATCACCTGAGAATAACTGGTTGTATGAAGGAATACGTGCGAACTTAACCATACGTAACTTCATAACTAAGTGGTCGATTAACTCCTGTGCCTCTTCCTCAGTTAAGGTGCCTTCTTTTAAGTCACGCTCAATATAAATATCCAGGAAGGTAGATACACGACCTACTGACATAGCAGCGCCGTTCTGAGTCTTGATAGCAGCTAAGTAACCAAAGTATAACCACTGAACAGCTTCGCGAGCGTTGTTAGCTGGCTGTGAAATATCAAAGCCATAGCTCTCTGCCATAACCTTCATAGCATTTAAAGCTTTGATCTGATCAGCTAACTCTTCACGCTGACGAATGATGTCATCAGTCATGGTACCGCAACCGCAGTTTGCTAAGTCAGCTTTCTTCTGTGCTACTAAGAAATCAATACCGTATAGAGCTACACGACGGTAGTCACCAACGATACGGCCACGACCATAGGTATCTGGAAGACCAGTGATGATCTTGTTCTTACGAGCAAGTCTCATTTCAGGAGTATATGCATCATATACTGCCTGATTATGAGTCTTGTGATACTCATTGAAAATCTTGTGGAATTTAGGGTTAGGGGTATAACCATAGGTGGTGCAAGCCTCTTCAGCCATCTTGATACCGCCGTATGGCATGAAAGCACGCTTTAAAGGCTTATCAGTCTGTAAACCTACAACCTTCTCAAGATCCTTGCTATCAGCACTGATGTAACCTGGACCATAAGCAGTAATGCCTGAAACTACTTCAGTTTCCATATCAAGAACACCGCCCTTTGCGCGTTCTTCATGCTGTAACTGCTGTAACTCGCCCCATAACTTATCTGTAGCTTTTGTAGGACCTGCTAAGAATGACTCATCACCATCATAAGGTGTGTAATTGTGCTGAATGAAGTCTCTAACGTTAACGTCATCAACCCAATGAGAGCCGGTAAAACCGCGCCACTGTTCTTTCATGATTACTCCTAATTAAGTTCAAACAGATTTTTTTATCTGTCGTAAACGTTTCTGTTCTTTTTTAACTGAAACATAATCGCTTTTTCAAGCATGATGATTATATAGATAAGATCCTTTTTTTCCTAGTGAACGGATGTAATGTTTTTGCAAAAAAATACCGATTTAATTCAGAAATGGCTTTATTACAAGGAGTTAGAAAGAATTTAAATAATTATGATTATTAAACTTAGTTAATTAACCTAGTAAACTCTTGAAGCAATCCTAGTTATAAAGATTTTTTTACAAAGGTTAATTAACCTCAAATTTTTGTAAATTTTAAATTATAAAATTCATGTTTAAACCTAAATTCAAAATTCACGTGGCTATTTTTGTGATCTTTGTAAACTATCGTAACGTTATTTAAATTGACTACCTAACGTTTTTAAATGAACTATATTATTTCTTAAATAGACTCTGTGGGGTTCACAGATAAAATCTAGATAAAAGGATTCCCCTTTTCATCGGTCAATTTTTCTCTTAACAGACCTTGCTTATACATCTCTAAAAGATCTTCAAGATCTGAGATAAGCTCTTTTATCCCCTGTCCAAGATCTGTATCTATAACCATCTTTCTTTGTTTAAAATCTTCAACAGAAATTACCTGCAAGTCCGCAATATCACTGTTATTAGCAATAGCATCTTTGATGGTAGTAAAAGGAGTATGAGCCTTTAAATGCAAATAGTGTGAGCTATAGATTAAGGTATAGCCTGCAATACCTGTTTTAGCCTGATAAGCTTTGCAAAAGCCTCCATCTATAACTAAAAGTTTTCCTCCTGCTCTTACAGGAGTTTCTCCGTCCTTTACCATGATAGGAGTGTGGCCATTGATGATATGGCCATTATTCGGATCTAAAGAAAACTCTCTTAAGATTTGATTACAGGTTTTCTCTTCGTAATAATAGGTGTAGTACGGATTTCTAGGCTCATGCCAAGTTGACTCATCTTGTACAAACAGCCTTTCAAATAGTTTCATTCTACGACCTGAAAGTGGTGATAATGGACCTGTCCACATGTACCACAAGAAATCTAAATGCTCTTGATCTCGAAAGGTATAAGCTTCGCGAATTTTCTTTTGGCAAAAATCAAGGTAATCACGACCTGACAGTTCATTACCGTCACATTTAATCTTTTTAAAGGAGCCATCCTCATCTAATGGGATACATCCATGGTAGAGCAAATTGCCATTAAAGCACTGATACATGGTACCTTTTGAATACAGAAACTTTACATGGTTATTAAGTCTTACTGAACCTGTAAATGACGCTACCAAATCATCTACAACTTCCTGTTCAGCTTTAGTTAATACATAAGGATGAGCTTTATCTACAGTTGGCAGATCGGTTGTCTTTAACTTATAAGTCTTACCGTCAGTTAAAGTAACCGAACCATTTTTAAGATCAAGACCATCTAACACTAATCTGTCATCTAATTCATACTCAGGATGTCTTTTTACTAACTGACCGATGAGTTTTACAGCCAAAACAGCTACGGCTTTATGGTCTGCAGGAAAGTCCTTTTCATTTTTATAAGTAGAATTTGCAAACATGGCAAGTTTTCTTAAAGAAATACCATAGCCATTCTCAAGCATTTTAAAGTTCTTATAGCGGATGTTGTTACAAAGTACATTCACAGCACACAAAGCAGAACCACAACAGGCACCAATCCAGAGTACATCATGATTACCCCATTGCAGATCAAGATCATGATATTTCATTAAAAGATCCATGCACTTATCTGGGTGAGGACCTCTGTCAAAGATATCGCCTAAGACATGCAGTCTGTCGACAGCTAATCTTTTGATAAGTTTACACAGTTCTAAAATGAAATATTTAGCAGAGCCAGTTTTGATAATCGCTTCTAAAATAGAACGGTGGTAAGCCATTCTTGAGTTTTGATCATCTGATTTAGCATGCATTAACTCATCGATGATGTATGAAAAGTCACCATCAATTGCTTTTCTTACCTTAGAACGTGAGTATTTTGAGGAGAGGTAATTTGATAGTGCAATTAAATCTAGTATGGTCTTGGTATAAAAAGAGTTTAAATCAGTGCTACCGTCCTTTTCTTTGTTTAAAAGACATTCATTTGGATAGTAAATGAGAGTGCATAGCTCATCTATTTGCTCTTTAGTGTAATCAGTAAATACTAATCTTACCTTTTCTTTGATAACGCCTGAGGCGTTATTTAAGATATGCTTAACAGCTTCATACTCGCCATGAATATCGGAAATAAAATGCTCTGTGCCTTTTGGCATAGATAAAACAGCATTGAGGTTTATCAGCTTAGTATAAACTGCATAACGGTTGTCATACTCTCTTGAGAGTAACTCAAGATATCTCTGTCTTTGTAACATTTTATTTTCCTAGCATTTATTTAGGTCTTAGCTTTTCTGTTATATGAATGTTGGCTCTTATTGATGTAAATTATCACGATACGCTATTAGCTAAAATCAGCACTAATAAAGGCGCAGTGCACCAAAAGAGCCAAAATTCCTACTATTCTCTGTAGTTTGCTGCAATTGTGTAGATCTTTTCACAATCACTCTTATATAAAACCACAAACTTGCCTTCACTCTTATTTTGCTCATCCACACCAAGCATGCTTAATAACTGAGGAATATCCTCGCTCTTTGCACCGATATCTTTAAATGACAAAGGCATTCCAATTGATTTAAAGAAACGTCTTAAAGCCTTAATACCAGCTCTTGCTGTAACTGAAGGATCATCAAAGTCAAAAGTTACATTAAAGACATTTGAAGCAAATTGAGCAAATCTCATAACATCATGTTTGAAGACATAGTCCATCCAGGCAGGAAACATTACAGCAAGTCCAGCTCCGTGTGCTACATCATATAAAGCTGATAACTGATGCTCAAGATGGTGTGAGGACCAATCCTGTTCTCTATCAACACCACAGATATTGTTATGAGCTAATGAGCCTGCCCACATAATATTTGCTCTTGCGTTGTAATTGCGAGGATTTTCCATTACTGTCTGAGCATTCTTTATAATTGCTCGTAATAAACCTTCACAGATATTATCAGTTACATCAACACACTCTGAATTAGTAAAGTATCTTTCCATGATATGAGCCATCATATCGGTGATACCACAAGCAGTCTGGTATTTGCTTACTGTATATGTAAGTTCAGGATCTAATATGGCAAATGATGGTCGGTTCAATTCGCTAGAACAACCGCATTTTATGATATGTCCACCGATGGTCTTTTGAATCACAGATGAAGTAGAACTTTCAGAGCCAGCTGCAGGAATGGTAAGCACAGCGCCAACTTTTAAAGAGGACACGGGCTTTCTCTTTTTAAGATAAAAATCAAAGAAATCCCCCTGTTCACTGTCAGCAGCTCCTAATGAAATTGCTTTAGCTGTATCAATTACAGAACCACCACCTACAGGTAAAATGAAATCTACTTTTTCTTTTCTTGCTATTTCAATACCTTCATAAACTAAATCTGCTCTTGGGTTTGGTATTACTCCACCTAATAAAGTGTAACCAATGGAAAAAGATGCTAATTGCTCCTTTATAGATGAAATAAGACCTGAGCGAACAGCCGATCCTCCTCCATAAACAATTAGAACTTTTTTATATCCAAGATCTGAGATAGTCTGTCCTACTTTAGAACTAACACCTTGACCGAAGATGTATCTTGTAGGTAAACAGTATTGAAAGTTTTCCATAAAATTATCCTTACTTATGTATGCTTAAATGATTAGCTCTAATTTATTGAAAAGGCTTTATGGAAATTATACAGAATATGAAATAGTTAGTTTTGATAAAGATGTAAGATTTCAACGTGCTTCAAGTATTTACCCATGAATATTCACGAATAGCAATTTTAAATTTAGATAGTCAATAAGATATCACCTTATATAATTCTCTAAAAGACAAATAATAATGCAATGTCCTAAATAATATTCATTAATTTTCTGTGTTTTTAATGATATTTTGGAATTAATTTCCAAGAATTGAATAAAAAAAGGCAATAGTATGCTTGTTGACTTCAGTGTAAAAAATTTTAAATCATTTGATGACAAACAAATTTTTAGCTTGCTAAAAGACAAAGGTGATGAAAACCTTGATAACACATTTATTGTAGGTAAAAAGCAGAAACTGCAACTGCTAAAGTGTGCTGCTATTTACGGAGCAAATGCAAGTGGCAAAAGTAATTTAATCGATGCGCTACAAACAATGAAATCCATTGTTTTATTCTCATTAAAACATGTTAATAGCATTAATTTATTTCCATTTAAGCTTGCAAAAAGAAATTTAAGTGAACCAACTGAGTTTGAAGTAACAATTGTCGTGAATGATGTTAGGTACCAATACGGTTTTTCAGCGACAGCAGCAAAAATTATTGAAGAGTGGCTTTTTGCATTTCCTAATGGTCATGTCCAAAAATGGTTTGAGAGATCATGGGATCAAAAAGATAGTGATTATGAATGGAGTTTTAGTCCCTCTTTTCCCGGAACGAAACAATCTTGGGTAAAACAAACTAGAAGTGACGCTCTTTTTTTGACAACCGCAGTACAACTTAACAGTGAAAGGTTAAAGCCTATTTATGACTGTTTTAAAAATGAACTGTTTTTTTGTGATGATTCTGGCTTTTATCCAGAATTTACAGCTGAGCTGTGCGATAAAGGAAAAAAGGATATTATTCTAAAATTTTGAAAGCTGCAGATTTGAATATTTCTGATATTTCTATCGAAGAAATAGATAATTCAACGGATGCATTTCCTGATGGATTTCCTGAGGAACTAAAAAACTTCTTTATAAAAAATATGCCTAAAAAGAAGAAGAAAATTAAAACGTTACACAGAGATAACAATGGCGATTTGGTTTCTTTTAACTTTTTTGAGGAATCTACAGGAACGAGAAAGTTGTTTGGATTTGCAGGTCCTATTATAGACGTATTAGAAAAAGGTTATACCCTTTTTATTGATGAGCTAGATGTATACCTTCATCCAAAATTAGTTAAGTTTATTGTTAAACTTTTTAATTCCAAAGAGAACAATCCTAATAATGCTCAATTGGTTTTTACAAGTCATGATGTGTACGTTTTAGACCAAAATAACTTTAGAAGGGATCAAATTTGTTTTGTGAAAAAAATGGTAATCAAGCTACAGAAGTTTATTCCTTGCTCGAGTTTAGCCCTAACAAGAAAAAAGATAATTTAATTTTACGTTATCTATCAGGAAGATATGGGGCCCTACCAATAATCTCATCTTTTAATATGTTTAAAGGAGATAACTAGATGGGCTCTGATGACTTATTCAAAAAGAGAAAAGCACGCAAATTAAGAGACATTTCTAGAAAGAAACGAACAAGATAGCTTTATAAAAGAGTTCTGATTGTTTGCGAAGGTCAAAAAACTGAACCTTTGTACTTTAATTCATTAAGAGAAGAGTATAGATTGCAGGCAACTGATATTCGCATTACAAACGCAAAGGGGTCAGATCCAATGAGTTTAGTCAAATACGCTATAGACTTGTATAAAAATTCGCAAAAAGAAGGTAACGATTTTGATTTTGTTTTCTGTGTTTTTGACAAAGATGATCATGCAAACTATAAGCAAGCAATCAATGAAATATCAAAAATAAAAAATAAGGCTGAGTTTCACGCTATCACATCTGTGCCTTGTTTTGAATTTTGGCTACTTTTACACTTTTGCTGTAAGGCAAAACCATTCAGATCAGTCAAAGGTAAATCTGCTGCAGAGCAAGTTGTTTGCGAACTACAAAATTACATACCAAGATATAAGAAAGGAGATAAAAACACGTTTGAGCTGACAAAATCAAATTTAAATCAAGCAATAAAGCATGCAAAAATTGTTAATGATGAAGCTAAAAAAGTAGGTACTGACAATCCATCAACCATGGTTGTTGATTTAGTAGAAACACTAATAAGTTTATCTACTTTGAATAAAGAAAGTAGCTCTTAGAAAAAATTCAATATATGCTTTAATAATCTTTCTTTACAAAAATGAAATTGACCTGCAATACAGAACAGGTCTTTTTCAAAGTTAGTCACTTAGAGATATCCGCAAACAAGTATTCGTTACAATCAAAAGATAAATTCTCTTTACATATTTATTTGACCATATATGATTTTTTATCAAGCTAGTAAGGCTTGTATTCGTTTGATTTATGTATGAGTATTGAATATTTTGATTTTTCAAAATGTTAAGAAGAATTTTATTTGAAAGATTATGTTTTAAGAAAAGAGAGGCTGCATTGCACAGCCGAATAAGGCACCTCTGAAAGTTCCTGAACAAGAGCTGAGGTGATCTTGAAGATCAATGCCTAAATCTCAGATTTTGATAAGTAAATGAATAAACTGTTTAAACGATGTATGGGATCTCTTAGCTCTTAAGCATAAACAATACCTTCTAATGGAGCCTTATAAGACTGTAACAACTCAATCTCATTACGTGTTGCATCTAAGAGTGAAACATCAAGTTTCTCTATGACAATAACTGCATCACTGTAGGTGATTTCTTTCAGTTCACAGTCTTTTACAAGATCAAAAGATACACTTAGCTTTGACAAAGTATTGCTAATCGCCTCTGTTGCATTTGCAATTTCTTTTCCATCTAAGGTTGAAACCAGTACTACCTTCTTTTTGCCTTTAGAAATAATTTCAATTGCGTTTTCCAAAAGCAATTTAGAGTTTGCAACTTCTTTAGAAAATGAGCTTTCATGCAACACTGCAATATTCTTTATGCTATAAACATTCTTTAAATATTCAGCAGAAGTTAACTTACCTGAGAACAAATACTTCATGCCAAAGTATGCAGCTCCAATGAATACACCGAAAAATAAACCTGCAACTGTAAAAATCACAAGTTTCATAAACTTGTAACTCTCTAAAGTCTTCATCTTGACATCAATATCCTCAGGAGGCAGAGGTTGCACCTGATTTAAAATCTGATTTTTCTTGTTCTCAATTTCATTATTGAGTTTTACCACTGCATTGTCTGTATCGCGCTTTAATTTAATTAAACCTGCGTTGTAAATTCTCTCAAGAGAAATTGGAACAATTTTTATGATGTAATCCTGACCGTAAAAATCTGTAAATTCCTTATCAAACACTTCTTTTACTTTTTCCAGTTTTGAAAGAGTTTCTTTAGAATCTCCTTTAAGGCTTATGACAAAAGAATAACTGTCAATTGCAGAGAAACCGAAAAGTTCTCTTACAGGCTTCTGTGTAAGATTCATGCTAATTCCAAGGCTTTTTGCAAAGGCCTGAATATACTTTTGTGTATGCAGCAGTCTGTTAGCAAAGCGCACAACTGTTGACTCATTTTCAAAAGTCTCTTCCTCACCTTCTTCTTTTGACTTTAATGCCTTCTTTACAGATGCAATGTTTGGCATTGCAGTCTTGGCATTTTTTTCACGGACAGAATAGTAGAACTCACTTTCCCAATAACTTTCAGGGGAAAGATTGTAGAGTTTTGAATTTCTGATGTACTCTTGAGTGGTTTCAAGTTCTCTGTTGAAATTTTCAAAATCCTGTTCTAAAAACTTTTTATGAAGGTCAACATTTCTTTTTTTACTTTCGTACTCAGAGTAACGAGCCTCATAGTCTTCCTTATAAAGGTTATATGAAACTTTCTCTTTTTTCTTTACAACTTTACCATCAGGTTCTTTTTCAATCTTTTCAATTGTGAAAAGATTATTTACTTCGGCAAGAGGAGTTGAAGAAAACTCAAAACGACAGTATTTATATGAAAATCCCAGAACCGCAAAAACAATTCCTAAGATTAAAAGTGTTTTGAATTTTGACAATATGAAACGAAACAATCTTAAAAGATCAATTTCAATTTCTTCATTCTGTTCGTTCATTGCTTATTCCTGTATCAAATAATGAATATTTATGTTTGGACGTAAAAATCCAGTATTTTTCTGGAAACAAAAGTCAGATATGAGTAATGGTCCGTTTATCTGCCATGTTCCGGAGATAAAATTACAATATATTTTTTATGCACTTTATCACAGGTCAAAAAAAAAAAAAGACGCTTTTTATTTTTCACAAAATTAAATTTTTCTGAACATTGTTAAAACATCTGTAAGCAAGTCCCAAAACAGGTAAATATCTGTCGTATAAATTTGACACCTAGAGATTGGCATGATTTACTAAGGATGGACCGATTTATTCGGCTTTTAAACATATTTTGAGGTTAAATGATAATGAAGCTAATGTCTTTGTGCCTTTTAAGTACCATATGTCTGGGTACCGTGAATAGCGCGATGGCTGAAAACAGCGATAAAGTAAATATCTGGAACTGGAGCTACAATATTGGAGAACACACTGTAGCCGACTTTGAAAAAGATACCGGTCTTAAGACCAGCTATGTGGAATACGACTCAAATGAACTGCAGGAAGCAAGACTGCTTGCCGGTAATACCGGTTTTGATGCAGCTGTAGTCGTAAGCTACTATGTACCAAGAATGGCAAAATCAGGTGCATTACAAAAAATCGACCATTCAAAAATTCCTAACTGGGTCAAGTTAAACCATGCAAGATTAGAAAAGATGGCAACTTTAGACCCAAACAATGACTATGCCTATCCTTATATTGAGATCTCTATCGGTATAGGCTACAACAAACAGAAGATTGAAGAGATCTTTGGCAAAGATTACAAAATTGATTCCTGGGATTTTCTATTCAAAAAAGAAAATTCTGACAAGCTCAAAAAATGCGGTATTGCTGTAATTGACTCTCCTATTGAGGTTATCTCAGCTGTTCAGCATTACTTAGGTAAAGATCCTTTATCTCAGAAAGCTGAAGATTACGAAGAAGCTAAAAAGATCTTAACAAATCTGGCAGCTAACACCGCTTATTTCCAGTCTAACCGCTATGTAACAGATCTTGCATCAGGCGAGATTTGTGTAGCTATTGGTTACTCAGGTGACATTATTCAAGGCAGACACTTAGCTGCACATGGTAAACACAAATACGATATTGAATATGTAATTCCAAAAGAAGGTTCTATCTTTTGGTATGACAGCTGGACTGTACCTGGTGGCGCAAAGAACTATGACAACGCTATGAAATGGTTTGACTGGCTATTAACTCCTGAGAACGCAAGAAAACTCTCTGACGAGTTAGGTTATGTTCTACCAGTTGATGAGGCTATGGACAAATTATCTGAAGAGCTTAAGTCAAATGACAGTATTATGCTTTCAGATGAGAAATTAAAGACCATGTACTTTATGCAACCTACTCCTGCTAAAACAACTAAGATAACTAACAGAGTATGGAATGCTATGAAAACAGATTCATCAAAAGTAAAATCCTCAGATGTAACTGAGGATGATGCAAACGGTTGGGACTAATTGCCTCGATTGTGAGTTTTTCTAACAGGACCTCTGCTAAGTGATTTTGGCAGAGGGAAACGAGTTGAGCTGACCTTAAAGGCCAGCTTCTTTTTTACTAAATCATGTCTTGATGAAACGTCATCCTCCATCAAATCAGTTGCTCTCTTGCCGTGAATTTTATTTATTGCCTCAAATCTTTGAGAAAGCCTTTCTCTTTCATGGATAACTAAAAGCTCTTTTACCATCCCGTCATCACTTTGAGACAACAGAGCTCTCTTTACAGCTTTAACTAAGGCATCTTCACTGAGCATACAGGTTCTCCGTAATGTTGATAGATAATAAGATCAGAGTGCTTTACAGTTTTTGCAAAATCGCAGGTTCTGACAATGGAATTTACATGATAGAAACGGCTTAAAATCTCGTTTGCAAAAAATGTTGGCTTAGTTCTAACATCTGCTACAAAGATATAGCGAGAGGTTTCAACTGTCAAAGGACTTACCACTAGATCTTTTACTCCTGCATCTAATTGCTGTTGAATTTCATAATCACGCTCCACCATATCCTGTTTTACCTTTAAAAGTCCGCCTAAGGCATTCTCACCTGTAACTAGAATATAGACAAAGCATAGAGTGTATAAAGATACTGTCAATGTTTTTGGCATTACCTTTATATCTTCTTTCTTTAAAATAAAGTAAACACCTGATATACAAGCAATCAAAGCACAGGTAAATGGAGTTGCGGTTCTTGCTGGAAAATTAGGAGAAAAAATCATAATTGCCAATGATGCAAATCCAAAGATAAAGAGGTAGAGCACTCCTATAAAGTCATTTTTATATTCAGCAAATTTATCTTTTGAAAAGAATTTATTTTTATAAGCAATAAAGAGTAAATAAACAAGTGACAGAATTAAAGGTAATTCTTCTAACAAGGTTAAGAAGAAAATATCCAATGTCACTGCTAAATGGGAGAAGTAATTAAAGCTACCAGTTGTTTCCATCATCTCAAGACGAGCATTGTTACCAGGAGACAATACTAAAACTAAGAAGCCTATACAAGTACCAACAAAACCTGTGATATGCCAGAAAGATAACTTCTTTACCTTATAAAGATATAGACATAACAGGAAGTTAGCAGCACAGATAGCAAATCCTGTGTTCTCATTACACCAGCCTGCGATGATTCCTAACAGAAACATCATAATTGCAAAAGGTACTAACTTTTTACAATTATCCGCATTTATTGAAAATCTATAAGGCAAAAGGAATGCCAAAATGAAGGTGGTGGTATACAGATAGTTACATGAGGTAACTAACATAAAGATAACTTCACCATAGGCTCTCAGACATAACCATAAAGCTACAGTTATAAAAAGTACAGGCAGAATTAAAAGTTTAAATGGATTTACTCTTTTGCCTTTAGCTTGAACATAGATTAAGTAGATCAAAACTAAATAACAAAGACCAGCACCTACAGCTGACACATATTTACCGCCCCATAATAACAGCTGAGCTAATACATGTGGAGGAGTTCTACCACCCCAAGTAAAGTAGTGACGATATTGAGATACTACAATGTCGCTAAATGATGACACAAGATCTTGAGTACCCTCAATCATCATGTAACGGTAATCATTAGAAAAATATGGGATTATGTAAGCACAGGCTGTGATAAACACAAACCAAGCTAATAGATAAATATGGCTTTTCAGGTATTTCATTTTCAGTCTAATATTGTGCCAATTTGCAGAATTTAATCTATCTAGCATAAGTAACATCAGTCGTTCTTCTTAAAGAAAGACAGCATGTTTTTACTACGATAGATTTTAGCTAACACACAAATGATGTAAAATTGTGAATAGTATAACGCAACTTGTTATTTATTATCACCTTGTATTACCAAGATGATTCATCTTGTCATTCTTACTGATAGTATCGTGTGACATTTGATAGATCATGTAATTCAATATATTGCTAAAAAATAGATATTGAAGACAGTTCAGGCAAAAAAAACATAAAAGCAAACAACAATGCAGTTAAAAGATCTTATAAAGGGTGGCATCAATGCAACCTTTTCTAATACCGTAAAATCAATTGGTAATTTAAATTCTACAGGTTTGACAGGAGCCATAGCTGCTATTTATGAGCAAGCTACACACGATTGTACATCTTGTCCTATATTAGTAATTTGTGCCGATAGCTTTGATGCTCAAAGCTTAAGAACCAATTTAAAGGCTCTACTTCCTAAAACTGACATTGAGTATTTCTCAGATTGGGAAACCTTGCCATATGATACTTTATCCCCTCATCAGGATATTGTCTCTTCAAGAATAAAGCTCTTAGCTGCAATGCCTGAGATGTCAGATGGTATTGTCATTACTACTGTACAAGCTCTAATGCCAAGAATTGCTCCTTTGTCTTTTATAAAAAAGCAAAGCTTTTCTATAAAAGTTGGTGATAAACGTGACATCACCATGATGAAAAAAGATCTTACAACTCATGGTTACCTCCTTGTAGAGCAAGTACTCTCTCCAGGTGAATTCGCTGTACGTGGTTCTATTGTCGATATCTATCCTATGGGTTCTAAGACACCATACAGAATAGATTTCTTTGATGATGAAGTTGATAGCTTGAGAATTTTTGACGTCGACTCCCAAAGATCATTAGAAAAAATTAATTCTGTTTCAATGTTACCAGCTCATGAATTTCCTCTAGATGAGTCAGGTATCAGTCTGTTTAGAAGTAATTATAGAGATGCCTTTATAGGAGCAAATCTTACTAATCATCCTATCTATCAGGCAATTTCTAAAGGAGCAATTCCAGCTGGTATTGAATACTATCTACCTCTATTCTTTAGTGAAGTTGAACCAGTATTTAACTACTTAAATGAAAAGTTCAAAATCATAACTGTAGATGATGTAACTAAAGCTTGTGACGATTTCGATGTAGATGTTCATAAAAGAGCTTTAGAGTACGCTGGTAACTCAGATCACCCTACCCTTCCTGCTCAAAGAGTTTTTTTAACTCCTAAAGAATTTAATGATAACTTAAAAAAGTTTGAAAGAATTTCTTTATACAAAAATCCTTTTGCTGAAGATTCAGTCTCAAAACGTGGCTTTTACAATACTGATTTTGAAAAGGTACCAGAGATTGCTTTTAACCATCAGGAAAAAGAATCATCAAGAGCTTTTGTTGCCTTTACTGATGACAAAATCAGTCACGGTTACAGAATTTTAATCTGTGCGCTCTCTGAAGGAAGGCGTCAGTCCTTAAGAGAGATCATGCCTCAAGTTTTAGTTGATAAATTTGGCATGAAAGCAGCCTCATCTTTTGAGGACTTTTTAAACGAAAAAGCACCTATGATGATGACTATTGCTCCTTTTGATGAAGGTATGATCCTTCCATCATCAAAACTGTGTGTCTTAACAGAAAGTGAGCTTTTAGGCTTTAAAGTTGTAAAACAAAGAAGAGCTTCATATAAATCGAAGCTCTCTCAGGATACCATCATCCGCAACCTCTCATCCTTAAAAGAAGGTCAAGTAGTAGTTCACATCGACCATGGTATCGGTCGTTATCGTGGTCTTAAGATCTTGGATATTGGCGGCATCAAAGGTGAATTCTTAACCATCGAATACCTAAATGGTGATATGCTCAATATCCCTATTACCTCTTTATCAAAGGTCGCAAGATACTCTGGATCTGAGAATCCTCCTTTATCACGATTGGGTAATGACACTTGGTCTAAAAAGAAAGCTAAAGCAGTACAAAAGGTAACTGATGTTGCAGCTCAGCTTTTAGATCTTTATGCTCGCCGTGAAGCTGTCGCTGGTACTGCATTTAAAGTTGATGAAAAAGCTTTGGATGAATTTGCTTCAGGATTTGGCTATCAGGAAACTCCTGATCAGATGGCTGCCATTAACAACACTATTTACGATCTGTCAAAAGAACAGCCAATGGACAGATTAGTTTGCGGTGATGTAGGTTTTGGTAAAACCGAGGTTGCCCTACGTGCGGCTTTTGTGGTGGCATCAGCAGGCTCTCAGGTTGCAGTCCTAGTACCTACTACAATTCTAGCAGAGCAACACTATCAAAACTTTAAAGACAGATTTGCAGGTACTGCAATCAATGTTGAACTTCTATCTCGTTTTAAAACAGTAAAACAACAAAACGAGGTGATAAAAGAGATAGAAAAAGGTAGTGTTGATATCATCATCGGTACACATAAACTCCTATCAAAAGACATTAAATTTAAAAAGCTAGGCCTTATCATTGTTGATGAGGAGCACCGCTTTGGTGTAAAACAAAAAGAGCGCTTAAAGGAAATTAGAGCTCAGGTTGATTTGCTGACTCTTACAGCAACTCCTATTCCTCGTACTTTGAACATGGCTATGGAAGGAATGAGAGAGCTCTCTATCATTGCAACTCCACCAGAGCACAGACTTGCTGTTAAAACCTTTGTAACAGAAAAATCTGATGCCTTAACCCGTGAAGCTATCATGCGTGAATTGCGCCGTGGAGGACAGGTCTACTACCTGCATAATGATGTTGCAACCATCAACCAAAGAGCAGAACAATTAGCTAAATTAGTACCAGAGGCAAAAATCGGTATTGGTCATGGTCAGTTAAATGAACGTGATCTGCAAAAGGTGATGAGAGACTTCTATCACCAAAGATTTAACCTTTTAGTTTGCTCTACTATAGTTGAAAATGGTCTTGATGTGCCTACAGCTAATACCATCATCATCGATAGAGCTGATCTTTTAGGTTTAGCCCAGTTACACCAAATCAGAGGTCGTGTAGGACGTTCTCATCACCAAGCTTATGCATACCTCTTTACCCCTCCTAAACAGCTGTTATCAAAAGATGCTAAATTAAGACTTGATGCTATTTCTTCATTAGAAGAGTTAGGTGCTGGCTTCGTTCTTGCAACTCATGATATGGAAATTAGAGGTGCAGGTGAACTTTTAGGTGAAGAACAGTCAGGTCAGATTGAATCTGTAGGTTTCTCACTCTACTCTGAGATGCTTGAAGCAGCTGTTAAAGCTCTAAAAGAAGGACATGAACCATCCCTTGCTGAAATTACCCTAAATGAGTGTGAAATCGATCTCCACTTACCATGTCTGCTACCAACTGACTATATTGCAGATGTAAATACCAGATTGTCTTTATACAAACGTATTTCATCATGTAAGACACCAGATCAGTTTGAAGATCTTAAAGTAGAACTTATTGATAGATTTGGTTTCTTGCCAGATGCTACTAAAAACCTCTTTGAGATATCATCTTTAAAGGTTTTAGCAACCGAGCTTGGAATTAAGAGAATTAACGGCGATGCTAAAGGAGGCATCATTGAGTTAAATCAGAATCATAAGATCTCTAATGAGTATCTGATAAGACTCATGACTACCTGTAAACATAATGAATACAGAATCACTGGTCCTAGCTCATTAAGGTACAACGTACCTGAAAGTGAGTCTAGATCAAGACTTGAGATCTTAAAACAGTTGCTACAGGCATTTGCCGCTAATAGTTCACTTGCTAAATAAAGTATGCTCTAGAACTGAAAACACGTTGCGTGAGAGAACTATGAAACTTTTACAAATTGCAGTAAAGTGCATCTTTATTCAAAGCTAATAATATGATTGAGAAACTTGTAAGGGAAATAAAAGCGGAGAGACATTTTTGCTTAAACAAAACAAAACGCCTTCTATATTTCAAGAAAGCGTTCTCTCACGAATATCCCCTAGTTCTGAGTTTAGAGGATATTCAATTTAGTTTAAGTACTTTAATTAGATGTACTTGAACTTAATCTCAGCAATCTTCTTTGACCACTGCTCAGGTCCAATCTTATGGATTGAGTTACCTTCACTGTCTACAGCTACAGTTACTGGCATATCAACAACCTTGTACTCACGGATAGCTTCCATGCCAAGATCTTCGAATGCTAGTACTTTAGCAGACTTAATTGCCTTAGATACCAAGTAAGCAGCACCACCGGTTGCCATTAAGTAAGCAGCCTTGTGCTTCTTAATTGAAGCGATAGCCTCAGGACCACGCTCTGACTTACCAATCATTCCGTATAGACCTGTCTGTGAAAGCATGGTTTCAACGAACTTATCCATACGAGTTGAAGTGGTAGGACCTGCAGGACCCACAACTTCATTACCTACAGCAGGTACTGGTCCTACGTAGTAGATGAACTTCTTGTGGAAATCAACACCTTCAGGTAGAGGCTTACCCTGAGCGATTAAGTCACATACTCTCTTATGAGCAGCATCACGACCTGTTAAGATAGTACCTGATAATAATAAGGTCTCGCCCATCTTCCATGAAGCAATCTCTTCTTTAGTGATAGTATCAAGATTTACTCTCTTAACATTGGCACTTGCACCACCGATTTCGATATCTGGGTAATCATCTAATGATGGAGGTGTAAAGGTTGCTGGACCTGTACCATCTAACTCAAAATCAATGTGACGAGTTGCAGCACAGTTAGGAATAATTGTAGTAGCCTTTGATACTGCGTGGCATGGGTAGGTCTTAACCTTAACATCAAGAACAGTGGTAATACCACCTAAGCCCTGGGCACCAATACCTAACTTGTTGATCTTGTCATAAAGCTCAAGTCTTAACTCTTCTTCAGCGTTCTTAGGTCCGCGAGCAATTAACTCCTGGATATCGATAGGATCATTTAAAGCTTCTTTAGCTAAAATTGCAGACTTCTCAGGAGTACCGCCAACGCCGATACCAATAATTCCTGGAGGACACCAACCAGCGCCCATTAGAGGGATCTGGCTTAATACGTAATCAACTACGCTGTCTGATGGGTTTAACATTCTCATGTGGGTCTTGTTCTCAGATCCACCACCCTTTGAAGCAATAGCTACTTCTACCTTATTACCATGAACCATCTCAATGTGAACTACAGTAGGAGTATTGTCTTTGGTGTTAATTCTCTTTCCTAATGGATCCATTAGGATTGACTTACGTAGAGGGTTTGTTGGGAAAGCATATGCTCTTCTAGTACCCTCATCCACCATTTCCTGAATAGTCATGTCGCCTTCAAAGCGAACATCCATACCGATCTTAACGAAACAGGTAACAGCACCTGTATCTTGGCACAATGGACGGTGTCCGATTGCACACATTTTTGAATTTACTAAGATCTGTGCGATTGCGTTCTTTGCTGATGGATTCTGCTCAATTTCATAGGCATGTTTCATAGCCTTTAAGAAATCTTTTGGATGATAATAAGAAATGAACTGAATCGCATCACAGACAGACTCAATGAAGTCAGCTGTCTTAATCAATGTTGTCATAGATGGTACTTTCCTTGTTCAGTGAACCGTTGTAATCAATTGTTTATTTGACTACAGCTGTCTGCAACTGCCGATTTTAATTTCTACTATGTTTTAGCAGAGGCGGTTCGTTACCGCTAAAATAAAGTTGTAATTTGTATACAACAGCAGGAATTATAGCATAATTAGTCTGTATAAAAGTGACATCGCAAACGATTTAACAAAGCCTTGCAAACTAAATTTCAACATCAAGTAGTCACATCTCGACCTCAAAATGACGCTCAAAATGTCATAAATAACTGTAGAGACAAAAAAGTTACCTATAAATTTGAGTAACTTTACGATTTTGTTCAAAAAAATTACCCATAAACTTAAGTAATTGTCTTGTATACCGTTATAATAACGAGAATGTTTCGGTTTTGAGAAGCGATTATGTTTATTACAATAGCTGTTATATTTGTTCTTCTAGCAAGTTTTCTTTTAATCATTGTGAATATGTACAGTGATTATGTTGCCCGCCGTGAGCAGGATGCTAGACTTATCTCTACTAGAGCAAGAAACATCATCACCGAATGTGAAGAACTGCTTTTAAACCAAGCTCAAGTTGCATTTTCCAAAACACTAGTTTTAGTTCTTCACTACAGAATTATCAGAGCTTTAAGAAAAAGAGCAATTGATCCTAAATCCCGTGATGAGGTAAAAGACAGAATTGCTAACGAAGAAAAGATCATTGCCGAGCTAAAAACCAATTACAAAGAATTAAGTACTTTTAAGGCCCCTGAAAATGATGCTATGGCTATTGCTCAACTTCGTGTTATCAGAAGATTACGTAGCATCTTAAAGTCAGAGATGACCTCAGGTATTCCTTTAAATCCATCTCAATTAAATAAAGAAGATCGTCGTCTGTACATTCTGGTGCTAAAAGTTAACATTTCAAACTTAATTCAGAAAGTTTTCGAAATGAAAAGACTACGTCAAATAGGTTCTTGCAGACAGCTTATTGATAAAGGTTTAAGTGTTATCAAAGCTTCTGGTGTAAAAGACGGTTGGCTTACTGAAAAAGAAGATCTTCTAACAAACCTTTTAAATGGCATCAATGCTGAAACTAAGATTAAAGATCCTGCTAAGAAAGAAAAGGCTGACGCTGATGGTCAGAGTTTAGCCGATAAGAGCGATCTTGATGAAATCTTTGGTGATAAGAAGAAGTGGTAATAACTACTTCAATCCATCTTCAAGAATACGGTGAAAACTAATTCACCGTTTTTAGTCTTGTTAAACTTTTTCTAAAGCTACAATCTCACAGACTGGGGTATCACTCTTTTCTCTACTCTTAGAATTATTCTCTAAAACTAAAGCTACTGGTATTACAGTCTTATCTGTAAGACGTCTTGCGTACTTGTTCTTAATGATTTGATCTTTAGCTTCGGTAAGTTTTGTGTCAATGTCTTTACTGTTATCTGTTACCTTTAATTCAAAGACATACAGATAGTCACCAGCTTCAGCTGTAATATCTGCTCTGCCGCAGGCTCCCATAACCTCTGTTGAGGCTGTTACATTAAAGGTTAGCATCGCAAGCTTTAGTACATCTCTAAAACATGCTTCATTAAAGTTCTTTACTGTTTCATATGAAAACTCATTGATAAAGGTATTAAAAAGCTCTTTTATCTTGTCTAAGTTTCCTGATGCTAAAACATCTTTGAATGGTTCTACATACTTTAACTTAGCTTCCTTTGTTTTGGTAAGCTCGTTGAGCACAATGTTAGAATACGCTTTCTTAACTTCTAAATTTGGAATTCCAACCTTAAAAATATCATCAACAACAGCTTTAATACAGAAATAACCAGCCTGATACAAAATAGCAAACAGGTCAAGATTTGCCATATTTTCAATTTTAGGATACAGGTACTCTGCTGCTGAATTAACTGTAGAGTCAATATTCAACAGTGACTGTAAATCATCTGTATTGTATTTTTCTAAACCTTGCTTTAGGTAATTTACTAAGAATGTTGGTGTTGATCCTCCTGATACAACCCAGTAAGGAATGAAACCTCTAACAGGAGCATCAAAGAAGTTTACTATCGACCAAGGATTGTAAACATGATGCATACATTCCTCATCAAAGCTATAACCGTCATAGTTTCTTTTTAACTCTGATACAACTACATCATGAGAATAACGTTCTGTATGGTACTTCTTGTTTAAGACCTCGACAGCATTATCAATATATTCACCAAAATATAATTCTAACTCTTCACTGGTATAACCTAATAAAGCACCGTATCTGAGATCTAAAGTTAAATCTTTTAAATTATTAAATGCAGAGAATATAGAGGTATGTGAGTAGTAAGTTACACCTGTAATAAAGATAAAACGGAATTTTCCGTCACATGATTTAACAGTTAAATAGAAGTTAGATAAGATCTTGCGTCTATCTTCAAATTCATTGCTATCATTTAAGACAGCTGTTAATGGTGCATCATATTCATCTACTAGCAATACCACTTCACTTTCTGTATCTAGTGTCTTTTTTAGCAAGTTAGCCGGACTATCTATATTTTATTTTGTAGGCTCAATACCTGCTTCTTCAAGTGAAAGCTTAAAGGCATCCATAAATTCTTTATTAAAAGAACTGTTTGAAGGAACCTCTCTGAATGTAGAAAAATCTAAATGGATAACCTTATATGTTTTGTCTTTCCATAAAGGTTCAATCTCTAAACCTTTAAACCTCTCTGTTCCATGAGCAAAGAGTTCATGGAAGGTATTGATAAGAGTTGACTTACCAAAGCGTCTTGGACGTGAAATGAAATATGGGCCTTTTTCATCTTTTGCAATTTGGCAAATTAAAGCTGTCTTATCTACATATACTCTATTATTGTCAATAAGATCTCTAAAATTGCATGAATTTGGCAGTAGCTTTGTAAATTTCATGTCATCGTCCTAAAAACTTTCTGATCTTTGATCTAAAGTATAGCATCTATTGAAACATTAACCTTATGTTAAATAGGGAAATAGTATGTTATCAAATTCGTTAGTAAAAATTCCCAGCAGGGATTTAACCGTCGAGAATTTTCATACTTTGGCGTTAAAAGCACAAAGTATGAAATTCTGAGCTTGACTTATCAATCAGAACTACTCGCTACATCATGCGTTCATTGTTTACATAAACTTCTGAATCTACAATCTTAATCTCTGAGCTGTACTCCTTATCCTTTTTTACAAAGAACATGGTCTGACCAGGATCTTCATTTGTTGTAACGTTGATATTTCCGTTAACCACAGGAACTGATTCATCTTCTGAGGCTTTAAAATCAAGTTTGCCAGAAGCTTTAATAGGAAGTTTCTTTTTATCATACAATCCGATTAAAGAGCCAATCTTGTCATCAATTACGCCTTCAAATTTATCAATGTCGATGCCTTTTATATTTGGAATTGAGTTTGGAAGTCCGGTTACAGCTCCTGTATACAGGCTACTTAGAGCATCAGCTGTAATACCTCTTACAGTAATAACTGCATCATAATCCTTTATATAATCAAGATTATCTCCTTTGGCTTTGAACTTAAGATCAAAGGTACCATCATCTTTTTGGTTTTTAGCTACTAATGATGCTTTTAAGCTATCAGATTTAAAACCAATAGTCTTCACATCTTTAGTTGATAGCTCCATTTCATCAAATTTCTTTAGAGCGCCGATACCTGTAAACTTGGTCTTGTACTTTATAGAATCGACTTTACCAATAAAGGCTAGATTGATACTGTAAAATTCAGATGACAAATCAACGTTCTCATCTTTATCAAACTCTGCTTTAACCGATGCGGAAATAGGATTTATTGATCTGTCAAGATATCTTCCATCAAGCTTTAGCTTTAAAGTTGCACTTTGACTCAAAGCACTTATTTTTAACTTTGCAGAGCTCTTTAAAGTATTTCCATCAAGAGATAAAAACTTTTGTCTTGATAAATAGTTGTTGATATCTTTTGTATCAAAAGATATCTCTGCATTTAAAAATCCATGCTCAATTTTTACAGGAATTGAAAAGTTAACATATGGGGGATATGAAAGTGTAAGTGTGCCCTTTTGTGAGAAAAAGCCTTTATCTTCAACATTAAAATGAGCAACAGAGGCAATCTCCTGAGAGGTATTCTCGCCTTGGCTTGAGATGTCATTAATCTTTTCAATCTCATTATCTACAGCTGATTTTGTAAAATAAACACCGCTAGCATATACAACTGCTGCTACAGCTACAGCACATGAACTTACAATAGCAATTGTTTTCTTTTTCATGACAAAATTCCTTCAAAAGTATTTTTTATCAAGTTAACACAAATGTAACTTAAAAAAGCAAAGTAAGATCAAAAAGTTCATTTCATTCACTCTTAAATTTGTAAAATTTATTTTGCATTTACCATAATTTTGAGATTACCTCATAAATTTTGATTTCTATGAGCACCAACAAAAACGCCAGGAACAAGTCCTGGCACAAAATCTTCAATCAAAAAGGATCTAAAACTTAGTTTTGACCTTTAATAGCCTTTCTTCCTAAGAAAACGCAATCGTCACCTAATTCTTCTTCGATTCTGATTAACTGATTGTATTTGGCAATACGATCAGAACGACTCATAGAACCAGTCTTAATTTGACCGCATGAGGTACCAACTGCAAGATCAGCAATTGTAGTATCTTCAGTTTCACCTGATCTGTGTGATACCACAGCTGTGTAGCCAGCATCATGGGCCATCTTAATAGCATTTAATGTTTCAGTTAAAGAACCAATCTGATTGAATTTAATTAAGATTGAGTTTGCAATACCCTTTTTAATACCTTCAGCTAAGATCTTGGTGTTAGTTACAAACAAATCATCACCAACTAACTGAACATGTGAACCTAACTTTTCAGTCTGGTATTTAAAGCCATCCCAATCAGACTCATTCTGACCATCTTCAATTGATACAATTGGGTACTCATTTACTAGATTAGCAAGATAATCAGTAAACTCATGAGAGGTAAATGACTTGCCCTCACCTTTTAACTCATATAGACCTTTTTCGCTGTTATAGAACTCTGATGAAGCGCAGTCCATAGCTAGAGTTACATCTTTACCAAACTCATATCCTGCTTTTTCAACAGCCTCTTTGATGCAGGCAAAAGCTTCAGCATTTGACTTTAAGTTAGGAGCAAAACCGCCCTCATCGCCAACACCTGTTGATAAACCTTTCTTCTTTAATACTGATGCCAGCGCATGGAATACCTCAGCACCAATGCGTAAAGCTTCACGGATATTCTTGCCACCTACAGGCTGGATCATAAACTCCTGAATATCGACATTATTATCTGCATGCTTGCCTCCATTTAGAATGTTCATCATTGGCAGTGGCATTACATACTTACCCTTATGGCCGTATAGTTCACCGATATATTTATATAGAGGAACCTTGCGAGAAGCTGCCTCAGCCTTAGCTACTGCTAAAGATACTGCTAAGATAGCATTTGCTCCTAACTTATCTTTATTCTCAGTACCATCTAGCTCGATCATGATCTTATCAATACCGGACTGATCGCAAGAGCATTTGCCTACAATAGCCTTTGCTATTGGACCATTTACATTAGCAACAGCTTTTAATACACCTTTACCACCAAAGCGTGATTTATCGCCGTCTCTTAACTCTAAAGCTTCTCTAGAACCTGTAGATGCGCCAGATGGAGCTGCAGCGCGGCCAAAAGAACCATCTTCTAAATAAACCTCTGCTTCTACAGTTGGATTACCACGTGAATCGATAATTTCACGACCGATAACTTTAACGATTTTTGACATGATTTCCTCTTAGCTAAAAAATCTTAATTACGAACACAAAACAATTGTACAGATATAGTTAGTTACATGCAACTATAATTAGCTTTAGGTAATATTTTTTTATTAAACGATACAAAATGTCAGCTAAGACAAATACTCAACTGATTTACTGTCTTTTCTCATGATGGTTCGTTAGATGAGGATTCAATTGTTCTAGTATTTTTTTAAGAGCGTAAAATAGAGTGGATAATAGTTTTGCAACAAGAAGTAAGGTCATCTTATAACTGCTTTTTTAGCAATATTTTGCAAGATAAACCTTACTTACTACACTTAACTTTTGAACTAAATGGTTAGTTAGTTGTTTGGTTAGTTTGTTTGTTAGTTAGATAATTAGTTAAAATGGTATTCTTTTGCTTGAGAGGTTTCCCAGACCTTCTTTAAATCGTCAGGGATTGACAGGTTAAAACCTAACTCTCTGTATGGACCTATATTATGAAAATCTGAACCTAATGAGGCTAAGAAATCATACTTCTTGCAAAGTTCACACAAATACTCATGATCTGCAGGCTTCTGCTGAGATGAAGCGACCTCAATTCCTAAACCACCGCAATCTTTAAAATATTCCATTAACGATCTTAATTTTGTGTTGGTAAGTGAATAGCGTTTTGGATGGGCTAACACAGGAATACCACCTGACTTTAAGATAGCATCTACAGCTACACTAATATCAGGCCAATTAGTCTTTACATAACAGCATTTACCTTTTTTAAGATAATATTCAAAGGCATCTTCATTGGTCTGAGCTCTGCCCATCTCAACAATGTAGCGAGCATAGTTGCCACGTGTAATTGAGGCTCCTTCCCCCGCTCTTTTTACGCATTCGTTATATGAATCAGTAAATCCCTGCTTATCTAATTTGTCACCAATTTCCTGAGCTCTTTGAATACGTAAGACTCTTTGACCTTTTAGATATTCTTGAAGTGCTGGTGCATCTTTATCGATAAATAAGGCTGCCACATGGATCTGCTCGTTATTCCATGTTGTTGACAGCTCAGCTCCAGGAATTAACTCAAGCTTACCTTCTGCTTCCTTTTTAGCCCTATCTATTCCTAAAACACAGTCATGATCAGTTAAGGCTAAATGAGTAAGACCTCTTGAGATTGCTCTTTGTACTAAAGCTTCTGGAGTAAAAGCACCATCTGAAGCTGTTGAATGTGAATGTAAATCAATCTTTGAAAAAATGGCAGGCATTTTATTCTCCGTTTATCAATTCTAATTCTTCCCAACGAGCATAGAGCTTGTCTAACTCTTCTTGTGCCTTGTTTCTCTTGTTGGTAACTTCAATAGATTTTTCAGGACCATCAGCAAATAAGGCTAGATCTGACAGTTGCTCATCTAATAGGGCAATATCAGCTTCTAACTTTTCAACTTTATCTGGAAGTTCTTTTAGCTCATGCTTTTGGGTAAAAGTAAGACCTTTTTTCTTTTTAGAATTATCTGTTTTTTCTGTTCCAGTTCTTGATGGCTGTTCAGAATTTTTAATATCTTTTTGAGAATTGTCCTTTGTTTGACACTCTACATTTTTAGAAATTCTCTCATAATAAGCTAACACATCAGACCAACCACCAATTACAGACTCTATGTGACCTTTACCGTCAAAGACCCAAGTCTCAGTTGCAACCTTATCGATAAAAGCTCTGTCGTGGCTGATAATGATAACAGTACCGTTATATGTTGATACAAGATCTTCTAATAAATCTAAGGTTTCTAAGTCAAGATCATTAGTAGGCTCATCCATGATGAGAACATTTGAGCTTTTAGCAAAAAGGCGTGCTAAAAGCAGTCGGTTCTTCTCACCTCCCGATAAAACTTTTACTGGAGAACGGGCTCTTCGACCAGAGAACAGGAAGTTAGCTAGATAAGAGATCACATGCTTATTCTTACCGTTGATACATACTTCGGTGTGACCATCAGCGACGTTATCTGCTACAGACTTTTCAAGATCAAGACCTTCATGGTACTGATCAAAATACTGTATTTCTACATTAACACCTGTTCTTACTTTTCCTGAAGTTGGTTTTATCTGACCTAAAAGAGTTTTAATTAAAGTAGTTTTACCAGCAGCATTTGGACCTGTAATACCAATTCTGTCACCACGCATTACGGTTGCACTAAAGTCTTTGATAACAGACTTCTCACCAAAAGAGATATTAAGATCTTTAATTTCAAAAACTAAGTTACCGCTTCTTTGCGCAGAATTTGCCTCCATAATGACGTTGCCCATTCTGTCACGTCTATTTGCTCTTATTTTTCTGCGCTCTTCAAGATCTTTTACTCTGCCTTCATTACGAGCAAGACGAGCCTTAACGCCGCGTCTGATCCAAGCCTCCTCTTGAGCTAAGATCTTGTCAAATTCAGCATTAGCTAATTCTTCTTTGCGTAATCGCTCATCACGAAGTTCAATATAGCGATTAAATGAACCTGGATAGGAATAAAGCTTGCCTCTATCTAACTCGACTATCCTTGTAGCGCAGTTATTGGCAAAGAACCTGTCATGGGTTACAAAAACTAGAGTTCCGTTAAAGTTTTTCAGCTCTTGTTCAAACCAGGCAATAGATTCAATATCTAGGTGGTTGGTAGGCTCATCTAAAAGTAGCAATTGTGGCTCAGAAGCTAAAGCTGCAGCCAGCGCCACCTTACGGCGGTTACCACCTGAAAGGGATTTTAATTCAAGCTCGGGAGCTAAACCTATTCTGTTTAGGATCTTACGCACAACCGCGTCTTTAACCCAACCATCATGTGATTCAATAAAAGCAGAAAGTTCCAGTTGCTCATGAGGATCTTCTGATAAAGAGAACTTTGATAAAGCTTCACCTACAACAGGTACACCGCTAGCTGCAAGTGAATAAGCAGTACCTTGTTCGTATGAAGGAGGATCCTGACATAAAGTTGCTATCTTAAGACCTGACTGAATAATAATTCTTCCAGAATCTAACTCTCTTTTACCCTGAATCAAACTTAACAGAGTTGACTTACCAGTACCGTTACGACCTACAAGACATATTCTTTCATTCTCTTCAATTGAAAGGTTAGCGCCTTCTAAAAGTTTGTCAGCTCCGTTGTTTAAATAAGCATCAATAATGGATACAAGACTCATTACAGATCCTTAATTCCATCAGGTCCAAACACACGTGGCTTGTGAGAAGATGCTCTAGGTTTACCTTTTGAAAAGCCATCTTTTCCTTTAGAATATGATGAATTACCTCTGGAGTAGCCATTATCATAAGTTCGTCTTTCATTAAATGATGAATTGTCTTCATCACGTCTGAATGGCTTATGGGAAAACTCTCCTGAACGCTTGGTAAATTTATCCTGTTTTTCGTGTCTGTAAGTAGAGTGACTCTCTTTGGCCTCGCCCCAAACCTTATTTACACCAGTATTTGTACTATATGTAGCGGTGTCTGAACTATTAGATATTCTTGAAGAGTAAGCTCTTGAATTTCTATAAGAGCTTCTGTCAACATTTCTTGAGTTTCTATCCTGAGAATAGTGATTTGAATCAGAATACTCATGATAAGAATTTTCTTTTACATCTAAAGCTTTCTGCCACTTAGGAGCTGCTTTTAATGTTGTCATAGGCTCAGGTGTTTTTACCATATTAGCCTTGGTGAATTTCAAACGGTAACAGGTATGAATTTTTTTATCTCGAGAAAAGTCACGAGGCAGAGTCGACTCAGAGATATTCTCAATTTCAAAACCATAATCTTTAATAGACTCATCGATTACAAAACCTCTGAAGTTGGTGCAGAATATAACCTCACCACCATCTTTTAGATGTCTTGTAAGATTTGAAAGTAACGCTACCTGATCACGTTTTACATCAAAGCTTGTTTCCATACGCTTTGAGTTTGAGAAGGTAGGAGGATCTATATAGATAAGATCAAACAAAAGACCTTGATCTTGAGATAACCAAGCAAGACAGTCTGCCTGAATGAATTGAGCCTTATCTGTTGCTAAATGGTTTAGCTTAAAGTTCTCCATACCCCATTCAAGGTAAGTTCTGCTCATATCAACAGATACAGTTGATTTTGCTCCGCCTAAGGCTGCTGCAACTGAGGCTGAACAGGTATAAGAGAACAGATTTAAAAAGTCTTTGTCTTTTGCTTCTTTTCTAATTAAATCTCTGATGAGTCTTCCATCTAAGAAAAGACCTGTATCAAGGTAATCATAGAGATTTACTCTAAACAGAGCATTGTTCTCATTGACAGTCATGAACTCATTTTTAAGTTCTTTAGCTTTTTCGTACTGATTGTCGCCCTTTTGAACTTCACGGCTCTTTAAGATAACCTTATCACCAGTAACACCTGCAATCTCAACAGTTGCGCTTAGCATATCTAATTCATGACGCTTTGCTACACGAGGATTTACCTTAGCTGGAGCTTTGTATGCCTGGATTACATAGTAACCATCGTAGTAATCAATGGCAGCAGAATACTCAGGGACATCAGCATCATACACACGATAAGCATTGGTATTTACATTCTTTGCCCACTTGCGCATGTAAGTTAAATTTTTCTTTAAGCGGTTAGCAAAGTCTGTTGCAATCTTAATGTTCTGCTCTTCTTTTACGCTTAGATCTTCAGTCTCGTTAATATCAAAGACTCTTAACTGGCATAAAAGCTCACCATTATAAAGTTTGTAAACCTTATTTGAATGCAATCTCATGCAGGAGAGTAATTCTGGAGATGAAGAGATCACTGCAGCTCTTGCGCCTTTAAAGTTTTTCTTAAAGCCAGCACCGATCTCAGTATAAAGAGCGATTAACTCATTAAAGTTACCCATTCTCTTACCGTATGGAGGATTTGTTACAATGGTAACTTTAAGATCTGAAGTAAATGGATTATAAAGATTCTGTACAGGACAGTGATATACCTTAACTAAATTCGAAAAACCAGCCTTTGCTGCATTTTCATTAGCAATATCTACAATTCTTTCATCAAGATCGAAACCTACAATCTCAACCTTTCTTTCAAGACACTTTGCTATACCGTTTTGAGATCTGTTTTTAGCTTCTTCTAAAAGGTTATTCCAGACATCTTTATCAAACTGTTTTAAGTTAAAGAAGCCATAATGTTCTCTTCTGATACCTGGTGCAGTATCTGTAGCCACACAAGCTGCTTCAAATAATAAGGTACCTGAACCACACATAGGATCGATAAAGTTATCACCTGTATAGCCAGCTCTTTTAATCATGGCAGCAGCTAAATTCTCTTTTAGAGGAGCAGCTCCTGTACCACGGTGATATTCACGCTTTAGAAGAGCGCGACCTGAGAGATCGATTAAAATGTTTGCACTGCCCTTTTTATCTAAATGGCAGTTAATTAAAACATCAGGATTTTCTCTATCAACATCAGGTCTTCCACCTAGAGTTGTCTGTAATCTGTCGCAGATAGCGTCCTTTACTTTTAAAGCACCATACTGAGTGTTTCTGATTTCATCATTGGTACCTGTGAAGGAAACTGCGATGGTATTGCTCTTATCAAAATACTTTTCCCAAGCTACACCATTAGCACCGATATAAAGTTCAGTGTCAGTTTCACAGTAGAACTCTGACATCTCAAGTAAAATTCTTGAAGCAAAGCGAGACCAAAGACATGCTTTCATACCAAAAGCAAAGTCGCCTTTAAAAGATACACCAGCTACAGTTTCTTTAGCGCTTTGTGCTCCAAGTTGATTTAATTCGTTTAATAAAAGAGTTTCTAAACCTTTAGGACAGGTTGCAAAGAATGATAATGCCATGAATTATAAGCTCCAAGTTTATGGCGATATTATACTTTAAACACCTGTACTTTAAACGCATTAAATCCTCAGATATTCAATAAATTTCTCTAAAAGAATTGAGGAAAAATAAAGTGAAAACTTACTAAAACAAGCAAGAACCCTATGTTGTACTTAGTAAATTTTTTCATGTAGTAAAGAGGAGTTGCGCCTTCAGTCTTAATATAGAACTTAAAGGTAATTAGACTTGCCATTGATGCAATGATAGTACCTAAGCCACCTACATTCACACCGATTAAAAGCATATTTGGATCTTTTGCAAAATTAGATAGCATTACAGTTGCAGGCACATTTGAAACTATTTGAGAGAGCGATACTGAAATAAAGTATTCATATTTATCAACAAAGTTCTCAGCAAAGCTTTTAACAGTTTCAATTTGACACACATTGTTCACAAAGATAAACAAGAAAACAAAAAGTAGCAACAACTTGTAATCTGCCTGTTTGAACAGACTCATGTCCATTATAAGAATTGAACTAAGGACGAGAGTAGACATCAGATAAACATCCAATACTCTTAGTACACTTAAAAGACAGAGCACAAAGAGAACAGTAGTTAAAGAACATCTTTTTGAGTTAATTGAGAGTACAATCTTGCTTTCGTACTTTAAAGGCTTGGTATCAATAAAATGTGTGGTTAAGAACAGCAATACAAATGACACTAGAATGATAGGAAAAGTAACCTTTAAAAAAGACAGTAAATCATAGTTGAAGACTGTATAAATAAAGAGGTTTTGAGGATTTCCAATAGGTGTTAGTGTTGAGCCTACATTAGCTGCAATAGTCTGTAATGACAGAACCTTAATTAAGAGATCTTGCCTGTTTACTTTTACAAAGGCTGCAATAGCGATAGGTATAAAGATTATCAATGAAACATCATTGGTAATTAGCATGGAGATAAAAAAGTTTATAAAGATAAACAGTCTTGAGAGTGATCTTGCATTTCCTGATAGAGAGCACAGCTTCATATAGACTAAAGACAAAACACCAAGCTTTTTAAAAGAAGCTACAACTAACATCAGGCATAAAAGTAATAACAGGATTTTTAAATTTAAAGCCTCAATAGTACTTGTAATTGAGAACCTGATAAAAAATGAAGTTACAAAGGCTAGTATAGCTGCTGTATAAAGATCAGGATTTCTTCTTAAATATTGTAAGAGATTATAAATGGTACGATTCATACTAGTTCTTTTGTCGGATCTCTACAGAAATGTAGATCTCTTGTTACTTTAAAAACTTTAGGTGTATGCAGATAAATTCAAACTTGCAGTATATCAAAAGATAAGCACTGATGATTGAAAATGTAAGTAAATGAGCGCGGTGGATTTAAAAATTTTAAAGTATTGAGTAAGAGCGTTACCTCTGGGGATGACTCCCCAGAGACAACTACAGGAATTGCACCTGTTTCTCTCCTGATATCAGCTCATTGGCCGTTATAAAACTCATAACTACTTAACGACACAAAGAACAATATCTTTAGTAAGAAAGACAATATATTAAACAATAATTTCTTTGCACTATTGGCAAAAATTGATATGAAAAATAAGACTAATACTCGCCTTCTTTAAGACCAGTAGCTTTAAAAATATCTTTAGGTGATATTCCAATCTCTTTTAAGTTTTTTTGCAATAGAAAGTCTTTCTTCAGCTTTTCCTTCGGCTTTTCCGTCATTGTGACCATCGGTATAACTTTTTTCCAATACGGCGCTATTGTCCCACATTTTTTTTTAACTACCTTGGTAAGCAACTTTTTCTTTTTCAGAGAATTTTGCTATTTCTGCAATTCTAAATAATTTTGTATACACTCGTTCTTTTAAAGCAACAGGCTTATCGTTTAAAGCAGAAAGATTTTTTATTGCATACATCCATTTATCTTGGATAGTTTCAAGTTCATCTTCTGTTTTGGTAAATTTAGGTAATTCAAAATAATAGTAAGCCATTTTGCATTAAATTGGCAATTTGTGACCTTGTCGTATAAAACGACTTCATGTCGATAAGGCTCACTGTCTTTTTCCAAGACAAAATTTAAAATTCCAATTGTATAAACAGCTTTTAATTGATAATCCAAAACACCTTTTGGAGCCTGATTTCTTGTTGCAAAAGAACTATAAAATATGCTTCTGTCCTTAAAATAGTTCTGAGCTGCATTTTGCATTTCAACGATGATATAAGCATCATCAGATGTTTTACAATAAACATCAAAGATAGCATCCCTGTCAGTAACCAAATCACCTAATTGTTCCAAAGATAAATAAGACAAGTCTACAATCTTATCTTTTAAGTTCAAAAATGAATTTAAAAAGCTAATTAAAATATCTTTGTTAAGCTCCGATCCAAATAGTCTTTTGAACCCAAAATCTGTATAGGCACAGATATATTTACCTTGATCGATTGACATAATTTAGTCCTCTATAAACTAAAGTCATCTTACATTAGAAACCGACATATTGGTGAATGTCTTACTAAAACTGATTTTAGAACAAACAAAAGTAGATTGAAGAGAAGATTCTTAACTAAGGAACAGAAATAAAAAGGGATTATTAAAATATAAAGGGGCAAGAACTGCCCCTCTTAAGATCATTCAGTTAAACAAATTACTTGTTTAAAGCCTGAGCAACCTGAACTGCGATAGCTACGGTAGCACCAACCATAGGGTTGTTACCCATACCCATGAAGCCCATCATCTCAACGTGAGCTGGAACTGATGATGAACCTGCGAACTGAGCGTCTGAGTGCATACGACCCATTGTATCGGTCATACCGTAAGAAGCAGGACCAGCAGCCATGTTATCAGGGTGCAGGGTACGGCCTGTACCAC
>ERZ857521.736-NODE-736-length-46231-cov-5.050589_pt1 | contig 46231 bp, 37 predicted proteins | sample MGYA00519701_ERZ857521 | MGnify/ENA primary metagenome ERZ857521 (study PRJEB31778, sample SAMEA3449346) | human gut metagenome | biome: human gut; feature: human-associated habitat; material: faeces | place: United Kingdom | collected 2010/2012 ...
ACATATTTAGAAAAAGCTGCATAACTATTTTCCGAAGAAATTCAAAACAGCTTCTTACAAAATCATTAGGATATTCATTATTATTTCCTTACATTTGGGGCAAATCATCAAAGAGGGAGGATTGTTATGAACAGATACCTAATTCCGATAATTGGATTCCTATGTTGTTTATTAGGCGGATGTGCACACCTTACATCCGAAGAAGAGGTTATGTATAACCCCTATATAGAAGCGTTTACTGCTGGAGAAGTATCCCGTTATACCCAGCCTACCCTGATTCTATCCGAACCCATACCAGCCGGGAAAGCCGAAGAATGGGAAAAGCAGATACAGATCACCCCGGAACCGGAAGGACACTGGACTTTTGACGGGCAACGGACGTTTATCTTCAAACCCGCCAAAGAGCTGAAACGGGACACACGTTACAAACTGAGCATCGACCTCTCTGCGTGGTGGAACATACCGGAAAAGAAATACCGGAAGTTCAAACATACCTTCCAAACGGTCCCCTTGCGCGTACGTGCAGATTTGGTCTCATTAGATATGAATAACGCCCACCCGGAAAACTACAATGTAGTATATGCGATATACACATCCGACAAAGAACTGCCTGAAACCATAGAACCTTTGGTGGGCGTAACGGATGCGGCAGACAGCCGTTGGCAACACAGTGCGGACGGAAGGAAGCATCAGCTTACTTTAGAAAATATCCGACCGGGTGAACGGGACATCCAACTTTATATCCGACCCAATAAGCTGAACATTCCAGAAGAGGACTTGCTTCAGACCCACATACCGGATTCCGAAAACTTCTCTGTCTACAGGGTAAATTATGTAAGAGAGCCAGAAAGGTATGTAGAAGTCACCTTCACTCAACCCTTGGATGAAGTGCAGTCCTTGCAAGGACTGGCTTACTTGACAGGGAATGAACAGGGAATCGTAACTATCACAGAGAACAAGTTGCGGCTTTATCCGGAAAGCAAGGAATCTCGGTCGCTGGAGGTTATCCTGAAGGCCGAACTGAAAAGTAAAAACGGACAGGCCTTGGGCAAGGAGGTCAGCTGGCCTATTCAGGAAAACGAAGGACTTCCGGCTGTACGCTTCGTGGGGGACGGGGTGATTCTTCCGCAATCCGCCCGGTTAAGCGTCCCGTTCCAAGCTATCGGACTGAAAGGGGTCATAGTCCGTGTCCTGAAAATCGGCGAGCAAAACATCGGCCAGTTCCTCCAGACAAATCAGCTGGACCAGACCGGCGAGCTGATGCGCGTAGGACGGCTCATGCCCCGCCAGGTGCTGTTTCTGGACGACAAATCATACGACCTGAAACGCTGGAATACTTTTGCCTTAGACTTGAACCAGATGATCCAGCCGGAACCTGGAGCCATCTACCGGGTCATTCTATCGTTTGACGAAACCCTGTCCGCTTTTTCCTGCCCCGACCGGAAAGAATACACCCGGGAGGAAATACGGGCCAAAAATGAAATTGCCTTCCGGGAGGAGCTGAACCGTTTTGATGAAGGGGGCTGGTATTACCAAGAAGACGCGAATACTGACTGGTCTCTCTACCGGTATCAAGACCGGAACAACCCCTGTACCCCATCCTATTATTTCAACAAATCGGAAGGAAAAAATATCCTGGCCACCAACATCGGACTGATGGCTATGGCCGGGACAGATGGAAAGATGATTGTCCTTGCTCATCACCTGCGACACACCGAGCCGATAGAGGGCGTATCGGTGCAGGCTTATAACTACCAACGTCAATTGCTGGCCGAAGGGGTTACAGACCGGCAAGGGATGCTCACCTTCGACCTGAAGAAAGCCGGCGGAAAGCCTTTCTACTTGCTGGCTTCGGCCGGGAAGCAACGCTCTTACCTGCGCGTGGATGACGCCTCATCGCTATCTTTAAGCACATTTGATGTGGATGGCGAAGTCGTACAACGGGGCGTGAAAGGATTTATCTACGGAGAACGGGGAGTATGGCGTCCAGGCGACACGTTACATATCGGATTCATGCTCCACGATAAAGAGAAAATGTTGCCCAAGCATCATCCGGTACGCCTAGGCATCTATAACCCGTCAGGGCAATTATACCAGCAGAAAGTCAGTACGGAAGGAATTTCCGGTCTGTATGCGTTTCGCATCCCGACTGACGCCGATATTCCTACAGGTGCCTGGCTGGCAAGGGTCGAAGTAGGCGGTGTGTCTTTCGAGAAGCGGTTCCGCATAGAGAGCATCAAGCCGAACCGGCTGAAGATCCAACTGAAGACCCCCAAGCATCTGCTCCGGGATGAAGTGCTAAACCTTCCGCTTCATGTAGAATGGCTACAAGGCGCAAAGGCGCGAAACCTGAAGTTCGACCTGCAAGGGACTTTCATATCAACCGAGACAAGTTTCAATAACTTTAAAGAATATCAGTTTTCAAATCCGGCTCAGACATTCAATACAGAAGAGAGTCAACTGATTACCGGAAAAACTGATGCGGAGGGGAACGCTATGATTCAAGCCCGATTGCAGGTAGGCGCAACGGCTCCCGGAATGCTTTTAGGAAATTTCGTCACCAAAGTGTACGAAGAATCGGGTGATTTCAGTATTGATGCTACCCGCATGCTTTATTCGCCTTATAAGAGGTATATCGGAATCCGTGCTCCGCAACAGGGAAACCAGCCTCTGAGTACCGACAAGGAATACTCCTATCAATTGGTCTCGGTGGATTACCAGGGGAATCCGGTGGGCAATGCTGATCTATCGATAGATATCTATAAGGTAGACTGGTATTGGTGGTGGAGCGCAGACAAGAACGCGCTGGCCAATTACGTATCCGGTTCTTATAATAAGCCTATAAAACACTTGGATATCCGTACGGACGGACAAGGGAATGCCTCTTTCCCAGTACAATTCGCCCGCAAAGAATGGGGAACCTACCTGATTCTGGCAAAAGACAAGCAAGGCGGGCATACGACCGGGCTTGTCAGTTATTATGACTGGCCGGAACTGGAAGGGCGGAGAGACCGGACTGGAGCCGATAATGCCTCTGTACTTACCTTCAAAACCGATAAGGAGACGTACCGTCCGGGAGAAACCATCCACGTTTCTATCCCCTCCTCAGAAGGGAGCAGGGCTATTGTGAGTGTACAAACCGGGACAAAGGTGCTCTCGGTAAAAGAGTATGCTTGCCAGGACAACGGGACTTCGTTGAAAATTCCGGTAACCCGGGAGATGGAACCGAGTGCCTATCTGTTCATTACCCTGTTGCAACCTCATGGAAATACGGAAAATGACTTGCCGATCCGGATGTATGGTGTGGTTCCGTTTAAGGTTACCTCGGAAGAGGGACGTCTGTTGCCCAAAATAGAGACCGCCAGCGAATGGAAACCGGAATCGTCCTGCTCATTAACCGTTTCCGAAAAGTCGGGCCGGGAAATGGCTTATACCCTTGCTATCGTAGACGAAGGACTATTAGACCTGACTCATTTCCAGACACCGGATCCGTGGACCTCATTCCATGCCCGCGAAGCTTTAGGTGTACATACGTGGGATCTATATGATTATGTATTGGGGGCTTATGGAGGACGCATTGAGCAATTGTTCAGTATTGGGGGCGATGATGCCCTGAACAAAGGCCCCAAAGCCGTAGTGAACCGGTTTACTCCGGTGGTACGCTTCTTAGGCCCGTACTCGCTACGGAAAGGCGAGCAGAAAACGCACACCTTATCCATACCCAACTACAATGGACGTGTCCGTGTCATGGTGGTGGCTACTGATGGCATGGCATACGGCAATGCAGAAGAAAGCGTATTGGTCAGAAAACCGGTCATGCTATTAGGCACATTACCCCGCGTCATCGGAACTGACGAGGAGATGGAAATCCCTGCTACGGTCTTTGCTACAGAAGAACACGTAGGCGATGTACAAGTGACTATTCAGACTTCGGACGAAATGGAGGTAATCGGCACACGGACGCATCAGCTCCATTTTGAAGCTCAAGAAGACCGGACCGTGTCCTTCCGCGTGAAGGTGAAGAGCCAGTCCGGCAAGGGACATATCACCCTGACCGCCATCGGGAAAGGAGAGAAATCCACTTATGAGACGGATTTGGATATCCGGTCGGTATCTACCCGACAAACTCAAGTGATGCATGCGACTCTGAAAGCCGGAGAAACCTGGAAACATGAAATTATATTGAACGGACAACCCGGAAGTAACGAAGTGGAACTGGAAGTTGCACGTATCCGTCCATTAAATCTGACGGGGCGATTAAGCGAGTTGTGCGAGTATCCGCATGGATGTCTGGAACAAATTGTCTCGAAAGCCTTCCCGCAATTATATCTATCCCAGTTCATTAACCTGACGGACGAGCAATCAGCCTCCAGCGAAGCGCAGGTAAAGCAGATAATCAGCCGATTGCGTTCTTATCAGACGGCATCGGGAGCTTTCGCCTATTGGGCTGGACAGACCGGGACAAATGCCTGGGGTAGCGTCTATGCCATGCACTTCCTTTTAGAAGCCGAAGCGCAAGGTTATGCCATCCCAGCCTCTATGAAGCAACAGGCTTTAACCGACTTGAGGAAAATCGCCTCGAACTGGAAAGAGCCTTCCGATAGAGGAATCCGAGAATCCGAAGTGTTGATTCAGGCTTATCGCTTGTATGTCATCGCACGGGCCGGACAAGCGGATATTGGTGCCATGAACCGTCTGAAAGCCTTGAAACTTTCGCCTATCAGCCAAGAGATGTTGGCCCTGAGCTATGCGCAGATCGGGCGGGCAGATGTAGCGGAAAGTTTATTATTGCAAACGCACGAAACGGATATCACTACCTCGAAGGGGCTGGATACAACTTTCGGTTCCGAACTCCGGGATAATGCCATCCGCTTATGGCTCCGTTGCGTATTGAACAAAGAGGAGGAAACGCTTCCTTTGGTCAATCAATTGTCTGAAACGCTCTCTTCGGACAGATGGCTGAACACCCAAGAGACCTCTTTCGCCATCCTGGCATTGGCAGACTATTATCGGAAATACCAGCCGGAAACAGGCGAAATGAATTTTACGTACCGCCATCAAGATATCGAAGAGCCTATACGGACTCCGGAAACGGTCTGGTCTGACCGGCCTATACAGGAAGGAAACGCAGGTGTATTCCCGCTTCAAATCCGGAACGAAGGAAACAGCACCCTGCATCTCTTGGCGAAAATATCCGGAGAGTCGTCACAAGAGAACGTACCGGCTTCTCAAAACGGCCTGCGTCTGTCCGTAGATTACCGGACAACAGATGGGCATCCGTTGTCTATCGAGGCTTTAGAGCAAGGGACAAATTTCGAAGCGTGGATTACCATTCAGAATCCTACTGCCCGGCCTTTGTCACATTTGGCCCTGACCGCTATATTCCCTTCCGGATGGGAAATCCTGAATACACGTTTCCTCCCGGTCGCAACCGAGAAGGTTAAAGTCGATTATCAGGATATCCGGGATGACCGGGTATTGAGTTATGTGGATTATCTGCCGGCCGGGAATCAGGTTACGGTACGCATCCATCTCTGCGCGGTGTACTCCGGACGATTCTATCTGCCGCCCATCACGTGCGAGACCATGTATGACCAAGCAATTCGGGCTAATACCCCGAGTGGTTGGGTGGAAGTGGAATAAATAAAGTTTATGAGTTTTTTAGTTTATAAGTTTTTACTAATGACTATAAGCTAAAAAACTCATAAGCGATTAATACAAACCATTCTCACGCAAAATATCCGACAATTCTTTATCCGTAAGGCTCTCTTGTTCGGATTTATCATAGATATAAAGCAATCCTATCTCAGATTCTTCTTCCGAATAGGCAAGTATAAGTGTAATAACTCGTGCTCCTCCGCTTTTCCCTTTACCCTTTGCCGAGATAGCCATCCGGACTTTCCGCAATCCATGGCCTAAATCCGCTCCTTGGTAAGGATTTTTCGCCAATTCATCCAATAATTTTTGGTAATCCTTTTTTATTGAACGATACTTTTTCGCCAACCTTTTGAATGTCCGATCAAAAAGTGGAAAACTTATAATCCTACAATTTATTGAGCAACTCTTCAGCAGGCCTTCCTTTCACCTTCCCGGCCCGGATTAATTTGACCTCATCACACATTTCTTTCAACTCGGCCACCAGTTCGGCTTTGGTAAGCGGACGATAGGCTTCACCCTCTTCAACCACTTTGGAGGCCGATTGCTTTTCTTCTTCTTTTTGCTGGGAGACCAACCGCCGGACATAATTCAAGGCTTTTTTCAGACGGGCTTCATCATCGGCTATATAGCTCAATTCACGGAGTATTTCTGCATTTAGACTCATTGTATTCATAGTTATCCTTGTTATGCTTCTTCTTTCTGACAAAGATATAAAAATCTGTCAAGACTCCAATAATCGCCTGTAAGAAAAATCATTTTCTCGTATTTTTCCCTTATCTTTGCCGCACTAATAGGCAAGATAACAGATTGAGCAGAGTGATTTACGCATACCTCCGTTGGATATTACCCGCCATTTTCATGATTTATTATGGCGAGATTATCTCTTTTACGCATGTTCACGTGGTGAATGGCGTAACGGTGGTTCATGCCCATCCGTATAAATCCGGAAATGCTTCGGATTATCACCATCACTCTTTATCCGAATTGCAACTTTTCCACCAACTATCGGTATTTTCATTAGAGGACGGCGCGGTTCAATCACTTATCATCGAGCCATTTATACCGCATCTTTTGTGCTATATCCATACGGAACTCAAAACGAAAGCCAAAAATGCGGACGTCCAACCTTTTTATTTACGGGCTCCTCCTTCTTTCGCCTTATCCGACAGACAAATTGTTCTTATTTAAACAGAATAATTGTCATTATGCAGGATTTTTGAATTTTAAACGCGACTTTAGAAAGAATTGCGGATTTTAGAAGGATAATAAGGCGTATTTCTTCTTTTTTTAACAGAGAATGGTGAGATTTATGCCTAACTTTTTCTCGATTGCATACTACAATCGGAAGGAAACGAGCCTTGCTTTTTCGGAAAAGATAGGCACAAATCCGGGGGAAGACAGGATATTTTCTGAAAATATCGATCATTCCTTTCAAAACAAGGGGGCCTTTGCCCCCAAATGCCTCATAAATCCGCGTAGATTGCTCTTTTTTCCGAGAGGAATAAAGACAATTTAATTCCCCTGTTTTCAAGAAATTGCACACAAAAAGCAGGTTTCTAAAGTACCGTATGCGTGCATTTTTCTAAGCCAATCCGTACCAGAGTCCGAAATACGCGATTCTGAGCAGGGATTATTTGACAAATTGCCATTTTTGTCAATTTGCTATTTTCCAATAAATGCATCGCCCACGTCCTGCATCTTCATAATAAAACCAATTAAGTAATCGAATAGACAAACAACAATATGAATAAAATATTCCTAATCTTGATCAGCCTGAGTTGTGTTTGGGTCTCACTCAAGGCGGAAGATACAAAACTAAACATGAACCCCTCGGACGCTAATGTGTTCGGCCATGTTATTGACAAACAATCCGGTGAACATCTGGCATATATCAACATATTCCTGCAAGGAACTACGATCGGTACGGTCACAGATGCGACCGGCCATTACTCGATGACTAATCTTCCAGAAGGGGAATTCACCATTGTGATGAAATCCATCGGATATCAGACTATCGAAAAAGTGATAGAATTAAAGAAAGGAAAGACCATTGAGGTTAATTTCGAAGCCGAAGAAGATGCGGTATCGCTGGACGGTGTCGTGGTATCGGCCAACCGTAACGAAACGACCCGCCGGATGGCACCATCACTGGTCAACGTATTGGATGCCAAAGTTTTCGAAACCTCCAATGCCACCTCTTTAGCGGATGGATTGAACTTCCAGCCGGGTGTACGCGTGGAAAACAATTGCCAGAATTGCGGTTTCCAGCAAGTCCGGATTAATGGGTTGGAAGGCCCGTACACCCAGATTCTGGTTGATAGCCGGCCTATCTTCAGCGCCCTGACCGGAGTTTACGGTCTGGAGCAGATCCCGGCCAATATGATTGAACGTGTCGAGGTAATGCGAGGTGGAGGTTCAGCATTGTTCGGAGCTTCGGCCATAGCCGGTACTATTAATATCATCACCAAAGAGCCTCTGCGCAATTCAGCTCAAATAGCCCATTCGTTGACGATGGTAGGCGGAAGCCGTTCGGACAACAACACGACATTAAACGCTTCGCTGGTGACAGATGACCACAAAGCAGGCATCTATATTTTCGGACAATCACGCCATCGTTCCTCGTATGACCATGACGGGGACGGATTTTCGGAATTGGGTCAGATAGACGCGCGTACGGTGGGATTCCGTTCTTACCTGAAAACCAGCAATTATTCCAAACTGACTTTCGAGTTTCATAACATCAGCGAATATCGCCGGGGAGGAGACGAGATCAGCCGCCCGCCTCATGAGGTGCTTGTAGCCGAACAGACCGACCATATCATTAACGGAGGCGGATTGAAATATGATTTGTTTTCGAAAAACATGAAACATCGCCTGAATGTCTATGCTTCTGCCCAACACACCAAACGGCAAAGCTATTATGGCACAAACCGGAACCCGGATGCCTATGGGCACACTACGGATATGACCTTCGTGGGCGGAGCACAATATTCCTACGAATGGGAAAAATGTCTTTTCCTCCCGGCCACATTTACCGGAGGTATGGAATATAATTATGACGGACTGAAAGATGAGATGTTAGGATATAACCGAATTGTAGACCAAAAGGTCCACATCAAGAGCTTGTTCCTGCAAAACGAATGGAAGAATGACAAATGGAGCTTCCTGGTCGGAGGACGTTTTGACAAGCATAATCTAATAGACCACGTGATATTCAGCCCGCGTGCCAACCTGCGTTTCAATCCGACCGAAGATATCAATCTGCGACTCTCCTACTCCAGCGGATTCCGGGCTCCACAGGCTTTTGACGAGGATCTGCACGTAGCAGCCGTGGGAGGAGAAGTCTCCATCATCCAATTAGCAGAAGACTTAAGCGAAGAGAAATCGCAAAGTCTAAGTGCGTCTATCGATTTCTATCGCCGATTCGGAGCCGTCCAGCTAAACCTGCTTGCCGAAGGGTTCTATACCGACCTGCGTGATGTATTCTACCTGCAAGAACAAGGAACCGACGAGCAAGGTAATCTGATTATGGAACGCCGGAACGGATCTGGAGCTCGCGTCATGGGCATCAACCTGGAGGGCAAAATGGCTTATGCCTGGATGCAGCTCCAAGCCGGGGTGACCATCCAGCGAAGCCGTTATAAAGAGGCTATGACATGGAGTGAGAACCCGAACATCGCTCCTCAAAAGAAGATGTTCCGCACACCGGATTTATATGGTTATTTCACCTCCACATTTACCCCATGGAAACCTCTGAGTATCTCTCTTACCGGTACCTATACCGGAAGCATGCTGGTACAACACATGGCCGGCTTCATCCCCGAAGACCGGGAAGAAACCACTCCCGACTTTTTCGATATGAACATCAAACTGGCCTACGACATACCGCTCTATAAAACTGTAACACTCCAGCTAAATGCCGGAATTCAGAATATATTCAATGCGTACCAGAACGATTTCGATCAGGGCAAAGACCGGGATTCCAAATATATCTATGGCCCCGGAATCCCCCGAAGCTACTTCATAGGGTGTAAGATATCCTATTAATTGCAGCCCCCGAATCCTGTTGGTTTGCATATCAACAGAATTCGGGGGGATACTTCTTTTACGATATTATAACTAGGGCTTTATGTCTTGTGGATTAAAACGGGCACGGAAATACACCTGCAAAATTTCATAAATAAAAACTGCATTATAAACCAAATAACGTTTCCATAATCGCTTCGGTTCTGCTATTAAACGTCCCAACCATTCCAAGCCGCAATGAATCATCCAACGAGGAGGACGCTTCTTCGTTTCTGCATAGAAATCAAAAACGGCACCAATGCCGCAAATAATCTTTGTATGGATAAACTGCACATTCTCATGTATCCAAATTTCTTGCTTAGGTGCAGTCATGCCCACAAAAACCACATCGGGAGAAAATGAATTAATGGCAGCATACATCGCTTGATTATCTTCTTCCGAAAACACTTTTTTATAAGGGGGGCTATAGGTTTTTACCGTAATATTCGGATATTCCTTTTTTACCTTAGCTTCTAACAAATTCAATGTATTTTGTGTTGATCCCAAATAAAAGCATGACCCGCCTACCTTATTCAATAAAGCAAGCAACTTATTATGCAGATCCGCTCCTGCAACTTTCTTAATCTTTTCTTTAGTCAGGAATTTTGCTGCCCAAACTATGCTAACGCCATCTGGCAATAAAATGTCACTTTTTTGTAAAGCCTCTTTAAATACAGGATTCTTGGATGTTACTGTCCATGAATAAGCATTGATGGTGTTTATAATCGTTTTCTTTTCAGGTAAAGAAATGCAATCAAAATCTCGAACAACTTTAAAGTCTCCTATTTGAATACTATTTTCCATTTTTTATACTTGTTTTTAGTAACACAAAAGGGTGCAAAATGTTAATAACGTATTGACCAAAGATATTAAATAATAATGCGATTATAAATTCTTTTGCATTTGCCGTTAGATAGATTTTTTTTATATCATTCTTCTTGAATAAGCCATACAACTTTTTACGACAAGGATATAAACTACTATCTGCTATGCGTAATAAAACCGTTGTTAATAACCTTGTTTCATTATTTCGCAATAACTGAATAATTTTAGCACTCAAGCTCTTATTCTTGTTGATAAGTTTTCTAACGGAAGCTGTTAATTCAATTACATCGTTCACCTTCTTTTCACTAAAAGTATGTACGATTGAAGATGAATGTTGACGATAAGCATAAAGTGTTTCACCTCTATATAATGTTTTTTTAGCCATCAATGACAAGTTTAACACAAATTCTATATCTTCAAAATAAGCTCCTTCTTTGAAAAGAACGCCAGAATTAGATATAAAGTGTCTTTGAAAAAGAAATATACATGCGTAAAAATCAAACTGATATATATGTTCCAATAAAAATAGGCCATTCTCTATTTTGTTTTCATAAATTCTTTTTTTTTCTAAATTCGGTGCATCAAATAATTTATGACCGCATTCATCTACACCTAAATATTCAAATCTTATCATTTCCAAATTATGAAGAATAGCTGTATCCAACAAAGCAAACAAAGAATCTATATTTATTAGATAATCATCAGCATCTAAAAACAAGATATATTTTCCTGTTGCTATTTTTAATGCATTATTTCGTGCTTTAGATAATCCCATATTAGGCTGATTAATAACCGATATATTGGGATATAACTGAGCATATTTTTTAATAATAGAAAAACTATTATCTGTGGAACCATCATTAACAACAATAACTTCAAAACGATTGATTTCCACACCTGATTTGAATATACTTAACAAGCATTCTTCTAAAAATTTTTCTGTGTTATAAACAGGTACAATTATAGACAAATCCATATTTAATCAATTAAAGACGTACCAATACTAACTTCAAATTCCCCAATCCCCACTGTTCTTTCGGAGCAATACTATATAAAACGAGAGCTAAATCTTCAGATAAAAATTCAATGGCCGAATAACAAGCACTGTACTCCGGAACATTTTCCAAATAACATTTGTCTATCCAATTGATAGCCTCATCTTGAGATATAGCCAGACAAAGAGGCATTCGTTCTGTTTCGCTATTATTCCATACTGCAACAATTTCTTGTGTATAGGGATTTCTTTCCAAAGTTGCTGGCGATAAAGGAGATTTCAATGTGCTATTTTCTGCCTTGCTCCATGTAACGCCTTCATTCTGAGAATAAGAAAAATACTGGACTCCTTGATCTGTTCTCATATACATTAAAAGACGGCCATCCAGTAATTCTATAATTCCCGGCTCTTGAGCTATTATATCTTGTTTAGGCAAACTATTCCCCACTTTCCAAGTCATTCCTCCATCATCCGAATAAAAACAACGGATAGTACCTTGGGAATTTAAAACCCCTCCCGAGAAAGTATAAGAAGCTACCGGTAAAATAATCCTCCCCGTAGACAATAAAACAGCGCGGGCATTATTCATTACATAATAGCCTTTAAAGGGCTTAATACAATTTTTAGGTGCAGTCCAAGTCGTACCCTTATCATCCGAAAAACGAACCACAGGATAACAATCTTCTGTACTATTCTTTACTAAATAAAACAAGGCAATCCGTTCATCCGGCAATAACAATAAAGAAGCAGACATAACATTCATCAAGCTCTCTCCTCCAATAAAATCCTCTTCTTCTGACCACGTCACACCTTTATCATAAGAAATTCGTTTTACCAAGACAGCACTATTGTGATCCTTATAACCATCCAAGAACTTGGTATAAACCATTAACAACGTAGAATCATTAACCCGCAACACATCCCCTTCACTACGCCGAGGAATTTCCATTGTTGACTCCACATACAATACATTTGATTTAAATGCGTATGGAAGAATCTCTTCCTCTTCCGAACAAGATGCCCCCCCCAATATGGCAAAAAATAAATATATTATTAAAGAATAATGTCTCATAGCAACCGTAAAACTATCCTCCCACAAAAATAGAAAATCATTTTATATGAGACAATTTTTCCACTATAATATTTTTATTTAACAAATGCTCCGATTGCTTTGAAGTCAAATAGGTATAGATATAATTATTCCTTATTGAAGGATTCAATTTATCCGCTGAAAAAGATGCTATATCCATCTCGTCTACATTACATATAGGCAAGCCTAATGTTGAGGCTAATTTCCTTTGCGAAGAAACCATCACTGGGGATTTATTATACGCATGATTCGTTATCAAGGCTACCGCCTTATCATACAATATGGGAAAGGATATCGAATTGCTGGTATGTAATAAAACCATATCAGCATTCTGCACCAAACGAACTGTTTCAAATTTTATGATTTCTCTATCGCCGAACTCACCTCCTTTATACAAAGCTTTTGGATGAGCCGCTATAATAATTCTCTTTCCTGTCTTTTTCTCCAACTTGTCAAAAAATATACGTAAGCTCTCTTGATATTCATGGTCATTGATTCCATGCATGCGTTGCATATATATCAAATCTGGATGTAATGGAAAATAGATATCTAAAAAGACTATATATCCAGATTGGGACGAAACAGGATTCCGAGCATACAACTCATAATCCGGATGGTTTATCGGGACTCTATCTGTACATAATGACGAAGATGAAAACAATAATGAGAAATCTTTAATGTGGTTTATTTTCTTATAATATTTAACCCTATTTCGATCAATCGCCGCTTTTATGATATTCCCCAAATCCCGGAAATACAAATTTTTCAATTTTTGAAGAAAAGGAATATGTAAAAACGTATTTCCATACATATCAATTCGAATGGTAAACGCATCTACATCAGATAATAACTTATAAACAAAACGAGCATTCCAGGAGTCCCGGACTTCCACAATAAAGATCGTATCCTCAATATTCTGTTTCGACAATTCCTTTTCTATTTGTGCCAATGCAAGAAAATGTATTTGACAAGGATCTTCTATCTGATTAGCCAACTGCATACCTGGAAATATATATTGGGATATATCCCAGTATTTAACCTCAAAACCTTTCAATTGAAACTCATCAATAAATAAATTTGATTTTGTCTTTTGAGTCAATGGCTCATGTTCTATAATAACAATATTCCTACGCATATTCAAATTATTTTATAGATACGACGGCTATATAAAAACACAGCGGTTGTAATCAGTATATTTATTCCCATTGTTATATAAGCCGTGTACAAAACAGAATATCTTGTAAAGATAATCGATAACAGAATATGAAGCAAAGAAAAACTAAATGTAATATACATCAAACCTCTTGTTTTTTTATAGAAAAAAAGATAGTTTACAAACAAATAATATATACATTGAAAAAAAGCACTGATACATAAAGGAATAAGATAGGGCAACGCATCCGAGTAAGCTGGAAAGAAATAGGGTACGCCGATCATTGTTCCCCCACAGATCAGCATCGTAATTATAGAAAAAAACAAACTCATCATTTTTATTTGCTTTCTAAGCTCCATTACCGTGTTCAAACCTGGATTAGCCAATTTCTTATATATAAAAACAGAATTGGTAGCATTAAAAGCCAATCCTATAATATGAATAATATTTGCAAAATTATAAGCGAAACTATACAAACCGACCTGTGTGGCCAAATAAAAATAATTAATAACATAGCGATCCAAACCTTGCCGTACCCAAATAGAAGCACTATGAGGAATTAACGGCAATCCAAAACTTAATACACTATGAACAGACTCTTTATTCAACCAAACTTTCCGCAAATACCCTCGCTTTATCAAAAACACTATGCTCAGCAATGCGAACAGACAACTGAAAAGCACTTGCACGTATAAACGGCCAACCCATCCGGAGTGAAACGCAACTATTAAAATCAAGGTTCCAATAAAATTTGCCAAGACAATCGAGGAACTATACAATCCATACGAGATCGGCTTCTCTTCCAATCGCCAAATATCCAAATTGATCGTAGAAAAAACCTGCATATAACAAATCAGCAAGGCAAACCATAAATACACAGAAGAAAAACCGAACCAAGATTCTGCCCATGTTGAACAAATACTCAGAATAAGACTGAATATAAAAAAGGATAGCGTAGAAAAACAAAGGACAGTAGATAACAGACGAGAAATATACTGGCGTTCCTTTGAAAAAAAATCAACAGCGATAATACCCGTTGCATTTAAAGAAACGAATATAGTCAATAAGGATATAAATGTATTGACCAAGTTTAACTTTCCATAATCAGAGGTTGAAAAGAAACTGGCCAATACCAAAAGCAATAAAAAGTTCATTCCACTATTCAAAAAGGAGAAAAAAGCAAATAGTGCTCCATTTTTAAATAAGGAATTACGCTTCAATATGTGTAACACGTTAATCATGACGGCTCCGAATCATATTCTCCAGTATTTGCCAATCCAAGGGAGTATCCAAGTCTATCAAAAACTGAGAAGGCATCACATATTTCTTTATTCGAGTAAACGAATCAAAATACCCCTTTTTCAAAGACTCAACATTAAAAACATAAATAGCTCCGTTAAAAAGCCAGACTTTAGGCGCGTCCTGACGTCGTTTACACGTTCCATTCCCTTTTGAAATCGACAAATAATGATCATTACTTTCTTCATACAGATTGTAATATGGATTGTGAGGTGATTCACAAACCGAAACCACGGCATCTATATGCATATCAAATAAGTTTAGGGCTTCTTTTACATGCAACTCTGTTCTCAAAGGAGAGGTCGGTTGCAACAAAACAACCGCATCATATATCTTTCCTTGGTTTTCATAAAAATAGAGCGCATGCAAAATGACATCATAAGAACTTGATGTATCTGTTGCCAATTCTGCCGGTCTAATAAACGGGACCTGATAATTTGCCGACTTCAATAAAGATATGATCTGAGGATCATCTGTAGAAACACAGATATCATCATCACCCGTCAATGATCGAGCGACCTCCAAACTATATAATATCAAAGGCTTTCCATTCAAATCTTTACTGTTTTTATGTGGGATGCCTTTACTGCCACCACGAGCCGGTATTAAATACAATATATTCATGCTAAATATGATTTACCAATTCTTTTGCCTTATTGAAATCCTCAAATTTACCAATATCCAACCAATATCCAGTTATCGGATAGCGAATGACCTTATAGCCTTTTTCAATTAACATATTCATAAAATCCGTCGCATCAAAAAAAGTATCTTTCGGAATCAGTGAAAGCAGACTTCTTTTTATCAAATAGATACCTGCATTTGCATAATAATTAAATGTAGGCTTTTCTTTGATTCCTTTTATATTCCGTCCATCCAAATCAAAGATTCCATACGGAACAGTTATCGAATAAGAAACAGCTGCAACAGACATATCCGCATTATGATTCATAAAATGCAGATAGAAATCCTCATAATTAATATTGGTAAATAAATCTGAGTTCATGACCAATACAGAATCATGCTGCAAACCTTCAACAAATAAAACTGATCCTATTGTACCTAAATATTGAGGTTCACGGACACAACTAATGGTTGCTTCTGATTTAAAATTCCGAATATGCTCCTCTATCTGCTCCTTCAAATAATTCACAGTCACAAATAGATTGTCTATTCCATAACTAATCAAACGCTCCAAATTATAATCGATAATAGGCTTCTCACCTACCTTCAATAAAGGCTTAGGGGTCGTTTCGGTTAATGGCCGCAAACGTAAGCCTTTTCCTCCGGCCATTAGAATGGCATCTATCGGAAGTATCGACTCATATTTTAACAGATTATATACTTTTACTATTTGCCCCTCTTCGTTCAAGTAAGGCACCAATGCAATATGCTTTTGCTTCAAATCCTTTAATTCCGAGACTGAAAAATGCCCTATTCGTATAGCGTGATAGTGAGGATTCATTGCAAATGTTATGCTATCATTCAAATGACATCCTCTGATTAAAGCACGCCGTATATCCCCATCTGTTACAGATCCCAGCAACTTTAAATTTTCATCTACGACAAACACAGTCAAGATGTCATCAGAAAGAGCATTCAACGCTATCAAAGCATCATTTATGGATACCTCCTTTCGCACTATGTATTTATCAATATTATATTTCATCGCAATGCATAATTTCACAAATCATAAAACTTCTTTTGGACTATATGAGTCAAATCACAATTTTCCATTATGGATATAATGGATCTTATCGTCCCTTCTTTTTCGTATGGATTCAACTTTTTACCGGCAATCTGTTGCTGTTCTTCGGACAACACCTTCCGAAGTCCCTCTTTTATAGCGTCACTAGTTACATCCGAATGAACAACACTAGGAGCGAACACACGTCCTTTCTGACGGATACCGATATCCAAAGTCGGTATTCCAAAACTAGGGACTTCAATTATGCCACTTGATGAATTTCCGACCGCGGCCGAGACACATCCTAACGCAGATAGATACCTTCTCCTTCCCAAAGAGGTAAAAGCTTTCATTCTTGTTTTATTTCTGGCCACATACCTTTCTATACTTTCAATTATGACGCGCCCCCCAGTATCCGAATTCGGCATTGTAAATAATACTTTATATGCAGGAAAACTATCCAATGCGACAAATAAATTCTCGATTTGTTGTTGCGCTGAACAAGCATCAAGCGTAACCGGATGAAATGTCACCAACAAACATTTATCCGTAAAAGTAAAATCTAACTCATTCTCTAAATCTGCCTTAGGAATAAAGTTTTCCATCTTAATGTTCTCAATGCCCAATGCTCCCACATTGAAAACCCTGTCCGGTGATTCACCTAACTGAATAACCCTATTTCTATATGTTTCTGTCGATGTAAAATGAATATGACTCATTTTAGTTACGGCATGACGGATAGAATCATCGTAAGCCCCTTCCGTTATTTCGCCACCATGAATATGTACTACCGGTATTTTAAAAAACAAAGCGGATGAAACGGCCGATAATATTTCATAGCGGTCTCCTAACACGACAAGTAAATCCGGAGATAAATCCTTATAGGCATCTGCAAAACCAATCAGTCCTAATCCTACAGATTTTGATGTCGATGCAGGGGTATCAGATGAAAGTAACATCTCCACAAATTTATCAATCACAAAACCATCTTTTTCGATTTCACGATATGTTAAACCGAATTCAGGAGACAGATGCATATTGGTTGCTATTATCTGCAACTTCAATTTAGGCGAATTCTGGATTTGCCTCATCAAGTTGCTTAACAAACCATATTCAGCCCGGCTGCCGGTTATGACACACACTTTTCTCATAGCTCTATTAATTCATCTGCTTTAAAATTTCGTGGAGCCTTCTTGCCGATAATCTCTTGCCACTTCATGGCAGAAATTCCATTACCCGGTCGCTTTGCCGTCAGATTTTCCTCGCTAAAAAAATCACCTTCTCTTATATCTTTTAACGCAACGATACTTTTCCGTACAAGCAATTTATTCTTTTCTTCTGACTCCGTTACCATTTTCTCAGGATTACCTAAAGCGGCTTCTACATTCCGGATTGCAGTTACCATACGCTTCAACTCTTTAGGCTCTAAAGAAGCTTTATGATCAGGGCCTTGTAAAGATCGGTCTAAGGTAAAGTGCTTCTCTATTACAGAAGCTCCCAAAGCCACAGCTGCAATTGGTATCTCTATACCTAATGTATGATCTGAATACCCTACTTGTGTATGAAAGACTGAAGCGATCGTATTCATAGCTCTCAAATTCACATCGCACATAGGCGTCGGGTACTCCGTATTACAATGTAATATCGTCAAATGGTCTAAGGACAATCCATTATCCAACAAAACCTGAACCGCCTCCTCAATCTCTTCCATGGTAGACATTCCTGTGGACAATATAACCGGTTCATGCTGCCGGGCTATCAAGCGTAAATAAGGATAATTAGTAATTTCGCCCGAAGGAATTTTCCAAAGCCCCAAATGAAACTCCGCAAGCAACTGTACACTTTCCAAATCAAAAGCCGTGGATAAAAATTTTATTCCCTGACTACTGGCATACTCAATCAGTTTCACATGATCTTCATAAGTCAATTCCAAAGTCTTAAGCATTTGATATTGCGAAAGAGCGTTTTCTTGCATATTTTTCCGTTGATAATTTGCCGCACGTGCATTTTTCAACACCAAATTAGCTGATTTAAAGGTTTGGAATTTCACATAGTCCGCACCTGCTTCTGCGGCGGCATCAACTAATTTTTTAGCCATTTCAATAGAGCCATTATGATTAACTCCGGCCTCTGCTATTATTACAGTATGTCCCATTTGCTAAATATTTCGTACACTCATTTCTGAATTCATATAAGCCTATATACTTCGACTTAAAGCTAAAGACTCATATTCCCCAAAAACTTGCCAACTTATGTTTTTAAACCATCTTTATAAATACCCTGCACAGATATATTTTTCCGAACAATACACCCTGAGGGCACTATTATGTCAGAGCCAATAACGATACCATTATTAATAACAGATTGACTACCGATAAAAGTTGCATTTCCAATGGTACACCCTCCGTTAATCATGGCACCTGTAGAGATATGGCAATAATCCCCGATGACAACATCATGTTCAATGTTAGCGAATGTATTAATTATACATCCTCGCCCCACCTGCGCTTCCGCATTCACCATAGCCTGATGCATGACAACCGAGCCTTCTCCTAATTCAGCAAATCTGGAAACATGAGCCGTTGGAGAAACTATCGTTGCCAATCTTCCTCCCGAATTTATCACTCGTTCGTGCAATTTAATTCGTAAAGAAGGATCCTTGATTTGCCCAACTGTTACCATGAAAAGATAATGAGATACTAACTTACCAATCAGGTCATCGGTACCTATCACCGGATATCCGCATACCTGCTTTCCCACATTTTCAGGAATATCCAATATTCCCTCAATATGAAATCCGGCGCATTCGGCAACATCGATTACCGATTTGCAATGCCCTCCTCCGCCAATCAAGATCAAACTCTGTGAATCAATCATAAACGTACGCTACTTGGAATATTTACTACTCGTTGTTCAAGCCAATAAGTATTAACCAAATCATCCGTTTCACAATTAGCAAACATCGGTAATTTATTCATTAGATTCCAAACCGGTCGGGTCATAATACCATGTTCATTCGTATAACTTAAAAAGTTATCTTTAGCCTTTTCATCGGGCAACAAAACGGCATTCAGCCAATAATTGGAATGACAATTGGCTGGTTCATGAAAGAACTGAATATCCGAACCTTCAAAGAAACGTTGATAAAGTGCAGCTGTTTCCCGTTTGTTCTCTACAAAACGATCCAAGTTCTCCATTTGAGCACACCCTAAAGCCGCATTTATATTAGGCATACGATAATTATAACCTATATGGTCATGATAAAAGGCCCATTTATGCGGAACTTTAGCTTGAGTTGTCAGATGTTTGGCATACTTTCCGAGTTCTTCGTCCTTAAATAAAAGCATACCTCCCCCACCAGTCGTTATAGTCTTATTCCCATTAAAACTGATCGCTCCTACTTTTCCGAATAATCCTGTATGCGTTCCACCATATAAACTGCCAATGCTTTCTGCAGCATCTTCTACCAACTCGATATGATATTGAGCACAAACCGACTGAATTTCCTGTATTTTTACAGGATGGCCAAAAGTATGCATCGGGACACAAGCCTTGACTCGTCTTCCTGTCTTTTTATTGTAGCAATATGCGCCACGTATTTCGGTCGATTCTTCCAGCCATTTTCTTAAACTCACAGGTGATAATCCCATCGTGTCTTTATCTACATCCAGAAACACCGGATGGGCACCTATATAACTGATTGCATTAGCCGTTGCCACAAAAGTCAAGGCTTGAGATATCACTTCATCATCACGCTCAACTCCGACTAACAACAAGGCCATATGCAAAGCATTTGTTCCATTCACACAAACAACCGCTTTAGTAGCCCCCGTATAATCAGCTACCATTTCTTCAAAACGGTCTACAAATTTACCTACACTCGAAACGTACGTAGAATCTATGCATTCGTTCAGATACTTCTTCTCGTTTCCAAGGAAACAAGGAGCATGAAGAGGAACAACATCCTCTTTAGGATATAAGCCATGAATGAAGTCAACTACCGATTTATACATTGTATATATCAGATTTATACATATTTAAATTATCCTTATTCAAGAACCAAGATATAGTCTCTTTTAATCCGGCTTCCAATGAGTAATGAGGTTCGTAACCGGTCAGTTCCTTAATCTTAGAATTATCGCCCCATAACCTGAATACTTCTGATTTGGCCGGGCGCAAACGGACTTTGTCTTCTATAAAATTCACATCTGCATGCATCAACCGTGCAATCAATTCCAGCGTATCCCGCATGGAAATCTCCGAGTTACTGCAAATATTAACTTCCTGCCCTATTGCTTTATCGCAATCCGACAACAAAATAAAGCCCCGGCAGGTATCTTTCACGTAATTAAAATCCCGTGTCGGTGTTAAATCGCCCAATTTAATCTCCTTCTTACCATTAGCGATCTGAGTTATAATCGTAGGAATTATGGCTCTTGCCGATTGACGAGGTCCATACGTGTTAAAAGGTCTGACCAAAACAACCGGCAACCCGAACGCATTATAGAAACTCATAGCAATAGCATCTGCTCCAATTTTAGTAGCCGAATAAGGAGACTGAGGTTGCTTAGGATGATTTTCATCAATAGGAACATACTTAGCCGTACCATAAACTTCGGAAGTTGATGTTACAAGGACCCGCTTTACCCCATTTTCCTTAGCTGCTTGACAAATATTCAATGTTCCTTTTATATTGGTATCCACATAACTGTCGGGAGCGATGTAAGAATAAGGGATGGCAATCAATGCCGCCAAATGAAACACTATATCTACGCCCAAAGTTATATGCTTACAAAAATAAGGATCACGAACATCACCTGTCACGACTTCTAAGTTAGGATGCTTTACTGAATTCAACCATCCCCAACTGTTAAAAGAATTATAATAAGATAATGCGCGTACACTGTATCCTTGCTCTAAAAGCATTTCAACCAAATGAGAGCCGATAAATCCATCCGCCCCTGTAACTAATACTTTTTGCATATCTTTTTATTTTGACTTTTTATATTCTACAATCAGTTCTTCTATATGCGTCTTTGCAAACAAATAGAGCACCGGCAGACAAACCGTTAAAAGCATCATTATGATTGCTGCATACAATTTTCTTGGACCAACAGGTATTTGTTTAACATAAGCACTTTCTATAATCCGCGCCCGTTCTTTCTTTTCTCCGATAGACAACGCCAGATCTTCCCTTTGCTGAAGCAGAATCAAATAAACAGCTTGGCTGATTTCCTGTTGTCTTTTAAAATCAATATAAGATCTTTCCAAAGTCGGAACGGTCCCCATCTTGGCTATAATAACGTCTTCTTTCCGCTTCAAATCCTCCAATGTCAGCAATATGCCCTTTTTAGTATTCTCTATAGACAAATAAACGCTGTTCCGTAATTTATCCACTTGTTCCGTTGCTTGATTTATTAAAGGGTTATCTTTTTTCGAAGATTGTAACAATTTAGCCCGTTCCAATAAAGCTTCATTGTAAGTTGTAATAGGACCTCCTTTTTCCCCCTCACCGGAAGACAACAAAGAAGGCAACAAATTATATTTATTTTCCGGATCCTGAATATATTCAACCATCAAATCGATTACATGGACTTTCGCTTCCAACTCGATGATGTTGGTTTCCAACTCTTTCAATTGCTCCACATAAAATTGCACATCATATTCGATATCGGTCATCTTATGTTGCAACTTATACGTTTCAATCTTCATCTCTATATCACTTAAATCTGACATAACAGATTGAATCCGTCCATCCAAAAAAGAAATGGATTTTTCACTTTCCACACGTTTTACCGAATCTTCCTGATGATTATAGACAGAAACCAATGTATTCAGCATATCTTTCCCCCGTTGCCGCTCATAATCACTATAAGAAATTTCCAGTACGTTTGAATTCTCCGAATAGGTGTCAAACAAAATATCTTCAGCAAGAGTTTCAGCCACCCAACCGGCCGGCTGTATTTTAATATCCATAGACAGAGGGTATTCCGGTTTTTCACGATAACTTAATACAAAGTCACCTTGAGGCAGACTTATGATTGCCGGTAAAGATTCAAAATGGAACGTATTTTTTTTCTTCCGGGCCTTTGTCTTTACTGTAACTGCTCCTTTCTCATCTATTTTAACCTGAAATTTCACGGAACAGTCCAATTGTTCCTTTGTTTCCAGATCGGTTGTAAGAAGAAAAGGGATATCCTCATACAATTTATAATCAAATGCATAAGGCTTGTAATAAGTGACATCCAGACCTAATTGTAAAACCATTTGCTTCAATAAAGAGTTTGATGTCAATTTAGCCTCTTCATCATCTATATTCAATGTTCCGCTTGATATTCCGCCTAAGCCAAAGGACTTCATTAAACCGGAAGCATCCCCAATATTAAAACCGCTGGACGATGCCATATTATTATTATCCCGCAATTCTATTTTGGTCATGATATCGTATGTCTTAGGAGTCAAGAACAAATACAAAAGTGCAGGCACAAGCGATATGACTGCAGCAAGTGCAAACAATCGCCAATGATTAATATAGTAGATGATAATTTTTTTCAGACTTATATTTTCGTTATCTTTTTCCATAATGATTAATTGCTATTATTACGAGTTAATGTTATTATACTAAAGATCATGCTTGCAACCAAAGATAAGGTACTCATTACAGATGAGATTACAGAAATATTTCGAGTAGAGCTACTTCTTGTTCGTATTTTAGAATCGATAGGTTCTACATAGACAATATCATTTTGCTTTAAATAAAATGCAGGAGAATTAAACACCTCCGGGTCGGTTATATCTACCCGGAATGTTTCCCGTTTACCGTTGGTATCACGAATAACCAATATATTTTTTCGATTGGCGGTCAATTGCAAATCACCACATAAACCGATGGCTTCCAATATTGACAACCGGTCATTTTTTATAGTAAATGTTCCCGGACGCGCCACATCTCCCATCATCGTAATCCTGAAATTAAGCAACTGAACATTAACCAAAGGCCCCTCAACGTATTCAGCGATCATTTTCTCCAATTTATCCGCCAGCTCCAATCGGGTAAGCCCCAGTACATGTATTTTGCCCAAAACCGGGAAATTTATATTTCCTTCCTGATCTACCAAATAAGTATATAAAGTTTCTGAAGGAGTAACCGGCTGCTCTCCTTGTGTCGCAGCATAAGCATAAACAGGCGGGTTAAACGGGGTAACAGCGGTAGGATCCCATGCGGAAACGGATATAGACAACAAATCGTCTTTCACTATCCGAAGGGTATAAGATTGTTCCACTGCATTGAGTTGCTCTGTAGTCAATTTATCAATTCCTTGAAGATAAACGACGTCTTTCGGCGTTTTACACGCCGTCATTAGTAGGCACAGTACAATAAACAAATAATACTTCAGGTTCATATAACTTATTTTTGTTTTTGAAATGACAAAGGTACGACAAATCTTGAAATCTGCCAATTAAGCGTTTCTATTTCCACTTCAAACTTTATATTATCCACAAAAAACAAAAACTCTTAATTAATCTACACTTTAGTAAACGATGCAATCTTTCAATTATTGCTGCATGGAGGGACAAATATTCTAATTCTTTTCTTCGGGATTCGGAAATTATTGTGTATGTTTGCCTAAAATCAATCATTATGTTGAATATAGGGAATTACAACACGCTGAGAATTATTAAGATATTGAGTTTTGGCGCTTATCTGGACGGAGGGGAAGGGAAAGAGATTTTGCTTCCTACCCGATATGTACCGGATGGAGCGCAGGTTGGAGATGAGGTGAAAGTCTTTATTTATCATGATAATGAAGGCCGGCTGATTGCTACGACATTGCATCCGAATGCGGTAGTGGGCGAGTTCGCTTTTATGCAGGTCAAGTCGGTCAACACTATGGGGGCTTTCTTGGACTGGGGGCTGATGAAGGATCTGCTGGTTCCTTATAAGGAACAGAAACTGACCATGCGCGAGGGGAAATGGTATTTGGTGTATGTGCGTTTGGATCATGTAACGGGGCGCGTCATGGCCTCTGCCCGCATCGAGAAGTTTTTAAACAATATCCCGCCTAAGTATGAATTTAATCAGGAGGTCAGTCTTTTGGTGGCGGACGATACGGAAATCGGCTATAAGGTTATTGTCAACAACTTGCATTGGGGCATGGTTTATCATAATCAGGTTTTCCAGCGCCTGGAAAAGGGGGAGCACCTGAAAGGGTATGTCAAAGAGATCCGGGAGGACGACAAACTGGATATCAGCCTGACACCGCTGGGGTATCAGAAAGTAGATGGCATCGCCCAAACTATCCTCCAAGCCTTGCAGATGCAAAACGGATTCCTTCCGGTGCATGACAAGAGTGATCCGGAGGTCATCTACTCGCTTTTCCGTTGTAGCAAGAAGGCCTTCAAACAAGCCATCGGGGCACTTTACCGGCAACACCGGATCGCCCTCGAACCGGACGGAATCCGGTTGATCCCTTAAGGTTTTGAAGTCACCCGATTATAAATGAGGTTATAGGGATAATTAAGAAAACCTATCCCTCATAACCTCCCCAAAACGCTAAAACTAATAACGCACCTTGATCCAAGGCGTTTTCTCGGTAGCCCATTGCTTGACGCGCAGAGGCACATCCGTGCACATAAAGTCACACTCCAAATAAACGCCCAGCATAAAATCTTCCACAGACTGACCGGGCCATAAGCTGACAATAAGTCCCTCTTTATGCGCTTTGCGGACATTCTCCCGACTAGTTCCATTCATCGTAGCCCCCAAGCGTTTTATACCCAAAGCTTTACACAAATCGATGGTCTCCTGATTACAGGGTTTCGAGGTTATCAAGAGCAGCTCCGCATCCGGATAATGTGCTTGCAAGTAACGCAATCCCCGGTAATCAGAAGAGGTAAAGACATAGAGAGCATCGGCCGGACGTTTTGCCATCACCCGATTATACAATTTATCGCAATACTCGGCAAGGCGCTCCTCCGGATAAGCCGAAGCCGGATGGGTCTTCATCTCAAACTCAACATACAATCCCGGTTTATCTTCCAGAAATTCAAGCAACTCATCCAAGAACATGATTTTGTTTCCCTGTTTGGTCCTAAACCGTTCAATATCGGCCCGCGTCAATTCCTCCACTTCCCCCTTTCCGTTAGTGGTCCGCTCCAACGAATTGTCGTGCATAATAACCAATTCGCCATCCTTTGTCATCCGGATATCCGTTTCAAAGCCCCGGTACCCCGCCTCGTAACTTCGCTCGAAAGCTACTCTCGTGTTTTCATCAAATTCCATACGCCCACCCCGGTGCGAAAACATCCGCACTTCGTGAGTCTGCCCCAATACCTGCCCCACGGACAAGAGAGCCATAACAATAAAGCCTGCGATTTTCTTTTTCATGATCTGAATAGTTTTTAGATTCTCTCACAAAGATACAGCAAAATGTGTTTATATATATAATATAGGTATAACTCTTCCTCTCTTGATAATACATCTCTTCGTAAGAGATGAATCATCTCCCACCTCCCTTTAGAAAGCTCTTTTTATAAACAAAAGAAGATATTTGAAATGTAAAACTTTGACAATCAATCTGTTTTTTTGTCCTTTACTTATAGAGGAGGCGAAGCGAAGCAATGGAAGAGTTAAGTTTATACTTCGCATGGTATATAAGTAAGAGACCTCGGAGAGGTCTTACCTTGCTTAACCGCTGCGTGCCGCGTAGCGGTACCTGCGGGAATACAATCATCTCTCCTTCTCTGACACTTCAAAAAGGTGCAACACTTGCGTCAGTTCGCCCCCTTTTAGAGGTCGAAAGCATATATATAGCACGTTTACCGAAGGTACTGCTCCGCAGCACACAACGGTTAAGCAAGGTTGGACGGTTCCACCGTCCTGTTCGGAAAGAGAAATAAAACCATTAACTCCACGGATAATTTACCATAAGTTCCCATGAAAAAATCGTCTAACAGCTGTGCAACTTGCGTCTAACAGCCGTGACCGTTGCTTCTAACAACTGTTAGACGAAAAGTACACAGCTGTTAGACGAAAAGAACGTCCCATGAAAAGGAATATTTTATAACTTGCAAAAGATTATTCGATTTCACCCTCGTAGAGGATAGGCACAAATGTGACGAACAATTTTTCCCCATTTTTTATCTGTATATTCACTTTTATGTTTATCTTTGCCCGTGCGAATTCATCTCTTACGAAGAGACAAATCGAGAGAAACAAGAGAAACCGTTGCTTAAAATATTGATATTCAAAAGCAACAAAAGGAGTGCGGATTATTATTTCTGGGTCAGAAACGATACCGAGATCCGAAGTTTTTAGCGATAAGAATAGCCGGACGAACTCCCATTTGGCTCATGTGGAAAGCGAAAGCTTTAGATATGGGGGAATGGGAAGTATATTCTCACCTAAATTGAATTTATGACTGACATCGGTTTGCAGAAACATTGGTATGCAAGCAAAGTTTTCTTCAATAAAGTATTTGAAATTGAGAAGATTCTCCAGGAACAGGAGGTAGAATGTTATATTCCTTGCGAAACTGTTCTGGTTGAGAGGAACGGCATAAAGAAGAAAGTACGTAGGCCGGTGATTTCTTCTTTACTATTTTTCCGTTCTTCGGAGAAATGTGCTTTGGAGTTGCAAAAACAGTTGAATGGTCATATCCTTTTATATACACAAAAAGTAGGACTAAAACGGTTGCCTTCGGTTATCTCCGAACGGGAAATGAATATCTTCATCCTTGTCACCTCATCCGGTGAAAAAGGATTGGAGTATTTCGGGAATGACCGGACAGATTTTCATGTGGGTGAACCGGTACGGGTGATTGACGGTCCGTTCAAAGGAGCCGAAGGATATATCCGCCGCATCAAAGGCAATCGGCGACTGGTAGTTACCATACAAGGAATCTGTGCCGTAGCCACCTCATACATTCCCCAATGTTTCTTGCAAAAAATCAACAAAGAAACGAAGCAAGGCTCGTAAAAACACCAGATTTTGCGCGTCAAAAGGTACTAACTGACAGGTTAATCAGGCTCACCTGAAGCCTTATCCCCTTGTCAGCTTGCCTTTTGCTACCCTGCCAACTAAAAACAATATTATGCCATTTCTGATCATCATTTTCGGACTTATGGCAATCAGCCTGTCCGCATTCCTGATTCCCAAGATTCTGGTAATAGCCTTTCGCAAACGCCTGTTCGATGTTCCGGACAGCCGGAAAGATCATGTCGGAGCGATCCCCCGTTTAGGAGGAATCTCATTCTATCCGATTATCTTCTTCTGCTTTGCCTTTTGCGAAGCTATTATCATCTCATTCATAGCCGGGAATGCAGGCATCATCGCCGACCCGAGTCTGTTTATCCAGATTCTGCTACTCTTTTGCGGCTTAATTCTGTTGTATCTTATCGGTATAACCGATGATTTGATTGGCGTTCGTTATCGGAAAAAGTTCCTCGTTCAATTTTTGGTAGCCGGCTTTTTCCCATTAGGCGGATTGTACATCAACGACCTGTATGGCCTGTTCGGAATCGAAGCCATTACCCCGTGGATCGGCATTCCGCTCACGCTCGTATTTGTTGTATTCATCACAAACGCCATTAATCTGATAGACGGGATTGACGGGCTGGCCTCCGGGTTGTGCATGGTGGCCTTTCTCACATTAGGAAGTTTCTTTTTCGCCAACCAGATCTGGGTGCTGGCATTGTTGTCATTTATCACGGTCGGTGTACTGATTCCGTTTTTCTATTACAATGTATTCGGGAAAGCGGAACGATGCCGGAAAATATTCATGGGAGATACCGGAAGCCTGACATTAGGCTACCTGCTCTCATTCCTGGTAATCAGTTGTTGCATGTACGAACACGAGTCTTACCAAACTCCGAGCAACATGGTCATCGCCTTTGCCCCGCTTCTGGTCCCGGCATTGGATGTGATCCGGGTTATCTTGTACCGTTTCCGGCATCACCAATCACCATTCCAGCCGGACCGGAATCATATCCATCATAAATTCTTGGCGATGGGCTTCTCGCACCGGCAAAGCATGGTGTTGATTCTTCTGATGTCAGCCCTATTCGTTGTAACCAATATCGGATGTACTTATTTTGTAAATATAACATTGTTGTTCTTGGCGGATATCCTTATCTGGACAGGATTAAACATCTGGTTTGATAAGGTCAGAGATGCTCATCAACAAAGAAATCCGAAATGAAGCCTTTCATCAAGAGGCTGTTCCAGACTTCGGTCATTATAGGTTTGGGGATTAGCCTATTGGCATTCTCCGCCCGATACGACTCAGAGGGGATAGCCATTTGGATTTCATTTTTCAGCCTGATTTTTCTACCGGTAACCGGGGTTAATCTCCTTTTGCTGGCAATCGCTTGCCTGATAAAACCCAAGAAGTGGATAGCCCTGCCGCTGATAGCCTTGTTGTTGCAAGCTGAGAACCTATCAGCCGTATGGCAATTTCCGTCAAACCGGCAATCGGAATCGCAGGGAGTCCCGTTGACCGTGGTTACCTACAACGCCTCTCATTTTTATTGGGATCGGCAATATACCTTGCACGAGGCAACCCGCTACCTGGAAACGTTGCAACCGGACATCCTTTGTATGCAAGAGGCTCCGGGCGCCGATTATTATAATCCGGATAGCATCCGGCATACGTTCCGCTATTTACCCTACCAGGTCAATAGCTTCCGGACCGACCACTTGCCGCTGACTATCTATAGCCGCTATCCGATTCGTATCGTTAAAACGGCCTATTACCTGCATTCCATGAATCTGACCCTGGTAGCCGATATTCGCATAGACAATCAGGACATCCGGGTTATCTCGAATCACCTGCAAACAACCAGTGTCAATCAGTATCGAGGCATCATCACGGCACCCGACAAACCGTTGAAGTATCGTCTGAAAGCCGTCAAAGACCTGCTTTCGGCCCTGAAAAAGAACTTCGAATTGCGTGCCCGGCAAGCCCGGTTTGTCCGGAAAGAGATTGAACAATCGCCCTACCCTATCTTGGTATGCGGAGATTTCAACGACACACCGGCATCATTCGCCTATCACCATATCAAAGGCGACCTGACCGACGGATTCCGAGAATGCGGTAAAGGGTATCACTATACATTCCGCCAACTGAAAAGGCTCTGGCGAATAGACTACATCTTCCATTCGCCGGAATTTGAAGGTATGACTTACTATTCCCCCGATCTGCCTTATAGCGACCACAACATGGTAGTCTGGAAAGGTAGTTTGGAAAGGCCGAGATTTTGAACATAAAGAAAAATCGAATTGAGAACTCACCCCCAAAAACAGAACGGCAAAGCCGTACAAGCGTGCATCTGCCGTCTGGTGAGCAATAGTGAACCTGCGGGACAAAGACAATACACCATTCCGACCTCGAAGAGGTCGAATGACCAAGACCAAAATAGTCTAGTACTGAAAATCTCTTTTGGTATTCTAAAATCAAATTATATATGAAAGCATGTTTCATGGGATTGGGATACATCGGTCTCCCAACCGCTATCATTGCCGCCAAACATGGCGTTCAAGTAATAGGTGTGGATATCAATCCCCAAGTAGTGGAAATGACCAATCAAGGTCGTTTGCACATTATCGAACCGGGAATGGAAGAGATGCTTCAGGAAGTAGTAAAATCCGGAGCATTAAAGGCCTCTACAAAACCGGAAGTGTGTGATGCCTATTTTATGGTGGTTCCGACTCCGTTCAAAGGGAACCACGAACCGGATATTTCTTACGTAGAATCCGCTACACGGGCCGTTATTCCGTATTTGAAAGAGGGGGACTTGTATGTGATCGAATCGACTTCACCGGTAGGCACGACAGACAAAATGCAAGAACTGATTTTTGCTGAGCGTCCGGAACTAAAGGACAAGATCTATATCGCCTATTGTCCGGAACGGGTATTGCCGGGAAATGTGATTTACGAATTGGTTCACAACGACCGGGTAATTGGCGGCATGAATGCTGAATCAACTCAAAAAGCCATCGAGTTTTATAGCCAGTTTGTGCAAGGGACACTACATCGGACCAATTGCAAAACAGCGGAGATGTGCAAATTGACCGAGAACTCAAGTCGTGACGTGCAGATTGCTTTCGCCAATGAATTGTCTTTGATTTGTGATAAAGCGGGAATCAATGTATGGGAATTGATTAACCTGGCCAACAAACATCCGCGTGTGAATATCCTGCAACCAGGGTGTGGCGTAGGCGGTCATTGCATTGCGGTCGATCCTTATTTCATCACGGCAGATTTTCCGGTAGAATCGCAATTGATTGCCAAAGCACGTGAAATCAACAACTATAAGTCGTTTTGGTGTGCCGAAAAGGTACAGAATGCCATGTTGAAATTTGAATTGGAACATCATCGGAAACCTTGTGTCGCTATGATGGGCCTGGCTTTTAAACCGAACATCGATGATTTACGGGAATCTCCAGCTAAATATATCGTGACAAAAGTCATGCAGAGCTGCAACAATGCCAACATTTTAGTAGTAGAACCGAATGTAAAGGAACACAATGTATTCAAACTGACGGATTATAAAGAGGCGTATGATAAGGCGGATATCGTAGTTATGTTAGTGGCGCACGATCCGTTTAAAACATTGCCTTATACAACCGATAAAATCATCTTAGATTTCTGCGGTATCTATAAGAAATAAATTCTCATGAAAAAGATAATGCTCGTATTCGGGACTCGTCCGGAAGCTATCAAGATGGCTCCGTTGGTGAAAGAGTTCCAAAAACACCCCGATACATTCCAGACTTTAGTCTGTGTAACAGGCCAGCATCGGGAAATGTTGGACCAAGTCCTGAAGATTTTTGAGATCACGCCGGATTATGATTTGAACATCATGAAGCAGGGACAGGATTTGTATGATGTGACGGCTCGTGTATTGTTAGGAATGCGCGATGTATTGAAAGAGGCGCATCCGGATGTGGTATTGGTTCATGGCGATACAACGACCAGTACGGCGGCTGCTTTGGCGGCTTTCTATCAACAGATTCCGGTCGGACATGTAGAAGCCGGATTGCGTACGCATAATATCTACAGTCCATGGCCTGAAGAAATGAATCGTCAGATAACCGGACGGATTGCTACCTACAATTTTGCACCAACTTTATTGAGTAAGCAGAATTTGTTACGTGAAAATGTCAATCCGGATTCCATCTTGGTTACGGGAAATACAGTAATTGATGCATTACGACAAGTGGTGAGTAAAATCAAACGGGATGCCGCATTGGATGCCGAGTTGGAACAGACACTAAACGCTTGTGGATATGATGTGGACCGCTTGAAAGAGGGTAAGAAATTGGTGCTGATTACCGGCCATCGCCGGGAAAACTTCGGAGAGGGATTTATTCATATCTGTACCGCCATCAAAGATTTGGCACAGAAATATCCAGATGTCGATTTTGTTTATCCCATGCACCTGAATCCGAATGTCCGTAAACCGATACAAGAAGTTTTTGAAGGTATTAACACCCTCTCAGTGGGAGAGGGCTGGGGAGAGGCTGGCAATATGTTCTTCATTGAACCACTCGAATACCTGAGTTTTGTCTATCTGATGGAAAAATCGAATATTGTCTTGACGGATAGCGGAGGCATTCAGGAAGAGGCTCCCGGATTAGGTAAACCGGTATTGGTGATGCGTGGTACAACCGAACGTCCGGAGGCCTTGGATGCAGGAACAGTCAAACTGGTCGGGACTGATTATGATAAGATTGTCCACGAAGTTTCCACCCTTTTGGATGATGAAATGGCATACGAGAAAATGAGTATGGCGGTTAACCCTTATGGAGATGGCTTGGCTTGTGGTAGGATTGTGAAGTTTTTGAATTAGATATTGTGATGGGAAATAAGAAAATTATGATATAGATAATCTGAAATTTTATCCATATTAAAATGATGAATTATTTACGAAATCATATAGGAACATTTATTCTGGTATTTTCGATACTTACCTTTATTGCTCCGAAACTATTTATTCTACCCGGGTTGGATTGTTTCGATTTTTCAGAGACAGGTCAAATTGGTGATACGATTGGAGGAATAACTGCTCCTTTTCTAGGATTTCTTAGTGTAATTCTACTATACTTTACATTGAAAGAACAACAAGATTTTAATAAAAATCAGCAATTGGTAAATGAAAAAAAGGAATTAATAGTATTAAAGTCTAATATATCGACTTTGAGTAATAATATAATATTTTCTATTTGTACCCCTAATGGAAGTAATAGTCAACCTTATGAAGGAAGTTTTTATATAGGAAAATTGTGTAAAGATATATATACGGAACATGCCATAACAAGAGATGATTTTTATAGATTATACAAATCATCTCTTGAAATAGCTGAATTGTGTATACTTTATTATAATATACTTATCAAATCATCTTTAGACGAGAATATGAAAGAATCATACTTTCATTCTGTAAAGTTATATTCGGATTGTATTTATAATTTTTTTGCTATGTATGTGAATAAAAATATCAATATTCTTGATGTTGTTTCATCAATAGATGATGAAAGTGATAATATAGGCGAGCAATATAAAAATATTTGCAATAAGTATTTAGAGCACTTTGATGATATATATAAACAATTTGTAGGCAATTGATTGTAAATATTGATGGAAACTGCTACAATAAGTAATAATAAGCGCATAGCCAAGAATACGATAATGCTTTACATCCGTATGCTTCTCATTATGGCAGTAACGTTATATACGTCACGTGTCGTATTAGAGGTATTGGGTGTAGAGGATTTTGGTATTTACAATATTGTAGGTGGAATTGTTATCCTTTTTTCTTTTGTGAATAATGCGATGGCAACAGCAACTCAGCGTTTTTTGAATTTTGAATTAGGGAGAAATAATATAAAGGAAGCTGAAAGAGTATTTAGTATGAGTTTAACAGCCCATATCAGTATCGCATTATTAGTCCTTTTTCTTGCAGAGACAATTGGATTATGGTTTCTTTTAACGCAAATGAACATTCCAGATGGTAGGATGAAAGCTGCCATTTGGTGTTATCAGTTTTCTATATTAACAACATGTATTCAAATACTCAGAGTACCATATAACGCTTGCATAATAGCTTACGAAAAAATGTCTTTCTATGCATATATAAGTATTTTGGAAGTTATATTGCGCCTAGTGATAGTTTTTTTATTGTGTATCGGTGGATTTGATCGTCTTATTCTTTATTCTATTTTGATGTGCTTGGTTGGTTTGGTTATATGTTATGTCTATAAAATAACATGCAACCGAAATTTCTTAATTAGCAAATATCATTTCTTTTGGGATAAAATGTTATATCGTAAATTGATGAGTTTTTCCGGATGGAGTTTGTTTGGCAGTGCCGCTAATGCTGGCGCACAACAAGGTTTGAATATATTACTCAATATTTTTTGCGGCGTAACGGTAAATGCTGCGATGGGAATTACAAATCAAGTAACTACTGCGGTTTATAGCTTTGTATCTAGCTTTCAAACAGCTTTTAATCCTCAACTTGTGAAATCTTATGCTTCAGGAGATAAAGAATATTTTACGAACCTTATATTTCAAACCTCTAAGTTCTCTTTTTTTCTACTGCTATTTATTTCTTTACCATTCTTGTTAGAATGTGAATTTGTTTTATCCATATGGTTAAAGGAAGTACCAGAACATGCTGTACAATTTACTCAGCTTATGCTTATTTTTTTAATGATTGATGCCATATCGGCTCCATTGTGGATATCTGTACAAGCTATAGGAAATATCAGAAACTATCAGTTATTGATGAGTTTTTTAATATTGTTGAATCTTCCGTTCTCATATTTAGCTTTGTATCAAGGATATAAACCTGAAACAATATTAATTATTAGGGTTATAATAAACTTTATCACTTTTTTAGTCAGAATAGTATATTTGAAAAAAAGAATTTCTTTTCCAGCAAATAAGTATATAAAGGAAGTTTTAGGTGTAATAGTATTAGTATTAATATTATCTGTTCCTGTTCCTATGTGGGTTTATCAATTGTATTCTTCATGGGAAGGATTTATATTGACTACAATTACTTCTATATTATGTGTTTCGGTAATTACTTTTTTGATTGGATTAACCAAAGTAGAGAAAGTTTATATCCGAAATATCATTCGGAATAAGTTTAAAAGATGAAAAATATATCATTGATAAAAGATTGTTACGGATGTGGAGTTTGTTCTGCCAGTTGCCCAAAGAATATCATTTCCATGCAACTCAATCAGGATGGATTTTATGAACCTAAGATTGTAGATATAGACAAATGTATTGGGTGTGGCATTTGTGTGGATGTTTGTGGCTTTTCGCATCAAGAAATAGCTTTGAAAGATTGTTCAATTAGAAGTTGGGCAGGATGGAGTAATGATGAATTAGTCCGCAAGAAATGCTCAAGCGGTGGTATTGGCTTTGAAATTGGGAAACAATTGATAACGGAAGGTTATAAAGCTGTAGGGTGTCGATATAATGTGAACACCCAACGTGCAGAACATTATATTGCATCAACGGTAGAAGAATTTATTCAAAGCATTGGTTCAAAATATATTCAAAGTTTTACCGAAGAGGCATTCAAACAAATCAACCGAAAAGATAAATACTTAATAACAGGAACACCTTGTCAAATAGATTCTTTTCGTCGGATGATTCAAAAATTTCATCTTGAAGAAAATTTTGTTTTGATGGATTTCTTTTGCCATTCGGTTCCATCTATGTTTGCATGGAAAGCTTATATAAAGATGTTGGAACCCCAAATAGGCGAGATTACTTATGCTTCTTGGCGTAATAAGTTTCAATACGGTTGGCATGATTCGTGGATTATGGGAATTGATGGAGAAAAAACAAGCAAACCAATAGAATGGCATGATTCGTACAATTTATTAATAAAGGGAAAAAAAACTTACATACAATCTCGAATGTCTCAAGGAGATTTGTTTTATCGTTTATTCCTTGGTGATTTTTGTGCGAATAAAGCTTGTATACATAATTGTAAATATAAATACAATCATAGTTCTGCAGATATTCGGATTGGAGATCTTTGGGGAGAAACCTATAAAGATAATAAAGAAGGAGTTAGTGCTATTATAACTTTTACAGAAAAAGGGTATTCTATAATAAAGAATATGAAAGATATTACTTTAATGGAACATCCTTTTGAAGTGGTTGCCGAAGGGCAGATGAAACGAAATGTGAAATCCAAAGAGTTGAAGCCAATTATCATATATATGTTGCATTCTGGTTATGATTTAGAAGGGACTTGTTTTAAATTGATTTTAGGTCTACAACGAGGTATTTCCAAAATTAAAAAGATTTTCAATTTATGAAAGTAGGTCTTGTTACAATTTATACGGTTCCTAATTTTGGTTCTGTATTGCAAGCATTTGCTACTCAGAAATTGTTGGAAAAATTAGGACATGAATGTAAAATTATTAACTATGCTTATCCCAATGAGTGGCATTATCACCATGGATTTAATAAGCCATCTACTTTTCGTTCTTTATTACGGAATTTGAGATTAAAGGCGCAACATCGTAAGAAAAAGATACTTGATAATTTTTGTGCAACGCATTTCAATCTGACCCCTTTGTATAAAAATTTAGATAGTTTGCGTAAAGAAAAATGGGATGACTATGATGCTTTTATAGCAGGAAGTGATCAAATTTGGAATGCAAGATATTTAAAGGGAGATTCATTCTTTATGTTGTCGTTTGTACCTGATGGTATAAGTTGCTTTTCTTTAGCTTCCAGTTTTGCATTAAAAGAAATTCCAGAGGTGTATGTCACTAAATATAAAAAGGAATTATCAAAATTCAAAGCCTTTTCTGTACGAGAAAAAAATGGGATAGATATAATTCAGAAGCAATTAGGTATTAATAAAGATGTTTTCGTATGTCTTGATCCTACGCTTTTGTTAAGTAAAGAAGAATGGCTACGAATAGTGCCACGTTCTAAGTTTAAGAAAAAGCGTTCTTATATATTATTTTATATGTGGACGTATGCCTTTGAACCTCGCCCTTATATATTTGAAGTACTTAAATATTTCCAACAACAAATGGATTGTGAGGTTATTGCATTAGAAGGTTTTACAAAGAAAAAATACGCATTAGGAGTACAAATGTCAGAAGCATCAGATTCTTCTATACCTGAATTTATTGATTTATTTTCTAATGCAGATTTAGTTATTACTTCATCATTTCATGGAACTGCTTTTGCTCTTAATTTTGGTATACCTTTAATATCAATTGTACCAAACAATGACGGAGATGATCGTCAATCTTGTTTATTGAATAGCGTAGAAGCTAATAATTGCATTGTGAAGATTGGAGAAGATATTAAAAGTATATGTCCAAACTATGATATCACTAAAATTATTTCAAATTTAAGTGAAAAAAGAGAAAAATGTATCAAATGGATTAATAATTGTATGATTAACAAAAAATCGACTTTATGAAAAAGAATCTATTAATAATACAGCAGCACCAATTTGGTTATCTTACTGATAGCTATAAATGGTGTGAGTATTTACGTGATAAATATAATATTACAGTTTTATGTTATGATGCAAAAAAAGAAAAAATGAATCTGGAAGGGGTTCATGTAAAATATATAGGAATTGTGAAATCACGCTATCTTAGAGGGTTTCTATTTCTTTTTATTTGTATTTGGAATATCTTATGTAAGAGAGGGAAAGTGATAGTCGTTTATTTTAAACAATGCGATTATTTAAAAAGGATTTTACCCTTTCAACGCATGCTATTAGATATACGTACACTATCGGTTTCTTCCGAAGAAAAGATAAGAACCGAATATGATCAAGCCCTTATAAAATCCTCTCGTTACTTTGATTATATTTCTGTTATATCGGAAGGCATAAAAAATAAAATAGGTGATAGAAATAATATTGGAATCCTTTCTTTAGGGGCGGATATTTTGTCAACTAAAAAAAAGCAATATGATTATCTTCGTCTATTATATATAGGGACATTAACAAATCGTCATATCGAAAAGACAATAGAAGGTATTTCTATTTTTCATCAAAATTATCCCAATATAGATTTTACTTATGATATAGTTGGAGATGGAAACTCAAATGAATTGGATGAATTAAAGTTGTTGGTAAAAAAAAAGAATCTTTCTAATTATATTTCTTTTCATGGTAGAGTCCCTTATAGTCATGTATCATATTATTTTGATACCTGTAATATAGGTGTTTCTTTTATCCCTATGACAGAATATTATGACTATCAGCCTCCAACCAAAACTTATGAATACATTTTAGCTGGGTTGTATACAATTGCAACAGCTACTTTAATGAATAAAACACTTATTTCCAATAGAAATGGAATACTTATTGAAGATACACCAGAAAGTTTTGCCCAATCAATTAAGACCATCTATAAAAAAAGGAATCACTTAAAAGAAATCGAAATCCGCGAATCTTTGCAAGAATATACTTGGAAAAACATTGTAACTACACAATTGATTCCCATATTGAAAAATATCTAATGTCAACGACTTTATTATTATACATATTGGTTATGTTTTTATGTACATTTAGTACATATTTAGCTCCTAGTTCTATACCGAAAAATAGCATAAAATATTATTTATGTTATTTCATCCCAATAGGTATTTATACTTTGTTTTGGGGATTACGATATGACGTTGGAAAGGATTATATATCTTATAAGGACATATATGATTATTTAGATTATTATGATCGAATTGAATTTGGATATATTCTTATTAATGATGTTTTGAATAAATTAGACTTGTCTTATGTGTCAATATTCATAGTAACTTCTTTTATTCCTATAGTTTTTTTGTATGCGATAGGAAAAAATGAGAATAAATTATTCCTTTCATTTTTAGTATTTTTTTACTTCACGACATCTTTAGTCTTCTTTGCTCAAAATGGGATAAGGCAAATGTTAGCTCTAAGCTGCATTTATCTTTTAATTTCAAGGTTACGAGAAAATAATAATTATATATTATTACTAGTACTAGCTTTTGGGGCATATTCTGTTCATAAAAGTGCAATAATTCCTATTTTGCTAATTTTTTTATTGTTTATAATTAGAAAAATATATATAAATAAGTATGTATTGATTATAGCATTAGTATTTATGACCTTTTATGGAAATTTTTTGTCTGGTTTAATTTATTCTAATGTACCCATTATTTCGTCTTTCTTCAATTATTCTAATTATGGAGATGACATACTTGATTTTGAGAAAAATGTGGAATATAGTAGTGGATTAGGGTTGTTATTGAAAATGCTATTAAATATTATGATTGTTTTCCATCAAGATAAAATTGTATACAATAACAAATCAAAATGTGTATACTATTTTTATATGTTCTTTTTGTTAGGTATTCTGTTGGAACCAATTTTTATGGATAATCCAATCATGAAACGATTAAATATATATTTTACTAGTACAAAGTTTATTCTGTATTCATATTTATGTTGTTATTTATGGACTTATAAAAATAGAATTAATATCCCATTTTTATTGTTTTTTCTTGTAGGTTCAGTATTACTTTATGTAGCTTCTATTTTGTCAAATTCTAATATATGTGTTCCATATAAGACAGTTTTTTCCATATGAAAATACTCGAAATAATTCCTCAATTGAGTCAAGGTGGTGCAGAACGGTTTGTAGTTGATTTGTGTAACGAATTATCAGTGCGCCATAATGTCACGCTTGTAGTTCTTCATAATATAGACAGGACTGGTTTCTTTTTGAAAGAAGTAAGTACAAGGGTGAAGGTGATAAGTATGAATAAACGTAAAGGACTTGATTTGAGTTTATTCTTTCAACTTCAGAGTTTGATAAAGAAAGAGAATCCGGATATAGTTCATACACATCTGCGGGCTATTGTATATTCTTTGTTGGCTTATTTGATACCCTCGCATACAAAATATATTCATACAGTTCATAGTGATGCGGCAAAGGAGGCGGGTGATGGAATAAGTAAACTTTGTCGGAAGTTTGCTTTTAAGACAATGCGAGTGACACCTGTAACAATCTCGGAAGAATCTCAAAAGTCTTTTATTAATTTTTATGGCATAACACCACCTATGATCTATAATGGTAGACCAGCTTATAAAGGGACTGAAATGTATAATAAAATACGAGATGAATTTTCGAATTTGCAAAGTAGAAGGAATTCTACTATAATAGTTAATGTGGCTCGTGTACAACCTGAGAAAAATCAATTAGTATTGGCAAAAACTATTGACGATATGAATCGACAAGGTAAATATATTGATTTAATGATAATTGGTCGATATGATGATAGCCCTATTACACCTTATTTAAACAATCTCAATTCAAAATATTTGCATTTGCTTGGAGAGAAACAAAATCCTCGTGATTATATTAAAGCTGCGGATGCCTTCTGTTTATCATCAGTTTTTGAAGGTATGCCAATAACTCTCATTGAATGTTTTTCTGTAGGGACAATACCAATATGTACTCCAGCAGGTGGAATTAAAAATATGATTAAAGATGGAGAAAATGGTATATTGGCTACAGGCTTTTCACAATCTGATATAAGACAAGCAATTGAACGTTTCTTACTTCTTTCAGAAAGTGATAAGATTATAATGAGAAAAAACTCTCAGGCATCTTTTGTGAAATATACAATAGATACTTGCGCAAGGAAATACGAAAAATTAATGTTGTCTATTTGATAAAGAATAAATTATGCTTATACATTGGTATCGATTAGCTCATTGGTTATATAGAAAACGCATTCCTGTGATTCCTAAGTTGATTTATTATTTACAGTACATACTATTTAATAGTAGTGTACCAGCATCTTGTTCTATAGGTAAAAATACAAAGTTTGCTTATGGAGGAATTGCTGTAGTCATTCACTCTCGAGCTAAGATTGGTGATAATTGTATTATTGGTCAGTGTATAACAATTGGGGGAAGATCAAAACATTACAATGTTCCTGAAATTGGTGATAATGTTTATATTGGAGCAGGAGCTAAGATTTTAGGACCTGTAAAAGTAGGAAATAATGTGGTCATTGGTGCCGGGGCTGTTGTATTGCATGACATACCCTCAAATTCTGTAGCTGTAGGTGTTCCTGCAAAAATAATAAAGTCAAATATTAATTCTAGTGATTTATATTGAGTATGCAATATTTATTATTAGGCCCTCGCTACAACAAAAAAGATAAAACTAAGACGGGAGGGATTGTTGTATTGTTTGAGAATTGGATTGATTTTTGTAATAAAAAAGGGATTTCTTATGCAACTATCGATACAAATAAGTTGAATTATCCTAATATAGTATTTGCTTATTGTTCTATTTTACTACAAATTTTATTTAAGTCTTTTAGTTCGAAAACTATATTTCTACATGGTACAGCTAAAGATTATCTTTATATAGCTCCAATTATAGTATTGCTTGGAAAATTATTGCACAAAAAAATTGTATTGAAGAAATTTGCTGGAGATTTCGATACTCGATATGTTAATTTTAGTCAATTTAAACAATGGGTTATATCAATTGTTTTACGGAATTCTGATATATGTTTTTGGGAGACAAAATCATTAGTTCAATTTGGATATAGTTTTAATGCCAATTCATATTGGTTTCCTAATGTGCGAAATGGAGGATTAAAATTTTCAACTAAAAAAAATTATAACAAAAGATTTGTTTTTATTTCTCAAGTTCGTAAAGAAAAGGGAATAGATGTAATACTGCAGAGTTTTAAAAAATTAGATACTTCATTTACGATAGATATTTATGGACCTTTAATGGGTTATGAAAAAGAACAATTATGTTCTGCTAATGTAAAATACAAAAAGCCTTTATTACCACAAGAGGTATATTCTATTTTATCACAATATGATTGTTTACTATTACCTTCTTTTCGAGAAGGATATCCCGGTATTATTATCGAAGCATTTTCTGTTGGAGTTCCGGTTATTGCAACAAATATAGGTGGTATACCAGAGATTGTGGAAAACGGAGTAAATGGAATATTGATTGAACCTAAAAATGTAGAAGATTTGACCAGAGCAATAAAATCGATTAATCAGTCAAATTACCAACAAATGGCGGAGAAGGCATTTGATTCATTTAAGAATTTTGATGCTGAAATTGTGAATGATAGAATTTATAAAATAATCAACGAGAGATGAATCAGTTTACAATTTATAAACGGTTACCTGTATTTTTTCAGAATTTGTTATGTACGATACAAGGATATCGATTAGAAAAACAAAGATATAATACGGATTATTATGTTGTTTATAATTCTTTATTGGAAAGTGATAAATGGAGTAGTCAACAAATACTTTCTTATAAAGAAGATTGTTTAAGTAGAATAATAGAGTACGCATTCAAACATTGTCTTTATTATAAAAAGCGATATAACCAATTGGGGTTATCCCCAAAAGACTTTAAGGGGATTGATGATCTCAAGAAGTTTCCCATTTTGAGTAAGGAGGACATACGTTCGAATTGGAAAGGAATGATTTCTGATGAATATGATGTCAGGCAATTAATACCTTACCATACAAGTGGAAGTACGGGGAAAGCACTCGATTTTTATTGGTCTAGTTATAGCTTACAATATTATTGGGCTATCGTATGGCGTGGTCGACAACGATTTGGTATCTATAAAGGTGATAGGCATTTAAATTTTACAGGAAAAATAGTTGTTCCGATTGAACAACATAAGCCTCCTTATTGGAGATATAATAGAGCTTTAAATCAGTATATGTTCAACATGCAACATCTTACGCCTCAAAAAATTAAAGCGGTAGTTGATTTTATAAATCATTCTGATTTTAAGTTTTTTGTAGGTTATCCCTCTATTATGAATACACTTGCGAGTTTGGTATTAGAGCAGGGTTTAGAGATAACACATATCCCTGAATACATTTTTTCAAGTGCTGAGAAGATGTATGAAAATCAACAACAAACTATTTGTAAAGCTTTCCCTGGAACAAAGATTGTTGAGCATTATGGTTTTTCTGAAAACGCAGCCAGTGCATCGAAATGTAAGAACAATGTATATCATGAAGATTTTGAATTGGGACATTTAGAATTAAATAATCCTGTAAATGCAGGAAATGGTTTCTCTGGTTCTATGCTTGCTACCGGATTCCAGAATTTCGCTATGCCTTTTATTCGGTATGAAATAGGAGATATTGGGACATTCTCTAAAGAAAAATGTTCTTGTGGAATTTGCAGTCAGGTTATAACAGATATTGAAGGACGTAATGGGGATTATGTTATAACTCCAGAAGGAGCAAATATAATGCGTTTTGGATATATTTTTAAAGAGACTTCATCTATAAAAGAATGCCAAATTGTCCAAAAAGAGTTAGGTTCTTTAATTGTGCGAATTGTGAAACGAAACAATTATAATACTTCAATGGAAGCAAATATTCGTGATGCAATTAAAGAGTGGATTAGTCCGACTATAAAAGTTTTTTTCGAATATGTAAATGAAATACCACGTACGAAATCTGGAAAATTTAAAGCGGTAGTTTCTGAATTGAATAAAAAATGAATATAACACTGTTATTACATACAGTTATCTATTTAAAATTACAACAACTATTCTTTCAGTTATTTTATCGGATCTTTAAACCTTCTTTTAAAGAGCTGGATAACCTTCAGATAGAATCTGTTGTTGATTTCAGTGGAACGATTCAGAAGGAAGTTTGTTGTAGAAAAGATATTTTTTCCTTCCTAAACCTCCCCGACACCTTCACCTCCTGGAACGAAAGAAAGCACGGGATGCTTTGGGCATACAATCTGAATTATATGGATTGGTTAATGCAGGAAGATATGAGTTTCGAGGAGGGAGCGAAATGGATAGATAAGTTTATAGAGGAATTACCCAGTAATAAAGTGGGATTAGATCCTTATCCGATTGCCTTGCGAGGAATAAATTGGATTAAGTTTATCGCATTGCATGGGGAAGAAATACCCGTTGATACGAAAAAACGATGGAATGACTCGTTGTATTCTCAATATGTTTTATTGGCAAAGAAGCTGGAATACCATTTGCTGGGGAATCATTTGTTGGAGGATGCCTATTCTTTGTATATTGCATCTATTTATTTTTCCGATAAGCGTTTTTATCGGAAGGCTTCGAGGTTGTTATATCAAGAATTGAATGAACAGATTCTGGAAGATGGAGCACATTATGAACAATCTACGATGTACCATTGCATTTTGTTGGATCGATTGCTGGATTGCTATAATATCTCTTCTCGAAATCTGCGATTCGATACCCAAGCGGATTTGAATCTTTTCTTGAAAGAGAAAGCTGTCCGTATGTTAGGGCATTTGGAAAATATCGTGTACCAAGATAAAACGATTCCTTTGTTGAATGATTCAGCTAACCGGATTGCGCCTATGCCCATTCAATTGTTTGAATATGGAAAACGGTTAGGATTGGAATGGAAATCTGTTCCTTTAGGGGAATGTGGTTATCGTAAATTTTTGAATTCACATTTTGAAGCTATAGTAGATATTGGTGATATAAAGGCTTCTTATCAGCCGGGGCATTCCCATGCAGATACATTCAATTATGAGTTGCGTGTAAAGGGTAAGCCTTTTATTGTAGATACAGGCATTTCCACTTATAATAAAACAGAACGCCGCCAGTACGAAAGAAGTACATCAGCGCATAACACGGTTTCTATCGAAGGAAAAGATTCAAGTGAAGTATGGGGTGGATTCCGAATGGGGAAAAGAGCGAAGGTCAGGGTATGGAAAGATTCTGTAGATATGGTAAAAGCCTCTCATGATGGTTTTGGTAGAGCGAATAGCCATACTCGTACTTTTGAGTTGAAAGCTAATGCTTTTGAAATAACCGATTCCGTTTCTTCTGATAAAAATACGGTAAGTTATATTCATTTTGCACCAGATATACAAATACTATCTTATACATTGCAAGAAATAAGAACTAATCGAGCTACTATCCGATTAACCGGATTCAAATCGATAAAAGTATTGGATGGACAAATATCGACTGAGTATAATACATTCCAAAAGAACAAGATTGTAGAACTTGGGTTTATTCGCGAATCGAAATATAGTATATATTATTGATATTGAAAATATGAAGATTCTATTTCTTACAGATAATTTTCCTCCAGAGGTAAATGCGCCTGCGACACGTACGTATGAGCATTGTAAAGAATGGGTAAAACAAGGTGTTGAGGTTACGGTTATTACTTGTTTTCCCAATTTTCCACAAGGAAAAGTCTATAGAGGTTATAAAAATAAACTATTCCAAAAGGAAACGATAGATGGAATTCAGGTTATTCGGGTGTGGACTTATATAACCGCGAATGAGGGATTCATTAAACGAACATTAGATTACATTAGTTTTTCTGTTTCTTCTTTTATTGCCGGATTATTTCAGTCTGCGGACATAATAGTGGCTACTTCTCCTCAATTCTTTACTGCTTTATCAGGTAGAACCCTTTCTTTCTGGAAACGTAGACCATGGGTTATGGAAGTACGGGATTTATGGCCGGAGTCCATTAAGACCGTGGGAGCAATGAAAGATAATGCAGCCATTCGTTATTTTGAATGGGAGGAAAAAAGGTGTTATCGTTCTGCTAAAAAAATAGTAGTAGTTACGGATTCTTTTAAACGGCGTTTGATAGAACGTGGAATTGATGGACAAAAAATAGAAGTAGTAAAGAATGGCGTAAACAAAGATTTATTCAAGCCCATCCCCAAAGATGAAGCATTGTTGAAGGAATTAGGTTTAAAAGGGAAATGGATAATTGGTTATATTGGGACACATGGTATGGCACATAAATTAGATTTTATATTACATTGTGCAAAGCATTTGGAATCTAAAAGTAATCGATACCATTTTATTTTATTGGGTGCCGGAGCAGAAAAAACAAATCTACTAAAACTGAAAGATGAATTACAACTTTCTAATGTAACCATGTTAGATCCTGTTCCCAAGTCTGAAGTAAAACGCTATATTTCAATTTTGGATATCGCTTTGATTAATCTGAAAAAATCTGATTTATTCAAAACAGTTATTCCTTCCAAAATATTTGAGAATGCCGGAATGCAGATACCTATTTTGATGGGAGTAGAAGGAGAAGCCAAAGCAATAGTTGAGTCGTATGGTGCAGGTCTTTGCTTCAAACCAGAGGATGAAAAAGATTTTGAACAAAAATTGAATTTGCTACTGACTGATTCTACGCTTTACAAGCAATGTCAAGAAGGCTGTAGAAAACTCTCTAACGATTTCGACAGAAAAGTTTTGGCGAATAAGATGTTGGGAGTGTTGAAGGAAGTAACGACAACGACTTATTAGCCCGCACCCTCGAATTCGAGTTTGTCCATCCGCGAACGGATAATGTGTAAGCGTCCAAAACAGACGTATTGCGCGGACAGACAGATGTGCCTACCTTCGC
>ERZ857521.744-NODE-744-length-45966-cov-5.871011_pt1 | contig 45966 bp, 38 predicted proteins | sample MGYA00519701_ERZ857521 | MGnify/ENA primary metagenome ERZ857521 (study PRJEB31778, sample SAMEA3449346) | human gut metagenome | biome: human gut; feature: human-associated habitat; material: faeces | place: United Kingdom | collected 2010/2012 ...
AGCGTTTGAAATCTTTGAAGGTCTCATCCCAGCCTCCTCCTCCGTAAGTTTCGCTGAGAGTCCGGGTATATCCCATTTGATTGGCTACACTTCTCAATTCTTTTACCGCACGGATGTTGCCGAATTGAGCAACCGGACTCTTTTCGTCAAATTGGTTGAATAACATATCTATAGCAGGCATTTGATGCCAAGCATACATGGCCATATTATCTGGTCCGTCATTCATGTAAGGCCAGCCATGTTCCCAATAATGGCCAGTCCATTTTAGATTGTTTTGCTCGCAGTAGAGATGGAAAGGCTTCGACCAACGGTCGATGAAGAGTTGCAACAACGTTTCCATGTAGTTGTGGCGCACTTCTTTCCAATTGCCGACCTCTTCTTCTAGCAAAGGCAAAAGTGGTTTCAAATCATAGCCCCATTTTTCTTGGAAGGTAGAGAACAAATCCGGTGTCCAGCGTAATCCTCCTGATGTTTGTATATTGGGCTCATCCGAGAAGATGCCCGGTACGGTTTTCCCAAATTCTTCTTTAGCAATCTTTTCATAGCCATTCATGGTTAATTCAATAAACTTTTCTGTTACTCCTTTGACCATGACATCGACATATGAATATCCTCCGTACCAGTCCGAGCGGCCATAGTATGTTTTTTTATACAGATAATAGTCTCCTTTTATATTCGCAAATGATTCTAATGAGGCTGATATATCTTCCCATTTATCTCCCTCTTTTTTTAGAATAATATAGTAATTGTCCAAATCTTCAGGCAGTATTTCAGCTTTTGTCAAAGCTAATCCTTGTCCTTGATTGTAGGATTCAGGCATTTCAGCCGGAACATGCCCTCCGGCAAATCCACTGGGGTAGGAGTTTTCGTCATAAATCCAGACATACATGCCATTCTCTTTACCATAATCAATAGCATGCTTGTACAATGAATACCATTCATCCGACATATATTCCGTAATCAATCCCGGTCGGGGATGTACGAAAAGCCCTCCGAATCCCGCATCTTTCAACTCTTTGATGGTTCGCTCCACCTCAGATTCAGTCATTTTGTTATTCCAGACCGATAAAGGCGCCGTCCTGTATTCAGCCGAAGGATCCGCAAATTCCGTTTCTAGTGTTTTTAGATTGTCTGTAGTAGTTATCTCCCCGTTACAATTGATTAGGCTTAACAAAAGACAACCGCCTGCGATCGTTTCTGATGCACATTTTATCCAATTTGGTGCTTTCATACTATTAAATTGTTTCTACATTGTTTTTCACAAAACTATAAAATTCCACCGATGATGGAATAATAAAAATGACAAATTAGATTATAAAAATGATATTTTAATACTCCTCTCTGTATTTGCTTTCTTCTTTATCTGCCAATATGCTTAAATAACTTTTGTAGCGTGATTCGCTGATGTAATGTTCTTTGACCGCTTTCAATACAGCGCATCCGGGTTCGTGACGGTGAGTGCAATTCCCGAAACGGCAATTAGCGGATGTTTTGAATATTTCTGGGAAATAGTGGGAGATTTCGGCCTCTTCCATATCGATCGTTCCGAATCCTTTGATTCCCGGTGTGTCTATCAGGTATCCTCCTTCCAGTAATGGGACCATTTCAGAGAAGGTGGTTGTGTGCATGCCTTTTTTATGGTACTCGGAAATGCTGCCGGTACGCAGGTTGACATTAGGGACCAATCGGTTTATGATGGTTGATTTGCCTACTCCGGAGTGTCCGGATAATACAGTGATTTTCCCTTTTAATTCCGCTTTCAATGCATCCAATCCGTTTTCTTGGATGGCGCACATCGTAGAACAAGGATAGCCAATCATGGTGTATAGGCGTATCAATCCCTGCATGTATTCCCATTCTTCTTTGGTGTAACGATCTGTCTTATTGAAGACCAGTTTTACCGGAATCCGATAGGCCTCAGCTGTTGCCAGAAAACGGTCGATGAAGATAGTTGTTGTAATGGGATAATTGACTGTAACTATGAGCATTGCCTGATCTACATTAGCGGCAATGATATGTGCCTGCTTTGAAAGATTGGAAGCCCGGCGGATGATGTAGTTCTTTCGCTCTTCGATTTGTGTAATAAAAGCTGTCCCTTCTTGATTTTCCTCGATCACTACATGGTCACCCACGGCTATGGGGTTGGTTGTCCGGATCCCTTTCAAACGGAAATTCCCTTTAATTTTACTTTCTATGTATCGTCCGTCTTCTGTATATACCGTGTACCAGCTTCCGGTGTTTTTTATTACCAAACCGTTCATAGAATGAAGAATTTAGAATGAAAGATTAAGAATGAAGAATTTAGAATAGCAGAGTTGCTGTATTCTTTATTTCTCATTCTTAATCCTTCATGTATTTATACTGTCATAATCTCTTTTTCTTTAGCGGCGTATAGCTCATCTATTTTCTTGATATACTTGTCGTGAACTTTCTGAACATCTGCTTCGGCATCTTTTTCCACATCTTCCGGAACGCCATCGGTTTTAATGCTCTTCTTTAAAGCATCGATGGCATCGCGTCGGGCATTACGGATGCTGATTTTTGCGGTTTCAGCCTCTTGCTTGGATTGCTTTGCTAACATACGACGACGTTCTTCTGTCAAAGGAGGAATTCCCAAACGGATTACTTCGCCGTTGTTTTCCGGAGTAATGCCTACTTCCGAGTTTAAGATAGCCTTTTCAATTTCTTTCATCAGACTTTTTTCCCACGGAGTAATGACGATCGTTTTTGCGTCCGGTGTATTGATGGAAGCCACATTGCTCAAGGGCGCCATACTTCCGTAATAAGGAACACGGATCCCATCCAATATCTTCGGATTTGCCTTGCCGGCACGGATATGGGCCAACTGTTCATCTAAATAAAGAATAGCAGATTCCATTTTTTCTTCTGCCTCTTTCACGAATTTCTTTGTATCGACCATAATAATCAGTTTTATCTTTTAACGTAAATAGAACTATCTGTGTACAAATATAGGAATCCTTTTTCAATTATGAACGTAAGTCCCGATGTTTTCTCCTTCCATTACCTTTTTCAGGTTTCCGTTCTTGTCCATGTTAAACACTACGATAGGAAGATTGTTCTCTTTACACATAGTCGTGGCCGTCAGGTCCATCACCTTCAGCCCGCGTGTATAAATCTCGTCATACGTGATGTCTGAGAACTTGGTTGCTGTCGGGTCTTTCTCCGGATCAGCCGTATAGATGCCATCTACCCGTGTCCCTTTCAACATAACATCAGCTTCGATTTCGATGCCTCGCAACGATGACCCGGTATCTGTTGTAAAGAATGGGTTTCCTGTTCCGCCGGACATGATGACTACATGGCCTGTTTCCAGTAATTCAATGGCCCGCCATTTGTTGTAGAATTCTCCGATCGGCTCCATACGGATAGCTGTCAGAACTTTGGCTTTCACGCCCAAGGCTGTAAGGGCTGAGCTTAATGCCAGGCTGTTTATTACTGTGGCTAACATTCCCATTTGGTCACCCTTAACCCGGTCAAAACCTTTTGAGGCCCCACTCAGTCCACGGAAAATGTTGCCTCCGCCAATGACAATACCGATTTGTACGCCCATGTCGGCAATTTCCTTGATTTGCGTTGCATATTCGTTCAGACGGACTTCGTCAATGCCATATTGCTTCCCGCCCATGAGCGATTCACCGCTCAATTTTAACAAGATACGTTTATATTTAGCCATACGCTTTTGATGATTAGAATGATTATCCGGACAAATATACTAATTTTATACGGATTTCATAATTAAAACCGTAGCATATGCCGCTATTCCCTCTTGCCGACCGGTAAAGCCTAATTTTTCGGTTGTGGTCGCTTTGATGGATATATCTCCTTCATCAGCTTGTAAGACATCAGCCAGTACACGCTTCATCTCAGGAATGTGCGGATTTAGCTTTGGACGTTCGGCGGCTACTGTAGCATCGATATTACCCAATTCATATCCTTTTTCCCGAAGCAACATCATAGTTTTTCGAAGCAGGATTTTACTATCAATATTCTCGTATTCTCCTGCCGTATCCGGGAAATGGTAGCCAATGTCGCGCATATCGGCTGCACCTAATAAAGCATCGCAGATGGCATGAATCAGTACATCCGCATCACTATGTCCTAATAGGCCCTCCGTGTGTTCTATTTTGATACCCCCCAACCATAATTCGCGTCCGGTTACCAGCCGGTGCACGTCATAGCCGAATCCTACACGTATTTTCATAAGCTTATGAATTTATTAGTTCATAAGTTCTTGAGTTTTTAAGTTGAACGTGATGATAATTATTCATAAACGAACAAACTTAAAAACTCAAAAACCTGATTTTTTATTTCAGTTCGGCTGCATTCAGAATAGCATCGACCGCTGCATCCAGACCATCAGAGTTCTTACCTCCGGCCGTAGCGAAGTGAGGTTGTCCGCCTCCGCCACCCTGAATCAGTTTGGCTGCATCTTTAACCAATTTGCCGGCGTTCAGTCCTTCTTTGACTAAAGCATCGCTTATGGAAACCATCAGAGCACATTTAGCCCCTTCTTTGATTCCACCAACAAAGAATACCTTTCCGGTTTCTTGTGCTTCTCCTTTCACTTGGAAAGCTACGTCCTTGATTGCTTCAATGTGGGCTTCACCTTTGAATACAATCACCTTTACGCCATTACGTTCGATGGCATTGGCCAATAGATCTTTCTTAATCTGTTGTACCTTTTCTTTAATATATTCTTGAACCTCCTTTTTCAGTTCGGCATTCTCTTCAATAGATTTGCGGATAGTCTGTGCCAGGTTCGGTACGTTGTTGAACATAGCGCGCAATTCACGCAAGGAATCTTGAAGCATGAATGTGTAATTCTCAGCTGCTTCGGCGGTTACGGCTTCAATGCGACGGACACCGGCTGCTACCGAACTCTCAGAAACAACGCGTAACGAGCCAATCATGCCGGTTGCCGGAATATGGGTACCACCGCACAATTCTATCGAACTGCCGTATTTGACAACACGTACTTTATCTCCGTATTTTTCACCGAACAATGCCATAGCACCCATTTCTTTTGCCTGTTCGATAGGCATGTTGCGATATTCTTCCAAGGCATAATTCGCACGGATTTTTTCGCTGACCAGTTTTTCTACCTGACGGATCTCTTCATCCGATACTTTCTGGAAGTGCGAGAAGTCAAAGCGCAGGGCTTCTGGAGAGACGAATGAACCCTTTTGCTCGACATGCTTGCCCAATACCTCGCGTAAAGCTTCATGTAACAAGTGGGTGGCTGAGTGGTTGCATTCGCATTGAATGCGTTTTTGGACATTTATCTTAGCAACGAATCCAGCCGTTACATCTTGTGGCAATTTCTCGACAATATGAATCGGCAAGTTGTTTTCACGTTTTGTATCAAGAATGTTTACTTTCTCATCTCCGTTAATCAACCATCCGGTATCACCTACTTGTCCACCCATCTCGGCATAGAACGGTGTGCGGTCTAAAACCAATTGATAGAGCACTTTGTTCTTTTGCTTTACCTGACGATAACGCAGAATTTCTGCATCGCATTCAAACAGATCGTAACCTACAAATTCGGTTTCTCCCTCTTTTAAAATAACCCAGTCGCCGGTCTCCACCGCTGCAGCATTACGGGCACGTTCCTTTTGCTTTTGCATTTCCACATTAAACTCATCGATGTTTATATCCATATTATGCTCGCGCAAGATGAGCTCGGTCAAATCTAAAGGAAATCCGTATGTGTCATATAAAGTAAAGGCATCACTTCCGCTTAAAGTTTTTTGTCCAGTCGCTTGCAAATCCTCTATTTTTTTGTCCAGTAAGCGGATCCCGGTTTCCAATGTGCGGAGGAACGCATCTTCTTCTTCTTTGATAACCTTCTCGATCAATGCCTTTTGGGCAATCAATTCCGGATAAGCACCGCCCATCTGCTCGGTCAGTACCGGTAATAATTTATAGATAAACGCCTCTTTTTGTCCGAGGAACGTATAGCTATACCGGACAGCACGTCGTAAGATACGACGAATTACATAGCCGGCTTTCGCGTTGGATGGTAATTGTCCATCGGCAATGGAGAACGCTACCGCGCGCAAGTGGTCGGCTACTACACGCATAGCCACGTCAATATCTTCTTCTTTTCCATACTCTTTTCCGGATAGGCGGGATATTTCCTGAATGATCGGCTGGAAAATATCGGTATCATAGTTGGAATGTTTTCCTTGTAAGGCACGTACCAGACGTTCGAATCCCATACCGGTATCAATAACGTTCATTCCCAATTTTTCCAATGAGCCGTCAGCTTTCCGATTGAACTGCATGAATACCAGGTTCCAGATCTCAATAACCTGCGGGTTGTCTTTGTTTACCAATTCTCGTCCAGGAATCTGTGCCTTTTCCTCGGGAGTGCGTGAATCCAGATGAATCTCTGAACAGGGACCGCAAGGACCTGTATCACCCATTTCCCAGAAATTATCATGTTTGTTTCCATTGATGATGTGGTCGGCCGGCACATGCTTAGCCCAATAGCTTGCCGCTTCGTCATCTCGTTCCAAATGTTCTTCAGGAGAACCTTCAAATACTGTTACATACAAATCAGCCGGATCCAGATGTAATACATCTACCAGATATTCCCATGCCATATCGATGGCCCCCTCTTTGAAATAATCACCGAAGCTCCAATTGCCAAGCATTTCGAACATGGTGTGGTGATAGGTGTCATGTCCGACCTCTTCCAAGTCATTGTGTTTGCCACTTACGCGAAGACATTTTTGGGAATCGGCACGACGTCGGGGTTCCGGTTCCCGTATTCCGAGGATAATATCTTTCCACTGGTTCATCCCAGCATTGGTAAACATCAATGTGGGGTCTCCCTTTACCACCATCGGAGCAGATGGCACGATGGTATGTCCTTTCGAAGCGAAAAATGCTTTGAAAGATTCACGGATTTCATTTGCTGTCAACATAGTCTATATAGTTCTCGTTAATATTCTGAAAAACAATTTGCAAAAGTACTGCAAATTATTATTTTTGCAGCTATTCAAGCAATAAAATATTCTATGAAGCTGTTTAAAAGTAGAAAAACCTATTATTTATATAATCCGAATACGCTGGATTACGAACGAGTCTACCCATCGGCTAAAGATCGCTTTTTCACCGTATTACGTCATTTGAGTACAGGAATCGCTTTTGGTATCGCTACATTTTTCGTTATGATGTATGTGATTGATTCGCCAATGGAGTCTCAACTCCGCAAGGAGAATAAATTGCTCCAGACGCAATATGAGGTTCTCGACTTGCGTTTGAATCATGCATTGGAGATATTGGATGATATCCAGCAACGGGACGAGAATTTATACCGTGCCATTTTTCAAGCTGAATCGATTCCGGAGTCGGTTCGTAAATCAGGCTTTGGCGGGACGAACCGCTATCAGCAGTTGATGGAGGCTTCTAATTCGGAGCTGGTGGTTTCGACTACCCAAAAAATGGATATGTTGCGCAAACAGCTTTATATACAATCCAATTCGTTGGAAGAACTGATTGAGATGGGAAAGAATCAGGAGGAGCGGATGAAATGTATTCCGGCCATCCAACCGATATCAAATAAAGATTTGAAGCGTACGGCTTCCGGGTATGGGATGCGTATTGACCCGATTTACCGTACTCCGCATTTCCATAGCGGAATGGATTTTTCGGCGAAGACAGGGACGGATATCTATGCGACCGGGGATGGCAAGGTTACGTATGCTTCTTGGAAACAGAGCTATGGGAATTGTGTGATTATTGATCACGGTTATGGATATCAGACGCTGTATGGCCATTTGAGCAAATTCAAAGTACGTGTCGGACAAAAGGTGACGCGGGGGGAGGTCATAGGCGAGGTCGGGAATACTGGAAAGTCAACCGGCCCGCATCTGCATTATGAAGTTATTGTGCGTGGAAGGCACGATAATCCTTCGAAGTATTATTATATGGATTTGACCCCTGAAGAATATGACCGGATGATTCAGATTGCGGAAAATCATGGTCAGGTTATGGATTAAGGAAAGGGTAAACGTATGGCTTTGAAACAACAGAAGACGCAAAAGCTTTACTACTCGATTAGTGAGGTGGCTAAGATGTTCGAGCTGAACGAATCGGCACTCCGTTTCTGGGAGAAGGAGTTTACAAATATCAATCCGCGCAAGAATGATAAAGGTACACGTTTTTATAAGGAAGAGGATATTGAGGCCGTCCGTGAGGTACATTTCCTTTTGAAAGAGCAGGGACTGACATTGGCCGGGGCTAAAAAAAGACTTAAAGATAACAAAGAGGAGGTGATCCGTCAGGTAGAGGTGATTCGTAAGCTGAAACAGATTCGTTCCGAATTGCTCCATCTGAAAGAGGCTTTTGATCGGTTAGATCCGGAGGAATGAAAGTTTAAGTGTACGTAAGGGGCTGTGTCAAAATGAATGTTTTGATGCAGCCCCTTTAAGGTGTGTCAGAATTAGCAAAATGCAAGGCATTGAGGATGAGGACGACAGGAGTTTACTGGAGTAAATGACTTAGCCCGAATTCCGAAAATAACGCAGCAGTTTGCAATTATGACACACCGTCTTTTACCTTATATTATATATGATTGTTTATTGATTCATATCTTATGATTTGGCGTTAGAAAATACCGCCTTTATACATGTTTTCAAAGTTTGAATGGGTTCCTTCTATTTTTTGAGCCTCTTCGCCTTCCGGATTCAGTTCGATTGATTTTTTCAAATCCTCGAATGCTCCCTGTTTGTCACCTTTCAGATTTTTGGCACGTCCCCGTTCTGCGTATGCCCTGCCGATGGTGGGCGAGTTCTCGATGATTTCATCAAAAAAAGCGATGGCTTCATCCAATTTATTTTCTGCAATAAGCAACTGGCCTGCCAAGAGGGCGGCATCCTCGTTGAACGGATTTAAAGATAAAACCTTTTCGAAATCTTTGTGCGCTTCATCGAATTGGCTTTTGAATGCATGTATTTTCCCGCGTGTCAGATAAGCAAGTTCCTCTTCCGGATTCAGCTGGATAACCTTTTCCGCATCTTGCAAGGCTTCGTCCGCCTGGCGCATTTGCAGAAGTATTTCTGCACGGAGCAGGTATGCGCTCTCAAAATCCTCTTTTAAAGCGACCGATTTGGTCAGATCAGCTATTGCGCCCAACATATCGCCTGTAGTCCGTTTGGCCTTTGCCATCATATAATAAGCGGTCGGATTTTCTGCATCCAAGGTGATGATGGTTTCACAATCGGGAATTACCTCCACATCTTTGTCCAAGAGAAAAAGGACATGAATACGCGTTAATAACGTGTTGACATCTTCCGGCTTCAGTTCGTGCATCCGGTTGAGTTCCTCCAGTGCCAGATCCAACTCGTTGGATGCCATATAGGCAGCAGTCAGGAAAGACCGGGTTTCAAAATCCTCTTGAATATTCAGCGCTTCCTTGAAGCAACGAATCGCGTAGGGCAGCTTGTGCGCGCGTTGAGCCCTCACACCATCATATTTTAGAATGTCGAAATTTTTTACGTTGTTTTTTTCTTTTTCTTCAGACGATTCTTCCTTCGGCTGTGAAGAGAAGAATGATTTAAAAAAGTTTCCCATATTGTTTTCTCATTGCTTATTTCCTATTCGTTTGCAAAAATAGAAATTTTTTGCACTCCTTTTACCTATTTTGTCGTTTACCTTTATCTTCCGGTTGCTTGTAGGTATTCTACGGTCTTGATTTGGAACTGCGCATACGTTTCAATATACTTGTCGCGGCTTTGTTGAAACAATGTCTGTGCGTCAAGTAAGTCACTCATGGTAGAGGTTCCGGCATGGTAATAATCCTTATTCAATCGCAAGTTCTCCGTAGATTGCTCTATGGAAGTACGGGCTATGAGTATCTGTTTATAGGCATCCTGTAAATCTGTCCAAGCCTTCTGCATGGCAATGACAAGTAATTCTGAATTGTCGGCAAGCTGATTCTCGGCATTCTTTATCTGCAAATTCTGTTTTTTTATGGCGTGTGAGCCACCCCACCAACCGGAAATGGGAATCGAAACAGAAACGAAACCTATGGCAAACGGATGGGACTTGTCCATGAGGTTATCATACATATAGCCCCCACCCAGGGCGACCGAAGGAAGATTCTTGCCGACAGCCATCTTTTGCTGTAAGCGACTGGCACTCACGTTGTTTTTTAGAAGACGATACCCTGTGGTTTGTGGTAGTGCGCTCGCATGGTCACAATATATGTCTTGAGGAAAAGCCGGAGCGGTATCCATCGGAATAGAGCATTCTACGGCTATAGTATCAGCATCCAAACCGATATATTGCGCCAGCATCATGCGACATATAGATAAATTGTTTTCCAGATTAATGCGGGTGCTTACCATGTCATTATGCTTAAGTTGTACCTGCAACAGGTCGTTGCGCGTGGTTACTCCGGCATTGACCATTGTTTCCACATCCTTTTGGAGTTCTTCAAGCTGTTTTTCGACTGTACGCAGTGTATTGAGTTTCTCTTGCAGGGTAACGACTTGCCAGAAATATTGCTCCACGGTGAGACGTACCTCATTCTCGGTCTGTTCGAGTTGCACTTTGCTCATTTCCAAGCCTACTTTGGCAAGGCGGTTGCCGTTTACAATCTGTCCTCCTGTAAAAACCGGTTGTGTCAATGTAATGCCACCCATGATTCCGTTCTTCAGTAACGACATACTCATGTCCGGTCCCATATCCAATTGCAGCAGCCCTTTATTTGCAGCGTATCCTATACCCGATGCACTTACATTCGGGAAGTATTTTGTAAACGCCTCATTGCGTTCACTCTGTGCAGCTTCTATGTCGTTAGTTGCGTTCCGCATCTTTACATTGTTCCGTAACGCCATTTCGCGGCATTCATCCAGTGTGTATGTTTTTTGTCCGAAAGCAACCAGACTACATGCACTACATAATGCAAAGATTATCAGTTGTTTCATTCCTATCAGTCTCATTTTATTTTTCATTTGTTTTTGTAATACTATATTGTTTTTAGATCCGTCTTTATTGTTGTTCCATTGCTTCATTCAAATTGCGTTTATGCGTGCTGCCGCTCAGCACTTTCCAATAAGCAATAGGTATGACAGTCAGGATAAAGAACATGGTTATTAACGTCCCGTAGAAAATGACTGTACCCATAGGCATCCACAATCCGCTTCCACCAAGTATCATTGGTATAACGCCCATGGAGGCAGCCGCCGAAGTAAGGAATATAGGACGCATACGCCGTTTGGCGGAATTATAAATGGCATCCCGTACACACATCTTTTCTTCCTGGCGCAATTCTTCGGCATAATCTATCATGATGATGCCATTTCTCACAAGAATACCCATCAGACTGACAAGCCCCAAAATGCAAGTCACCCCAAAGTCCACGCCCTGTATCATTACGCCTGACGCCATTCCGAACAGACAGAGCGTAAGGCAGACAAGCAACAAAGTGGCAGTACCGACACGTTTGAAGTGGAACAAGAGGATAAAAAAGATGATGGCCACAGCGACATAAAGTCCAGCGATGATACCAGGCATCTGCTCCTTGTTTTCATACAACTCGCCTCCGTAAGTAACTGTCACGCCATCCGCCACCGGATTAGCCTCCATCAGTTTCTGTACTTTTGTAGTGGCCTGTAAGGCATTCACTCCTCGTTCGGTTTCGGCCATGACAGTAAGGGTACGTACTCCATTTCTGTGCACAATCTGCCCGTTCTCCCATGAAGGTTCAATATTTGCCACCTGGCGTAACGGAACGTTTGCCAATCCTCCATAAACTGGAATCAGTTCGTCTTGCAGGTCTGAAAAATCAGCAAAATCCGAATGATCACTTTTCATGACCACGTTGATGTCGTAATCCCCTTCCCACACGGTGCCGACCGGAATGCCGCTACCGTATCGCATGGCAAGCGTTGCCTCCAATGCGGCATTGCTAATACCCATGCGCGTGGATTGTTCCTCGTCCAGTGTGATACGTGTGGCTGCCAGCGGCTCGTTGAAATTCGTACGGACAAGATTTAATTCTGGCATACCGCGCAACAATGCTGTAACCCGTTCGCCCTCCTTTTGTAGCAAATTGAGATCGTCACCACTTAGACGGACTTCTATCGGATTTACCGCTTCGCTGTAGCCCAATTGTTTGAAGCGGACAACAGCCTCTGGAAACATTGTACGGCAATGCGGTGTATATTCATCCAGCAACGCTTCGGTATCTTTGTTGCCGGTGGTATTAACAATGAACTGCGCGAAATTCGGTCCGCCTATTTGCGGTGCGTATGAATTCTGGAAGCGTGGTGAAGCGCAACCTTTGAACGAGGCTACAGATACTACACGGCTGTCCTGCCGCAGTATGCGCTCAAGACTGTCGGCTACAAACGCTGTCTTTTCCACAGCCGTACCTGTGGGCATATAAATTTCCACGGCAAACTGATTACGTTCCGCGACTGGTAATAACTGTTGTGGCAACCTGCTCATCATAAATACACCGGCTACAACAGAAACGATACCGACAGCAAGTGTGGTTTTAGGGTATTTGAAGCATCTGTCAAGCAGCTTGTCATACTGGGTTTGGATGAAATCAAGGAATGAGAATTTCTTTTTTCCATCTTGAGGTAATTCGTTACGCATCGGCTTGCGGATGAAGAAGAACTGCATAAACGGTACGAGCAATTCTGCCACCAGTAACGAAATCATCAGGATAAGTGTGACGGCCCATGGAAAGCTTGCCACAAAATCACCTGTCACACCGGTTAGTGTAAACAGGAAAGGGAAAAACGTGATACTGATGGCAAGCGTTGCTGAAAAGATGGACTTGAAGAAATGAGTCGCGCTCTTTATGGAAGCATGCCATCGGGAAACACCTTCTGAAATCATTTCCAGATAACTGTCTATTATGACGATAGAGTTATCCACAATCATGCCCAGGGTAACTATAAGCGCAGCGAGTGTCACCGTGTTCAGCTCGATGCCGAAAGCATAGAACAACGCAAGTGAGATAAAAATACTGATAGGTATGGTCGATGCGGCCACAAGTGCTACACGCATGGGTAACAACAGCATGACCACAAGTATCACGGCACAAATTGCAATAACCAGTTCATGAAGGAACGTAGATACACTATCGGCCACGACCTTGCTTTGGTCGGTTATCTTGAATATAGACACATCATCCGGCAATGTTTCCGCAAATTGGTCAAGTTCTGCTTTAACCTCCTCACCCATCTGCACGATGTTTTTGCCCTTTTTCATCTCTACACTTAGCAGCAGGCATTTTTTCCCGTTATTCGTGATATAACTTTCCACCACAGGATATTCTTTTACTACATGTGCCACATCCTTCAGGCGGACGTTTTGGCCGTCTGGCGTAGAGAATACAATCATCTCCTGTACATCGCGCAAAGTATTCATGGAGCGGCTGACGTATATAGGCGACACATAACGGGGGTCTTTTACACGCCCAGACGTAGTCGTAAAACCTTTTGTAAACAATGTCATGGCAAGCGTCTGGTCGCTTAATCCATAGTGGGATAGTCGTTCATTATCAATATATATAGAAATCTGTTCTTGCTGCATACCCGTGACGGTCATGCGTCCTACATCATTTATACGGCGCAACCGGTCTTTCAGAGCGTCCATGTAGTCGTTCAACTCACGGTAAGTCTTGTCCTCGCTTTCCATGGTTATGAGCAGGGCGGAAGTATCACCAAAATCGTCCATTACCTGTATGCCAAGCACACTTTGGGGAAGTTGCGCTTTGAAGTCATTTATCCCATGCTTGAACTTGCTCCAGAACTCATCTTTATTGTCAAGGTCATCGTTCAGTTGTACTTGGATAATCACCATCCCATCCTTGCTCGTGGAATGTGTCTTATCTTTTCGTACTTCCTTGTAGCTGAATATGTAATCTTCCAACGGTTTTGTCACTTGTTCCTCTATCTCCATCGCTGTATATCCGGGGCATACTGCAGCCACTATTCCCTGGCGAATGGTAAAGTCGGGAAACTCATTCTTCTTCATTTCTGACAATCCGAAAATGCCGACAGCCATAAGGCAGCAGGTCAGTAGGATGACAATCTGCCGATAGTGCATCGCCCATTCCACGATGTTACGCTTCTTCTTTTCCATAATACACTCATTCTTTAGTAGTTATATCCATTCCTTCACTTACCTTTTGTTGCCCTTCTAAGATCACTTCATCACCGGTGTATAGCCCCGATGATATTACTACACCGTTTCGGGTAAGCGTTCCGGTTCCCACAATCCTTTTTAGTGCTTTTCCGCTTTCGTTTACCCATACGAATGTCCTGTTCTGTTCATCGGTCTGTATGACAGAAGCGGGTAGCATGATTGCAGTGCCTGCTTCTTCGTTGCCAATGCCCATAGTACATATCATGCCAGGCATAAGTTCACCGGAAAGATTGTCAACAAGGGCTTTCACTTCGTATGAGCGGGAAAGGGGGTGAGCAACAATGCCTTTCTCTATAATCTTGCCGGAAAATGTTTTTCCATCCAATGCCTGTACGCTGACGTTCACGGGCTGTCCTGTATGGATGTGTGATATTTCATTTTCTGGTACAGAAATACAAACCTTTACCTGATTGATTGTTACTAAGCGCACTACAGGTTGTCCTGGTATCACATTTTGCCCTACTTCCACGCTCTTTTCTGAGATTGCTCCGGAAAAAGGAGCGTAAAGCCTGCCATCGTCAAGGTTTTTCTTTGATATGGCTTCGGCTGATTGTGCCTGTTTCAATTTGCTTTGGACTTCAACCCATTGTATTTCAGGTAAACTACCCGCATCATGTAGTTGCTTCATACGCTGATAGGCATCTTCAGCCTGTGTCAACAACGCAAATGACGCTTCATACGCATTACGCAATGTTGCTTCGTCAAGTACGGCAATCAATTCACCTTTCGTCACTCGCTGACCGGCCTCTACTTGAATTTGCTGCACGGTTCCTGCTACAGGGAAACTTTGTTATATCGTCCGCAAAAATGAAGAGAAATAGACCAACCTTGGTGTTCTAAAGTATTTATATAAGGTGATATTATTCTTATGGTAAGGCTCGAAAAGAACTATAGAACTATATGTATGAGTTTTAGAACGTCGGCATGTGGTATAAACAGCTACTTTTGCAAGGAATTTAGGACTAACATAAAAAAATAGTTTATGAGTAATAAAGATGATATTCGCCAGATTGTTTTCAACCGGATAAAAGATGATTTTAATGTGGATTATATGGACGATGGAATTGCTTTCCATACGGATATCAGGGAACTTCCTATTGATAAAAACAGTCCCATGCAAATAGATATGCTTACGATTGTTGTCTGTTCACGTGGAAAGTTGAGCGTGGAACTGAATACGGTGGAATATACCCTTCGGCAAAACGAAGTATTGGTATGTTTGCCTAATTCCGTAGTAGATAATTGCATGATAAGTCCGGATTTCGATGGTGCGGTATTATGCCTGTCACGAAGGGGGCTATTGGAACAAATCCCGGAAAACGAGATTTGGGATAAGGCGTTATACTTCGCGGAAAACCCGATAATACGTGTTAACGAAGAGGATCTGCACATGTTTGATTTATACGGATCATTGATTATGGCCAAAGTTAAAATGAAACGAAGTCCTTATTATGAAAAGAGTATTGTTTCGATTGTAAAAGCCGCATTATACGATTTGTTGGCCAATGTGGAAAGCAAGCCGGCTCCCTATGGACATGGGCTGATCAAGCAACGGGAAATCTTGTTCAAGAACTTCATTGAATTATTGTCTACTACCCGAATCAAGCCGCGGAACGTGTCGTGGTATGCCGAACAGTTATGTGTGACCCCCAAATATATGTCGACGGTCGTCAAGCAGGTAAGCGAAAAAACAGCATCCGCTTGGATTAATGAATTTGTTGCGGTAGACATACGCTACTGGTTGAAGAACAGCAGCAAAACGATTAAGGAGATTGCTGATTTGCTTAAATTCCCCAACATCTCGTTTTTCGGGAAATATTGCAGGGCGCATTTCGGTATGTCGCCTACAGAATATAGGAAACAACTGAGAAATATTTCAACGGAAAAATAGTTCTCGATTAGGAGCCGTCTTGAATGACGAAGTGATTCAAAGCAGCTTCTTGGAATGATTTAGAAGTGTGTTCCGTTTCTTTATCGTATCTTTGTAAACAAAAAGAGTAAGAATATGCAGATGGAGCGTCAATTGCAACTGACTGCCGATGGGAGTCATACCTTATATATACCGGAGATGGACGAACATTACCACTCGGTAAACGGAGCCATTCAGGAATCATCGCATATCTTTATCGGGGCAGGGCTGCATTCGGTGGAGAAAGAAGACATTCAGCTTCTGGAGATTGGTTTCGGCACCGGACTGAACGCTTTGCTCACGTGGAAAGAGGCGGAGTTGTCCGGGCGGTTCCGGCATATCACGTATCATACGATTGAGCGTTATCCTTTGCCGGAAGAGATTACCTCCCGGCTTAATTACGGAGAACGGGTGTGGCCCGAACGGAAGAGTTGTTTTGAGCTTTTGCACCGGGCGGAGTGGAACAAACCGGTTGATTTGTCCGGGTGTTTTACGTTACATAAGATTGAAGGCGATAGCAATACCTGTCCTTTGCCGGATAATATCAATCTGATCTATATGGATGCCTTTGCTCCGGAGAAGCAACCGGAGATGTGGAACGGGGCGTTTTACCATAAATTATATACACACTCGGTCGAAGGGGCGGTTTTAGTAACCTATTGCGCTAAAGGAGAGGTGCGCCGGACCATGCAATCGGCCGGATTCGACATGGAACGTTTGCCAGGTCCTCCGGGGAAAAGACACATATTGCGGGGAAGAAAAATCTGACGCTTGGTTATATTTAAAAGTTTCAAGGGGCGAAACTTTTGTTTCAAGGGATGAAACTCCAGTTTCATCCCTTGAAACAAAAGGAAAGTTCGAAAGCTTTTTGCTAAATTTCTTTATTTTTTGGAGGGAGAGAGGAACTGTCAGAAATACAAGGAGATAGGAAGTGAAATAAAAAATGTTGAAAAAAATATTCCAAAATGTTTTTGTTTTTCCATTTCTTAGCATTAAATTTACAACGATTTAATAAAGATTTGGATTGATCCCTGGGGGTGTTATCGTCTTTATTGAATTTGCAAATCTTTACAAACAATTATTCAGTTAACCTAAAAGAAAGAGTATGCTTAAAAAGAAAATGTTTCCTTCTTTTAGACATTCGAGGACGATAGCGGCCTCAATGTTGATGTCTTTCTGCCTGACCGGAGCGGTGTATGCGCAGAAAGGGACGATAAAAGGTACTGTGGTAGACGAAAACGGCGAACCGGTAATCGGCGCTAACGTCGTAGTGAAAGGTACAACCAACGGTACTATTACGGACTTGGACGGTAATTATGTTATCCCGGTGGAAAACATGAAAAACGTTGTTCTTCAAGTGTCTTATGTGGGGTATAATACCGTAGAGGAAGCGGTAAAAGGACGTGCTAACATTCCTATCAAACTGCAATCATCTGTTGTAAACTTGGGTGAGGTCGTAGCCATCGGTTACGGTACGCAAACGCGTAAAGAGATCACCGGTTCTGTGGCTAACGTATCGGAAGAGAACTTCAACAAGGGTGTTACCCGCGATGCTTCCGACTTGTTGCAAGGTAAAGTAGCCGGTTTGACGATTACAACCGGTTCGGGCGATGTAACCCGTGGAGCGCAAATCCAGTTGCGTGGTACTTCGACATTACAAAACGACCAAGGCCCGATGATCGTAATCGACGGAATTCCGGGCGGTGATATGTCTACCGTTTCTCCTTCCGATATCGAATCTATCTCTGTTTTGAAGGATGCCTCTTCCGCAGCTATTTACGGTTCGCGTGCAGCAGGCGGTGTCATCTTGATTACCACCAAACGCGGTTCGGGCTCGAAAACGACTATCAATTATGATGGATATTTGACCGCATCCGTAGCGGCAAACAAGCCGGATATGCTGAATGCACAGGAATGGCGTGATATGAATGCTACATTAGGCAAAGACATCTCTGCATTCGATGGCTATAATGCCGATACCGACTGGTTCGGCGAAATGCTACAGACGGGTATCTCCCAGCAACATGCCTTATCGTTGTCCGGCGGTACATCCAAGAGTAATTACCGTGCGTCTTATACCTATATGGACCGTAACGGAGTAGTCCGCAACAACTATATGACTCGTCATAGCTTCCGTTTCCAATTCCAGCAACGTGCTATCAACGATCGCTTGCGTATCGGATTGACCGGTTCAGCAACTCTGACGGATATGCGGATGCCGTTTGGCGATGACTTTATCTTGGCCTATAATATGCCTCCGGTTTATCCAGTGTATAATGCGGATGGTACTTACTTTACAACAGCTAATGCTGTGTATGACCAAGGAAACCCAGTTCAGAATCAGGACCAGAATTATAAGAAATCCCGCAACAACTATTTCTATGGTGCAGGTGACGTTCAATTTACCATTATCGATGGTTTAACCACCAAAGTGCAATTATATAAGAGCCGCTTTAATGCAGACTATAGTGAATGGCGAGATCCGGCCAACTCCCGCGGTGATGACAACAACGGTTTAGCCATCCGCCGAAACCGTTCTTGGGACCGCAACTTGTTGGAATGGACGGCTAACTATAATAAAGCATTCGGCATGGAAGAGGAACATAAGATTGATGCTATCATCGGTTATTCTTGGGAAAACAATGAATATGCCGACCAATCAGCACAAGCCAGCAACTTTGCCGTAGCCTCAATGGGAGCCGACAATCTGCAAACCGGTAATACGTTGAAGATTGGAGAAGTAACCTCCAGCCGTAATGAATATAAGCTGATTTCTCTCTTTGCGCGTGCCCACTATAGCTATAAAGAAAGATATATGATTACAGCAACGGTTCGCCGAGATGGTTCTTCTAAGTTTGGAGCTAATCACAAATGGGGTATTTTCCCGTCTGTATCAGCCGCATGGGGTATCTCGCAAGAATCTTTCATGGAAAATGTGGATTGGGTAAACGACTTGAAGCTCCGTGCCGGTTATGGTGTTACCGGTAATCAGGACGGTTTGCAACCTTATAAATCTATGGATTTGTATTCGGCAGCCGGAACTTATTATAACAACGGATCTTTGGTAACGGCTTTCAAATTGACCCAGAACGCCAATCCGGATTTGAAATGGGAACAGACATCGATGTTGAATATCGGTTTGGACTTCACCTTGTTCGACAATCGTTTGAACGGTACTATTGAATGGTATGACAAACGCACCTCTGATATGTTGTACCGCTATCGCGTTTCAACCCCTACTTATGTATATAATACCATTATGGCAAACGTAGGTGACATGAAGAATACCGGTGTGGAAGTATTATTAAATATGGACATCATCCGTAATAAAAAGTTTACTTGGAATATGTCTCTGAACTTGGCACACAACAAGAATGAGATTACAAACCTTTCCTATGATCTATTCTCGACAGGTAAGATTTATGTCGGTGACCCATGGATTCGTGGCCAGTCTAACCAAACTTCACACGTTTTGGAAGTCGGACATCCGATAGGTCAGTTCTATGTGCCGAGATGTTTAGGCATTGATGAAAACGGTAAGTTTATTTATGAAGATTTGGATGGGGATGGCGTAGCCGGTGCTGAAGGTGACCGTACCTATTGTGGTGACGCTCAGCCTGATTTGACCTACGGATGGAACAACACTTTCACATGGGGCAATTGGGATGCCAGCATCTTCTTCCGCGGAACCATCGGAAACAAAGTATTGAACAACCCGTTGGCTGCATACGGTAACAACACCTATATTGACGGTGCAAATGCCATGAAGAATGATGATTTGGCTATCTTGAACGATAACTCTAAAGTTTGTTCATACTATATCGAAAATGCCTCATTCATGCGTTTAGACAATATGTCTATCGGTTATACCTTCAACACGAAGAAAATCGATTGGCTGGAGAAAGCTCGCATATATGTGGCCGCTCAGAATCTGTTCGTGATTACCGGTTATAAAGGTCTTGACCCAGAAGTGGAAAACTTCCGCGGTGAAGCATCTGACAACGATGCCGGTCTGTCTCCGGGTATCGAACCGCGTAACTATTTCCCGAAATCACGTTCATTTACATTTGGTGTTAATTTAACATTCTAATCTGATTTTACTATATGAAAAAGAAAACTATCATATCATTGTTTGCAGGAGCGGCTTTGTGTTTATCTATGCCTTCCTGTATGGATTTGGACGAAACCGTTTACGACAAATTGCCAGGAGATGATTTCGGAAAAACAGAAGTCGAAATCAATGCTTTGGTGGGTAACGTCCATAATACATTGAGAAGATATTGGCCAAACAACTTCTTCTATCTTTCTGAAAACATCGGTTCGATGGCGGTAACACCGACCCGTCGAGGTGGAGACTGGTACGATGGAGGTCAGTACTATCTGTTATATACTCACAATTTCAACTCGCAGATTTCTGCCATCAAAGGTTCTTGGGATGCTGCAACAGAATCTATAGGCGCATGTAACGCAGCTATCTATACCTTGCAAAATACAGATATTCTGGCAGAAGCTGACAAACAAACCAAAATCGCCGATGTGCGTGGTATCCGTGCTTTCTGGATTTATATCATGATGGATTTCTGGGGAAACATTCCTTTGCTGACAGAATATAGTCCAACAGACAAAGTACTGCCTAGTTGTACTCCTCGCCAAGAAGTTTTTAATTGGTTGATTCAGGAAGTAAACGAAATCAAAGACCAATGTCCGGAATCGACTCAGGAGAACTATGCCAGCTTTACCCAAGGAGCTGCCTATACGCTGTTGGCTAAATTATATCTGAATGCCGATGCATGGGGAGTAACAACAGGCGAAAACAACTACCAGAAGGTTGTGGAATGTTGCGATAAAGTAATGACGATGGGGTATATCCTTGAACCTGTTTGGACTGATAATTTCTCCGTCACCAATAATAATTCGCAAGAAGCTATTTTCGCTTGTGCATTTTCTGCTTCGGATACAGAAAACTCAAACGGATTCAATTTCAACACATTGCATTACAAAGACGGTGCAGTATTCGGGGCAAATTTCCAAGGTAATAACGGAGTCTGCGCACAACCGGGTTATGTGAAGCTCTTCCCGGAAGATGACCCGCGTCGCGAAGCATCTTTCATGTTAGGGCAATCGTATGATGCTAACACCGGCGAAGCCTTGATGACAGACCATGGTCGTCCATTAATCCATACCGTAGATGTTACGATGGTTCCGGGTTCTGAATACGCCGGTACAAACTGGGGGTATGTAGAGCAGGAAGACGGTGGTCGCTGCTGGAAATGGATGTACACATCCGATTTGACCACCGCAATGGAAAACGATTTCCACATCTTCCGCTATGCCGATATTTATTTAATGAAAGCAGAAGCACTTCTTCGTGGTGCAGGCAGTGCAGCTGAAGCTACAGAGTTAGTGAATGCTATCCGCGAACGTGCTTATGGCAATGCCGAGCACAACTATTCAACGGTTACCTTGGAAGATGTTCAACTCGAACGTCGTTTGGAATTTGCTTGGGAGGCTATGTCTCGTCAAGATGATATCCGCTTCGGTTGTTATGAAACGGGTATGTGGCCGGAATCAAATTGTGACCGCTTGACGGATGAACACCTGAAGTTGTTGCCGATTTCACAGGATGCTTGGCAGGTTAATCCGAACCTGACACAGAACCCGGGATACCCGGCATTCTCAGAATAATGATTAAGCACAACAGAGCACAGGATTTGAAATTACGGGAACGTAATTCGGTCCTGTGTTTTTCTGTTTTCATTGTAGGCTCCTCTTTCTGAACACAGAGGGCGATATGCCCTCTTTCTTTGTAAAGAAAGCGGAGAATTGTGAGACAGTCTCGAAATTCAATGAATAGGCAATCCCGGAAATGCTCATGTTGGTTGAGGTGAGAAGCTCCTTGGCGCGAAGGTAGCGTAAGTTCATCTGATATTGTGCAGGAGAAGCTCCTGTATAGGTTTTGAAAGTACTGCGGAACCAAGAGTAACTGACGTGTAGTTGTTTGGCGATAGTCTTGATCGGTATCGGATTATCTATGTGGGTCTTCATGATTTCGCGTGCCTTGTCTATTTTCTTTACTGTATCCGATTCTGCGAAGACAAGGTTCCTGTTTTTATAATAAATCTCCCCCATCAGATAAAGCACGATACTTGATATAAGCTGTTGGTATCCGCTTTTTTCCTGGATAGCATGGTCGACAATTTCTTCATACAATCCGATTATTGTAGTATTCACTCCGATTTCATAGATAGGCTTCTCTTTCGAAAAGAATCGGTTGTATATCCAGCATTCAATCAGATCTCCTTTGAAGCCTACCCAATGTTCATACCATCCTTCCTCATTCGGTTCATACGTGTGCCATTCATCGGGGAAAAGCAGTATCATCGTACCTGCTTTGATGGGCTGGCGCGGACAAGACTTGGATTCAAAGAATCCGCCACCTTCTGAGATATATACCAGTTGATATTCGGTTAATATCCTGCCTTTCTTTGGATTAAAGGAATATTCCTGTGGATGTTGTTCCCGTTGCGGATAGGTACTGTGGGCCGGTATGCGCTGGTATCCGGCAGTAGTGACACTCAATCCCCAAAGTTCGTCTATCGGACTGATGTTGAGGTAACGGATCGTGTTTTTTTCTCGTGTTCTCATGTTATAAATGATAAAGTTGACTTCAAAGATAAGGATTATTTTCAAAAAATTCGTCTGATTGGTTTATTCTAATCATTTTTCAAAATAGAAATATCAAATAAGACAACTTTTTTATCTCTATATCTCACTATATTTGTGAGAAACAAAAAATGAATATATGGAAAAGAAACGGATACAGGTAGGTTTGGTCGGTGTAGGACTTAACACTTATTGGGGACAATTTGAAGGACTTCATGAACGTTTGTGCGATTATCAGCATCGGATTGCGAAACGAGTAACACGTCCGGATGTAGAAATTGTCAATGCCGGAATTGTAGATTCTCCGGAGAAAGCAAGGCTTACGGCTTCAGAATTACAGTGTGCAGGTATATCTGCATTATGGGTATACATCTCAACGTATGCTCTTTCGTCTACCATACTGCCTATTGTACAGCAATTGAAAGTCCCGGTCATATTGTTGAATATCCAGCCCTCGGCACACATTGATTATCGTTATGTGAATAGCTTGAACGATCGTGGAAAAATGACCGGAGAGTGGTTAGCGTATTGTCAGGCTTGTTCTGTACCGGAATTCGCTCATGTGTTTAACCGAGCCGGTATCCGGTATGATATAGTTACGGGACATTTGGAGGATGAGGAAACATGGACACAACTGAACGAATGGCTGGAAGTCTTGGTGGCGGCAGAAAAGATGCGTTGTAACCGAATGGGGATCTTAGGACATTATTATTGTGGAATGCTGGATATCTATTCCGATTTGACCCGCGAGGCGGTTACTTTCGGAACACATATCGAGTTGTTGGAAATGTGTGAACTGAAAGCTTTGCGTGATAGCGTTACCCAAGAGGATATAGAACGGAAGATAGCAGAGTTCCGCACTTCATTTGAGGTTGTTCCGGAATGTGAGCTTCAGGAATTAGAGCGTGCTGCGCGTACTTCGGTGGCATTGGACCGATTGGTGGCGATTCATCATTTGGGTTCGATGGCTTATTATTATGAAGGATATGCCGGAAATGAGTATGAGAATATTGTTACCTCAGTTATTGCCGGGAACACATTGCTGACCGGAAAGGGCATTCCTATTGCTGGCGAGTGTGAAGTGAAAAACGTGCAGGCCATGAAAATTATGTCTTTATTGAATGCAGGTGGCTCGTTTTCTGAACTTTATGCTTTCGACTTTGACGCGGATGTCATTTTGTGGGGACATGACGGCCCGGCACATTTCCTGATGGCAGAGGATAAGGTGAAGCTGGTTCCCTTGCCGGTTTATCATGGCAAACCGGGAAAAGGTCTGTCTATTCAGATGAGTGTCAAGCCCGGTCCGGTGACACTTTTGTCGGTTTGCGAACAAGAGAGCGGGATATTTTTATTGGTTGCAGAAGGGGAAGCCGTAGAGGGCGAAACTCTTCAAATCGGCAATACCAACAGCCGGTATCGTTTTGCATGCGGAATCCGTTCCTTCATAGACCAATGGAGCAAAGCCGGACCTTCACATCATTGTGCCATTGGGGTAGGGCATATAGCTGGAAAATTGCGGAAACTAGCGTTTCTGTTCGGCATTCCGATTGTGGAAGTGAAATAGATTAGAGAACGTAATAAATAGCAGGCTTATGAAAAATATAAAACAAATATTTTGTCTTTTGAGTGTGATAGGGCTGTCGGCTTGTCAGCAGCCTGTAAATAAAGATTGGGCAGAGCTTCACGAAAATTTTCAGTCACCTCTGGAATCAGCCCGGCCCGGTGTTTATTGGTATTTTATGGATGGAAATTTGTCTAAGGAGGGAATGACTAAGGATTTGGAAGCCATGAAGCGAGCTGGCATAGGCTCGGTAGTTTTCTTGGAGGTGAACGTGGGTATTCCGCGGGGAAACGTGGACTTCCTTAGTGAGGAGTGGAAATCTTGTTTCAAACATGCAGTCAAGGAATGTGACCGTTTAGGGATAAGCATGACTTTGGGGATTGGACCGGGATGGACTGGAAGTGGAGGACCTTGGGTAAAGGCAGAGCAATCCATGCGTCATCTGGTAGCTTCATCAACCCTTGTGAATGGGGCTGGAAAACAGACTATACGACTGGAAAAACCGTCACCCAAAGCGCCTTATTTTGGGGAAGGAGCATTTACTCCTGAATTAAAAGAACGATGGAAAGAGTATTATGAGGATGTGGCGGTTTTGGCTTTCCCTACCCCCGGCGAATTGTCTCGTATCAAAGATATCGGTGAGAAGGCCTTGTATTATCGTGCTCCTTACAGTTCGGTACCTGGAGTCAAACAGTATTTGTCTCGCGAGGATTTTGAACCGGTCGGAAAGGTCATACAAGAGAATGAGGTTGTCGATTTGACTTCTTTGTTGCAGGAAGACGGGAGCATTACGTGGAATGTTCCGGAAGGGAATTGGACGATAATGCGTTTTGGCATACGGAATAATGGCGCTGTAACGCGGCCAGCTCCTTTGCCTGGTGTCGGGTTTGAATGCGATAAGACGGATACGGCTTCTTTAAAGGCGCATTTTCAAGTGTTTACGGATGAGTTGATGCGTGTCGTGGGTGAGCGGGATACTACATTGCCCGGCGGACTGAAATGCCTGCATATGGACAGTTGGGAAATGGGGGCGCAGAATTGGACGCCCGGATTACGGGATGCGTTTAAAAAACGGAGGGGCTATGATCCACAACCTTATTATCCGATTTATGCGGGATATATAGTTGGCAGTCCAGAACTGAGCGAACGTTTCCTTTGGGATTTGCGACAGACTATGCAGGAACTGATGATAGAGAATCATTCCGGATATGTCAAGCGCTATGCGCATCAACGAGGAATGCGTTTATCTATCGAACCTTACGATATGAATCCGATGCAGGATTTGGAATTGGGTGCGTCTGCTGATATCCCGATGTGTGAGTTTTGGAGTCCGGGCGGATATAATACCTCCTTCAGTGCTGTTGAGGGTAGCTCCATAGGGAATATAAAAGGACAGCGCTTGGTGCCTGCTGAGGCATTTACTGCTCATGAAGACGGCTGGAAACAGCATCCGGCTTCCATGAAAAATCAGACAGACTGGGCTTTTGCCGCGGGTATTAATCGACTGACTTACCATACTTTCCAGCATCAGGCATTGCCGGACAGTTTACGTCCCGGAATGACAATGGGGCCGTATGGGGTGCATTGGGACCGCAATCAGACGTGGTGGCCTTACGCTTCGGGCTATCATACTTACGTGTCACGTTGCCAATATTTGTTACAGAGCGGGCGGACGGTGGCTGATATACTCTATTTAGCTCCGGAAGAGGCTCCGTTTGTGTTCCGGGCTCCGAAGTCGGCTTGGGAGGGTGTAGAAGAATATTTGCCGGATAAAAAAGGATATAACTTTGATGCTTGTCCGGCCAGTCTTCTTTATCAGGCATCTGTGAAAGGAGGAAAGATTTATTTCCCATCAGGGGCGCAGTATGAATTGTTGGTGCTGCCTGACTTTGAACGGATGACTCCGAAACTGTTGGGCAAAATACAAGAATTAGTCCGTGCCGGTGCTACGTTGGTCGGCTTACCTCCGAAAGAAGCTCCCGGGTTAAGCGATTATCCGAACAATGATAAAGAAGTAGAGCGTATCGTTCAAGAAATGTGGGGTGTCGAAGAATTGCCTTCCGGTTTGGAAAAGCGGGTATATGGGAAAGGCATGATTTATTACGGAAAGGTACTGGAAGATCAAGCTGATAATCTTTATCCCGATTATGCGCTTACCGCTGCGATTCTTAAGGAGAAGCAGCAGACCGAAGATTTTGCGTCTGCATCCGGTACGGTTCGTTATATACACAAACAACGGGGGGATGTAGACTATTATTTTGTAGCCAATCGTACCGGAGAGGATCAGCATGAGACCTGTTCGTTCCGTATTTCCGGTAAGAAAGTACAACTTTGGGATCCGATAACCGGTGAGATACTTGCCGTACCTTCTTATACGGATAACGGAGAGACCATTTCTGTGGATTTATCGTTTGCTCCTTATCAGAGTTATTTTCTGTTCTTCGGTGAGAATATGCCACAAGAGGGCCTGGAGAAGATGAATCTGGTTACGAAGAAGGAGGTCATGACATTGAATCAGCCGTGGACTGTCTGCTTCGACCCGGCATGGGGAGGTCCGCAAAAGGTCTCGTTTGCTGCATTGCAGGATTGGTCTAAGCATCCGAACGATAGCATCCGGTACTATTCCGGTACAGCTGTCTATACTACCCGATTCGAGTTTCATCCGGAGCAGCAAAACTACTTTTTGGATTTGGGGGATGTGAAGAATATGGCGAAGGTTTATCTGAACGGTCAGGATTTAGGCATCGTGTGGACAACTCCTTGGAAGGTGGATTTGGCTCAGGCTTTACAAGAGGGAACTAACGAGTTGCGGATAGAGGTGACCAATTTGTGGCCCAACCGCCTGATAGGCGATGAACGGAATCCGGAACATCGTTATACGTATACAACGTTTAAACATTATACCGCCGATTCTCCATTGCTACCCTCCGGTCTTTTAGGACCTGTGCGGATATTGGTAGAATAGAACTGCCAATTATCTTGTTTCAAGGCATGAAACTTTAGTTTCTTTGGACGGAACTAATGTTTCATGCCTTGAAATTTTCTTAGTGATCCTATATAATAAATGTTATACGGGTCCGTTTATTTTAGATAGGTGATACGTAAAAAAGAAAAAGGTTCATGAATAGCATATACGACTCCCGGCAACGGTTGAAATACCTATTTATTATAGCAGCTATATTTATTGCTATTGCATCGGTGTTTGTCTCTGATCTGCTTATTAAAGATCTGGCACGTGAGGAAAGGGAGAAGATAGAGATTTGGGCAGAGGCTACACGGGTCTTGACGAGCGAAGATCCCAGTCTGAACATGAATCTGATTCTGAAGATCATTCAAGGGAATACCTCTATTCCGGTTATGTTATGTAATGACCAGGATAGTGTGATGAATTATAAGAATATCGAGTTGCCGGAAAAAGGGGCTGATGAGTATCTGCGGAAAAAGGTGGAGGTGCTGAAACATAAAAATCAGCCTCTTCCGATTGATATGGGGGATGGTACTTTTCAATACCTTTATTATGATGACTCGATTAATCTGAAACGGCTATTGGTTTATCCGTACGCGCAACTCAGTGTGATGGCGGTCTTCATTCTGCTTGCTTTCATCGCCTTGGCCAGTACCAAACGGGCAGAGCAAAATAAGGTGTGGGTGGGCTTGTCTAAGGAAACCGCTCATCAGTTGGGAACACCAATCTCTTCGTTGATAGCCTGGCTTGAATATTTGAAATTGAAAGATATTGATCCGGCTTTGCTTGCGGAGATGGAAAAGGACGTGAAGCGTTTGGAGATGATAGCCGAGCGTTTCTCCAAAATCGGCTCCACACCGGAACCGGTGCCGGTGGATATCTGCCAGTCCATCAGTTCGGCGCTGGAATATATGCAGACCCGTATTTCGTCTAAAGTCAAGATTTCGATAGAAGCCCCGGATCATCCGGTTATCGTACAGATGAACAATTCCCTGTTTGCCTGGGTAGTAGAGAACCTCTGCAAGAATGCGGTTGATGCCATGGAGGGGCAGGGAAGCATCACCTTCCATATCGAAGAGAAAGGAAAGAATGTGCGTATCGATGTGACGGATACCGGAAAAGGCATCTTGAAGTCGAAGTTTAAGACCGTATTCAATCCGGGATATACCACCAAGAAACGCGGGTGGGGATTGGGCCTGTCGTTGGTAAAGCGTATCGTGGAATCGTACCATGGCGGAAAAATCTTTGTAAAGAGTTCGGAAATAGGAAAAGGCACGACTTTCCGCATAGAACTTAGGCTTTTTACACACTAACAAATAGGGAATAAAGAGAGAAAAAGAGTTTATAATAAAAAATAACTATGTACATGTTGCTTTTCTGTTAAGATTTTTCGTACCTTTGCAAAGTTTTTACACAAATAGGCTTTGGGGAAATTTGAATTATATAATATAGACCTGAAGAATATGACTCCTGGAATACATGAATTTGATTATTCATTGGAGAATAAATTCTTCGCAGACATAGACGGAGACCAAGTACAGAAGGGAAAAGTCAAGGTTCATGTGCGGGTGAAACGTATGTCTATGATGTTTGAAATGGATTTCCATACCGAAGGCATAGTCCTGATTCCTTGCGATCGCTGCTTGGATGATATGGAGCAACCTATCGAAACGGACAATCGGCTGATTGTGAAGTTCGGTAAGGAATATGCGGAAGAAAGTGATGAGATTCTGATTATACCGGAAGAAGAAGGCAAGCTGAATATAGCCTGGTTCTTGTATGAATTTATCGCTTTGGCTATTCCGATGAAGCATGTGCACGCTCCGGGAAAATGTAACAAGGCTATGTCGGCAAAGCTGAATAAGCACCGTGCCAGAAGCATGGATGATGATGAAGATGGCTTGGCGGATTTCGATGAGGTTGAAGGGGCTGAAGAGGACCGGCCGGTTGATCCGCGATGGGATGCTTTAAGAGATTTAGTTGAGAATGATAACAATTAAAATAATAAATTAAAATGGCACATCCTAAAAGAAGACAAGGTAAGACAAGAACAGCCAAGAGAAGAACTCACGATAAGGCTGTAGCTCCAACAATGGCTATTTGCCCTAACTGCGGTGCTTGGCACATCTATCACACAGTATGTGGCGAATGTGGCTATTACAGAGGTAAGTTAGCAATCGTAAAAGAAGCTGCTGTGTAAGTTTATCAAAACACTTGATTTGGTAAATGGAAGAAATAGCCCTAAAAAATCGATTTTTTAGGGCTTTTTTTAATCTATAGCTTTTAGAACAATGGAAAAGATTAATGCAGTAATCACGGGTATTGGCGGGTATGTTCCGGAAGATGTCCTGACAAATGAGGACATTTGTAAAATGGTGGATACGACTGATGAATGGATAATGACGCGTGTCGGTATCAAGGAACGTAGAATCTTGAAAGGCGAAGGGCGTGGTACTTCCTATATGGGAATCCAAGCTGTAAAACAGTTGTTGGAAAAAACAAAGGTTAATCCGGAAGAGATCGAAGTCGTTATTGTGGCTTCTACCACTCCCGATTACCATTTCCCAATGACTGCTTCTATTATAGCGTATCAGACAGGATGTAAGAATGCCTTTACGTTTGATATGCAGGGGGCTTGTGCCGGATTTTTGTATGCGCTGGAAACAGGTTCAAATTATATCCGTACAGGACGTTATAAAAAGGTGATTGTGGTTGCCGGTGATAAGATGACCTCGATTACCAATTATGAAGACCGTACGACTTGCCCGCTCTTTGGAGACGGATGCGGGGCTGTGCTGCTGGAACCGACGACCGAAGAAATCGGTGTGATGGATGTCTTATTGCATACGGATGGAGTCGGTTTCTCTCATCTGATTATGAAAGCCGGAGGATCGGCTTATCCCTCTACGCATGAAACCGTAGATCGCCGCGAACATTTTGTTTATCAAGATGGAAGGACTGTGTTTAAATATGCGGTGACTTATATGGCGGATGCCGCCGCTGAGATTGCCGAACGCAATCATCTGACGCAGGATGACATCACGTGGATTGTCCCGCATCAGGCTAATTTGCGTATTATTGATGCTACGGCTAAGCGTCTGGGTGTTCCGATGGAAAAGGTCATGGTGAATATCCAGAAATATGGTAATACCAGTGCCGGAACCATTCCTTTGTGCTTATGGGAATGGGAAAAGCAGCTGAAGAAGGGCGATAATCTGATATTGGCTGCCTTTGGGGCAGGATTCACATGGGGTTCTGTCTATTTAAAGTGGGGATATGATGGAGAAAAAGCATAAATCGGGATTTGTCAATATTGTCGGTAATCCGAATGTCGGAAAATCAACCTTGATGAATCGGCTGGTAGGTGAGCGTCTGTCAATTATTACATCGAAAGCGCAGACTACACGTCATCGTATCATGGGAATTGTCAATACCGATGATATGCAAATAGTCTATTCCGATACGCCGGGAGTCCTGCAACCTAATTATAAGTTGCAGGAGTCCATGCTTAATTTCTCTGAATCTGCATTGGATGATGCGGATGTGCTCCTTTATGTGACAGATGTAATTGAGACTATTGATAAGAATGAACATTTCCTTCAGCAGGTTCAGAAGGAGAGTTGTCCGGTTTTGTTGCTTATCAACAAAATAGACCAGACCGATCAGATGAAGCTGGAGGCTTTGGTGCAGCAATGGAAAGAGATTCTTCCGCAGGCTGAGATTATCCCGATTTCTGCGCTTACTAATTTCAATGTCGATTATGTGAAGCGTCGGATTGAGGAACTGATGCCGGAGTCTCCTCCTTACTTTGAGAAAGACGCGTTGACCGATAAGCCGGCTCGTTTCTTCGTAACGGAAATTATCCGTGAGAAGATTTTGTTGTATTATCAGAAGGAGATTCCCTATGCCGTAGAGGTGGTGGTAGAGCTGTTCAAAGAGGATGCAGAATTGATTCATATCAAAGCAGTCGTCATTTGCGAACGGGATTCACAAAAAGGAATTATTATTGGTCATAAAGGACAGGCCTTGAAGAAGGTTGGTGCGATGGCCCGTAAGGATATCGAACGTTTCTTTGAGAAGAAAGTTTTTCTCGAAATGTTTGTCAAGGTGGAAAAGGATTGGCGAAATCGTGATAATATGCTTCGCGCGTTCGGCTATCGTTTGGAATAAGCTTAGAAAGGAGTCTCTGAAAACTCATAAACTAAAAACTCACAAACTCATAAACTAAAAAACAGTATGGGAAATCTTGTTGCAATAGTTGGTAGACCCAACGTAGGAAAATCCACGCTGTTCAATCGTCTGACCCAAAGCCGGCAGGCTATTGTCAACGAAGAAGCAGGAACAACACGCGATCGCCAATACGGCAAGGTGGAATGGCTGACCAAGGAGTTTTCTTTGGTCGATACCGGTGGATGGGTGGTTAATTCGGAAGATGTTTTCGAAGAGGAAATCAACAAGCAGGTGAAAATTGCCATAGAGGAGGCAGATGTCATCTTGTTTGTGGTGGATGTACAGAATGGTTTGACCGATTTGGACATGGATGTGGCTAATATTTTGCGACGTAGCCAGAAACCGATTTTGCTGGTGGCAAACAAGGCGGATAGTTTTGATGCGCATATCCAGTCGGCTGAGTTTTATTCTTTAGGTCTGGGCGATCCGATTTGCATTTCGGCCATCAATGGTTCTTGTACCGGAGACTTATTGGATAAGATTCTGGAGGTCATGCCGGAAGGAAAGGCGATGGAGATGGAAGAAGATTTGCCACGTATTGCGGTCGTAGGGCGTCCGAATGCCGGAAAGTCTTCTTTGGTGAATGCTTTTATCGGAGAGGAACGGAATATCGTTACGGATATAGCCGGAACAACACGTGATTCTATTTATACGAAATACAATAAATTCGGGCTGAATTTTTATTTGGTTGATACTGCCGGTATCCGTAAGAAAGGTAAGGTGAATGAGGATTTGGAATATTATTCCGTAATTCGTTCTATCCGGGCTATTGAAAATTCGGATGTTTGTGTTTTGATGCTGGATGCCACTCGTGGTATCGAGAGCCAGGACCTGAATATCTTTTCGCTCATTCAAAAGAACCGGAAAGGTTTGGTAGTTTGTGTGAATAAGTGGGATTTGGTTGAGGATAAGAGCCAAAAAGTGATTGATACTTTTACAACGGCTATCCGCGAGCGTTTGGCTCCGTTTACCGACTTCCCGATAATTTTTATCTCGGCTTTGACCAAACAACGTATCTTCAAAGTGTTGGAGACCGCTAAGCAGGTTTACGATAATCGTCATCGTCGTGTGTCTACGGCTAAACTGAACGAGACGATGCTTCCGATAATCGAGAATTATCCGCCTCCAGCATGGAAAGGCAAATATATTAAGATTAAGTATATCACTCAGCTGCCTTCTGGGACAATTCCTTCGTTTGTATTCTTTTGTAACCTGCCGCAGTGGGTTAAAGATCCTTACAAGCGTTTCCTGGAGAATAAAATTCGAGGAAATTGGAATTTCACAGGGACTCCGATAAATATATTTATTCGGGAAAAGTAGCGGGTGAAAAGATTGTTTAGGTATGTTATTACAAGTATTTTATATTCTCTTCTTCTATTTTATAGGAGAGGTTATCAGCTATGGCATAAACGGATTTATTCCAGGAAGTGTGATAGGCATGGTGCTTTTATTTCTTGCATTGGCATTCAAACGGGTAAAGCCTGAGCATGTGAATAAAGTATCCAAAGTATTGACAGATAATATGGGCTTGTTCTTTCTTCCGGCAGGAGTCGGGTTGATGGGCTCGCTAAATATTTTATCTGCATCGTGGGCGGTTATCTTGACCGCTTGTGTTGTCAGTACTATTCTGGTAATCGCTACGGTTGCTTTGATTCAAGAAGGGTTTGAGAAGCATAAATAAGGTACATCATTAAGATAAGTCTTTTTGAGTTTGTTGGTTTGTAAGTCTTTTGGTGAGGTTGATCAGTAGAGGACTCAAAATTAAATTATGAAATACGAATGACGGATTTATTGTCACATTCTGAGATCTTTGATTTGGCTTTGGTTATTGGTACATATATATTAGCTACGCTTTTATATAAGAAGACGCATTTAGGGATTCTTCACCCGTTGCTTACTTCGATATTTGTTATCATTGTCATACTGAAGACACTGGATATCCCTTACGAATCATTCAAGGATGGTACGCATCTGATTAATTTTATGTTGGGACCTTCTGTGGTGGCGTTGGGATATGTGTTGTATGAGCAAATGCACTATCTGAAAGGCAATGTCGTTTCCATTCTGACGGCTGTTACCGTGGGAGCGGTTGTAGGGATAGTCAGTGTGATAGCGATAGGCAATTTAATGGGGGCAGACCAGGCGTTGATTGCCACTTTACAGCCTAAGTCGGTTACAACACCAATCGCGATGGGCATATCCGAAAAGAATGGAGGAATCCCTTCATTAACAGCGGTAATTGTCGTGGCGGTAGGAATTTTTGGAAGTATTGTCGGTCCGGCTGTCATGAAGATTTTGGGAATAGAGAGCCGTATAGCCAAAGGATTGGCTTTAGGTGCTTCTTCGCATGGATTGGGTACGGCAACGGCTATCCAACTGGGGGCGGTCGAAGGTGCCTTGAGTGGATTGGCAATCGGTTTGATGGGGATTATGACAGCCGTTTTGGTCCCTGTTGTCCGGCTTGTTTTAGATTGGATTTACTAATAGGTTGACAAGGAAACAGGTAAACCAGCTGATAAGGATATCAACAGTATAGACTCTATATCTGCAACTTTGTTGCCTTGTCCTTTAAAAATATAACTATGTCAGAAATCTATCCGACTGATCTGCCTTATAAAGTGGCAGACATGAGCCTTGCTGATTTTGGTCGCAAGGAAATTGAAATCTCTGAGCACGAGATGCCGGGGTTGATGGCGCTTCGTAAGAAATATGGCGAACAGAAGCCGTTGAAGGGAGCCCGTATCACCGGTTCATTGCACATGACTATCCAGACCGCTGTGCTTATTGAGACGTTGGTGGCTCTTGGTGCCGATGTCCGTTGGGCTAGTTGTAACATCTTTTCTACGCAAGATCATGCAGCGGCGGCTATTGCGGCTGACGGAGGACCGGTTTTTGCCTGGAAAGGTGGGACTTTGGAAGAATATTGGTGGTGTACGGAGATGGCTCTCCGTTTTCCGGGTGGCAAAGGTCCGCACTTGATTGTGGATGATGGAGGAGATGCTTCTTTATTGGTACACATGGGGTATCGGGCTGAAAATGATCCGGCAACGATTCAGCGTGCAGGCAGTAACCATGAGGAGCAGTGTATTTTGGATACCTTGAACCGTATTTTGCAAGAGGATCCGACTCGTTGGCATCGTACCGTTGCTGAAATGAAGGGAGTATCAGAAGAGACTACAACTGGCGTACATCGTCTTTATCAAATGATGGAACGGGGCGAATTGCTGATTCCGGCTATCAATGTGAATGATTCGGTAACAAAATCAAAGTTCGATAATCTTTATGGATGCCGCGAATCGTTAGCTGATGGTATCAAACGAGCAACGGATGTGATGATTGCCGGTAAGGTAGTTGTTGTTGCTGGCTATGGGGATGTCGGCAAAGGGTGTGCGCATTCCATGCGCAGTTATGGCGCACGTGTGCTGGTTACGGAGATAGATCCGATTTGTGCTTTACAGGCTGCTATGGAAGGTTTTGAGGTAACGACCATGGAAGAAGCCGTGAAGGAGGGAAACATATTTGTGACTACAACCGGTAATTGTGACATTATAACTATCGACCACATGCTGGCTATGAAAGATCAGGCGATAGTCTGCAATATAGGCCATTTTGATAATGAGATTCAGGTGGACAAACTTATGAATTATCCGGGGATCAGTCGGCTCAACATCAAACCTCAAGTTGATAAGTTCACTTTCCCCGACGGCCATTCTATTTTCTTATTGGCTGAAGGGCGTTTGGTGAATTTAGGTTGTGCGACAGGCCATGCTTCTTTCGTGATGAGCAATTCTTTTACTAATCAGGTGCTAGCGCAAATGGACCTTTGGCAGAAGCCCTATAAAATAGGTGTTTATCGGTTGCCCAAGCATTTGGATGAAGAGGTGGCACGCCTTCATTTAGAGCGTATCGGCGTAAAACTTACCCGACTCACTCAAAAACAGGCGGATTATATTGGTGTCTCTGTTGATGGACCTTATAAAGCAGAGCATTATAGATATTGACCAAGTTGACAAGGCTACAGCTGACGAATGTTAGACTTTAGCCTTGTTACTTGAATAACTACTATATTACTTCCGACTCTATTTCTCCATCAGAGAAGCGAGTGGTGAGATGGTCACCGGACTTGACAGCCTTAGCCGACTTTAGAATTTTCCCATCTCGTAGTGTCAGGCTATAGCCTCGTTTTAAAATATAATCGGGTGAAGCCATGCGGATAAATTGTTCTTGTAGCTCTATAAATCTGGATTCTTTTAGGAGACGGCTGCTGATTGCAGTGTGGATGCGTTGATGCATGAGCTCCAATTGATTTTTATTCCGTTCCAATAGACCGGAAGTAATTGCCGGGAGTTTGGACGCCAACGAGTTCAAGGCTGAACGATTACGTTCGATACGATTGTTGACAGTTGCTGGTAAAAGTGTGCCTATCCGTTGCAAGGTTTGTTTCTTCTCTTGTAAAATCGAAAGCGTATCTGTACATAATGCCTGTTGCAAAAGGTTCAATTGTTCAGCGGCTTGATCCATACAATTAATCAGAAATGCCGCAACAGCTGTAGGGGTTTTGAGACGTGTATGCGCTACCAAATCAATAATGGTGTCATCTCGTTCGTGACCGATACCTGTGATGATAGGCAAAGGAAATTGTGCGCAATTGGCTGCTAATAGATAAGAATCAAAACTGTTTAGGTCCGAGGTCGCTCCTCCTCCGCGAATGATTACCACTGCGTCAAACAGTTCGCGGTGAGAGTCTATACGCTCCAGCGCGGCAATGATCGATTCTTCCGTCTTTTCTCCTTGCATCAAAGCTGGAAAAAGTTTAACATAAAAAGGATATCCGGCCTTGTTATAAAATAGCTGGTTGATAAAATCCTCATAACCGGCAGCGGTTGGTGAGGTTATTACCGCTATACGTTGGGGTAATGCCGGTAATGACAACTCTTTATTTAGGGTGAAAACGCCCTCTTCCTGTAATTGGCGGATAATTTCCTGACGCTTTCTGACCAAGTCGCCTAATGTGTACGATGGATCTATGTCTACAACATTTAGATTGAAGCCATACACTTCATGAAAATCAATACTTACCCTTACTAACACTTTCAATCCGGAGGTAAAATGTTGTCCGGTCTCCATCTCGAAATAGGGTTTCAGCATTCGGAAGGTTTTTGCCCAAATTGCTCCACGCGCCTTGGCTATGATTTGGTTGCTTTGGGGATCTTTTTCTATAAACTCTAAATAGCAATGTCCGGAGGCACTATTGATATGTACATCACTAGTCTCAGCCCGTACCCAATAGGTGTCCGGAAATGCCTCTTTTAACACATCATGGATTTCACCGGTCAGTTCGGATAGTGAGTATGTTTGTTTATTTACGTCTGGAAACATCTTTCAGTCCTTTCTTATAGGATTTATACATATTGGGAATGCCATACCCTAATTCGTTGTTAGGGTGTTTATATTGGGAGGCATACTTACGGATTAGCAGCTGCACTTCTTGGACTGTGAGCTGAGGGAGCGATTGCCATAAACAGGCTCCTAATCCGGCCAAAACCGGAGTGGAGAATGAGGTCCCACTTGCCGTGCTAATGGCTCCGTCTGGTTCCAGAATGCAGCAATCAGAGCCCATGACTGCGACATCTGGTTTTACACGTCCATCCGAGGTGTATCCTAATGAGCTGAAATCGCTGCGTTTGCGCTTGGCTGTGACGGATCCGACAGTTAGTATGCCAGAGGCATCTGCGGGAACGGTGATTTTCTGCCAGTAGGTGTTGCCTTCGTTTCCTGCACTTGAGAATAGCAGAATGCCTTTCTGAGCAGCCATCGAGGCTACGCGGGAAACCAAAGCCGTTTTTCCGTCTAATTGTTGATGCGAATAGCTCATTGACGGAATATCGTAATAGAAATATCCTAAAGAAGAAGTGACAACATCTACTCCGACACTATCGGCAAATTCGATGGCTGCTGCCCAAAAATCTTCTTCTATCGGATATTCAGACCCGGTAATTTCGCTTTTGATAAGCCAAAAATCAGCATCGGGGGCTGTTCCGACAAATCGGTTTGGAAGATTGGCGGCCAAACAAGAAAGGACCTTGGTGCCATGATTGTCGCCTATAAATACAGAGCTTCCCGGATAAGCTATGTTTTGTGTGCCGATTATAGAGGCTTGCTTGAACGCATTCAGCCGGTTTACATTCTCAAATCCGGCGTCAATAACGGCTATGGTCATGCCTTTCCCGCGAAAACCTGCCTGATGCAACTTGTCTCCTTTCAACATTTGGATTTGTTTTTCGGCATATCCATAATAATTCCTTTGCCGGGTGTCTGTAGTGTTGATTCGTGTTGTATCTTGGTGGCGGGTTAAATCAGGATGTTTCCCTTTCCATACCCATTTGACGGAATCAACCATGGGAAGCCGGGTTAGCCGGTCTGCTACGGTACTGTCACTGTTTTCAACGACAACTGTCTTAGCCCATTTGCTTTGAGTGATAATGCGTCCGCCTGTCTTTTTTAAACTGTCAAGGTAAGCTGGAGAGATAGGAAAGTCGGAATGGGTGATGGCTATGTTTTGCCGTTCTCTTCGCTCAATGGCTTTTGGGGATAGGTATGCCGTGGCATTATCCGGAGAAAATCCTCCGTCACCTTTATCTTTGAGGTAAACACGAAAGCGATAATATTCAGCTTCAAGGCTCAAAACGGGTAAAGAGAGAAGTAGACTGAGCAAAAGTAAACAGAGTTTCATAGAATGCTGGAATGTTGGGGTTGGGGTATTCAGACTCTGGAACTTAGAAGTTGGAATTTGTTTTCTAACTTCTAAGTTCCAGAGTCTAATCTCCTTTATTCTTCAATGACTTTATAAATCGGAATCTCACGTTTTACACTTTGCCGTAAAGAGATTAATGTTTCGGTTGCTACGACTCCGGGTATCTCTTGGATTTTGTTGTTCAGTAGTTCCATCAGATGTTCATTGTCTCGGGCATACAGTTTGACCAACATGGTGTATGGCCCTGTAGTAAAATGACATTCTACAATCTCCGGGATTTTCTCAAATTCCGGGACTACATCTTTATACATAGAACCTCTTTCCAGTTTGACGCCAATGTATGTGCAGGTATTATAACCTAAGATTTTTGGATTGATGTGGTAACCTGAACCTACGATTACATTCATATCAATCATCCGTTGTACTCGTTGGTGTATAGCCGCACGCGATACACCGCATTCTTCCGCTACATCTTTAAACGGAATTCGCGCGTTTTTTGAAATAATGTTTAAGATCTGTCGATCTAGCTTGTCGATTTTCTCCATATATAATAGATTTATATTTCCAATAGGAATTTTTTTCGTATCAAAAATATATAATTAAATTGAAATCTATATCATTCTGAAAGAAAAAATCTTTTTGGAAAACAAAAAAGCAGATAAAATATGCTTTACAACATATTTTTACCTGCTTAATTCGGATTTTATGAGAAAATATTATTGTTTCACGATTTCCAATAACTCAACTTCAAATTTCAGAACGCTGTTAGGCTTAATATCGCTTCCGGCACCACGGGTACCGTAAGCCAATTCAGAAGGAATCCAGAAAATATATTTTGAACCTACCGGCATCAGTTGCAGACCTTCTTGCCATCCTTTGATGACCTGATTTACACCAAATACGGCCGGTTCTCCACGGTCAACTGAGCTGTCAAACTTCGTTCCGTCCAATAAAGTTCCCGTATAATGGACTTTTACTTTGTCTGTTGCAACCGGTTTCGCTCCTGTACCTTCGGTCACAACCTGATATTGCAATCCGCTTTCTGTAGTAATGACTCCGGACTTCTTGCCGTTCTCAGCTAAGAATTTTTCACCCTCTTCCTTGTTCTTGGCTGCTTCTTTAGCTGAAGCTACCGTGTAATAATTCTGGATGTATTGGATAGCATCTTTTACATCCATTTTTGCAGAATCGCCTTTGAGGGTTGTTGCCAGACCAGCCAGTAAAGCATCTACGTTTGCTTCTGCTCCCGGTAAAGTTTTCAATTGGTTATGGATGCCTGTTCCGATATTTACGCCAATAGCATAGCTGACACTATCAACATCACTTTTCAAACTTACATTCGTTTTAGAATCACCACATGAAGTTGCTGCGATTCCGAAAGCAACGGCTGCTGCCGCTACTAAAACAGTTACTTTTTTCATTTTTTTATTCTTGTTTATTTGTTCTCTTTATCCTTTTTTATACGATATCCAACAGTTCTACATCAAATATCAAAGTGCTGTTCGGTTCGATCATTTCACCAGCTCCGTGTTCGCCATAAGCCAGATGAGACGGAATGAACAGGCGCCACTTTGAGCCTACCGGCATCAATTGCAATGCTTCTACCCATCCAGGAATAACTTGGTTGACACCGAACACAGCAGGCTGTCCGCGCTCTACAGAGCTGTCGAATACAGTCCCGTTGATCAAAGTCCCATGATAGTGGCACTTCACCTTGTCAGTAGCCTTAGGCTTAGCACCGGTACCTTGTTTAAGTACTTGATATTGCAGGCCGCTGGGCAGTTCCACAACTCCGGCTCTACCTTTATTAATAGAAAGAAATTCTTCGCCTGCTTTCTTGTTGATTTCCAATTTTTCTTTTTGAAGTTTTATAAAGAAAGTATTGATGACTTCTTTGGCCTCTTCGTAAGTGATGGCTGGTTTTTGACCGTTTAATACATCAGACAACCCCTTTACGAAATCATCAATTTGTAACTCTTTAATTCCTGTATTTTGGAAATTATTTCCAATGCTTAATCCAAGTGCGTAGCTTACTTTGTCCATCATTTATAATTTTCTCTGTTTTTTCGAGCCGCAAATGTAAGTTTTAATCACTTAAATACCTAATTTTAAATTGAAAATTAAGAAAAAATGTGTTTTAGAATTGAACGGTAAAAAAGCACCCATGCTTTGACGGAAAAAGGTGCGTGCTTTTTCCCCAAAGGATGCACCCTTTTTAGAAGAACGGTGCGAGCTTTTTACCCTCTTTCACGGCTTTTTCATTTGCCCTTTGCTAGAGGTCATTATCCCCCTCCCCCACTTCCTACTGAAAGTGGGGGAGGTTTGTATACTTGACACCTAAAATATTACGAGTATGTTGAAACTACAATTTATTTCATTTTTGAGCCAGCAGACGCATTATTCCGGTAAAGTTCATAGAAAGCTCTCCGATAAGTTCAGCTGTTCCCTTTACCTTGTCGGAGAGCTTTCGTCTTTTACCTTTCCATATTGAAAGGATTGACAGAACCAAGAACCTCCGCTCAGAAGATTTCCGGCCGTCCGACTTCCTTTCCGTGATAGTCGTATTTCGATGACTGCCAGGTTCCCGTTCCACTTTTCTCTGTCGGCAATCAGGTCTTCTCCGCGAAAGACCCGGCATACCCTGATCTCTATCCTGCCATGTTTCAGGATGGAACCTCCCGAATAAATGTCCACAGGCTCGGCGCCAGCCTGACCCAGTCCTCAATCCCGTACCGTAAGGTTATCTGGTTGGTTTTCAGCTAGATGAGGAAATCACCGCCCTTTTTCCAGATTTTGTCTATGACGGCTTTCCTTTTATAACACAATTCTTCCCCAATTAATTCTCTTTTTCATTGCATTTCGATTATTAATCTCTTACCTTTGTAACGTCTCCAAAGAAAAGGAGGCGGACATATTATAAGAAGGCGTTTACTTGAACGTCTTGTTTCCATTGTGCTAAACTTCGCAACTTTATCACTCAATCAGGAAACGAGGCAGCGGTAGATGCTCATGTAAGATGAAAACTCGGCATATTATTATGGTCTTGATTAGTTGTGCTATAATATTGTCTGTTGTATTTTTTGTTTTTCAATTCCATGATAATGCATTTTCTGATAATATTTCAGACTGGGGAAGTTTTGGTGATTATGTAGGAGGAATCATACTTTCTTTGATAAGTATATTCCTACTATATAAAACGTATAAAGAGCAGCAATATACGAACGTGATTACTCAGTTTGAAAATAGATTCTGGAATTTGAAGTGTAGAATTAAACTTACAGACAAAGAATTAGCATTAGTTGATTCTGTCTCACAAAAAATTATGGATCACTTTCTACGAGATGATCATAGCCAAAAATTGATAAACAAAGAATTTGTTGCTTTATTGGGTTATTACTGGGACTTACACATTCGTGATAAAGATGTATTTTGTTCTCAATATTTTGCGAAGTTACAGAATCTAATTTTTATAGTTACAAATAGTAGTATGGTTAAGAAGCAAGATAAAGAATGTAGCCTATCTGCTCTATTTACAGATATGACTGATAATGAGATATTCTGTTTGTTATCATATTTGGCTTTTTATTCATATCAAAAATGTGATTATAGCTTATTTTCGTATGATGCGATATTCGATTTACTTCTAAGATGCAATAACTTGTGTGAACATGTTTGTGAGAATAATAACGATAAAGTAACATGTTTAAAACTACATATTGAAAGTGATTATGGATATGATGAGCATAAAAGGAAGGATGAATCATATACGCAAACATTAAATAGAGTTATTTATAATAAAAGCATACAGTCATGAGAAAGATTTGGATTAAAAGAGCAATAATAGGTTCAATATTAATTGCTATTATTGTAGCAGGATTAGGATTCGCTGGCTATAAGTGGGCGAAACAGTATTATTATGACGAATTGGAAAATCGAATAAACAATTTGTATTTAGAAGGTGAAGATGCTATTGGTTTTTACAATCTCTTACTCTTACCCGGAATGTCTACAGAACTATATTCGAATGAATATAAATATACTAATTTTTCTACTTGGATGAAACTTTTTGAGAATGGCAAATTGGGTGAATTAAAAGTAAAAACGTGGCCTGATCTAGTATCTTTAAATGGGTACGATTATGAGTTTTCAAATATTCCATTTGTAAATTCTGTTTATTATGAATTAGCTGATTCAAAAAAATTTGCGTGGTGGACTTCTGTTAATCCAATAGACAAATTTGGTATTCTCAAGAAAACAGAAAAAGGATTTGATTTTATTGATGAATATATTATGGGTATAGGATTTAAATTCTTACCACCTTGTGAAATCAAAAATACAGAATTTAAATTAAAGCATAAAACTACAATAACAGAATATATATATACTGATTTTTCTTTATGTGAAGAATATATAGACTATCTGATAGAAGATAAATATGGCAATGTAAAAATGAGAAGAAATGTAAATGCATATGATAGATTAGTGAAGGATTTACAAAAGTATATACGTGGGTCTAAGATTATATATTTTGGAAATGATTTTTATGAATTAAGGCCAGATAAAAATTATCTATATGGTGGTTATATTTATGCTAATTATAATACGTATGGGGATGATTATCAAAAACTTTATGGTGCAACTGTGACAGTAAAATATTCTATACAAAAAAAGGAAACAGTATTGGAAGATACATTTCTTAAAAAAACTTCTATTGCAGGAATATGTTTAATCCTTACATATATTATATTTTGCGTAGCGATGAATAATAAAAAAGCAAAATCATGAAACGATTACTTTTCTTATTAATAACGTTCTTCATTACCTCCTTATCGAACGCTCAAATTGGAATCCGATACACATCTTCCAACTTGAATTTGCGATATGGACCGGGAACGAATTATGAAGTGATTGGAATTGTTCCAAAAGGGACAATGGTTACAATTGATGAAGATTGTAATTGTAGCTGGGTTCCGGTAGAATATAACGGAATGGTAGGTTATATCTCTACCTCTTATTTGGTAAAAGGGAATAATGAGCAAAATAAAGTTTATCCATTATCTCCTATAAAACATTATACGAACTCAAAAGGTGAACGAGTCCAATCTCCTACTCATTATAATGCGCCTCCAGCCGGAGCAACCGCATTATGCAGAGACGGAACCTATAGTTTCAGTAGAAGCCGGCGCGGGACTTGTTCGCATCACGGTGGTGTGGCGAGGTGGTTATAAATAGAAAAATAATAATTTAACTAATCAACAAGATGAATTTATTTAAAAAGTTATTTTCGGAAAGGATGTTTCGATTCATAGTAGGAATATGTATTTGTATTATCTCTGTAATCATTACATTATCTCTTATTGTAGCTATTATTGAGGCTGTTATTCCTACATCTGATGAAAATGGTACTATTAGGCGATTGGAAGTTTTAGGACATGAATTATCCGAATTTAGTGCAGACAAAGAAAATGTAGCATTTTATGCAGATACAATAAATGGAAATATGTTTCAATTTAAGGATTTATTAGTGATTCCTTGGGTAGAAATGAAATCTGATTCTTTAGGGAATAAGAATACGATTCTTAATTTTAAAGTGTATAATATGAGCACTAAAAAGGAGTTTAATTTATTTCCGGAGAATCAAAGAATTTCCAATTCGAAGTTAATTCAAATAAAGGAACATCTTATATGGTTTATTGAGGCGGAAGATTCATTTTTTATCTATGATAATCAGAGTACGGATTTAGTGAAGGCTTCGTTTCCTATAGGCTATTCTTTTATTTATCCCGAATTATTTAACATAGAAGGAATTGAAGAATTGAGTAATGAAAAAGAAAGACCAACTAAAACAAAGGTTCCGGATACGTATTTAGTCAATAAAAACGTATCTTCCTTTTCTATTATCGGAAATCAATTGTTACTTTGTGCTCAAAAAGAAAAGGATAAGCAATATTGGTTTTATGATTTAGAAACAAAAGAGATTCGGAAATTGAATTAGAGAATGATTTACTTTTTTAGTAGATGAATAAATATAAAAGTATGATGAAAGTATATATTGAAAAGTTCAAGGAGAAATTGCGTCAGATTTTGAACGATAAAGACGATGAGAAGAATACAATTCATATAATTGGGGAAGTATCTGAAAAATCTGGAGGGAGAGAAATATATTACCATTGGGTAGAGAAACAACGTGCTTTACCAGAAGAAAAGCCGAGTGATTGGTTTGCTACTCAAAAGGAAATTTATGAGCAAGAGGAGAAAAGTGTGCCTAATGCAGAACGTGAAGAACTGATTCAACGTCTGAAAGCGATGGCCGAAGAAGAAGTTTTACCGCCGGGACAGAGGCCTTGGGGGGCGATGTGTTATTCTCCTGCAGCTCCAAATATGACTTACACATTTACTTGTCCGCGATGTGGGAGAATCGTGAAAGAGTTGGACTACGATTCTCGTTATGAACTACACAAAATTGCTTCAATGGTAAACGAAATGAAACAATTGGGATATGATGTAAAGATAGAGCGGGTATGTTCCATTTGTAGCGGGAGCAGCGGGAAGCATCCGCTCGAGGTTGATACACTATTCTATTTTCGTTTCAAGAGAATGGAAGCTTATCATGTTACAGTAGCAAATCCTTCATGGGTTTATAAGGTTGTCTTATCCTTTTTACGTTCGGAGAATGCCTATTATGGCGACAGAAATGATTTGGAATATGTTTCTGAGCATAGAGATGTAATAGCAGAAATGCTGGGAATATAAATATGAAAGATTATTTCATACAATTGCCTCAATCTGCCGTATTGGAACTGACTTATCAATGCAATCATCATTGTTTGTTTTGTTCTTGTCCGTGGTATGCTCCTCATTCTACTTATCCCAAACAAAGGGAATTAGATTTGCAAGAATGGAAAGAGGTCGTAGATCGATTATATGCGGAGGGTGTAAGAAGTTTTTCCATTTCAGGAGGAGAAGCCTTATTAAAAGATGGTATGCCCGAATTAGTAAAATATATTCGGAAAGAGGGATTGAAGAGAGGACTAGACAACGATATTGTTCTTATATCCAATGCGCGTTTGATGAATGAAAATTATCTGGACCTGTTCAAGCGTTGTCGTGTACATTTGAGTATGAGCCTTCCCGGATATGAAACTTTTCAAGAGCATACGGGTGTAGATAATGCCGACGGGGTCTTATATTGGTTCAGGAAAGCCAAAAAAATGGGTTTGAAAACAACGGTGAACATAACCGTTACAAAGAGAAACTATTATGAACTATTCCGCACGATTGCTTTAGGCTTATTAAATGGAGCTTCCTCTGTTTTGTTGAATCGTTTCTTACCTGGAGGAAGAGGATTGCGATACCAAGATTCTTTGTCGTTAAATAAAGAATTCAAGTTTCGCAAGTTCAACTTGCAGGTTTTAATCTATAAATGTCGCAAATATGTTTCATATCTTCCTCCCTGTTGATGATAGCCTGATAGATATCTTCATCAGTCAATCCGAAGAGTTCCGCAACCGCAATGACCAGTTCTTGCATGACGCCCCATATCCTTTCCGCAACGGACAGTTCCAAAGAATCCTTGGTTACGTCTTCAAAGAGCTTTCCCATGGTCTCGTAGGCTGCAAACCTCTTCACTAAGGAAAGGATGTTGTATTGCAAAGCCGTCAGGGATGTCGCCGCGATTTGCGAGG